>MAAC01011919.1_pt1 | contig 12408 bp, 9 predicted proteins | sample 1115981 | NCBI WGS metagenome assembly MAAC01 (sample SAMN04961126, study PRJNA320927) | seawater metagenome | isolation source: sample BD02T64 sea water enriched with oil for 64 days | place: USA:Gulf of Mexico | collected 2013-07-27 | reverse complement strand
TCACAATGCCTATATAAGGCTTTATTAGCGGTTAAGATAAAATGCCCCTAATGATTACGACAAAATTAAAAGGAAAACAGATGACACAACTACAAAAATTGGGTGGCTTAGCTGCTATTTCTGAAGCGATTATTTACATATCGGCATTCATATTTTTTGGCGCGTTTTGGGAGTATCCCACAGGTGCAGATGCGATACAAAAATTCTCCTTTTTGGCTGATAATCAAACCCTTCTATCAGTGGTTAACTTGATAATGTATGTACTGTTTGGGCTTCTTTTGGCCGTATTGGTGGTATCGATTCATGAGCGTTTAAAAGAAAGTATGCCAACCTTGTCAAAAATGTCCTCGCTGTTTGGCATACTTTGGGTTGGAATAGTTATCGCCAGTGGCATGATTTTCAATATAGGATTAGCCGCAGCTATAAAACTTTCGGTTAAGGATCCAGAACAGGCCATGACGGTTTGGTTGACAATTAGCACTGTAGTAGAAGGTCTAGGTGGTGGCAATGAAGTTGTGGGTGGTCTCTGGGTTTTATTATTAAGTATCGCAGCCTTAAAAAGTAATACTTTTTCTAAAAAGCTTAACTACCTAGGTTTATTCGTTGGCCTTGCTGGAATTTTCACAATTTACCCTGCCGATATACTGACAGAAATTTTTGGCTTAAGTCAGATAGTATGGTTCGTTTGGTTGGGAATGATAATGATGAAGGAACCGGCTACATTAACAGCGCACTCAGGCTAAGATGCGCTAACGCATACAGCTTAATAGCTTCAGTTCCCTATTTGTGTAGTGAAGGTTACTTAACCTGAACTTTGCTTAAGAGATAGTTATTTCATTGAGATATAGGAATTAAATTACTATCAAGCTCACTAGCTTGATAGTTTTGCTTAATTCAAGGCAAATTTGCGCGTCAATAGCGAGCCTATTGCAAGTAAATTTAACGCTGAAGTCAGTAAAAATAACTGCTAGAGAAACATAAATTAAGCAGAGTTCAGGTTACTTACCAATGAACTTACCTATCAATTGATAAGTTTCTTCACACTCTTTTGTGACCAAACTATCGAGTAACATATACGCGTGAATCATACCGTCAAACGTGTGGTGTTCCACTTTAACGCCAGCAGCCTGTAGATTATCAGCATACCTAAAGGCCTCATCTCTTAATGGATCGCAGCCAGCACTAAATATAATGGTTTCTGGCATATTTGCAGCCATTGGCATAAATAATGGGGAGACTTTATTTCTTGGTTCATTGTGCTGAAAGTAGTTGTTAAAATACCATTCTATTTTACTCGTTTCTAATAAAAAACCTTTGCCATTCTCGTCAACGGAAGGGCTAGACATAGTATAGTCAACACTAGGATAGACTAATATTTGCTTGTCTATGTTCACCAGTTCATTACTAATATTGTCACTGGCCAGAGTTGTACAAATAGCGGCACCAGCGCTGTCACCAGCAATAATCAACTGTTGATTATATTTTACTTGCGTAAGTACTTCTTTATAGTGCTCTAGTGCATACTGGCAATCTTCAATACCCGCTGGGTAGGGGTGTTCAGGGGCTAATCGATATTCCACTGCAATGACTACACAATGCCCTGCTTTGGCAATTTTACGACTAATAGCATCATACAATTCAATATTGCCGCACATATGGCCACCACCGTGATAGTGCATAACCACAGGCAAGGATTCATTAGGTGCTGGGCTATATACTCTCACCGGAATAGTATGGTCAGAGGTAACCAAGGTATCTTCCTGTGCATAAGTCAGCTCTGGCCCTTGCCCAATAAATATTTCAAGCTTGTCGAGATTTCCCCTGACTAAACTAGGAGAGAAAAGTATACCACTTGCTTTTGCTTCTTCAGCAGCCACATTTACTTGTGTAATAAAGTCACTGAGCTTAGGGGATATTATGCCTCGCATGATGATTCCTTTTCATTCGCTGATGTGTTTTTTCGTTTTGCTGTTTCTGGTAAAAAGAAACTACCGATAAAGAAGGTACTACTCACCACAGTGATTAACACAAAGGCTGAATTGAAATCGCCTTGGTTCATATCAACTAGTTTACCGAAGCTCCATAACACCACAGTGGCAATTAAATAGCTTATTGAATAGAACAAACTAAAAATCACCGTCACTTTTTGCCCTGTCATTTTGGGTAATTCATGAGGAATAGTGACTAAAGCCGTAACAGGGAAGAAAATAAAAAAGCCTAGCGCCATTGCGCAAAGGGTTTGCAATATATCTGATTGACCAAACGACAAACCAAATACGGTGATGGTGATAATTAAGCCTGACCAACGAATAACAGGAACACGGGCGCTAAATTTTTTGCTATAAATAATTCCCGCCAAGGTGCCAACAATTCCGGAACCTATTACTAAGGCACTTTGACTAATTCCCGCTTTGGGATAAAAGGTAAACAAACAAATATAGAAAGCTAGAATGCCAGAATAGGTTAGTGCATAAATCCAATTGAATTTATCTTTCAAACCATCAACATAGGAGTAATATTCCTGAAATTGCTCAGCTTTTTTTTCTGGAGAATGATCATCACTGGTTTTATTTTTCACCAATAGCCAAGCAAAGCTTAACGCCAAACTCACCAAAGAAAAAAGGATTAGAGAATTTTGCCAACTTCCGGTGAAGTTATTAAAACTAGTCATCTGCCATAATATAATGCCCGTGCCTACATTAAATGCGACCGCATTTATACCATTAATGGTGGGTCTTTCTTCTGGGGAAAACCAAGCCATGACAATAGGATTAAAATAAACAATCATAAAGGCTCCGCCAAGTCCCATTAAAAATCGGCTCAACAGTAGCAACTCGTAATTTGGTGCTAACGGCGTTAATAAGCCAACAGCAATTAATAAGCCTGCAACAAAAAATGCTCTTTTAACACCTAATTTTAATGCTAACCATGCAGCGATAAAAGTACCAACAATTTTTGCCAAAGTAACCGCGCCACTGATGAAACTAGCAGAAGCTAAACTATCAACTTGCATCGCTGACATGATCTGACTCATGCTAGCAGTACCACCAACCCAAGCCATGGCAAATAGGGTATAACTAACAAAAACAAGTGTTGCCACTAGGTGTTTATTGTTTACTTGAGGTAAATTCATTAAAAAAACTTCAACTATAAGTAACTACTTTTAATCAGCTTAACTAAATAAATAAACCATTGATGTACTACCTTCGTTCACTGCGTTTTACTGTAGAGCATGTTATGCTGAAAGCTGTATTATTAAGCAAGCATTAAGTTATGATTTAACTGAGGAATTTTTATTGTTAGTTTGGCTTTCCCTTGATACTTGGCTGATATCATTAATCTCTATTGCTTATTTGTTATTACTTTTTGTCGTTGCTTACTGGGGACAAAAACAAAGCAATAAAAAATGGCTTTCTCGTCCTTGGGTATACAGTTTATCGCTAGGAGTAAGTTGTACTTCATGGGCTTTTTATGGCACGGTTGGTCAGGCCGCTACCACTGGTGCTTGGCTTGCGCCCGTTTATATTGGCTCAATTTTATGCTTGGTTTTAGCATGGCCAATGTTGCTCAGAATACTTCGCATAACTAAAGAGCAAAATCTTACCTCAATTGCTGACTTCATCGCTTGTCGTTACGACCGCTCTCCCATTATTGCGGCTACTGTAACCTTGGTAGCATTATTAGGAACCATTCCTTATATCGCTCTTCAGTTACGCGCTATTAGTAAAAGTTTCGATTTGCTCACTGGCTCTTATCAATCAGGTATCAGTACTACCTTTGTTGTTACGCTGGTACTCATTATTTTCAGCATCTTATTTGGCGCCAGACAGGTCGTGGTAAATAAGCAAAATCAAGGCTTAGTGTTAGCAATAGCGTTTAGCTCTGTGATCAAATTATTTGCCTTAACAGCCGTTGGCATTTTTGCGACTTTTTTTGTTTTTGACGGCGTTACTGATTTATTTACCCAAACAGAAAACATCACACAAGTGCCACCAGAAAATAGTACTTATTATGCTATTTCACAAGCACTTCTGGGTTTGGTTACTATTTTTATTTTACCTCAGCAATTTCATATGCTGATGATAGAAAATCATCACGAAAATGAACTAAAAAGCGCGCGTTATTTATACCCTTTATATCTCATTGCCATTAACATTTTTATTCTTCCAATAGCACTTGCTGGACAAAGTTTATTTCCGGGCGGCAATGTTGATGCCGATACTTATGTCATCACTATCCCGCTATTTTTTCAGCAAGCTTGGCTTGGTGGTTTAGCCTATATAGGTGGTTTAGCCGCAGCTACTAGCATGGTCATTGTTGCAACCATAGTGCTAAGTACCATGGTAACAACAGAAATTGTTAACCCTTTATTACTGCATTACAATAGCTTTGTTAGCCAACAAAAAACTCAGCTTTCGAGTGTTTTACTAAATATTCGCCGTATCGCCATTGCCTTGTTATTACTGTTAGCTTTGGCTTTCGAACGCATCATTGATCAGCAAAATCACCTAGCCACTATTGGTCTATTATCGTTTGTTTTATTGTCACAATTGGCACCACTTGTTATTGGCGCTTTATATTGGCGGAAGGCTACCACCAAAGCGGCCTTAATTGGTTTGATTGCGGGCAGTAGTATTTGGTTATACACCTTATTGCTTCCCAGTTTATTACCTAGCTTTCTACCGAGTAATGCTTGGCTGAGTTCAGGACCATGGGGATTAACTTGGCTTAAACCTTATGCACTATTTGGCTTCACTTCACTTGATCATATTAGTCATGGATTATTCTTTAGCTTGCTTGTTAACACTAGCTGTTTTGTTTTTATTTCTTTATTAACTCATCGCAGTGTTTCAGAAAAGCTACAAACTGAATTGTTTATTTATAAGCAACAGGATGCTTTCGAGCAACACTTATCAAGTAAAGACTTATTCCATTTATTACAACGTTTTATAGATGATGACGCGGCAACAACGTTTCTGCAAAAACATGGTAATCATCTATCTAATACCACCGCTAGCAATGATTTAGTTGACTATACTCGTTTGCAACTATCGAGTGTATTGGGCTCTGCTTCCACTCGCATGGTAATGAAAGCGGTCACTACACAACAAAATATGCCGTTACAAGATGTAGTTAATATTGTTGATGAAGCCAATAAATTATTCCAATTTAACCGCGAACTATTACAAGCTGGCGTTGAAAACATAGAACAGGGCATTAGTGTTATTGATGCTGATATGCGCCTAGTAGCATGGAATAAACGTTATATAGAATTACTTGGTTACCCCGAAAATTTTGTCAGTGTTGGCAAACCCATTGCTGATCTAATTCGATTTAACGCCGATCGTGGCGTTATAGTAACCAATAAAAACGGTATCAAATCTAACAATAGTGATGACTTTGTTAAGCGCCGAATTGAGCACATGCGCCGAGGAAACAGTCACCATTTCCAACGAGAAATGCCCAACGGTATCGTATTAGAAATTCGCGGACAAGCTATGCCTGGTGGTGGTTTTGTAAGCACTTTCTCTGATATCACAGCGCATATAGAAGCAGCAAAAGCTTTACAACAAGCCAATGAAAACTTAGAACAAAGAGTAACAGAACGCACCCATGAATTAAGCAAAGCCAAAGCTGAAGCTGAAGCCGCAAATTCCAGTAAAAGTCGGTTTTTAGCTGCCGCTAGCCATGATTTAATGCAGCCATTTAATGCAATGTCGTTATTTACCAATATGCTCAACAAAAAAGTGCAAAACACTGACTTGAAAGAACTAGCGAACAATATTCAAAACTCACTCAGTGCCGCAGAAACCTTACTTTCAGATTTGGTAGAAATTTCACGGCTCGATAACAGTTCACAAAAAATTGATAAACACTGCTTTTCAATTGAAGACTTATTAACCCCTTTAAGTAAAGAGTTTACTGTATTAGCACAACAAGCAAATTTGAATTTTAGCTATGTAAAATCAAGCTGCGTGGTTGAAACCGATCAAAGAATGCTACGGCGTATAGTCCAAAATTTCTTATCTAACGCTATCAATTATTGTCCGCTTACAAACCGCCAAGGTAAAGTGCTGCTTGGTGTTAAACATCAAAAAAATAATATAGTCATTGAAGTGTGGGACAATGGCCCCGGCATACCAAAAAATAAACAAGAAACAATTTTCAAGGAATTTGAACGTTTAAACCCAAATCAAGCAGCATCAGGTCTTGGTTTAGGCTTAGCCATTTCAGAGCGTATCGCTAAATTATTGGGCTTTACTATTTCAGTAAAATCAACGTTGGATAAAGGCACCTGCTTTAGTATCACTTTACCTCGTAGCTACTCATTACAAGCTAGCAAAATGACCAGTTCTATAACCTCTCCATCGTTAACCACAAACGAATTTATCGATTTAAACGTTGTGCTAATTGACAATGAACCTCTAATGCTAACGGCAATGCAAGCTCAATTAAAAGAGTGGCGGTGTCGAGTGGTCGCGGTTAAAGATGAAACTGGTTTAACTGACGCCTTAGCCAAACACAACTTTATACCCGCTATTATTATCTCTGATTATCACTTAGATGATGAAAAGAATGGTATCGATTTAGTTCAGAAAAATATAGTCAAAAACGCTTGGCAAGCACCTGTAATTATCTGCTCGGCTGATCCGTCAGAACAAGTCAGAGAACACACCAGTAATGCCAAATTTTATTTTATGCGCAAACCTATTAAGGCTTTGGCTTTGAAAAAATTAATGAGGCAGATACTAGAGAATGAGTAGAAATTATTAAGTTCTTTTTCATATAAATACTGCCCAGGGGCTACAAATAATGTTTAGCCCATTTGGTCCAACAGGTGTTTTTCATAATCGTTAAGTATAATGGTTCGCTCTTGCAGCGTTTTTTGTTGAACGCCATGCGCTATAAATGCTGGCATAACTTGCCATCCAATAAAGCCAAAAACATCTTGATATAATCCCGCGATTTTTTGTTGATAATATTCAAGCTCTTCTTGATTGTTTGCTCCACCAGTTGTTATTGAATACATCACTTTTTTTCGACCAAGTTCTGCCCCATCACCATAAGCAAAACCAGAGCTTAATACTCGATCTAACCAACCCTTTAATATGGCAGGGTACGACCACCACCATAAAGGAAATTGTAATATAAGCATGTCAGACGATAATAGTTTTTGTTGTTCAGCTGTTATATCGTCGACAAAACACTTATTCTTCTGCGCCCACCGTTGGGCTTTAGCAAGGTTAAAAGTTTCATCTTCTGGAAAATCTAACACATCAGTTTGACCAGCTATAGCTGCAAATTTATCGATGTAAAGATTGGAGATACTGGTATTTATATCGCTATTTTTAAAGGTATCAATCGCTACTTGGTGTAAGGCCAAATTAAAAGAATTTTTTTCTGGGTGTGCAACGACTAAATGAACTTTCATTTTCCGCTCCTTTATAAATTATGTTATGTGAACAAACATTTGTTGGGCTATCCTCAATGTGTATATAACCACTAACTTACATACAAATAAAATTAATGTTATAACTATGGGTTATGAATAAATTTAATAACACTGATCTAAATCTATTAAACGTCTTTCGTCTAATGATAGAAATGCGCAGCGTCAGTAAGGTTGCAAATAAAGTCGGCGTTAGCCAGTCCGCATTGAGCCATACGTTGAAAAAATTAAGAGCTCAATTTGAGGATCCACTATTTCATAAAACAGCTTCAGGCATGGAACCAAGCCAACGCGCATTAGAAATTTATCAGGCGATAAAAGATCCATTAGAAAGCTTAACCTCAGCTTTGCAAGTCGTTCAAGCTTTTGAGCCAAAACAGAGCGAACATACCTTTGTTCTTGGCACTTCTGATTATTTTGAAAAACTTTTACTTACCCCTATTGTTCAATACCTCAGCACTGAGGCCCCCTCAATAAAACTTCGCTGTGTGAATTATGATGATTTACAATTAAATAAAGAGCTTATAAATGTCGATTTGGTTTTTGGGAGTTATAAAAATCCACCCGAGAACTTGTATAAGCAAACATTATGGCAGGACAAGTTTGTAACCGTGGTTGTTAAAGATCACTCTAGAATTATTAAAGACAAAATAACCTTAAAACAATTCATCAATGAAAAACACATCCTTATTAGTCCAACAGGTTCAGGCACATCACTGGTTGATAATGAGCTTGCAAAACTTGGACTCAAACGAAATATCGCCTTAACATCGAGGATTTTTAATACACCTGTTGAGATTATTGAAAACTCTGAAATGATTACGACAATGCCTGAACGTTTAGCTAAGCATTCGGCAAAACAGGAAAAAGTTAGGTTTTTACAGCCACCTATTAGCATGCAATCATTTGATATGAATATGCTATGGGGACCTCTCAAACATAAAGATCCAGCTCATCAATGGTTAAGACAAATAATTTTGGCTATTGCTAAAAAGACATTTGGTTAACAATAAAAGTTAAAATCAGAGCCTTCAAAAAAGTAACTAGCTAGGAACATGGCAGTTAGTGCCACTATATTATAATTACTCAATAGTAATATTTTCTTGCGGGGCTAGCATCAATTGCTGATACACCAACCCTGCTTGAGTACGGTTATAAACACCCAGCTGCAGTAAAATAGCAGACACATGTTTTTTTACAGTATTTTCTTTAATATCTAAAATACCCGCAATTTGCTTATTCAACTGACCATCGGCAACTAATGATAAAACCGTATATTGCTGGGGCGTTAATTGTGCCAACTGCTGCGCTAACTTTTTGTGTTCTTGGGCTAACTCAGTATCTCTATTAACAGGCATGCTTTCTGGTAACCAAGTTTCACCGCCAAGCACTGTGTTGATAGCTTGAGCAATAGTTGCTAAGTTTACTGATTTGGGGATAAAAGCAGCAGCGCCAAAATTAATCGCCTTTTGCATAATATCGGGATTTTCATCAGAAGACACCATGATAACAATTAAGTCTGAATGATTATTTTGCAACTGAGTCAACCCCGTAAAACCGTCATTACCAGGCATATGCAAATCTAAAAAGATAATTTCAAGCTCAGGTGATTGGGCTATTACATCGAGTAAATCATCAAAGCTTGATGCTTCTTTAATACCTGCATTAGGCATACAGTCAACTACTGCTTGCTTTAAAGCCGTCCGAAATAACGGATGATCATCGGCGATAGCCACTTTAGCTTGGTTCATACTTTACTCTTTATCAAATATTATTTAGCTTGATTCACTATATCAAATAATTCAGAAAATTAACTACCTAACAGGTACTAATTCACAATGGCAGGATTGATTGTTCTGCTAATACAATTTTTAAAGCTTGATCTAACTTTGGTATTTTATCCTGATGTTTTTTATGCAAGATATGATAATAAGGCTCTTGTGAAACCAACACAGTATTGTACTTATCTTGAAAGTTAGTTGCTCCAGAGGTTACATCATCAGCTACAAGACTATAGTTAACTCTGCCGATTTTAAACATTTCATCAATTTTTTGTTGTGATAATATCTGTGCAATCTCAGCCTTAATTGGCATAATGTTAGTTAACATTTCTTTGCTAAATCGAGAAACAATAATGTTGAGTTCGTCATCAAGTATGGTTTCATCACAAATAACTCCTTCCCTACAAATTAGATATAAGCCAACAATAGCTATTGGTGTAGGTATATAAAGAATATTTTCATGGTGCTTGATAGATGACAATATTTTACCTATATCTGCATCAAAGAAGCCATCATTAAGCGCTCTAACTGAACGAGGGCTATTACTTACCTCAAATAGTTGAATATTTACATCAGCTTGCTCATACATAGCTTCAACAATAGGCTTATATGTTTTGTTGACCGCGGGATGATCAACATAAGATACTGACAACCCCGATTCTGAACTAACGAGGAAGCTGATTAAGTAGACAAAAAGACTTACTAAAGAATAAATTAATAATTTGATAATAAGCTCCTACTTCTTTGGCTTGATAAAAAAGAGCCGGTAAACCAGCTCTCTTTTATCATTTACTGACGATTAAAAACGATAACCTACAGTTAAATGCATTGTACTAGGATCATTGAAATAACCTATTAAAGTAGTGTCTCCGCCTAATCCTGGGGACCAAGAACCATCGTCATTTTCAACGGCAAAATTATAACCTCCAACCATAGCTTCTTCATCTGTTATGTTTTTAAGATGAAGTCCGCCATACCAGTTACCCTCTTCACCTTCCCAAGTTACACTTGCATTAAGCGTACCGTACCCTTCCTGCATTAATGCATCATCATCACGATAATAATACCCGCCACTAAATACAAAATAACCCAACTCGGTGTCCATGGTGTAGTTTGCAGCTAAGTTCATGGTGTATTCAGGCGTATTCGATATACCTACTAATGGTGTTGCTATACTTGGGTCATCCTCAAGTTCGATATCTATAAAGCCTACAGAAAAATCAATTCTTAAATTATCAGTAGCTGCCCAAGTAATTTCAGCTTCTACGCCTTGACCCGTTGAACCTTTAATATTCCCTAAGCTTTGGTTTAATACAGTTAGATCATCAGGATCAGGAGTTACTGTAATATACTGACGATCTTGGTGATCTAAAGAAAATATCGTCACATTAGTACGTAAAACATCATTCCAATCTTTCTTTATACCTAACTCTATTGAATCAAGTATTTCAGGATTCGCTGCTGACTCATTACTAGTCGCACGAGGATTAAATGTACCTGATTTAAAGCCTTGTGAATAACTTGCAAAAACCATGGTGTCATCATCTATCTGATACTCTAAACCGATTCGAGGTGTAAAACGAGACCATTCTTTCTTTTTAGACGCATCTAAAATGCCATCACCATTAGTGTCAGTACCTAGAACGCGAGGGAAAGAAACATCTCCTCTCTCATAGCCAGGTACCCAACCATCGCTTGGATATACATTTTCAAATGCCAAGCCATTGTTAACGTATGCCTCTTTCTCTTCCTTGGTATAACGCCCACCAACCGTTAGTGAAAGTTGCTCAGTAATATCAATACTGCTCTGAATATAAGCTGCTATACTTTTACTGTTGTTACAACCAGTTACTTCACGTGTTAAACCAGGGGTACCGAATGCTGCTCTACCTAAAAAACCTAAAATCGCATCAAAATGACCACAAGACTCACCATCATAGGCATAAATACCACTTGATATAGTAAAATGGTCGCCTACGTAGTTAGCTTGCAATTCATGAGTAGTATTCTCATCATCATAAATAGCGGGTACATCAAAAATATCAATGGCAGTATTATCAAAATCGATATTGGTTTTTGAATAACCTTCGCGTGATGAAGCTATATATTTTAGAGAAAGTTCTTCGTTTACTTGCCAATCAGCTAAAAAGCTAAAGCCTGACATTTCAACACTGTTCCATGTTGGCATACTGGTGTAAGAATCATAAACATCTTTTGGTACCGGCGCATCAGTACGTAAACTTGGTAGCATACGATAGCCACCTTTAGCATTTGAGTCGTCTACGGTTTTGTCCCATGCTAAACGCATAAATAAATCGTCTGTGGCATGGTATTCTAATGTTAAACGGGAGGCAGATAAGTCTTTGTTATAATTTTCTTTATCTTGGCCTGAAAGTGCAGATTGCAAAAACTCACCGAAACCATCTCGGTTTAAATTAGCATGGCCAAAACCTAAGAATAGTTTGTCGTCAAAGAGTGGTAATTGACCTGTTATTTTAAGATCTTTTTGGTTATAGCTTCCTAAAGTGCTTTCAAGATTAAACTCACTATCACCAGACATGGCTTTAGTTACATATTTTACTGCGCCACCAATAGTATTTTTACCATAAAGTGTTCCTTGAGGCCCGCGTAAAACTTCGATGCGCTCTACGTCTAAAAGGTCTAAAACAGCTCCTTGAGGACGAGCTAAATACACATCATCAATGTAAATACCGACGCCAGGTTCATACCCCCATAATGGGTCTTGTTGTCCTACACCACGTATGAATGCTGTTAATGTTGAGTTTGTACCACGACTTGTTTGCAAAGTGGTATTAGGGGAAAACTGCTGAATTTCCGTCATTACTGAAATACCGCCCTCAGCCAGTGTCGATGCACTAATAGAAGTTACAGCAATAGGTACGTGTTGTAAGTTTTCTGATGTTTTACGTGCCGTTACTTCGATACGTTCTAAGCCAGCCTCTGCTTCGACGATATTCTCTTCTGCGGCAATCAGTGATGTGCTAAACAGTGCAGAGCCAATAGCTAATGCACATAAAGACTTGTTGAAACTAGTGACTTTTGATTTTGTTGTAAACAATGAATAATTCATGTTTCCCCCGATGGATATTCTGTATTTATAGTTTTAATTATTTTTGTAGTGATTATTTTTCAGTCGCCATCAATTTAGCGCAAGCA
>MAAC01000825.1_pt1 | contig 12409 bp, 7 predicted proteins | sample 1115981 | NCBI WGS metagenome assembly MAAC01 (sample SAMN04961126, study PRJNA320927) | seawater metagenome | isolation source: sample BD02T64 sea water enriched with oil for 64 days | place: USA:Gulf of Mexico | collected 2013-07-27 | reverse complement strand
TTATTTTGAATGGAGCCAGAATATTCAACAGTTCCGCTGGGAAGAAGCCCGGGTTGTTGAAGAGCTTGATAATAAAATGCGCCGGGCCTATCGGGATGTGGTTGCCATCGCCCAAAGCGATGGCGTTGATTTGCGCACGGCCGCATTCGTGTTGGCAATCAGACGTGTTGCACGTGCGACCCTCTCACGGCGTGCAATTCGCCGAAATTTACCCCCCAGTTTGTTAGCCGATTAATAATCTGCATGAGCGACTGAACTTGCCTGTGGCAAGTTGATAAGTGTCTTGTTAGATCAATTCAATCCAGCAATGTAATGGAGCCAGGTGTTATGAAAATTGTAATTGTTGGCGGTGTGGCGGGGGGCGCGTCCTGTGCGGCACGCCTGCGTAGACTCGATGAAAATGCTGAAATCATTATGGTCGAGAAGGGCCCGTATGTTTCTTACGCAAACTGTGGCCTGCCTTACTACGTGGGTGGGGTTATCGAGAAAGAGTCGAGTCTGCTAGTGGCATCGGAGGAGATATTTCGCGTTGTTTTTGGCATTGATGTGCGCACAAATTGTGAGGCTATTGCCATTTCAGCCAGAGACAAGACCATCGATTTGCGCAGCGCGACAACAGGTGAGATTACCACTGAATCCTACGACAAGCTGGTGCTGTCTCCGGGCGCGGCGTCGGTTCATCCACCCTTGCCCGGTATTGATTCGCCGGGGATTTTCCAGGTGCGTACCGTACCCGATGTAAAACAGATTCGTGAATGGATAGAAGGCGGTACAAGCTACCTTACCGGGATGTCCAACTATTCGGGCATTCAAATGGTGAAACCCACTCGACAGGCCGTGGTCGTCGGTGGTGGATTTATCGGCCTGGAGATGGCCGAGAACCTTATCCATCTCGGCTTTGAAGTCACCGTTCTTCAAAAATTGCCGCAAATCCTCGGGCCCCTCGATCCGGAATTCGCGGTAACGGTCGAGGAGTTTATAAAAGCACGGGGCGTACAGCTTGAGTTGAATGACGGTGCGACAGCCTTCGAACAGCAGGATAACGGAGCCATTAAGGTTAAAACGGATTCTGGGAAAAACCATGTGGCGGACATTGTCATTCTTGCTATTGGCGTTCGCCCGGATATTGGATTGGCCAAAACAGCGGAACTGGAAATTGGCAGTTGTGGCGGCATTCGCGTCGATGATCATATGCGCACCAGCAACCCTGATATTTTTGCGGTGGGGGATGCCATCGAAGTGAAGGATTTTGTCACCGGTGAGTGGAGTCTGGTCGCACTGGCGGGGCCGGCGAACCGCCAGGGTCGAATTGCGGCCGATGTGATTTGCGGGCGTAATGTCAGTTATCGCGGTACGCAGGGAACATCCATTATTGGCTTGTTTGGCGGGGCTGCGGCCTGGACCGGCGTCAGCGAGAAAATGTTGAAAGCCCTGGGTGATACGGCTTATGAAAAAATCTATCTCTACCCAAATTCTCATGCCGGGTATTATCCCGGCGCCAGCATGATTGGTTTAAAGGTTTTGTTCCGCAAGTCTGACGGCAAGGTGCTGGGCGCCCAGGCGCTGGGACCGGATGGGCCGGCGGTGGACAAGCGCATCAGCGCGCTGGCTATGGCAATTCAGATGGGTGCGACCGTGTACGACCTGGAAGAAGCAGAGCTTTGCTACGCGCCGCAATTTGGTAGTGCGAAAGATGCCGTCAATTTTGCCGGCATGGTCGCCGCAAATATTCTGCAGGATGAAACGCAGGTTAGTCACTGGGATTCTATGGATGATGCCTTCCTGCTCGATGTTCGCGAGCCCGTAGAGCTGGCGGTGGAATCGGTGCCGGGGGCGGTCAATATTCCATTGGGGCAGTTGCGTTCCCGCCTGGGGGAGCTGCCGAAAGATCGGGAGATTCACATTATCTGCCGATCTGCTCAGCGTGCTTACTACGCCACCCAACTGTTGCAGCAGCATGGGTTCAAGGCCAGTAATGTCTCTGGCGGTATGTTGTCCCGAGTGATGCATTCTCTGGACGAATCAAAGTGACAAGTACTTATTTTATAAAATTCTTGGAATTCAGCATAGCCTGGTTGGGGAGGTAGTAGACCGTGAGCACTATTATGGAATTTCTGCAGAGCTCATTCGCGCCATTAGTGTTGCTATTTACCGTGTCAAACCTGGCGGCCATGGGCCTCCAGGTCAATATGCCCGATGTTATGGTGGCTGTGCGAAACAAGAAAGCCATGGCGTTAATCTTCGTCTGGGGCTGGGTATTAGGGCCAGCATTAGGCCTTCTTATCACTACGGTACTGCCTCTCGACGAGCCCTATGTAATAACTATTCTCCTCGCCAGTCTGGCGCCATGTGCGCCATTCCTTCAACAGATGGTGGCAAGGGCGCGGGGGGAAATGGGTTTTACGGGAGCCTTCATCCCTCTGGTGGTGATAGGCACCGTGGTGTTGATGCCATTAATGGCGCCACTATTGATCAAAGGGTTAACGATAGATGCCCTGGCGCTTGCCAAGCCACTCCTGCTCACAATACTCCTACCATTGCTCATTGGCGCCAGTTTGCGATATTACGCCGCAGCGCTAGCAATCAGGATTTTTCCAGTAGCGAAGCGCTTCGCCATGCTCTCTACCTTGCTAACCATCGTATGGTGTCTGCTGCTCTATGGTCCCAGCATGCTCGATACGGCAGGTAGCATGGCCTTGCTCTCAATGACCCTGTTCATGATTGGAATGGCGCTAATAAGCTATCGCTTTGGTTTCGGCATGCAACAAAACCAGCGCAGTGTGATGGCGCTGGGGATGGGCACCCGTAACATCGCAGCCGTATTAGCGGCCGCGCTCGCTATTCCCGACGCGGATCCGCGCATTGTGGTAATGGTCGTCATGTGGACTTTATGGTCAGTGGTTCTCGCGGCCATCGGTGCCCGTATATTCGCAAGGCAATACGATAAAACGGCTAACGCCGAATCGGCATGAATGACGCCAAAAATATATTCAATAGATATAGCAGAGAGGCTTTATTAATTTTACGAGCCCTTTTCACAGTAACTTATCCTGCTCTTAAGCTGCACAAGAATAAGGTGCACTGGAAAAGTTGACGGCTTAAAAATTATTTTAAATTACATAAACATAAAAACAGGTATCAGTATCAAGGTCGATACCAGTGACTCACTGAGGTTAAGGAATGCTCTACCAAAACTTACTATTTTTGTCTGCATTTTTACTTGTTTACAGCGTTTTTGCGGGCCGTCTGGAATCGCGCTGGATTCACGGTGCATTAATGTTCGTGCTGGTCGGTGTCTTGCTGGGGCCAGCCGTACTCGATGTGTTGCACTTTCAGATCAGGGGGCCTGGCATCGGTGCCATTGCAGAAATAACCCTGGCGATTGTGCTGTTTACCGACGCAGCCAATGTTAACTTCAAGGTATTGCGTACCTTTAACTGGGTCCCTTCACGGTTATTGCTGATAGGTTTGCCATTGTGTTTGTTATCGGGCTGGGGCTTTGGCTTACTGTTATTTGATGATATGCCCTGGTTGGAAGTCGCCATATTAGCCACCATAGTAGCGCCCACCGATGCCGCATTGGGCAAGGCAGTGATCACCAACCCCGCCGTACCAGCACCTATGCGCGAAGGCTTAAACATGGAAAGTGGCCTCAATGATGGGGTCTGTGTGCCTCTGTTATTTATTTTATTGGCAATTGTCGCACCGCTGGAATTGCACCATGGAACTGTGGCGCATTCATTGCTGTTGGTACTGGAGGAAATTGGTATTGGCTTATTGGTGGGTGCGGGGCTGGCTTATATTTCAGCCGCATTGATGAAGGTTGCTAGAAAACGTCACTGGAATTCACCCTTGTGGGATCAGCTCACATTGATGAGTTTGGCGATATTGGCATTTAGCATGGCACAACAATTCGGGGGTAGCGGCTTTATTGCGGCATTTGTTTGCGGCTTAATCGCCGGGCCTTTACTTGAAAACAAACACAGCTATCTCCACGACAACGAAGGTTATGCAGATCTATTATCCGTATTAATTTGGATAGCGTTTGGTGCCGTTATTTTAACCAACACCTGGGAATACTTCAGCTGGAAGACCTGGACTTATGCCATCGCCAGCCTGACCGTATTGCGCATGGTGCCGGTATGGATCAGCTTGATGGGCACTACACTGAATACTGAGTCACGCTTGTTTTTGGGCTGGTTTGGACCGCGAGGTTTAGCCAGTATCGTATTTGGTGTGATCGTGATGCGCTATGAACTCGTGGCCATGAATGAAATTATTGCCACGGTCGTATCCACAGTTTTATTAAGCGTTGTATTCCATGGACTCACGGCGAACCCGTGGGTTGCTCGGTTTCGCGATCAGGATGCAGAGAACAAAAGCGGATAGGCAGGCTATTTTTTGTTGCGGGGATAAATATTCCAGTAGCGGGGCTAGTTAAAAAATTGTCATATTGTTTACTTGCCAGCAAACGGACTTAACGGGTTTTTATGGAAAAGCTGCGTAAATATTTTCCGGTTTTAACCTGGGGTGCAGAGTACTCCCGGCAAACACTGGTCAATGACCTGGTTGTTGCCGGGATCGTCACTGTGATGTTGATTCCGCAGTCCTTGGCTTATGCAATGCTTGCAGGGTTGCCGCCGCAAGTTGGGCTTTATGCCTCGATGGCACCGCTCCTGCTTTATGCAATCTTTGGCACCTCACGTGCGTTAGCGGTTGGGCCTGTCGCGGTAGCCAGCCTGATGACTGCTGCCGCCGTGAGTCAGATTGCATCGCCAGGTAGTCCGGAGTATGTGGCAGTGGCAGCGGCGCTCGCCATGATTTCAGGTTTGCTATTGCTGGGTATGGGGCTATTGCGACTGGGTTTTCTGGCGAATTTCCTCAGCCATCCTGTTATCTCGGGTTTTATTACGGCCTCAGGTATTCAAATCGCGGCCAGTCAGCTTTCACCGATACTGGGCATTAAGGCACACGGTGAAAATTTCGTTGACCTGGTAATTTCCATAGCGCAGAGCATTGAGCATGTAAATCTGTACACGGCAGCGATTGGTTTTGCCACTTTAGGCTTTCTTTTCTGGGCGCGCCAAGGTCTCAAGCTGTTATTACTGAGTATAGGGTTCGGTGAGCGACCCGCAGATATCCTCGCAAAAGTGGGGCCCATTTTAGCCATTGTTGTCACCACGCTTGCTGTTTGGGGCCTGGGGCTTTCCGAGGAAGGTGTCAAGATTGTGGGCAAGGTGCCGCAGGGACTTCCGGCATTGGCTTTGCCGCCATTCGAGGTCGGTATGTGGATGGCAATTTTAGTACCGGCACTACTGATTTCTATCGTGGGTTACGTGGAATCAATTTCTGTGGCCTTTACGCTTGCGGCCAAGAAGCAACAGCGTATAGATCCCGACCAGGAGCTAATTGCCCTGGGCGCTGCCAATGTCGGCTCCGCCGTTTCTGGCGGGTTTCCTGTTACCGGTGGTTTTTCTCGATCCGTGGTTAACTTTGATGCTGGCGCAGAAACACCTGCTGCGGGCGCTTTTACAGCGATTGGAATTGCCTTTGCCACCCTGTTTCTAACCCCGCTGCTGTTTTTCTTACCCAAGGCAACCCTGGCGGCCACTATAATTGTCGCTGTTCTTACCCTGGTGAATTTTTCCGCGCTCAAGCATGCATGGCATTATTCTCGAGCTGATGCAGCGGCCATGATAGCCACTATATGTCTCACCTTGTTTGACGGGGTCGAAACGGGTTTGATGACTGGTGTTGGGCTTTCAATTTTTCTTCACCTTTATCGGACATCGAAGCCTCACGTTGCACTGCTTGGCCAATTGCCGGGGACGCAATATTTTCGCAATGTGGACCGGCAAGATGTTGTGATTGATCCGAAAGTTGCATCACTGAGAGTGGATGCGAGCCTCTATTTTCCGAACGCTCGTTTTCTTGAAGATTTAGTCAATGAAACGGTGGCTGCTCATCCGGATATTAAACATCTCATCCTCGTTTGCTCAGGGGTGAATACCATTGATATTTCGGCATTGGAAAGCTTGATTGCAATAAATAATCGACTCAAGAATGGCGGCATTAAATTACATTTGTCCGCGGTAAAAGGTCCCATTATGGACCGCCTGAAGGGTACGCAATTACTGCAAGAGTTAACTGGCGAAGTCCATTTGACTCAATTTGATGCCGTATCAAGCATTAATCCGGAATTGGCATCTCAGACAGCTGCAGCCAGACGATCCTCTTAGAAAACACGGGTTTTAACCTCGCGGCGCTATTGAAATTCAAGATGCTATCGTTTTACAACGTGAAAAGTTCGCGCTCAACTCTGTGCAGACTGTTGGTAATAAAAGTTGGACGATACAGCAATGGACACTTGTGATTTATCCTCAGCGGGGAGGGCAGTTTGAAATTCCCGAGATACCCTTACATATATCCGTCATGGGCGAGGGTTCTCAATCAATAATCGGTGAGATCTCAAGCGCTGGGCTTTCTTTTACCGCGACAGTTCCTGAGCAAATGGCAGACAAACCGGGTTGGGTTGCGACCACTCGATATGAAGTCGAAGAACATTTCGATAAGCCCCTGGATCAGTTAAAACCAGGTGATGCGCTTGTGCGTACTGTTAGCATTTCAGCAGTTAACTTGTCGGCAATGATGTTACCAACGCTTAAAAATGTGGATATCAATGGCATAGCGATTTACTCAGCTCCGGCGCAATTAAACGACCAGACTAATCGTGGTGAATATAGTGGCGTGCGTACCGAGCAGGCGACTTATATTTTCGAAAAGGCCGGTGACTTTCAACTGCCCCCGCAGACCTTTTATTGGTGGAATCTTGACACGCAGTCACTGGAATTCATTACCTTAGCCTCACAGGAGCTGAAAATCACTGGTGGGCAGGGAGCTTCCGGTAGAGTTACCCTGGATCGCCTAACAGAGGGTAGGGGGCCGCTTGCCGCGCTAAGCCCTCTACTAAAGAACGCAGGTCTTATTTTGGTGGTCGTCATTTTACTCTGGTATGTCGGTGATAAGTTGCGTAAGCGTTTGGCCTATCCGATGGTTGTCAGGTCAAATGAGGTTTCTGAGCGAGCTTTACGCAAGCAATTTCAGACAGCCTGTAGCAAACAGGAATTCGAAGATGCCATGGGCCTTTTTTATCGCTGGCTAGATCATTATGGCGGGGCCAAATTTAAGCTTACTGTCCGAGAAAGCCTTAAGTTAATGGATGAAACTGAACTGACTATTGCTTTCGCCGAAAGTATGGAGTCTATCTATGGCGTGAGTAAGGAAAAGATAGATATACAGTTATTTGCAAGTCGTTTTTTTAAACAAATAAAGAATACCAATCGGATAGCTAGAAGCGACGATTTTGCTATCGAATTGAAATTGAACTGACGATAAGGATTTGTTGTGCGGCCGTTATTGATGTGTGATCGAGGCTTGTCGTGTTGACGAGTAAGGTTTTATTAAAAATTACTACTCCTACAACTGAGCTATTGTCCATGGAGGTCAACCTCTCGATCAGCACGCTCTGGTGACTTTACTTACGGCTTCAACGTTTTAAGTGCTGCGTTGGCTTCAAGTCAAGGTGCCCCCCCGAGTTAGTTGATCATGGAAACTGTTGCTTTTTGGTGGTTTCGAAGAGATGTATGTTGATTTGAGGCGCCGCCGGGTGTTCTCGGTCCTTACTAAACGTGGATTGACTCGGCATAGGGTGATCCATACTCGGACAACAAACCAATGGACAAATCAACCGAAATTAACCCGTTCGCATAGTTGGCGCTCGCGCCTGGAGTCAATAAAGTGTTAGCAGAGAAGCCCATTTCGAGATCACAGGGTATTAATGGATACTCGTCCGTTGCCTATAAGCCATCGAACCAGAGTTAAGGATTTATCGATAATCTTGCACACTTTACGGATCGGGTAGTTTCAGGGAACTTTGTTTTCCAGGTCGCAATAACTGCAGATAGAAGCCTGAGCGCCAATCTCTACACTGATTCTAAGATTACCTTATTGTGATTTCTGAGTGGTTTTTGAACAGGATGCTAGCTTAAGAACTTCATTATTCTGGTTATTCGAGGCTTGTTAAGAATCGGGTGGAGTGAGTCGATAGGTGGTAATGGTTTGCTCTGTTACAAATGCTAGAATGCAGCGCGGTTGGGGTGCGTCTAAACGCCAGCGTGCGTTTATAGTTTACTAGAGCGCCGTTTAAAACCCATGCAAGTAGAAATAAGTGGGTACTAGCCAAGCCGAGACTGCCAGATCGGGGTAGACCCGTTTTCTGGCTTTACTTTGTAGGCAGTAGTAGTTATAGGGGAGGGTGAAAATTACGCACACAGGCCTGTCACCAGGCATGTTGTTGTACGCACTTTCTAAAAATAAAATGAAATATAAGAGGAGTCATTCAGCATGGCACGTTCGATAACCTTTACGGTAGAAGGTCTGGTTGATACACAAATTACAGTATTAGAACTTGATGACGGCACTTTGCGGTTTGATATTGACGTGCTCGGCTCAGGCTTTATTGGAGACTTGCGCGGCTTGTTTTTTGATTTAAATGGCTACGATGTTGATTCAAACGACTTGTCTGTTACTGGCGTTGACGGTAGCGAAGGCCTAATTGGAAAAAGCAAGTTTGGCGAAAATTCTGTCGACAGGGTCCACGGCGACGTCAATGTTAAAGGGCACGTTATCGCAAAGCAGGGGCGTTTCGATGGTGGTATAGAGTTTGGTACTCAGGGCCTGGGCAAAGATGATGTTTCTTCGGTCAGTTTTATCCTGGCTGCGGACTCGGGTGACTTGTCGTTAGATAGTTTGGATCTTGCCGACCTGGCACTGCGTTATACTTCTGTCGGCATGATGGACTATCGCGAGGGAAGTGCGAAAATCGCCGGAATGACCAGTGGCGTTGCGTACAACGATGCCTTTGAGGTGGATGAAAATACCCAAGGCACGATAGACCTGCTGGACAATGATACCAACGGAATCCAGGCTGGCGGCTTGCGGAAAACAGTTATTTCTGTTCAGGACACTGTCGGCTTGTTGCCAGCGGCGGCGAGCGCCGACGGATTTGAGCGCACCGTTGTTATTGAGGGTCTGGTACTCGGAACATTGACGATCAGTAATGACGGCTACGCGACTTTTGTCGCTGATGGCGCCGATGTCGATAAGCTCGGTCACGACGCGATTAAAACCTGGAATTTTACTTACGAAACCCAGTCCAGTACGGGCAACCTTGCCACCGCTGACGTTGTTTTAACCATTGATGGACAAAACGATCAACCGCTCGCGTTCGATGTGTCGGCATCTGTGGGTGAAGATGATGCTTCCGATCCACGGGATACCAGCCTTGTTGGTGATGGGGTGACAGTCGCTTTTTCGGCCACCGATATCGACATTGGTGATGTCTTAAGCTATCAAATTACTTCTGCGCCTGTTGATACTTTCGGTAATCAGTATGGCGAGGTCACCAATAACAACGACGGCACCTTCACCTTTAATCCCCTCGATAATTTCCAGTTTTTAGACGCTGGCGAATCCCGGGATGTGACGTTTCAATACGTGGCGATTGATGATTCTGGCGTGGGTATCACTCCGGTCTCGCCCGAAGAAAGTGATACATCTGATCCTAAAACTATAACAATCACGGTGAATGGCAGCGATGACGCCCCCTGGACGCACGAGGATCAGTTGTTATTCATAACCGAAGATCAGTCCATGTTCGGCACTGGGGATGCGCTTATCTTTCAACCGGACTTGCCCTTCCTGGGTTTTGATTCCGGCTACCAGAGCCTGTATGCGACCATTATTCCGAGCTATACGTTTTCGGGTGACGTCCTTGAAGGTATTCTGGGAGGCATTGAAGCTGTAGGTCAAGCTTTCGCAGATGCCGGTTGTGAAGTCGGCAGCTGGTTCGGTGCCGACTGTGACGTGGATGTGGATATACCCAGTAGTATTACAACACCGCGGGTGGGTACCGATGGATTCCTCGATGCCAAAATCGGACTCCAGCCTTATTTCTATTTCACCTCGGGCGACGTGGACGCGGAAATACCTGTCGATGTGTTTTTTGAATATCCACGCCAGGTGGAAGCCGGCGAAACATTTACCATAGACAGCCTGTATTCTCTTGATGATGGTGCGACGTTTACCACGATGAGCCCAAATGTTAATTTTGGTATGGACTTTATCTTAGATGTTGCCGCTGACTTAGATCTTAAGTTCGGCAGTTCAAGCATCGGTCTTTTTGACTTCGATACCGACGATTTCAGCGGTTTTGAAGGCGAGCTGGGCGAGCCGGGCTTTAATATTTTAAATTTCTCGGCAGAAGACGACCTGGAAGAATCCATCGACCTTGGAAATTATGGCACGCTGGATCTGAATTTTCCGGTCATTAATACCACGGGTGAGCTTGATCCCCTCAATTCAAATACACTAATAAGTTCCGGCGAAGATGATGTCGCGGTGCTCGATATTGACATCGATGCACTAGCGGCAAAGTTAATCACTGTAGCGACGGGCGTGCCTTTCAGCTTCGGTGAATCGGGTAGCGAAGGTGCAACTGTCAGTGTGGCGGGGGAATCGCTTAATCTTTTGTCGGTTGACTATGCCATTGATTTGCTTGCAGTGAACCTAATTACCACCCTCAAAGCGGTTCAAGATTTTGAACTCAGCGTCACAGATTTGCCATTGCTTGCCATGCTTGAAGATGGCTCAACTATCACTGGTTTCTCACTGGGTGACGAGGTCATCGTTACCGCACCTGAAAATAGTGCTTTTGACGCGGATGTGGATGGCGATGCGGATGGTTTTATCGACTTTTCCATTGAGGTTGATATGGACGCTATCTTCGATCACCTCGCCTGGTTGGGCCTGGATATGGAGATCTTTACCGGCTTGCTGCGCTTTGACGTGGGAGTAACGTCGGATTTTGCGAGTAACTTGCCGACCTTTAGTCTGTTCGACCCGAATGGTGACGATAATGGCTTCTTATTGGCAGAAACCACAGAGCTGCTTTCAGATGTTCCCTTAGCGACATTGTTTGATGATGAGTTTGTGATCGAAGGCTGGAATGCCGACACCACGAGTTTCCTTTTCGATATCGCTTGATGTAGTGCCAACATTCGCACCGCTCAAATAGGGTAGCAAAACCGTATTTGAGCGGTCGACTTCGAGGCCGCAGCTGTCAGGAATGACTGTCACACCAATGTTGTCAAGGTCACGTTGGCGGAATCCTAAATGTTATCTTGTTACCCGCACTTTAGACGATGGCGCTGAATCCCAACCCTATTACCTTACAACTCTATTACATTGTTTGGCAGATTTAATTAAGCATTTTTGAGCCTGGTAGTGTTGATGCCATCAGCACTATTATCTTTATCGACCCAGGCTGGGCACTTCTACCTGATGATGTTTCGCACGGATTTTGCTCGAATTATTAATGATATTTCGTACGTTTGTCCGAGCGTAGTAACTAGGTGCTCTTCATTATCTTGGGTGGAGATAGAGCGGTCATGCTCAGTGCTGACAACTGCTTACTTGGTTACGAGGGTATTCACTCTTTCTGTAGGGCCCGTTAGCCGTCTCTTTCAATGACACCTTGTCTTAGTACAGTCCCTGTCTGGCTTATTTGCAAACGTTAAACTATTGTCATAAGCCGCCCGGTGTTTGTTTATAATTCAAATCAAATAGCCTGCAAAAAACACTAAAGGAGAGTGTTATGAAGAGTCTGCTAATTGCTCTGTTGATTATGGCACCCCTGTATTTATTCTTGTGCCAGGAACAGGGGCGACAGTTAGATGCCTTGTCTGACGCGGCTAGCGATGCCGATTCGAGTGATGACGATTCGAGCGATGAACCTGTGACGGAGGGTTCGAGCAAGGGAAACCCTCTACAATCGATCAGCCGTCCTTTGGATAAAGCCAAAGGCGTGGAGGCAATGCTCAATCAGGGCGTGGAAGATCGCATGCGCAATATCGATGGTCTTGAGAAGGAGTGATAATTACCGCGTGCTATTTTTGAAGCTTGCTTTAAACGCGATCCCCTTAGTTACGCTAACTCAATCACGCCTTTTCAAACCTCTTTTCTAAGGAAAATATGGAAATTTTTTTAGCGGCGCTGATTATTTTTATCGGCTCCTTTGTGCAGAGTGCCATTGGTTTTGGTTTGGCCATTGTCGCCGCTCCCTTTTTGTTTCTGCTATCTCCCGACTACGTGCCCGCGCCGATAACATTGGTGGCACTGGTGTTATCGATTGCCAATGCCTATCGTTATCGCAGTAATATTTCTTTAAAGGGGCTGGGTGCGGCAATTGTTGGTCGCATTCCCGGCACGGTGGCGGGGGGTATGTTGTTGCTATGGGTCGATGCGAAGTCACTTTCACTGTGGTTGGGTTTGACGGTATTAATTGCTGTGG
>MAAC01012962.1_pt1 | contig 12413 bp, 12 predicted proteins | sample 1115981 | NCBI WGS metagenome assembly MAAC01 (sample SAMN04961126, study PRJNA320927) | seawater metagenome | isolation source: sample BD02T64 sea water enriched with oil for 64 days | place: USA:Gulf of Mexico | collected 2013-07-27 | reverse complement strand
CAGGGCCAGCGGTCAAAACCGCGCAAACAGGCCGGACACATGACTGCTTCTGACAACAGTGCCGATCATCTCAAAAATGTCTTGCTATGCAGGGGCCATCCACACAAGCCATTCGCTGCTGTCACCCGTCGCCGTCACCTGTGCTCGCCGCGACCACAGGCCCCGGGACCCGGCCCACGCCACAGGTCATCGCCCAATCACTCCCCCTGTCAGCCGTTTAACAGTGCGCTGAGGGTATTTTGCGTATGGTTCATTTTTAGCTTGTATACCCCCGTCTTGAGCGCAACATGGTCCAGATACAAACCACTGCAACAACCTGGCCCCAAACAAGATGATGGACTGGACTCAGATCCCCTATTTCCTCGCGGTCGCCCGCAGCGGCAGCCTGCGCGGCGCCGCGGAACAGCTCAATGCCACCCATGCCACCGTGCGCCGCCACCTGGAAGCGCTGGAAACGAGCTACAGCGTGCAACTGTTCCGCCGTTCACGCAAAGGGCTGGAACTGACCCCGGCCGGCGAAGCGCTGCTGCCCGACCTGCTGGCGGCGGAAAAACTTCTGACCCGCGGGCGCAACGGGGTGCAGGGGCTGGACCGTGAAGCTTCCGGGCTGATCCGCATCTCGCTGGACCCGATGACCGGGCATCACCTGCTGGCGCCGGTGCTGGCGCGGTTCGCTGCACTCTATCCGGAGATCGATCTGGAAATCCGCCTGACCTTTGACATTGAAAGCATCACCGGGCTGGAAACCGACATCTCCATCCGCCACGCTGCTGACATCACGGAAGACGTGGTGGCGCGCAAACTGTTCGCCCTGCCGATCGGCATCCTGGCCAGTCGCGACTATGTGCAGCGCCACGCGGAAAAAGCCGGCAAACAGGGTGAGGGGCTGAACTGGATTGGCTATGGCCCGGTGCCGGAACTGCAGCGCTGGGTAGACGCCTCCCCCTTTGCCAAAGCCCGTGTGCGTCACACGGTGGCCGACCCGGAAATGCACCTGCACCTGGTGCGCGAGGGCGGTGGCATGTCCTTCCTGCCACTCTGGGCACTGACCCATTTCCCCGAACTACAACAGATGCCCGGCAGCACCGCCGACTTCAGCCGCTCCACCTGGGTGTTGTTGCACGCGGATCTGCGCCGGGTGAAACGGGTGCGGCTGCTGGTCGATTATCTGACCCAGGCGCTGCTACAGGACCGCGATATTATCCGCGGGATCTGATCGCCCGGGGGTCAAAAGACTTCGCTGCCGCACCAGGGTCTGCGCTTTTAAGGGTCGCGGGTGGCCATCGTATGGCAGGGGCGCTAAATATTTCAGAGCACTGCGATGCCGCAGCTGCGCAGCAGATCCCCGGCCTGGGCGCGCGAAATCACCGCGCCGCGCAGCGCCGCCATCACTTCCATAAGTGCCAGATCGCCAAGCTGGGCCCCGCGCAGGTCGGCGCCCTTTAGCTTTGCCCCGGCCAGGTCGGCCCCCACCAGGCTGCAGTCCTCAAACACCGCATCGCGAAGGTCGGCCTCCGCCAGCCTGGCATTGGAGAAATCAACACCCCTCACCAGCTGATCGCGCAGATCCACCCTGCGCAGATCAGCGCTTTCAAATATCACCTGCTCCAGCCGCAGATCAAACAGCCGCATGCCGTTCAAACGTGCCCCGGTCATCTTGCAGCCAGTGATCCCAAGCGAAGAAGCCGTCGCGTCCGAAAAATCAATGCCAACCGCGTTGCAAACATCAAAGCCGCAGTCTTCCAGCCGCGCATAACGGAAATCCGCGCCCGACAGCGCGCAATTCTGAAACCGGATGTTATAGAGGGTTGCGGAGCGAAAAGCGCAGTTGAGAAACCGGCACTTGCTGAAGCTCACCTCATCAAGCTCCTGGTCGGAAAAATCGACCCCGTCAAAAATGCAGTCGCGGAATTTGGCCCCCGCCTGGCGCATCAGTGCCATCACATCAGACACCGGCCACTCTGAGAAATCACGCTCACTTATCATAATCTCGCCCCAAATTCCGCCGGTATCCGGCCCGCGTTCACGTTCCGTATTCGCATATGCACAACCCGTGGCGCGAAATGTGCGATTTGCACATAAGTTCGGTCAGCTTAACCCGTCAAGAACCGCGCGCGCGGCCCGTAAACCCGGCGCCTCGGCCCCAAGACCCAGCCGCTGCATCGTCACCGCCATCGCCTGACGCTGATTTTCCTGCGCTGTACCGTCTTCCAGCAAGGTACACAGCGCCGCCCCAATTTTCTCCGGCACACAATCCGGCCCAAGGAATTCGGGCACATAGCGGGTTTCTGATACCAGATTGACCAGTGTCACCGTATCAATCATCCGCATCCGGTCCATGATCTGCCAGCTGAGCCAGCTCATGTCATAACCAATCACCATCGGAGTGCCCGCAGCCGCCAGTTCCAGCGACACGGTGCCAGACGCTGCAAGCGCAACATCGGCCGCCGCAAACGCTGCGCGTTTTTGCATAAGCCCTTGTTCCAGCGCCATATCTGACGGGTTCAGGATGATGGGGCTCACCGGCCACTCTGCGGTCAGCTCCGCCACCAAAGCCGCCACATTGGGCGCCGCAGGCAGTACAACACGAGCATCCGGCCGATGTTTCACCACGGTTTTCAACGCCGCGCCAAATATCGGGCAGAGACGGGTGACTTCAGAGCGGCGCGAGCCCGGCAATGTCAGCAGCAACGGCGCATCGCCAATCCCGTGTTCTCGTCTGAATTCAGCAACTTGCGCCGCGTCCGCAACCGGTTCGCTGACCACCGGGTGACCGACAAAATCACAGCGCATGCCAGCTTTTTCCATATAGGGCGGCTCAAACGGCAGCAGCGCCAGCACCTGATCGACCGAATGCGCCATTTTCGACGCCCGTTTTGGCCGCCAAGCCCAGACCGAAGGCGCCACATAATGAACGGTGCGTACGGGGGATGCCGCGCGCACCAATTTGGCCACCCGCAGGCAAAAATCAGGGCTGTCGATGGTGATCATCGCATCCGGTGCAAAATCGATACAGGCCTGAGAAGTTTCAGCAATCCGCCGTTTCAGGTGAAAATACTTTGGCAGAACCTCGGCAATGCCCATCACCGACAACTCGTCCATCGGGAACTGGCTGGTGAGCCCCTCAGCCTGCATCAGCGGGCCGCCAACGCCGGCGAAATTAACCTCTGGCAGCAGCCGTTTCAGCCCCACCATCAACGCCGCCCCGAGCCGGTCGCCGGACAATTCTCCTGCGATCAGAAAAAATTTCATTGCGCCACCAGAAATAAACCTGCCGCGTTGATTGAATTCACTGTAGCTTCGCGCTCTATCAGCATGACTTTATTGGCAGAAATCACGATGCCGGCAAGGCCAGCTCGTTGCACTGACACCACCGTTTCCGGTCCAATGGTGGGCATATCGATGCGTAAATCCTGATCCGTTTTTGCGGCTTTAACAAAGACCCCGGCACTTCGACGCAGGTGCGGCGCGGTTTTGGACACAAAGTCGAGCAAAGCGTCAGTGCCCTGAAGTGTTTCAATGCCAAGGCAGAGACCCGAAGCAACCACACAACCCTGCCCCAGATCTAACGGACTGATAACTTTCAGGATTTCCATGCCACGTCGGGCATCATTCAACGCACTCTCAGAGGGAGATTTGTCGGAATAACACCCTGGCGCAAGGGTCAGGTCCGCCACCAGCTCATGCGCGCCAATGATGGAAAATCCCTGCTTTTCAAAGAGTTCAATGATTACTCGCAACAGGAAATCATCACCCTGGGCAAAGGCCGCCATCAGTTCAGGCATTGCCTCAACTGTAAACGCGTCTAACCTGGCCGGATCAAGGTCTGGCCTGGACATGCCGCCGCAAAACACCACCTGTTCAACACCGGCGGATTTCATCACGGAAAACATCTCTCCCAGCCGTTCAAACGTGGCGTCAATCACCGGTAAACCCACCGGGATATCGACTTCAACACCTTCTAATACAACGAAAATACAATCACGCCCGCTGTCGCGCGCCACAATCCCGGGCAAATGTCCCTGGCCGGCGATGATGCCCAGTTTTCCCATCAGTCCGGCGTCAGAAAACCGCGGTCGCTGTCGCCGGTGACAAAAGCAACCATTTCGCGCACATACTCGCTGTCGGTCTCGTCGCCAAGCCGTGCAGCACGTTCCTGAAACGAACCCTCACCCTGTTTCAGCATCTGAAACGCCGCTCGCAGGGCTGTTATATCCACGCGCGCCACACCCTTGCGTTTCAGCCCGACCAGATTCAACCCGTCCAGCGTCCCGCGTGGCGCCTGCACCAGCCCGTGTGGCAGCACGTCAGCCGTCACCATCGACAAGGCGCCGACAATGGCCCCTTTGCCAATGCGAACGAACTGGTGGATGCCACAAAGCCCGCCAATGATAACATCGTCGGCAATCACGCAATGGCCTGCGATTGCAGAACTATTGACCACAATTACCCGATCGCCGATCTGGGCATCGTGGGCAATATGACAACCCGCCATGAACAGGCCGTCGTCCCCGACCCGCGTCACCAGACCACCGCCGCCGGTGCCGGTATTCATCGTCACATGTTCCCGGATCCGGTTCCGTTTGCCGATCTCAAGACGGGAGACTTCGCCGGTAAACTTCAGGTCCTGCGGGATTTCGCCGATCACCGCAAAGGGGAATATTACCGTATCCTCCCCCACCGTGGTAACACCGGTGACAACAACATGGCTTTTCACTTCCACCCGGGCCCCCAGCGTGACTCCGGAACCGATAAGTGTGAAAGGCCCAATGACACAGGATTCGCCAATACTGGCGCCCTCCTCGATCACTGCAGACGGATGAATCTTAGCACTGGGGTGAATGGCCATGTTCAGTCCTTCGGAATGTCCATCATCGCGGTAAAGTCAACCTGACAGGCCAACTCCCCCTCCACTTCGGCACGACCAGAGAATTTCCATACTTTTCCGCCGCCGCGTTTGGTCTCCACATGCAGTTTCAGCACGTCGCCCGGCACGACTTTGCGCCGGAATTTGGCCGACTCTATCGCCATGAAATAAACCAGAAAATCCTTATCTGCCAGGTCCATTTCCACGCCAACCATCACCGCCGCGGTCTGCGCCATCGCTTCAATTATGGTGACACCGGGCATGATAGGGGTTTCGGGAAAATGACCCTGAAAATGGGGCTCATTGTAGGTCACATTCTTGATGCCGGTTGCTGTTTTGCCATCAATGATATCAACAACTTTATCAACCAGAAGAAAGGGATAACGGTGGGGGATGATCCGTTTGATCAGATCAATATCAGCGGATTTTGCGATAGTTTCGCTCATGTGCCCAGGGTCCTTGCAGTTGGGTATGCGCCTTCGCAGCCTAATGGCTGGCGCAGCTCGTCTTTGTGGTAACAACTCAGTGTCCTGGAGACAAGCTATCGCTGTTCTACAGGGGTTTGATCAACAGAGGGTTCATCGCCCGTGCGCTCGCTGTCCTGCGCCATCAAGCTGTTGATGCGGCGGATCGCTTCCAGGGTGATATCGATGCTCTCAGCCGACAAAAAGACCTGTTGACGTTCTAGCACGATCAGAGCGCCCCGTTCGCGGGCAATCGCAGCAAGCACCGGGGTAATCCGTTGAATAAACGTCTTTTTCCCCGCTGTCTGGCGGCTGGTGATCTCGCGTGCCTTTGCCGCCTGAGCCGCGCGGATTTCCTGGACTTTGCTGTCAAACTGATCCGCTCTGCTGCGGAACTCCTCGGGGCTGAGAGACGGGCGCAGTTCCGTCAGAGCGAGCTCTTCGGCTTCCAATTCGGCTTCTATGGTTGCGTTTTCTGCACTCAGCGCTTCGGAAGCCGCCGCGACAGACTGGTCCAGTTGCACGCCAAACAACGAATCTGTCAGCAATCGCTCGCTGTCCACGGTCAGTACCGGTGCCTGGACCGGCACAGGGATCTCCTGGCCGGACACCGCACCCGCGCTCAGTATCAACGCCGCAGCAAGCAATACCCCTCGCATGATCAGAACTGTGTCGAGATCGTCAGATCAAACGTCTGTTCTTCATCAAGACTTTCCTTTTGCAGAGCGCGGGTAAAGTTAAACCGCAAAGGTCCGATAGGTGTGGTCCAGAAAATGGTCGCCCCGATCACGGAGCGCAGATAGAACCCGTCATCAATCGGATCATCTGTGGTACCAGACAGTGAATCCAGACCCCAGACGGAGCCGAAGTCCATAAACACACCGCCTTTGATGCCGTATTCTTCCGGCAGCCCCAGAGGGAAGTCGGTCTCGAATTTGGCGACGGCATAATAATTACCACCGAGTGCCTCGTCTCCGTCACGGGGTCCGACGCCATAAGGTTCAAAGCCACGCATCTGCGACGAGCTCAGGTTGAACCGGTCTGTCACCCGGCTGTCGCCGCTGAACGATTTCTGTACACCACCTTCCAGCGTGGCACGAAGAGTGACCTGATCATTGAGGATACTGGTTTCTGCGGCAGCCAGCGCTGTTGTCTTCAGATAATCAGTATCACCGCCAAGCCCCGCATATTGCTGGGAAAAGCGGAAGACAAAACCGGCATTTGGATTCAGTCCAGTGCGTCGATTGTCAAAACTGTACTGATATCCGGCGGCGGAGGTCAATTGCGCTCCGAGGGCCTGATCTGCGAGCAATAACGTTGAACTGCCTGCATCGACGCCGGACACTTCATCCTTGCTCAACAGGTAGTTGACAGACAGGCGCGCGTTTTCCGACACCGGAAAACCAAAACCGGGCTGAATACCAAGTCGCGTGGTATCATAAGCGGTGTAGCTGTAGCTGGACTGGCTGTAATAGCTGCTCAGGCTAAAGGAAAGATTTCGGCCCAGGAATGCAGGTTCAACAAATTTGAAACTGAAGGCGCCGTCATCAGCAGAAGTGTTCAGGCTGAACTTAAAGGTCTGGCCGCGGCCGAGAAAATTGCGTTCCGAAAAGCTTGCAACCAGCCCGACACCGCCGGAGACCGAATAGTTTGCGCCAAAGGTGAACGAGCCCGTTGGCGCCTCATCCACATCAACATCGATGATCAGCTGGTCAGGTGTTGAGCCCGGGCGGGTGTTTACATTAGCACTGGCGAAAAAGCCAAGGGCACGGATACGTTCAGCCGCCTCGCGAATTTCACGCGGGTTGAACGGATCACCCTCAATTGTGCGGAACTGACTGCGTACAACCCGGTCAAGTGTTGTGGCGTTGCCTTCAATATCGATCCGCTCAACAAAGACGCGGTCACCGCGCACCAACGCAAACTCCACATCCAGTGTCAGTTCTTCTTCATTCCGTGTCACACGGGGTTCAACCCGCACAAAAGACAGGCCCTTTGCCGTTGCAAGGCGTTCCATCCGCGAAATCGTGTCTTCCATCTGAGACGGCGAATATGTCCGCCCGGATTTGGCCTTGGCCGCACGCGCAAACTCGGCCGTATCGGTTTCAGACACTTCAGAAATTTCCGAAACTGTGGTGATTTCACCGAATTCAAAGCTCTGACCTTCGCGGACGTTAAAGGTGACAAAATAACCGTCCCGCTCGCGGGCCACTTCGGAGGACACCGACAGGACCTGAAAATCAACATAGCCGCGGGACTGGTAGAAATCGCTGAGCACTTGCTTGTCAAATTCAATCTGATCGGCTGAGAACGTGTCTCGGCGCACCAGCGCACGCAGAAGTCCGGCCTGTTTTGAATTTAGAACTCGGCGCAGACGGCGATCCGGATAGGTCCGGTTGCCGACAAATGACAGCCGCTCAATCTCGACTTCTTTGCCCTCAGTAATTTCGAATACCAGGTCAACCCGGTTACCGGAGCGACGGATAATCCTGGGTTCCACCGTGGCCGCGAGCCGCCCCTGGGCCTGGTAAGCCTCGGTAATATTGGCGGCATCAAGCTCTGCGGTTGCGGGGCTGAAGACAAGGCGGGGTTTTGAAAGAAGCGCGGCGGTTATGGTCTCATCATCAAGGCGGTCATTGCCTTCAATCGAAATGCGGCTGATCGTGGGATATTCGACCACCTGGATCACCAGGCGCCCGCCCTGCGGCAGAAATTCAACCGTTTCAAACAGACCTGAGGCCAAAACGCGCTGGTAGGCGTCATTCAACTGTGCCGCCGACAGAGACGCTCCGGTGGGCAGCGCTGCATAGGACAGGATCGTGCCTGTTTCGATGCGCTGATTGCCGTCAACTGCGACATTTGAAAACGAGTAAACTTGGGCCATGGTTGCGCCCGGCGCGGAGATAACTGCAGCTGAGCTTGCTAAAAATAACATCAGCGCACTGCGCCCTGCCGACCGTTTCAATCCTGAAATGAAGGTAGCCGTGCGAGTGTTTTGAACCATGATATAAATCCACGTTAACGCCAAGAATTGTAAACGTGATTATCGGGTAAAACGGCACTTGTCAAAATGTGTGAGCGCGCGCGAAGCAGGTTTACTTCGCGCGCGCTCAAAATCCCACATAAAGGCAGATTTAATTCAGAAATGCCCCGATCACAGCGCCGGCGCCGAGACCAGCCACTATCGTCAAAATGTAATACACCCGATCCCAGTTAAGATCGGCAATCAGCGACAGGCTGCGATAACTGTGTTGAATGACTGCTGACATATTCTGACCCTCTTTCCTCTTCCACAGAAAGTGTTAACGCGGAAATGTGGCGCCAGTTTGGCGAAAAACTGGCGTCAGACACAAAACAGATCATTGCCAAGCCCCAGCGCCATCAGAGACAGAATTAAAGTCAGCCCCATTCCCATCAGAATGCGAACCGCCTTATCGCCGGGTGGTTTACCGACCACCGCTTCATAGGCGTAAAACACCAGATGACCGCCATCCAGAACCGGAATCGGGAACAGGTTCAGAAGTCCGACGGCGGTGGACAGAACCGCAATAAACCAGATGAAGTCCCCCAGACCCTGGCTGGCCATGGCACCGGATACTTCGGCAATACGGATCGGCCCGCTCAGGTTACAGGGTGAAATTGAGCCGGCAATCATGTGGTAAAGACCGGAGACAGATGAGCGCACAATAAAGCTGGTCTGCTGCACACCATAGCTCAGGGCTTCAACGAGACCGGGCGTTTCGGTCTGAGGGGTGAAGAAATAACCACCGTTGATACCAATCAGCCAGCGGGTTTCAAAACCACCATCAGGCAGCGGCAGATCGCGGCGCCGGGGTGTCAGCGTCACATTGCGTATTTCGCCGTCGCGCCAGAGCTCCAGATTGACAGAAGCGCCATCTGCTGCCGCAACCAGGGTGCGCAATTCCTCAAAACGACCGATACCCTGACCATCAACAGACAGCACCACATCGCCCGCTTTCATATCTGCGTCATAGGCCGCTCCGTCGGGGCTGATATTGACCGCCAGCGCCGGCATCGGATGCGGTCCCTGCACGGCAACTTCTGCGCCATCCCGTTTCACGAGGTAATCCATCGTATTGTCTTCAGGAAGATCGCGGATGAACGGCCCGAGACTTTCCAGAACCGGCGTATCCTGTCCTGCAATCTGAAGAATCTCATCTCCTGGCAACAATTGCTGAATGCCTGGCATCGGCGAAATTTCTGCGACGCTCAGCGGATCGGACGCGACACCGCGCACCAGAACCAGCGCCGAAAATACGATCAGCGAGAGAATAAAGTTGAACACCGGTCCTGCGGCCACGGTGACTGTCCGCGCCCACAATGGGGCGCCATGCATGGTGGAGCGCAACTCCTCTGCCGGCATAGCTTCCATCACTTCGCCGTCGGCGCCGGACGCAGCGTTGGCATCCCCTTTGAATTTGACATAACCGCCAAAAGGCAGCGCTGCAATTTGCCAGCGGGTGCCGTGTTTGTCGATGCGCGAATAGAGCACTGGCCCGAAGCCAAGCGAAAAAACGTCCGCTTTGATGCCCGACCAACGGCCAATAATGTAATGTCCGTATTCGTGAATTGTCACGATGACCGACAATGCCACCACAAACGCCGCCAGGGTAAAAGCGGTATTGCCAAGGGCTGATATCAAACCAAAGCTTTCCAAGTGTCGTCCTTTCTGGCGCTTAATTCATGCGCACAGCTGTGTGTTCGGTAATCCGGCGCGCCTGTGCATCCATCTCAAGGACCCGGTCAAGCGTCAGTATATCTCCGTTGAGCGAAAGTTCAGCGCTCAGGTCGTTCAAAGTTTGTTCAACAAGCTCGGACATGTTGGTAAAACCAACGTCGCCGGCAATAAAGTGATCAAGCGCCTGTTCTTTGGCTGCGTTAAACACCGCTCCTGCCAGGTCACGTGTTTCCATCACTTCACGCGCCAGCCGCAGTGCCGGGAAACGCTGCTCATCCGGCGCGTGGAAACTCAGTTGCCCGATGCGCGCAAGGTCCAGGCGTGCGACGGGCAGATCGCGCCGTTCCGGCCAGTTCAGCGCATAGCCGATCGCATGGCGCATATCCGGTGCGCCAAGATGCGCCATCAAAGCGCCATCGCGGAACCCGACCAGCGCATGCACCAGGCTTTCCGGGTGAACAAGCACTTCGATCTGCTCGGGTCTGACGCCAAAATACTCACGCGTTTCAATGACTTCCATCGCCTTGTTAAACATCGAGGCACTGTCGATCGTAATGCGTTGCCCCATATCCCAGTTGGGGTGGGTACAAGCCATGTCAAGGGTGGCACTGTGGAGCTTTTCCAGCGGCCAGTCGCGAAAAGGCCCTCCGGATGCGGTGATAATAATGCGTTCAACGGCCGCAATATCTTCCCCGGCCAGCGCCTGAAACACCGCGGAATGTTCGCTGTCGACCGGCAGGATACGGGCGCCATGTGCCTGGGCCTCCGCCAGCAACAGCGGGCCGGCAGTGACCAGAGATTCCTTGTTTGCCAACGCCAGCGTGGTGCCTTGTTTCAGCGCCTGAAGCCCGGGGGCGAGCCCCGCCGCGCCAACGATCGCCGACATGATCCAGTCCGCCGGCCGTGCCGCCGCTTCGATAAGCGCATGTTCACCGGCCGCCGCATGCACGCCGGACCCCGCCAGCGCGCTGCGCAGATCGTCCAACCGGTGGTCATGGGCAGTGACCGCAATCTCCGCCCCCAGATCAATCGCATCCTGCGCCAGCTGGCGGATGTTTCCGGCGCCGCTCAGCGCCACCACATTATAGGCATCAGGGTCGCGGCGGATCAGATCAATGGTGTTTTGACCAATCGAGCCGGTGGCTCCGAAGACAGAGACTTTACGCATTTAACCCATAATCCATTGCACTTCAGCAACCAGCCATAACAGTAGTCCGACGCCAACCATCCCGTCAAACCGGTCCATAACGCCGCCATGACCTGGCAGAAGGTTGGAACTGTCCTTGACGCCCGCCCGCCGTTTGATCGCGCTCTCGGCGATGTCACCCATCTGGGAGGCAAAAGACAGAAAAACCGCCAGTGTCATAAAACCGGTCAGTGAAAAGCCGGACATAGCTGCAGGCCAGTAAACATAGGCCAGCATGGCAGATCCAACCCAACCTGCCGCAGTGCCTGACCATGTTTTCTTGGGGCTGACGGCGGGCCAGAATTTTGGGCCCCCAAACATGCGGCCAGCGAAATACCCCAGAATGTCGGTGACAACCACCAGCCCTACGATGAACAGAAGACGCCCCGCGCCCTGATCGCCTGCAGCGATCAATCCGAGGCAGCCCAGCAGAATGGCAGATTGATAGGGGACAAAAATTCCGCGGTCTTTGCCCTGCCGTAGCGCAGGGCGCAGCATTCCCAGCAGTTCCCAGGTCATCGCAATGGCCGCGATGACACCCAGAAGCGTGAACCAGAGCCCGCCACTTAAAATGGCTCCAAGACCAACAGCCGCCAACACAACACCCGTCACTGAGCGCGTGGCAAGATCATTCCAGTTTCCGCTTTTCACACTGAAGCTCCGCCAAAACGCCGGTTCCGGCCGCTAAATTTGCCAACGATATGACCAAAAATATCCCGGGAAAAATCTGGCCAGAGCGTATCAATGAACTCGTATTCTGCATAGGCGGACTGCCACAGCAAGAAGTTCGATATCCGGGCTTCACCACTGGTGCGGATCACAAGATCAGGATCCGGCAACACACAAGTGTCGAGATACTTAGGCAAAGTCTCTTCGTCGATGTCATCTGGCTCCAAATTGCCACTGGCCACGTCCTGGGCCAGGCGCCGGGTGGCACGTGCGACCTCATCGCGGCCGCCGTAGTTCAGCGCGACCGTCAGATGTACCCGGTCATTGCCTTCAGTCACCGCTTCCAGTTCGTCCATCAGCTTCACCAGCTTATTATCCAGCTGAACGCGGTCGCCGATAAAACGCACCCGGACACCTTCGTTCACAAGCCCACGGGTTTCACGGACGATAAAGCGGCGGAACAGAGTCATAAGCCCTGATACTTCGGTCTGAGTTCGCTTCCAGTTTTCGGTCGAAAATGCGAAGATG
>MAAC01008349.1_pt1 | contig 12419 bp, 14 predicted proteins | sample 1115981 | NCBI WGS metagenome assembly MAAC01 (sample SAMN04961126, study PRJNA320927) | seawater metagenome | isolation source: sample BD02T64 sea water enriched with oil for 64 days | place: USA:Gulf of Mexico | collected 2013-07-27 | reverse complement strand
GACTTTCAATTTTAATTTGTCAGAGTAGCATTCAAAACCACATATTGTTCCGTCGTGAAATATTGAAAATGTACTTCTAATATTTTCCTGTTCGGTTATCATTAATTTGTGGTAACGTGTTCGTGTATGGCTTGTTGCGTTGGCGAGAACTAAGTTAACAAAAGAAACCGAACCAGAGGAAATTCCGCAGGAATTTCCAAGCAGGCTAGAACCAAGCAATTGGTTATACACGTTGTTGTAAGCAGTTATTACTCATTATACATTTCTAAAGCGAACTCAATATTCGGATTTTTTGTTTTTCTTAAATCTGCTAATATTTCATTTGACTTATCCGTATTTATTACTTTAAGCGCGTGAACACATTTTCTCAAAGTCGATTCTAATTCAGTATCATTTTTTCTGTACTTAGACTCGTTCATAGCAATTTCTTTTAGTGCATTAGAAAATCGTTCATCTTTAAATTGATAGATTATATCAACTATGTCTTCGTGCTCTTCGTGCCAGTCAGCTAAAATTGTTTGTTCGAAAAAAATAATATAATCAGAGTCAATTCCATCTTGAAAACTTGCTCCAATACAAAAACCGAGTTTTTTTGAATCTGAATTCCGAATTGAATCTTCGAAAAATTCTATAATTTGAGATTTATATTCTTTTTTTTTGTTGGGAATTAAATCAAAAAGATTTCCTCCATAAGTCAATTTATTTCTATCGTACTTTTTGTAAATATCAGTCAGTTTAAGTTTCTTTTTTCTAAATAATCTCACTTTTTCGTTTTTTCTCTAATTGCTTACAACGGTTTCGTGTATGATTAGTTGCGTTTTAGAGTCTTGCTCTAGATTAAGCTTTTGCCGAGTCAGCCGACGTTAGGAGGTAGGCAAAACCAGCGTTGGAAGGAGCGAGGCTTTCTCGCATATTTTCCGATAATCTAAAGATAGTAATTTGTAGGAGAACTTCCTTGCCTTAGCCAGTTTTAGCAATTAATTATACACGTTGTTGTAGGTAGTTTTTTATTTCGTCAGTCATTAATAGTCTTATTGATTCAAAATAATCCGTTTCGAATGTGATAGACCGAATTTTATTAAGCGAAAACTCAAAATCATAATCATTTTCAATTTGACCATTAGACTTTATCATATCGATTATTAAATTGTCATTTTCTGCTCGATTTATTTTTCCATAAAATAACTCAGTTTCTTTTTTATCTTGAAACTCAAATAATCCATATGTTTTTTCACTCCACTTTAGGGTATTCAAAACATCATTGAATTTGAAGTCTTTCAATTCGGGTGTTTTTTTGTTTTTAAGATTCAAGACACGTTCAACTTTTTTTTCAGAAGCACCAGAAATTCGCTTTTTTATAAACTTCTTTCTGTATAATTTAAATCCGTCTAAAGCATAGTCGACAGGAATATGATTTACTAGAATCCAGTTTTCATTTTCTGAAATAAGAATTCCGGTTACCTTTTCCTTCCAACCTTTTATTTTAAATGTTTCTACTTTCATTGTTAAATTACCTACAACGTGTTCGTGTATGGCTCGTTGTTTTGGTTTGGAACTAATTTAGCAAAAAGAAACGTACCAGAGGAAAATCCGCAGGATTTTCCGAGTACACACAAAGTAAACAATGGGTTATACACGTTGTTGGCAATAGTTCTTTATTTCTTAATATATTATTTAATCTTCAGAATATTTTTCGATGAATTCTTTAGCTTTTGTCAAATAGGATTTCTTGTTACATTTTCTATTCGCATATTTTAATTTGTACAAAGCACTAGTGTGGTCATTTACCAGAAAGCCAACAACATTATGGTCTTTATTTAATAGAAATAGTATAAGAAAATCACCAGTATAATTATTTAAATCTTCAAATTCTATATCGGTAGAGTAATCGTTGTTTTGATGAAATTCGACATTTTTTTCTGTTTCGTCAATTACGAATTCAATAGGAGTTAATAATTCTCCATTTAATTTAACTTTGTATTTAAACTTTATAAATCTTCCGTTATTAGGTTCGTACATTGGCCCTTTTAAATTCTCAATTTTATAAATGTTTTTAGGATTGAAATCATCATTTTTACTTAAGTTTTCAACTTGTGGTATCAACCCTAATGTTGGAATATATCTACTCGAAATTTTTCTTTCCTTAAATGTTTTATCTTTTGGGTAGTCTTTTTCAAAAGAAGTTTCTTTAATTTTTAAAGAATCATTTTTACTTGAGTAAAAGTCATAAAAATATCGATCTGTAATATTATCTTTTTCGTCATAGGGATATATAAGTTCTTGTGTCTTTTGGTAAAATTCTACTTGAAAATTATTATTTAATTGAATTACAGATTCTATGATATTAATACCTATGACTGACTTATCTCCGATATATGAATAATTGTCTTTTTTGTCAATTTGTGGTTGCTCTAATTGTGTAATAATTTGGCCCATAGAAATATAGTCTAAGTTTTTATATTGAGTTAGTCGATATTCTATAAAATCAATTTTAGTTCCGTTAGTATGTTCATAGCATCTCTTTATCTCTTGCGAATAAGTGTTTAAAATCTGAAACGATATAATTAAAATTATTAATTGTTTTTTTATATCCATAATTTTGTTTACAAGATTTGATTTGAATTATTGCCAACGGTTTCGTGTATGATTAGTTGCGAAAAAGTACGCGATTATTTTTCCGCAAAACAATATAGTAAAAAGTACGTAAAGATCCTGCTCTTATCCAGCTTTAGCAATTAATAATACACGTTGTTGTACAACGTTTTTTTATTCTATTTTAAACGACTTAATTATGTTTTCAAGTTCACACAATTCCTTTTTGCCGTATTTGTTTTTTGAAACTGCAAGGTTCAAAGTGTAGAATAAATCATCTGTTGGATGCTCCACAGTTACATATAATCCAATTATTGGAATCGTATCGAATTTTTCTTCTACGAGATTCCAAATCGCCTTTTTTTCAAAAACGTCTGTAGTCCCATTTTCAATTACGTCATACTTGCTTTCAACATCCTTTTGTTGCTCCTCAAGTGTCATCGAAGGTTTTGCTTTTCCCATTTCTGTAAGTCCGAAATATTTAAAAGCATTTCCTTCGAAAATTCCAGCACTAATTCCATTATCAGTAATTTCTGGATTCCAATTATTACTTGGTAATTTAACTGAATATCGATGTTCCATTCCAAACAAAGTAACATCACTATCTAAATTGACTTTTTCACATTCGCAGTCATTTAGAAACTCCGATTTTTCAGAACAAGAAATTAGAAATAAAATTCCAAAAATGAATAATGAGATTTTGTTTTTCATCAAATGCTCTAGTTTAAGCTTTTGCCGAATCAGCCGACGTTAGGAGGTAGGCAAAAACAGCGTTGGAAGGAGCGAGGCTTTCTCACATATTTTCCAATAATCTAAAGATAGTAATTTGTAGGAGAACTTCCTTGTCTTAGCCAGCTTTAGCAATTAATTATACACGTTGTTGGCTAACGTATTTATTTCGATTTGATTCCGTTTGCTTCAAGTACTTCTTTCAGTTTCTTATTTGGCGATTCGTCAATTCTTATCCATTCAGATGTGAATTTTAGTCCAATTCCATCAGTTTGAGTAGTTTCTGTAAATGAGTTATTATCGTCAAATTTGTCTAGTATGACAATTTGAATAAGAGAATCATAAGTACTTGTCTTATTAATCGTCTCCAAGTTATATCCAGAGTTTTTCCAAGTTATTTTTGCTAATTTATTTCCGCCAGAATGATCTTCAGAATAGATATATCGATAATTAAGATTTCGATACATATACTTAACAGTATTTAACTCCGTAATTGTTTTAAAAGTTCCTGTTTTTAAATCTTCTGGGTATTCTTGAGAACAACTTTGAAAAGCTGTAAAAAGAGAAAGACTCAATATTAATAAACTTACTTTTTTCATATGTTTGCCAACGGTTTTGTGTATGATTGGTTGCGTTTTAGAGTGTTGCTCTAGTTTAAGCTTTTGCCGAATCAGCCGACGTTAGGAGGTAGGCAAAAACAGCGCTGGAAAGAGCGAGGCTTTCTCGCATATTTTCCGATAATCTAAAGATAGTAATTTGTAGGGTAACTTCCTCGTCTTAGCCAACTTTAGCAATGAATTATACACGTTGTTGGCTACTGTGTTTTATTCAAAATCTATCTCACTTGAATTATCCTTAAAAAATGATTCTAATTCTGACTTAGTCTTTTCAACAAATTTAATATCAGTTATTTCATTTTTATTACTATCAAACACTTTTACTAGAATTTCATTATAGGTTACGTAACGTTCAAAAGTATTTTCTTTTTTATAACCATACATTGCCTGTTTAATAAACTTGAAATTAAGTTTTTTGTCAGTCCAGTAAGTATAATTTTTTATCCCATTATCATTATAAACCATAAAATCAAAAACTAAATATTCATTTTTTTCTGATTGATAAAAAATTAACCCACTTCCATTGGCTGAATTATCGCTTAATCTGATAGTGTCGGTCTTGAATTCAGTTTGATTTTCTTGAAAGTTTTCCATTAAATCGAAGCCGTTAGTTTGAGAAACAGCTTTTTCAATTATTATACTTTCCGAATTCTTTTCAGATTCCTGTTTTTCTCCGCAAGAGTAAAATCCGATTATTAGAAAAATTATAAATATTTTGTTCATATGGTTCTTGGACATTGTTGCCAACGGTTTTGTGTATGATTAGTTACGTTGCTAAAGAACTAAATTACCAAAAGAAAACGAATCAAAGGAAAATCCGTAGGATTTTCCGAGCAATCACATAAGGAGTAATTAATTATACACGTTGTTGTAGGTAGTTTTTTTACAGTTGTTTTTTAATAATTCTATTCCTCTTTTCTGTCCAAGTTCTGATAATTTATTCCAATCTTTACAGGCTAATTTTAGTTTTCCAGTTTCATAGTAAATAGCAGCTCTGTTATAAAGAGCATCTATGTTTTTTGAGTCTAACTCATAACTTTTAGTGAAGTTTTTAATAGAACTCTCATAATCTTTATTCTGATAAGACTTTATTCCTTTATTGAAATATTCTCCAGCTTCTTGAATTACTCTTGTGTCTCCACCATAAAAATGGTCTAACTGATAGAATGAATCGGTGAAAAACTTCATTGAAATTCCACGAAATGTTTTTGCTTTTTCGTCTTTTAATACAAATGGCATTTCTAGCTTATCAAGGTGTTTGAATTTATCTAAATTCCAAAGTTTATACGATTTGTTAATCACTTTTTTAATTCTCTCAATTTTACTTGAGTCATTTGTATTAGAGTAATTTATTAAGGTACTTATATTTTTATTTTTTAAATCAATTGTTATAACTCCTTTAGCTTTAAAGTTGCTGTGTTTTTTCTTAAAAGCTTTGTTAAGTTCAAGCATTAAACTCGACTTTAAAGTTGGTGTATAGAATTCATTTGCAACTTGATTTTCACTTTCTCCTTTTTCCTCTTTAATTTCATTGAATAATTTTTGTTCTCTAACAAAATAGAACCTCTTTAATTTGTCGTTTTCCATTCCGTTTATTCTTTCACAGAGAATCAGCGTGTCATTTTTCACTCTTTCTATTTCGTAGCCAGAAGTTGAAGATGTTTTGATAAAGTTTTGATTTAATGAGAATGGAAAACAAACCTCATTTACTCTATGAGTTGGATTTCCATTAGTGCACATTTCCAATTTTTTAAAAGTGTAATTAACGTAAGAAGAGTCAGTCAAGAAACGGTCAATTAAACTACTGTCGTCTTTCATTTCAATCTTATATTTTATCCAATCTCCATTCAATTCCGAAATATTGACTTTTTGACAATACGATTTGATTGTAATTAGAAGGAATAATAAAAGTATGTTTTTCGTCATTTTTAAATTACCTACAACGGTTTTGTGTATGATTAGTTGCGTTGGTAAGGAACTAAGTTAGCAAAAGAAACCGAACCAGAGGGAAATCCGCAGGATTTTCCGAGTCGACACATAATAAGTAATTAATTATACACGTTGTTGTGACACGTTTTACTTTTTGATTGCAATGCGGTAAATTTTAATCAATAAAATTATTATAAAATGTAAAATCACAAACATTCCTCCATAAAATAATATCACGAGTGAATTCCCATATCTGAAATTTTCTGAATCTGAGAAAACATAAATCATTATTGCTAAATAGATTCCAAAAAACAGAGAATTCCATTTATAGAAAGTTTTATTTTGTGATGATAAAAGACCAAAACTTAAAAAAAGAAACATCACTATGTATGCTATATAAAGTATTGTAAACTCGCCATCTGTTGGAATCATCTTCTATCCTTTTTTATCTTTTAAATATTTTAAAAAATCAACAAGATGTTGTTCTGAGTGAATTTGCATTATATCCTTAAAGCACCATTTTGCATATTTCTCACTCGTATTCTCAAATTGCCATTTAATTTCGAGCATATCTTTAATGATATCACTTAAATCGTCAATTGCATCTCCAGTTACTAAGTACGCATCTGGTATTATTAAGTGTGATTCAAAAACTGAGTGATACCAGCCAAAATCAGGAAAATTTGCCTCAACGTTTTTTTTTATTGAGTTATAATCAAAAGTCGGTTCTTCTTCAAAATCTCCATCATCAAATTCCACTTCTAAATTCAGATATTCATAGTAAAGTCCTACTAATAGTTTTTGTATTTCTAGTTCTTTATTATCTGACTCAACTTTATCATTAAGTCCAAATTCTGTAATCCGTTTTATATACTTTTCTATTTCGTTCAATGCTTATCTTAAATGTGTTACAACGGTTTTGTGTATGATTTCGTTGCGTGGTTAAGCAACTAATTTAGTAAACAAATACTTGCCAGAGAAAATTCCGAAGGAATTTTCCAAATAAGCACTTGCCAAAGCAATTAATTATACACGGTGTTGTAAAACGTTTTTTAATTCAGTTTTGCTTTTAGTCTATCCCAAAAAGTAACTCTTTCGTTTGATTCGCCATCTTTTGTGAATTTTATTTTATTCCAATGTTTATCTAAATCCTTAACCGTTTTTATTTTCAGACCTCTGATATTCATTTCAGCCAATCCAGTTTCTAAATCGGCTTTCATACTTTTATACCAAGCTTCATTTGCTTTTTCATTATTCGTAATGTCAACGTCCTTAATTTGAGAACTGAACTCAACTGTTAGTTTCTTCCACAATTCCGAATCTTTTTCGTCAGTATTATAAGAAATTGTTGGTTTTTCATTTTCTTTTTCATTTACGAATTGAATAATTTCCAGAAACATTTTAGTCTTTTGGTTTTCGTTCAAATTAGTGTTGCTTAAATCTCTCAAACAGATATTTATTCCGCCAAACCAAGTTGAATCAAAACCATATTCATTTCCGTTTAGAGTATAATAAATTCCTTCTCCACGAGAACCAAATTTAATATGAGGAAATTCGTTTGATTTATCTGTGTTCATTGGTTGGTCAAATGTTTTACAACGTGTTCGTGTATGGTTAGTTGTGTTGGCTAGCAACTAAATTAGTAAAAGAAAACGAACCAGAGGGAAATCCGCAGGATTTTCCGAGTACACATAGAACCAGCAATTAAATATACACGTTGTTAGGTGCAGTTTTTTATTTTTTTCAAACCAATCCACTCGTGTTCAATATCTTTCATTAATAATGCGTTATCAAATTTTACAGAGCCTTTTGGGAATATACTTTCATTTTCAAAAAAACTCGATTCTACTTTATCTACTTCTAATAGCGATACTTTCCAATTACGCGTTTTTAATTCAAGTCCGTCAAAGTTATTTTTGTCAGGTGAATATCCAACAGAGCCATTTTCAAAGAATTCAGAAGCACACTCTAAATTTTCAAATACACTTTCACTATTCCAATTATTCGTTTCTTTAGCTTTGATTGATAAAGAAGTTTGGTCGTCACTTACAAATCCGACTTCATAATTTCCATCTTTTTCATTTACTGTAAAATATGCTAAATGATGAATTCCAGGGAAAATTGTTCCTCCAGCAAGAGAATTTAATTTAGAAGATGTGTCTCTTCTTGGAATATAAACTCCTTCTTTTAGTTTTCCGTTTTTTGTCCATTCGACAGCAATTCGATGAGCTCCATTTTCAGATGAAATTCCAATTTGTCTTGGTAAACCTTTTGGTCTGATTTCTTTTAATCTAATCAAACAAATTCCAGCAATTCCTTTTCCGTTTACCAATTTTGGCTTAAAAGGTTTTGGTAAATAATTTTCCAAGACTTCTTTGTCAATTTGATAATTGATTAAAATTCTTCTGTCTATTATTCCTTTTATTTTCGGTATTTTCATTTGAGTGGTCAATTGCACCTAACGGTTTTGTGTATGATTAGTTGCGTTTAAGAGTCTTGCTCTAGTTTAAGCTTTTGCCGAATCAGCCGACGTCAGGAGGTAGGCAAAAACAGCGTTGGAAGGAGCGAGGCTTTCTTCGCTTATTTTCCGATAATCTAAAGATAGTAATTTGTAGGATAACTTCCTTGTCTTAGCCAGCTTTAGCAATGAATTATACACGGTGTTACCAAACGTCCTTTTTATTCAGTTAATACTTTTGTCCAGTTGTTAGATTCAGCAATCTCTTTAACCACTCGATTCCGTTCTGTTAGTAATCCATTCATATACTTATTCAGCAAAAATATTTCCGTTGAACAGCGAATTTAATAAACAGGTTTGAATTTCCGATAGGGAGTTCTATTGCGATGAACTACACCGAATAGTAAAACACATTTAAATTGTTTTTTCAATCTGTTTTTTTTGTATAATTGGAGGGATAATCCTTTATATTTGACGATGAAAAAAATAAAATTGATTGCCTTAATTGTAATAGCGAATATAACCTTTGCAAATGCGCAGAATTATGGAAAAGCTGAGTTAGACCCTTATGATGCGGAAGAATTGTTCGAGGAATTTGAGAAAACAGTCAGGCTAACACTGAGTGAATTCGAGGCGGAACGAGCAAGTGGGAGGGAACTAATTGTAAAAGAAGAAGGAGGGAAACTAATTAAATCGTACTCGATATCTATTCTGCATAGAAAAGTAATCGTAAACGAAACTTATAAGGAGACAACTTATCCAAATGGGGAATACAGGTTTGACATTGAAGTGACTTTCGAGATCGTTAACCTAACACCAGATAACATACGAAACTTTGAGAGTCACTTGCGAGCAGCACTTTATTATGCTGGATACAAACGAACAGAAGGGAATGGTTCGTATTCTGGGTGGGAAAACTATACGTACAAGGTTGGAATGAATCGTTCGATAAGCAGTTTAATCATATGGATTGAAAAGCTAGATCATAATAATTAAGCTATAGTCGAAAAAGATATTTCTATTTCTACCGAGATTGTGTAGGGATGCTTCAATTATCAATTGCGGTTAGGCCGTTGATAATTTGTTTGGGGACTGTGATGAAAATGCAATAAAATAGTATTTTTTCATCGTTTAGTATTTATGTTTGGTAACGTGTTTGTGTATGGTTAGTTGCGTGTTTAAGCAACTAATTTAGTAAACAAAAACGAACGCGAGAAAATTCCGAAGGAATTTTCCAAATAAGCACTTACCAAAGCAATTAATTATACACGTTGTTGGCAGTAGTGTTTTATTATTTTCCATATAAGTTTGTCAACGTTCCATTTAAACTAAACGGAATTACAGACGTATGAGATTCATTTCTGTATATTTTCCAATTCATTTCAATATTTTCGTAGTTACTTTTTTTGAGATATAAACTAAACTTAATCATATTAGACACCATCATTGGGCTTTCATTTTCTCCTGTTGAAATAAATACTTTGGTTGGTTCAATATTCCAAGTTTTATTATTTGTGAATTTATCGATAGCTGGCTCTAAAAATATTTCTTCGTTAAGTTGAAATGAAGGACTGTTTATTCCAAATCGAGTAAAGTAATTTTCGGAATTCAAAAAGCAGTATGCTGTAAACAAACCACCAAGAGAATGTCCTGAAATTCCTCTGTCAGAATTAGTTTTATAGTGTTCCTCAATAAATGGGACAATTTCCTTTTTTAAGCATTCTAAAAACTTAACCGCTCCGCCAGTTTTGATAGTTCCTTTTTCTACATCAAACTTTTTTTCAATTCTTTTGTCAGTTATTGTATCACTATATGCTGTATAGTCATTAAATCTATTAATTTTAGATTTCATTCCATTTACCTTATGACTGATTCCAACGAGAATCACATCTTCGATTTTCTCAAAATCAATGTAAGATGATTCGAAATATCCAAATGTGCTTTTGCCATCCAAAACATAAAGCACAGGATATGTTATACTGTCTTGAATTGAATAATTCTTTGGAAAAGACATATGAATTAAATAATCTTTATTTGTAATTTCAGATTTAATGATATGGTCTGGTTTAAAAAAATCTCGTCCTTTTGGGTCTAATTTTTGGCTAAATAAAGGGTTGCAAAATATCAAAAATGAAAATGTTATAAATAATAGATTTGGTAGTTTCAAAAAGTTCATTTGTTTAATTCAGAGTTCGTCGCTCACATTACTGCCAACTGTGGTGTGTATGGTTAGTTGCGTTGGTAAGGAACTAAGTAACCAGAGGGAAATCCGCAGGATTTTCCGAGTCGACACATAATAAGTAATTAATTATACACGTTGTTAGCCACTTTAGTGCAACAATGTCCATTGGTCAAGTTTTAAGAAAGCAGATAAACCTATTTGCAACCGAATCAGAATGCTGTTTTTCAGCATTTAGGTTGTAACACCATTTATATCACGAACACCTTTTTTGGAAAAAGAACGAGTCAGAACGCGAAAGCGTTTAGTTCTCCAAAAAATGATAAGATCTATTTATTTTAAAAAATCCGAGAAAGATAGAGTAGAAGCTATAATTTCGTTCATGCACTATTGTTGCTAACGGTTTTGTGTATGATTAGTTGCGTTTTAGAGTCTTGCTCTAGTTTAAGCTTTTGCCGAATCAGCCGACTGTAAGGAGGTAGGCAAAAACAACGTTGGAAAGAGCGAGGCTTTCTCGCATATTTTCCGATAATCTAAAGATAGTAATTTGTAGGAGATTTTCCTTCGCTTAACCAGCTTTAGCAATTAATTATACACGTTGTTATGTACTGGCGTTTACTCCATAATGTTCTAACCACGCTAGTGGTTCAGTCAATTTGTTTTTGTTAAATTCTAAATGAATTACTCTTCTTTTCTTTCCGTTTGAAGTTCTGTTGGAAGCGTGCAAAGTTAGAGGTTTCATTAACATCACTCCACCTTTTTCTACTTCACAGACAAATTCGTTTTCTATGTTCCAATCTTTTGAGTCGGTTCGAATTATTCCGTTTGAGTGAGATTTCGGGATTACTTTTAAAGCTCCATTGTTCTTATCCGTTTTGTCTAAATGTATTCGGATTGTTATTGTGTCTTCTAAAATTTGAATTGGAGGTTGAACTCCATATTGACCTTTTTTAAAGGTCCAATTCGAGTAGTCATCCAATTCCGTCTTTTTGTCAACAGAAATACTCAAATCTTGATGATAAGCAACGAACCAATTGGATTCACTTGGTTTGTCAAAATAGATAGCCTTCGTTAGGAAGCATTCGAACTCTGAAAGTTCAGAAAGCAATTCAGTCAATTTTTTATTAAATAGCAAGTGGCCTAATTCAGGTATATTTTTAATTAATTGTCTAATCGCAAATAAATCCTTTGTTTTCATGAATGATTCCTCATTCTGTTCAGCATTTTCAATGCAAGCTAAAATCTTACTTATTTCGTTGTCCGAATACAAGTCAGTCAATATTGAATATCCATTTTTATTAAGTTGTAATTTGTTCTCTGAATAGTTCATTTTTTAGCTTGTAATTGAACGTAGTTATTGATTATTTAAAGCTCTTTTATTACTCTTATCTATATATGTTGCGATCAGAATGGAGAAAATTAATATAATTAAAGAAATCAAAAGCATCCATAGATTAAGTTGTACGTGAGGATCTTTCCAATCTTGGAAAACGGATCCAAAAGTTTCATATCCCGAAATTCCGAAGTATACTAAATGATAAACAAGAATAGCCTTTAAATAATTAAGTGCTTTTTTCAAAAAGTGAAATATAATCACAATAACTAATGAAATAGCAATAGTAATTAAGCACAATATCATAATCAGAATTGGCAACATTCCTATATCTCCACCTGGTAAAATAGAAGAGCTTAGATAGATGCTGACAAAGCTTAAATTTGATATGCCTATTAGAATATAAAATAGTAAGATCGATAGATTTTCTTTCAATTCGGAATGTTTTTGGTTCGCTTGTACATAACGTGTTCGTGTATGGTTAGTTGCGTTGGCTGGAACTAAGTTAGCAAAAGAAACCGAACCGGAAAATCCGTAGGATTTTCCGAGTACACACAGAACGAGCAATTGACTATACACGTT
>MAAC01000823.1_pt1 | contig 12420 bp, 9 predicted proteins | sample 1115981 | NCBI WGS metagenome assembly MAAC01 (sample SAMN04961126, study PRJNA320927) | seawater metagenome | isolation source: sample BD02T64 sea water enriched with oil for 64 days | place: USA:Gulf of Mexico | collected 2013-07-27 | reverse complement strand
CAAGATTTACGAGTTACTACGGAAAAGATTTTGACGGAGTTCTCTACCAAATTAATTGAGAAGAATGTAGACGTTAAATTTTTATCACCTAAAAATACATTGGCACACTATGACCATGACAAAATTAGCCAAGTTATTGCCAATCTAATCTCCAATGCAATTAAATTCACAGAGCAAGGTTCCGAAATAAGAATTGTTTTAGAAAATACCGACGTCATTCGAGATGCGGGTACGGGTGAAAAGGTGTCAGTGTTGAAGTTTAGTATCTTTGATCAAGGACTCGGCGTGCCAGAAGGTGAGTTAGAAGCGATTTTTGATCAATTTATACAAAGTTCGAAAACCAAAACAGGTGCGGGTGGTACAGGGTTAGGTTTGGCTATTTGTAAAGAAATAATAGAAGCCCATAAAGGCTATATTTGGGCAGAAAACAACCCTGAGGGAGGGGCTGAGGTGAGTTTTATTATCCATAAATCATAATAAAAATAATCGGCTTTATTTAGGTTAACCTGCGGCGTATATTGGGAGCAATATAGTCGAAGGGAGGTTGTTATGCGATTCTCCATCAGAAGAAGTTTATGTACGGCATTTTTCTTTTTTGCCAGTTTCAACATGAGTTATGGTCATTGTGATGAAGCAATGCATTATATCTACCCTCAATCACAGTCTTTAAGTGATGACCGTCGTAGTGACGTTATTTCTTTAATGCATGAGGCATTAAAGGCAACAGAAGCTAAATACGGTCCATTTGTACTTAAGCCAGCGGATGTAAATGTAAATTACAAAAGAGCAACTCAGATGCTCCGTCAAGAAGACAGGATTACGGTGGCATGGTTAGATACAACAAAACAATTAGAGAAAATATTATTGCCAGTATTGATACCTATTCAAAAAGGTATTGTTGGCTATCGAGTGTTGATAATTCGCTCAGAAGATGAAGCGAAGTTTTTTGATATCGATACCGTAGAGGAACTAAGGCAGTATCAAAATGGTTTGGTATCAGGTTGGGTCAATGAACCAATCATGAATGTTAATCAACTTCCGTATGTTAGATCTGTTAACTATGAAGATTTATTTAAAATGTTGGCTGCAGAACGGTTTGATTATTTTTCTCGAGGTATGGTGGAAGCATATACAGAATTAGAAGATAGGAGTGAAGTATTTCCGAATCTGATGGTGGAGAAACATATTCTTCTTCATTATGCTAAACCGATGTATTTATTTACCTCGAAAAACAGACCTGTGCTGAATAAACGCTTAAACGAAGGGTTAATGCTACTCATCGAAGATGGTTCATTTGAAAAAATATTTTGTCAGTTTCATGGTGACTCGATTAGACAGACAAACCTAAGTGAAAGAATACAAATTCAATTAAAGAGTAATTTATTATTGTCTTCCGCGCCAAAAGAGAAGAAGTTTTGGTTTGACCCAACAAAGAATACTTGCCAACAACGCTAATACATAAGTAATTTAGTCACTGATTTTGAATAATGTATCGCGATAGCGTCATCATATCTTTTTGCAGAAAATTGAGTCAGATGGAAGCTTACTTCAGTCTAGGAAACAACCGTTTTCAAACCGAAGGGAAATGTAATTAGATTTTCTTGGTGGGTGCTGAGGGGATCGAACCCCCGACCCTCGCCTTGTAAGGGCGATGCTCTCCCAGCTGAGCTAAGCACCCCAAGAAAGACGCGCATATTACAGAATGTTTTAACTAATGCCAACAGAAAACTTGTTTTTATTTAAAGTATAAAAAAGTCTGGCGGTAACCTTTAAGTAAAACAAGGAGAAGATAGTTTAGATTCTTTGATACTTTCGAAGTTGATCGAAGTACGTTAGTATCATTTCGACCGTATAAGTGTTCAAAGAGAGGGATGTTTTGAGAAGCTTTTGTATTGGCAACATCAAACGGAAATTATTTATAAGCTTGCTTTCACTCTCTGTGAGTGCCTGCATGACGGCTGGCCCGGACTTTGTTAAACCAGAAGTAGATGTCTCTCAGCAGTGGTTATCTGAACAACAAGATCTCTCAACGAGCCCGGCCGAATTCAAAGAGTGGTGGAAAGTATTTAATGACCCAGTCTTAAATGACTTAATAAATACGGCCTATCAACAAAATTTAGACTTGCAAGTTGCAGCAGTTAGAGTTCTCGAAGCAAGAGCACAGTTAGGTATTGCTGTCGGTAACCAATATCCTCAAACACAATCATTGGGTGGCAGTATTACGCACAATGAACTCAGTGAGAACTCGGCTAACTTTAACTCTTTGGCAGATCCTACCTTTGGAGCATATCAAGCAGGATTTGATGCGGCTTGGGAGCTGGATGTATGGGGAAAATTTAAGCGAGGAATAGAATCTGCTGATGCCAGCTTGCTTGCAACCTTAGCGAATTACGACGATATCTTAGTGAGCCTGACTGCAGAAGTAGCAGCCGCCTATGTGCAAATTCGTACCTTTGAAGAACGCATAATATTAGCTAAAAAAAATGAGGAAATTCAACAGCGCAGCCTTAATATTACCGAAGTACGCTTTAAAAATGGTGCAACAACGGAACTTGATGTAACACAAGCTAAAGCCTTATTGCACAATACCAAAGCCTTAATTTCATCGCTAGACGTGGGTCTACGGCAGTCTAAAAATGGCCTGAGTATTCTATTAGGTATCCCACCCAATGATTTAAAGGGTGCATTAGGTGAAGAAGGTGTTATTCCCACTGCACCAGCGGAAGTGGCAGTAGGGATGCCTGCTGAGATCCTGCGAAGAAGACCCGATGTGCGACGAGCAGAATTACAAGCGGCCTCACAGAGTGCTTTGATTGGTGTTGCTCAAGCGGAACTCTACCCAAGTTTTAGTCTGTTTGGCTCATTTGGATTAGCTTCAAGTAGTACGGGTTCAAGTGACTTTGGGGATCTAGTTCAAACTGACAGCTTCACATCAACAATTGGACCGAGTTTTAGCTGGCCTATCTTGAACTATGGCCGAATCAAAAATAATGTCAGAGTGCAAGATGCACGTTATCAACAAAGCATCATTAATTATAAAAACACGGTTCTATTAGCAGTTCGTGAAGTTGAAGATGCCATGGTATCGTTTTTAAAATCACGCGAACAAGCCAATTATTTACAGACGAGCGTAGACGCATCAAATCGTTCCGTTGAAATATCACTTATTCAATATCGGGACGGTGTTACTAACTACACACGAGTGCTCAACTCACAAGAATTTTTAGTTCAGCAACAAGATAGTTTGACCGCGATACGAGGTGATGTTGCCCGAAGCTTGATTGCTATGTACAAAGCATTAGGCGGCGGTTGGGAATTACGTGAAGGCCAGACCTTATTACCTACAAAAATAAAAAATGAAATGGTAAATCGTACAGACTGGGGAACATTGTTAGAGGCAGAAACAAACGAAGAATAATAGTAGTGGCCCAACAATTCCGAAATTATTAGAAAACAACCGAAGGAAAAAACAATGTTTGGAAAGTTATGCAAGCAATCCAAATTTCTATTTTCACTGATAGTCGTTGTTGTATTGGTATCAGCGTGTGAAAAAGAAGTAGCTGTTGAAAAAGAAGTTATTCGGCCCGTTAGAGCGATACAGTTGTCTGGTTCTGGCCAAATAAAAGAACGCAGTTTTCCTGGTAAGGCAAAGGCTATCAGAGAGGTCGAGCTTTCTTTTCGTGTCGCGGGGCCGTTAATTGCGTTACCCGTAAATGTTGGCGATAAAGTCTTAACGGGCGATGTGTTATCAAAAATTGATCCAAGAGACTTTGAAGTCGCATTGAATAATGCAAGAGGGCAATTGGGTAGAGCACAAGCAACTGTTGAACGGGCCCAATCAGAGTTCGATCGTGAGATGAGGATTTTACAGGAAGATGCGGGTGCAACCAGTCAGGTAGCGGTAGATAGGAAAAAAGCGGCACGAGATCAAGCTAGGGCCGATATAACGTCATTAAATGCATCGGTAGCAGCTGCAAGAGACCAACTGAAATATACAAAGCTGTCGGCACCATTTGATGGTGTCATCGTTAATAAATATGTCGAAAATTTTGAGTCGGTAAAAGCAGGTCAACAAATCATTCGTATGATTGATGATTCACAAGTAGAAATGATCGTCAATATTCCTGAGAGCCTAATTTCTTTAACCCCCAATGTTGCAATAGTTTATGTGCGCTTTGATTCTTTTCCTGAGTACACTTTAGAGGCAACGATAAAAGAAATATCATCGGAGGCATCTGAAACCACGAGAACCTATCCAGTTACTTTAGTCATGGAGCAACCTGATGATGTGAAGATATTACCTGGTATGGCAGGTAAAACAGTAGGAGTCGAAATTAAAGAAGGGATACAGCTTGTAGACCAAGGTATTAACGTACCAGTATCTGCGGTGTATACAGCTGAAAATGCCAGTGAATCATTTGTTTGGGTTGTAGATGAGTTAAATAAAACAGTTAGTTCAAGGACGGTTACATTAGGACGATTAACTGACCACGGCATTTTAGTAATAGAAGGTCTTGAAGTAGGGGAGTGGATCGCCACAGCAGGGGTGAATTACCTGCGGGAAGGTCAACAAGTAAGAATCTTACAGTCAGACAAGGAATAAACCATGAATCTGACTCGAGCTGCGATAAATAATCGAACAGTTACCTACTTCACAGCTTTTCTAGTTTTAATTGCTGGTGTGGCGGGCTTTTTTAGTCTAGGACAATTGGAGGACCCTGACTTTACGATTAAAACAGCGGTCATATCAACTCAATACTTGGGTGCTGACCCAACAGAAGTTGAACTTGAGGTCACTGATAAAATCGAACTTGCTCTGCAAGAAATGAAGCAAGTTAAAAACCTACGATCCATATCTAAAGCGGGTTTATCAATTATCTTTGTTGATATTGAATCTAGTTATACCTCAACAGAAATACCCCAAATATGGGATGAGTTAAGGCGCAAAATTCGTAATGTTGAATCAGCATTGCCACCTGGCGTGGATCGCCCGGTCATTTCAGATGATTTTGGTGATGTGTATGGTCATTTATTAGCGGTGACCGGTGATGGTTTTAGTTATGCAGAAATGGAGAGTTACGCCAAAGAGTTAAAAAAAGAACTCAGCCTAGTTGAAGGTGTGGCTCGGGTAGATATATGGGGAGCACAAAAGAAAGTTGCTTATCTAGATATTTCGCAAACACAGCTTAGTCAGTTAGGCATTACCGATTCAACTATTCAAGCGACCTTGCAACAACAAAACCTTGTAGTTGATGCGGGTAGGTTGGATATACAAAATAAACGCCTCCGTATTGCACCGACAGGGCAGTTCCAATCAGTACAAGATATTGCCGATTTGCCGATCAATCCATCGCTGACTGATTCACTGTCAGTGAATGACATTCAAGGCCATAGATCAGAAATAATTCGTATCAAAGATATTGGCACAGTGAGACTGGGCTACCAAGAGCCTGCCATTAAACAGATGCGGGTAAATGGTGAAGCGGGCATTACCTTAGCGGTGACCAATGTGCCCGGTGTCAATATTGTTGATATGGGCAAGGCGGTTGCAAATCGGTTACGTGAATTAAATGAGAACTTGCCTATCGGTATCGAGGTTCACCGCATCCATTGGCAAGCCGATGTGGTGGATGAGGCGATTAGCAATTTCCTAGTCAGTTTCTTGGAGGCGGTAGCCATCGTGCTGGTGGTATTAACGATCGGTATGGGCTGGCGATTATCCGTCATCATCGGCATCGCACTTGTGGGTACTATTTTAGGTAGTTTCTTACTGATGGCCGTGTTGGGAATTGATCTTCAGCGAATGTCATTAGGCGCATTGATTATTGCTTTAGGCATGATGGTCGATAACGCTATTGTAGTTGCAGATGGAATTGCTGTTCGCATGCAAAAAGGCATGGATAAAGTTGAAGCTGCGATTGAAGCTGCCACCTTACCTTCTATGCCCTTATTAGGCGCTACGGTTGTTGCCGTGATGGCTTTTTATCCTATCTATTCATCAACGGAAGATGCGGGTGAATACTGTGCAACGTTGTTTAGTGTAGTCGCTATATCATTAATGGTGAGTTGGGTTATATCCGTTACGCTCACACCTCTTCAATGTGTCGATATGTTAAAGATAGATAGTTCGGATACGCAAAATGCAGATCCTTATGCTGGTGGGTTTTATAGCGTTTTCCGAGGTTTATTAGAAAAAGCGATTCGACTACGTTGGTTAACCATGGCGGCGATGATCTTTTTATTAGTGGTTTCTGTGATTGGTTTTGGTCAAGTTAAGCAATTATTTTTCCCCGACTCATCAATGACTAAGTTAATGATTGATTATTGGGCACCTGAAGGCACACGCGTGCAAACGGTGTCTGATGAATTGAAGCTGTTAGAAGATAAACTGCTTAATGATGATCGGGTTGAGAGTGTATCGTCATTTATAGGAGCTGGCCCCCCACGTTTTTATTTGCCGGTTGAATCGGAACAGCCCAATAGCTCCTATGCACAAGTGATCGTAAACGTGAAAGATTACCGTGAAATCGATGGGATAATTGCTGAACTTAATCCTTGGCTGTCATCAACCTATCCTGATGTGCAGGCACCAATTAGAAAGTTTGGTGTGGGACCAAGTAATACCTGGAAGTTTGAAGTTCGAATCAGTGGTCCGAATAATGCTGATCCTGACGTGTTACGGACCTTGGCAAAGAATGTCATTAGTATTCTAGATGATGAGCCCTTAGCAGGCATGTATCAGACCGATTGGCGTGACCGTGTGCAAACGGTGGTGCCTGAATATAGTCAAGAACAAGGACGATGGGCGGGCGTGTGGCGAGAAGATATTGCCAATGCGACCAAGCGAGCATTCGATGGCCGAACGGTTGGTTTGTATCGTGAAAAAGATGACCTCATTCCTATCGTGTTACGTCAAATAGAAGAAGAACGAAAAAATATCGGGTCACTCGATGTCCTACAAATCCACCCTAAAGGAGCAACCTATTCAGTACCGTTATCTCAGGTCACAGATGGCGTTTATACACAATGGGTCGATCCTATTGTTCGTCGTCGTGATCGTCGTCGCACGATAACAGTGCAAGCTAACCCTATTGCAGGTTACTCCTTGCCACAGTTACGCGTTACCGTTGTCGACAAGGTTGATGCTATTGAACTACCGCCAGGATATAACTTGGAGTGGGGTGGGGAATACGAAAGCTCGAAGGATTCGCAAGCTTCATTAATTCCAGGGGTTATTCCTGCAGTAGCCATCATCGCGTTAATCATTGTGGCCTTATTTAACTCATTAAGACCGCCGACCATTATTGCTTTAACCATTCCGTTTGCCGTAATTGGTATAACTTCTGGTTTATTGATAACGGGGGCACCTTTTGGCTTTGTAGCACTATTAGCCGCAATGAGTCTTGCTGGCATGATGATAAAAAATGCCATTGTCTTATTAGATGAAGTGAATTTGAATCTGGATAAGGGCCGTGAAGTTTATGATGCTGTTATTGAAGCCGCCTTATCACGGGTAAGGCCCGTTGTGCTTGCTGCGGCTACTACTGTCTTAGGAGTAATCCCATTATTACAAGATGTGTTCTGGTTAGGGCTGGCGGTGGTGATCATGGCTGGCTTAACATTTGGCACCGTATTAACAATGATAGTTGTACCGGTGTTATACGCCATTTTGTATAAAGTTAAATCGCCCGTTAAAAGTGCATAGCGAATGTTGGGTTATGTAAAAAACTACAATTTCTTTGTGTTATTAGCAGGACTGTTAGTATTTTTATTACTCACGCCAGTGATGCAAATACATGCCAGTGATTCTGTTCGAGTTCTTTTGTTATGGTCTTTGTGTCTTACTTTGCTTATTCAAGTATGGAGCCTAATTGAAGATTTAAAACTGTTTCGTTTAGGCATGCTTTTAACTGTTTTAGCATTTACGTTAACCGCTATTAGTCAGTTTTATCAATCTGACCTGCTGAAGTTAATGTCATTAATTGTCTTTATTAGCTTTTTTGGCTTGGGATTGGTTATTGCAGGCAGAGAAGTTTTTTCTAAATCATCGATCACGCTGAATACCTTTGCCGGTGCATTAAGTTTGTATCTTTTGTTAGGCATGATCTGGACATTGCTTTATATCTTTATTAATCAACTTCAACCACTGTCGTTTAACGGGCTGGAACAGGGAAATGAACTGGAGTTTATTTATTTTAGCTACATCACGCTAACCTCTTTAGGGTATGGCGATATTGTTGCCTTGGCACCGGTAGCAAGAACCTTGGCATATCTTGAGGTCATTGTTGGTCAGTTTTATATGGCGGTATTAGTCGGTGCGTTGGTCGGGAAATACATCACGCACCACAAATAAGTAGTTAAAAGCTAATACCTGTTTGACTGATGATAGGAAGATTGGCAAAGAACTTAATCACTAAGGCGTTCACAATATCGATAAAAAACGCCCCTACTAATGGAATGACTAAAAATGCCTTTGGTGATGGTCCATATTTAGAAGTAATGGCATTCATATTTGCAATGCCGACAGGTGTAGCGCCTAGACCTAAACCAGCGAAACCTGAAGCAATGACACTGGCATCATAATCTTTTCCCATTACTCGAAATACAATATAAATGGTAAACAAGGTCATCACTAAGACTTGAGCCATTAGGATCAGAAGAATGGGTCCTGCGGCTTGTGATAATACCCAAAGCTGCATGCTCATTAGACTCATGCTGAGGAATATTTGTAGACTAATTTCTGCTGCCCGATCAATGGTTGGCGTAGATAATTGTATTTTGAAAAAATCAGCACTATTAGTAAAGGCGATACCAATCATCATGGCGGTAAGGAAACCAGGCAAGGTCACGCCACTGGAAAAGAGGAAACGGTTAACTAAATCACCTAACTCCATGCATAATGCGAGCAATAATATGGTCGCTAAAATGCCACTGATATGTACCGATTTGAGTGATAGATTTTTGCTTTGTTGAGTTTCTGAATTCTGAACATTATTACCCGCTTTCAAATTATGTTTTTTGATCAAATATTCAGAGATCGGCCCACCAATAAGGCCACCGGCAATTAATCCAAATGTTGCAAAAGCAATGCCTATTTCTTTGGCTTTAATCAATCCGGCTTGTTCGACAACATCGCCCCAAGCTATCGCTGTTCCATAGCCGCCGGCAAATGAAATGCTGCCACCAAAAAGGCCATATGCTGGGTTAGCGCCGATAAGCTTAACTAATAACACCCCGGTGATATCTTGTAATATGAGAAAAGCGGTAGCAATTGCAAGCAAGAGGGCTAATGCTTTGCCTCCTGCCTTGAGTAAAGTTAGTTTTGCCGATAGGCCAATAGTCGTGAAAAAAACCAATAACATCAGATCACGAAGTCGCATGTCGAAGTTTATTTGTATATCGAAGACGGTATAGAGAAAGGTGATGAAAAGACTACAAATAAGACCGCCGGTAACGGCTGATGGGATATTGTTCTTAGCCAGAAAGTGAAACTTTTTAGTTATGAACTCACCTAAAAACCAGACAATAATCGCGATAATTAAAACATCTACGCCAGTAATTTCATATATGCTCATCTAACGCCCCACTTCAGTTGGTTTATGGTAAACACCCAATGGAAAAAATGAGTGTTGAGCCTGATAATGAACTGATTATAACTATCCTGATTATCTATTAGAACGGAGAAAGTTTCTTAGTTGGCATCCTTTTCTGAAGGGGTTAAAGCTTCTGTTGTTGCCGTCCAGGCATCTTCCGATACTTCTTTAGTTTTATCCCAAGCATCAGCACTGCCTTCTTTAGTCGCTTGCCAAGCACTATCTGATACTTCTTTAGCTTTTTCCCAGTTTTTTACGCTATCTTCTTGTACTGAATCGATGATATCACCAGACACTTCTTGTGTTTTATCCCATGCGTCTTTACTACCATCTTTGGTTGAATCCCAAGCCTCTCCTGAAGAAGATTTTGTTTTTTCCCATGCTGCAGCACTTTTTTCTGTTGTTGCATCCCACGCATCAGCGCTACCTTCTTTAGTTGCTTGCCATGTACTATCCGAAACCTCCTTGGTTTTTTCCCAATTCTTAGCGCTATCTTCTTGCACTGAATCGACAATTTCTCCAGACACTTCTTGTGTTTTAGTCCAAGCGTCTTCACTGCCATTTTTAGTTGAGTTCCAGGCGTCATCAAAGAATTGAACAGTTTTATCCCAAAAGCTTGGTTCAGTAAGTTGTTGCTCGCTGTCAGCAAAAGCGACAGAGATAAAGCAAGAGGAAAGAAGAGTAACGATCATTAGTTTCTTAAATAAATAGTTAGGTTTAACATAGTTCATTTTATGTTTTCTCAGCTAAAAGTGAATGTACTTGAAAATCAAAAGTGTAGCAGGTTCGATATGTAGATTGTCTCAACCCTATTATTACGCCATTATGTAAACCCATTTGATAAGTCAGTTCTATAACGTCTAAAAACTTTGGAGCCTGCTAAAGATGGATGATTTTCTAATTGAGAATTGTGGGCTTATAAAGTGATTGGTTATCTACGATTATTCGCAATGAGTTGTTTTTTCATGCTATGCATGAGTCTAGGCGGTTGTGCAAGTCTAGAAGTTAATGATACCCGCAAGCTTAGCTATGCATTTTCAAATGATGGCGACACCTCAATTGGCAAATTATTTAACTCTTCAGAAATAGGGTCTCTTGAAGAATCATCCGGGTTTACAATTTTAGATTCGGGACGAGATGCATTTTTAAAGCGGTTAGCTATTGTTGCAGCGGCCGAAAAAGCAATTGATTTACAATACTACATATGGAACAGTGACTCGTCTGGTCGTCTCCTTGCTGAGCAACTTTTACTCGCTGCGGATAGAGGCGTTCACATACGGTTATTACTGGATGACTTCAATGTTGGCGACCGTGATGATGTGCTTGCATTGGTGAATGCACACCCTAACATTGAGCTTCGAGTCTACAATCCAAATGCATTACGATCCGGCTTTGGTAAAATTCTTGGTCTTTTGGGCGATTTTGGTCGTTTAAATCAACGCATGCACAATAAATCTATTGTTGTGGATGGCAGTGTAGCGATTGTTGGTGGACGAAATATTGGTGATGAATATTTCGACTTACATGATGAAATTAACTTTCGTGACAGAGACATGCTGGCAATTGGCAGCATTGTCAGTGAAATATCAACAAGTTTCGATGCCTATTGGAATAATGATCGCGCCTTTTCTATCTCGTTCATTGATAGCTCCTCACCGACAGAGGACGATGTTAGTCGCTTTAGAGCTCAACTAATAAACCGTGTTGCCGAAGATAAAAAATCTATAAAGCAGGCCTATCAGCTTGAAACACTTTTCGATGACCCGTTGAACGCTTGGTTAGATGACTTTGTATGGGCAAGGGCAGAGATAGTTTTTGATCAGCCACTTTCTATCGATGAACACGAAGATGATCAAATCAAACGTGTTGCAAACACGTTAGCAGAACTAGCAAAACAGGTAGAAAACGAACTTATCATTGAGTCAGCCTATTTCATCCCTGGTGATGAAGGTGTTTCTATTCTTGGACGGCTTGGGATAGAAGGTGTGCAGGTCAGTGCGCTTACTAATTCTCTAGCTTCAAATGACTTAACAACCAATCACTCAGGTTATGCACGACGACGTGAAGCATTATTAGAAAATCTTGTTGAGCTGTATGAACTTCGTCCTGATGCAGCATCTTGTCAAAACCTCGTCAAAAGTATCCATAAATGTGACGACGATACTTTATTTGGTTTACATGCTAAATCAATAGTATTTGATCGTGAAATAGCGTTTGTAGGCTCATTCAACGTTAATCAACGTTCAGTATATTTAAATAGTGAGACAGCATTAATTATATACAGCAGTGAATTGGCTAAAAGTTTAGCCAAAGACATAGAGGAAAACTTCAAGGGCGAGAATAGTTGGAAGCTTAATTTAACAGTTGATGGCGAGTTGGAATGGGTAGGGAATACAGAAGGTAAGGAAATACGATATACCCATGAGCCAAAAACAGGGTTTTGGCGACGTTTTTCATCTGGTTTCTTTGCGTTATTTCCAATCGAAAAATACCTGTGATATTGTCGATTTGCTTTGCAACTCGAATTATTGATTAAGGAAGCAAAATAATGAAAAAGATTATTGGGGTTTCCCTTAGCGTTTTATTTTGTTCACACGTCCATGCAACTCAATTTGTTTTTCCAGAAAATGGGCAAACAGCCGAGCAACAAAATCAAGATGAATATTACTGTCATAGTTGGGCTACTAAACAAACAGGTTTTGACCCAACTGCTATAGCCCAACAATCAGCGCCACCGAAACAGCAAGCTAAAGCCCAAACAGGATCAGCAACTGGATGGTCATGGGTATCAATAACATAATTTCCGTAATCGGTATGACCCGCTAAA
>MAAC01013900.1_pt1 | contig 12421 bp, 12 predicted proteins | sample 1115981 | NCBI WGS metagenome assembly MAAC01 (sample SAMN04961126, study PRJNA320927) | seawater metagenome | isolation source: sample BD02T64 sea water enriched with oil for 64 days | place: USA:Gulf of Mexico | collected 2013-07-27 | reverse complement strand
AATCAATAACGCAGCATAAAGCGTTTCTAAACCAGCCCTGCGGGGACGTCTGAGCAAACCATGTTCTTCGTTGCCTCCTTTTTTAAGGGAATAACCCTTAATAAAATGAGGCGCCTTGATCATGAATTGCTCAAGCGTCCTGAAACACGCCTCTTCAAGTGGCTTGGGTATATATCCACACTTATTAAAATGCGAACATACCACTTAAGGTCGAGTGTTCGCATAGTTTAATTCGCTGCCCAGCTTACTTTCTTCCAGCAACTCGTGCTAACTTCTCTAGTTTTTCTTTCAAGCCTTTCGGTGCGTTTTTTGCGATATCTAAAAACTGCTTGGCGGTTTTCTCGTTCACAACAGCATTACTTTGGGTAGACTTTACGGGGACTGATTGCAAAAGATCAGCGCGTGTTTTTTCGGTCACTTCATGTCGTTGCTGGCGAAAACCCTGTGGGTTGACTTTAATTTCTATTTTTTGAAAGTTACCATCAGTGCTACTTATTAATGCATTACAAATAGTATTGCGTTCAAACTGTAATCGATGTCCCCAAACAGGAGATTTCACTTCTATAATCAGAGTGTCTTTTCGGCAATTTGCAATATGCCAAGCATCTACTGGTAAATCAGGGCAGATTTGCCGTACAATGTCCGCCAAGATGGTCAAAGAGTTGGTTTTTGCCTGAATATGTGCCAAAGTGCCTGTCGTTGTTTGCAATAGCGCCGACATATTAATAGGGACTTTTGATTTTCTAGCCATTGTTGTCACCAAAAGTTAGCAAAATTCAGTAATAATGTTTACTGAATAAATTAACCGAAATAGAGTCCTATGAGTTTAACACTACTATACCGAGGAAAGAACGTCAGATTTTCAATGCGGCTAACTAAATTGCATTGGTTATCAGCTGTGTGTGCCTTTGCACTAATTTCTGGGTTTATTGTTCATCTAATTGCTAGTAATAAAGTACAACCTAATGGTGATAAGTATCAAGTATATTCTCAAAATAATATGGCTCCTATTCAGGTTAAAAATCAACAAATTACCGCACTGACAATTAAATTAGCTGAATTACAAAGTCAGGTATTACGTCTAAATGCTCTAGGTGACCGTTTGGCCGATGATGCTAGCATTCCTGAGAAAGAATTTAACTTCAGCCAGCTCCCTGCGAGTGGTGGACCGGCAGCGAAAACTTTTTTAGTGAATGATAAAACACTGGAACAACTCTTTATTGAAATAGAGCATTTTGAAAGTAAGATAAATTACGAAGAAAAACAGCTACAAATGCTTGAATCTTTAACTTTTGGTCACCATATACAAAATAATGGTTACTTATCGGGTCGACCGATAACCAAAGGCTGGTTATCTTCATATTATGGTGTTCGTAAAGACCCATTTAATGGTAAACCAACAATGCACAAAGGCGTTGATTTTGCTGGTAAAGAAAATACAGCTATTATTGCTACTGCTTCAGGCGTTGTCACTTGGGCAAGTAAGCGCTATGGCTATGGTCAACTCATTGAAATAAATCATGGTAATGGACTAACTACTCGTTATGGTCATAATAAAGATTTATTGGTAAATGTGGGTGATGTGGTAAATAAAGGGCAAAATATTGCACGTATGGGCAGTACTGGCCGCTCAACAGGGCCGCATGTTCACTATGAAATATTACGAAATAATAAACAAATTAATCCAATTAAATTTGTTTATCGCAAAGGGAAATAACCGAAAAAGCATTAAACGGTTATCATAATACATTCACGAAAGGTGGCGAACGTAGCTACTAATAATTCTCACTAAATGGTTTAAATAAGATGTTTGGAAATTTGTTAACAAAAATGTTTGGTAGTCGAAATGATAGATTGCTAAAACAAATGGGCAAAGAAGTAACTAAAATAAATGCACTTGAACCTGTATTAGAAGCGCTAAGTGATGAAGAATTAAAAGCCAAAACCACTGAGTTTAAGGAACGATTTTCTCAAGGCGAAACCGTAGATCAATTGTTAGCTGAAGCTTTTGCTGTAGTAAGAGAAGCCAGTAAACGCGTGTTTGGTATGCGTCATTTCGATGTGCAAATGATTGGTGGCATGGTACTAAATGAAGGCAAAATTGCCGAAATGCGTACTGGTGAAGGTAAAACACTAACGGCAACGTTACCGTCATACCTTAATGCGTTAACCGATAAAGGTGTCCACGTTATTACTGTCAATGATTACCTGGCTACTCGTGATGCAGATTGGAGTCGTCCTTTATTTGAATTTCTTGGATTAACTGTTGGCTGTAATGTCGCAGGAATGACAACTGAAGATAAGCAAGCTGCCTATCAATCAGATATCACTTACGGCACAAATAACGAATTTGGTTTTGACTATTTACGTGACAATATGGTGTTCTCACCGCAAGAGCGTTCTCAAAAACCACTACACTTTGCCATTATAGATGAAGTAGATTCAATCTTAATTGATGAAGCTAGAACGCCACTTATTATTTCAGGTCAAGCTGAAGATAGCTCTGCACTTTATAAGATAATTAATACTTTAGTACCGACGCTTGAGCAGCAAGAAGAAGAAGATAAAGAAGGTGAAGAAAGTACGGGTGATTTTACAATCGATGAAAAAGCCAAGCAAGTTTATTTAACAGAGCGTGGCCAAATTCATATTGAAGAGATCATGGTTGAAAAAGAATTACTCACTGCGGGTGATACTTTATTTTCAGCAGCTAATATCACATTATTACACCATGTTATGGCAGCACTTCGCGCTCATAAACTGTTTCAAAAAGATGTCGATTATATCGTAAAAGATGACGAGATAGTTATTGTGGATGAGCATACTGGTCGAACGATGGAAGGTCGTCGTTGGTCTGAAGGTCTTCATCAGGCTGTTGAAGCCAAAGAAGGTGTTAATATTCAAAATGAAAATCAGACACTCGCTTCTATTACCTTTCAAAACTACTTCAGAATTTATGAAAAATTGTCAGGTATGACCGGAACTGCAGATACTGAAGCTTTCGAATTCAATCATATTTATGGCCTAGAGACGGTTATTATTCCTACTAACCAGCCAATGGTTCGTAAAGATTTGTCTGATTTGATTTATTTAACAACTGAAGAGAAATTTGAAGCTATTTTAGCTGATATACAAGATTGTGTGAAACGAGGACAACCCGTTCTTGTTGGTACTATTGCGATTGAAACGTCAGAGTTCTTATCTGATTTCTTGAAAAAAGCAAAAATTAAGCACAAAGTACTTAATGCTAAGTTTCATCAGCAAGAAGCTGAAATTGTCGCTGATGCAGGTAAAGAAAGTGCCGTTACCATCGCGACTAACATGGCTGGTCGAGGTACTGATATCGTATTAGGTGGTAATTTAGATGCCACTATCGCTAAGTTAACTAATCCTAGTGAAGATGATATCGTTAAAGCTAAAGCGCAGTGGAAAATTGACCATGAACGTGTACTTGAGTTGGGTGGTTTACATATAGTCGCAACAGAACGTCATGAGTCTAGACGAATTGATAATCAGCTTCGTGGACGCTCAGGTCGACAAGGTGATGAAGGTTCAACACGTTTTTACCTATCAATGGAAGATTCATTGATGCGTATATTTGCCTCGGAACGTATTTCAAACATGATGCGTAAGTTAGGCATGGAAAAGGGTGAGGCTATTGAGCATCCTTGGGTTACTCGTAGTATTGAAAATGCACAGCGTAAGGTTGAAGGTCGCAACTTTGATATGCGTAAGCAACTATTAGAATACGATGATGTTGCTAATGATCAACGTGGTGTTATCTATGAGCAACGTAATGAATTACTTGATAATGAAGAAATTGGTTCAGTCGTTGAAGCAATTCGCAGTGATGTTATTAATGGTGTAATTGATCAGCACATTCCACGTCAATCATTAGACGAAATGTGGAATATACAAGGCCTTGAAGAGCAATTGAAAGGGGAATATTCAACTGAATTAACTATTGGAAAATGGCTTGAAGAAGATAACAAACTTCATGAAGAAAGCTTACGCGAAAAAATAATTACTGAGTTTGAACAAGCTTATAAAGATAAAGAAGAAGCTGTTGGCGCTGATGTTTTACGACAGTTTGAAAAAGCAGTAATGTTACAAAGTTTAGATTCTCATTGGAAAGAGCATCTATCAGCCATGGATCACCTACGTCAAGGTATTGGCTTGCGTGCTCACGCACAAAAGAATCCTAAGCAAGAATTTAAGCGTGAATCTTTTGAGTTATTTACTGAAATGTTAGATAACTTAAAGTATGACGTCGTTGGTATTTTATCTAAAGTACAAATTCGTGCTGAGTCTGATGTTGAAGCGGTAGAAGAGCAGCATAAAAAGTCTGAAGAAGTTCCAATGGATTTTCAGCACCAATCAGCATCAAACCCTAGTGAGCAAACACAAACGCCCCGCGTAGGTCGAAATGAGCCTTGCCCATGTGGCTCAGGTAAAAAATATAAACAATGTCATGGTAAGCTAGCCTAATAACTAGGTTCGTTGTCAATAAAAAGCCAGTCGAGTGACTGGCTTTTTTTTTCTAGAGAATTTTAGATAAGTGAAGTTATGAATAAAGTTGTGCACGTTGCGGTAGGAGTTATAACAAGGACTTGTAAAGAAGTCGGATCTCGATACTTCTTAACTAAACGGCTAGAACAGGCCCACCAAGGCGGGAAATGGGAGTTTCCGGGCGGTAAGGTGGAAAACAACGAAACCGTTGCTCAAGCACTCGCTAGAGAGCTTAAAGAGGAGGTAGCCATTGATGTGTTATCTTGTCAGCCATTGATTAAGGTTGAGCATACATACCGAAGTAAAGAGGGAGGCAAAAAAGGAGATAAGCGTGTTTGTTTGGACGTTTTTATCGTTGATAACTTTATGGGTGAGCCAAGCGCACAAGAGGGACAAGGCCAAGGGTGGTATACTTTGAATGAATTTGAGAAACTAGATTTTCCAGAAGCAAATAGAGCCATTATTGATAAGCTTTTAGAAAAGCCCCTCTAACCGAGGGTATAGTTTATTCTGGTTCAACAAAAAACTTATTGCTAAGTAAAAACTCATCTTCCATTGCATCGAGCATTTCTTCTGATAAAACAGTATCAACTTGAATGTTTTGACTGATTTTATGCCCTTCATCTGCCCATTCTCCTAGATCAATAAGCTGGCAGCGTTTACTACAAAAAGGACGGAATTCGCTACTTTCTTGCCATACAACAGCTTCTTTACATTGGGGGCAGGGAACTTTTAAGGTCATGGTAATACATTATTTAAATTTCAAAGTAATGCTAATTATACACGAAAGCTTATTGCATGGAATCATTTGTACGTAGGCAAGCGTGTAAAAGAAAAACTATTAGCAGCGCGCTAATTGAAAGGCAGTTGCTTGGTTAGCGTACCTGCGGCCAGTATGTTGGCAAGGTAGCATAAAGCGGATAGAATAACGGAACTTGTTACCGCTGACTGTTGGGTAATATGCTGCGTCTTTAGCTAACTTTATTCGCAATAATAAAAGCCCTTCACCGTTGTCTTGATAAAATCCACTATCAACTTCTATAGGCTCAAACTCAGCGCGTAATCGGATAAACTTAAGCACAATTGCAAGCGCAGATGATATATCACTTAATAGATTGAGCCATTGCTGAACTTCTTGTTTCGTTTGCACTTCATTTTGGTGCAGCCAGAAGTGCAATTGTGGCAAGTCAAAACTAGAGCTTCCACCTTGGATAGCAAAACGTTGTTTTAAACAGGAAAGTAATTTATCTTCTTTTAACAGCCACCAAGTGGGTCGTGGGATCCTCAGATGACTGACTAATTTCACTGTTTCAGCTAAATTCTTTTCAAGTGCATTGGTATCTACGTCAGGAATTTTTGACCATACTACAAGGTTTTGTTCTAGTTTTTCTAAATCTTTAATTAAATCACCACGAGTATCGTTCCGTTCTAAGGTATCTAATATAGAAAATAGTGCATTAAAAAAAACTTGGTGGCTAGTTAATATACTAAGATCACCACTAAGACATGAGTATGCCTGAGCAAAGAATTGCTCAAGTTTTAGGTAGTTTCTTATTCGCTCATTGAGCGGGTGTTCATATAAGACCGTAGACATACAACGTTTTGTAACCAGCTAACATAAAATGTAAATAAAGTGCTATTTCATTGTTGATTTTTAAACCATTTTTGTCAAGGCTAAATACTTTTTATCAAGTGATAATACGGCTGCTTGGATTTCCGATAATGGAGAGTCATCATTGTTAATAATATCATCGGCAACTTCAACTCTTGCAGCGCGGCTTGTCTGGCTTGCTATAATTGCTTTGATCTCTTGTGCAGAGCTACTATCTCGCAACAGGGTTCGCGTTACTTGAGTTGTTTCACTCACATCAACGATTAATACACGGTCAACTAATTCAAGTAGGTTATTTTCAATGAGTAAAGGCGCAACTAAAATACAATATGGGCTTTTAGCTTCTTTAGTCTGCGTTACAATATTAACGCGTATTAAGGGGTGTAATAACTTATTCAACCAAAGCATATCGGCTTTATTGCTAAAAATTCGACTCCGCAATAAAGCTCTGTTGAGGTGACCATCAGCTTGAATATAGTCATCACCGAAGTACTTGGCAATTGCTTTTAATGCAGGGCTGTTAACCGAAACGACTTCTCTGGCGATAATATCAGCATCAATAATTTCAACACCCAATGCTAGAAAGTAATTGGTTATGGTCGTTTTTCCACTACCTATTCCGCCAGTAAGGCCAATAATTAGTTTAGACATGATGAAAATAGCTCAGACATGTTGAGAGTAACTTATAACTGAATTTGTGCATTAAAGAATTGTCTGTAAGTACCATGACCAAATACCGTCACCCCATAATAAAGTGATCCAACCAGCTACCGCTAAATAAGGCCCAAAAGGGATACCCTGTTCTCTTTGATGTTTCTTAAATAACATTAAAGCAATACCAACAATCGCGCCAACCACTGATGCCATTAAAATAAGTAGTGGTAATAATTGCCAACCGATCCAAGCACCAAAAACAGCGAACAATTTAAAGTCACCAAAGCCCATACCCTCCTTGCCTGTAATTAGCTTAAATAGCCAAAAGACAGAAAATAGGCTCATATAACCAACAGCAGCGCCAATGACAGCATCGGTCAATGGAACAAAAGTCCCATTTATATTTATTAGTAAGCCTAACCATAAAAGTGGTAGTGTAATTTGATCAGGCAGTAACATGTGATCAAAATCTATCATGGTAAGTGTAATCAAACACCAAGTGAGTAGCAAAACCCAACAGGTGGTTGTTGTTGCGCCAAAATGCTGAGCAACAATAAGGCTTAATAACATGGTAGAAAGCTCAATTAAGGGATAACGAGCCGAAATTTTATTGGTGCACTGGCTACATCTTCCCTTTAGAAATAACCAACTAAAGACAGGAATATTTTCGTAAAAGCGAATTTTATGATCACAATTAGGGCAGGTGGAATCAGGCTTGGACAAGGTGATTTTAGTGAGGTTCTTTGCTTTAATATCAGCCACTTCATCCGCTAAAAACTCTCGACAGTCATGGTACCAAGCATATTCCATCATTTTAGGGGTGCGATAAATGACAACATTAAGAAAGCTACCTATGGCCAATGAAATTAGGCCAACAGTAATATACAAGAAAGTAGGGGATTGTTGGAATAACAAAGATAAATTGTTGAAAAAAGATAAAAAATTAGTATATAACAAAGTGGATTCCACGTTTAAAACTGAAGTGATAAATGAATAAATTTAGCAACATTAAAATGAGCAGTGCAAATATGACTGCTCCATTTTATATATATTTATACAACTTTACCTATTTCAAATATTGGTAAGTACATGGCAATGATCAAACCACCTATGACTACACCTAATACCGCCATAATCATTGGCTCTAACAGCGCAGTTAGTCCATCTACGGCATCATCTACTTGCTGCTCATACACATTAGCCACTTTCGATAACATATCATCAACGGCGCCTGATTCTTCACCAATGGCAACCATTTGAATAACCATATCTGGAAATATTTTGCAGTTACGCATAGCTAAGTTCATTTGCATACCGGAAGATACTTCAGCGCGTACTTCTAATATGGCATCACGGAATACAGCATTACCCGATGCACCTGCGGCGGACTCGAGTGCATCAATTAGCGGCACACCGGCAGCAAAAGTTGTAGATAAAGTACGAGCGTATCGAGCAACGGCAGCTTTTTCTAATAAATCACCAATAACAGGTAACTTGAGTATATTTTTATCAACATTATCACGGAATTTTTGGCTATTTCTGTGAGTTCTTTTAAATAAGAAGAATGCAAGGTATAGACCGGCTAAACCAAAATACCAATAGGCTTGCATGAATTCAGATATAGCGATTACAAGTAAGGTAAAAGCGGGTAATTCCGCACCAAAACTAGCAAAAATCTCCTGGAACACAGGCACTACAAAAATTAAAAGAATAGAGGTTACAATAAAGGCAACCACTAATACGGCAATAGGGTAGGTCATCGCTTTTTTAATTTTGCTTTTTAATGCTTCCGCTTTTTCTTTATAGGTGGCAATACGTCCATAAATAGTTTCTAAAGCACCGGATTGCTCCCCCGAGGCCACTAAATCACAATAAAGGTCATCGAAATGGAGCGGATGATCACGTAAACAGTCAGATAGAGGGATACCAGAAGAAAGCTTAGTACCAATGTCTCCTAGAAGTTGACGCACTTTACCATTATTATGTCCCTTGCCAATCATTTCAATAGTCTGTACCAAGGGCACGCCAGCACCTAACATAGTGGCTATTTGTCTGGTGATAACAGCAATATCTCCGGGAGTTATTGCTTTATCACCACCTAAGCCAAATAATGGTTTAGATTTTTTCTTCACTCGACTGGGCACTATGCCTTGCTTACGCAATTGAGTCTTAAGCTCGATAATATTCTTAGCAGCGAGCTCACCGCTAATTTTTTTACCTTTACGGTTAACACCATGCCAAACAAAGACATCTTGCTCTTTAACTTTAGTTTTATCTCTAGCGTTAGTTGATTTCTTTTTTGTTGTGATAGCCATAGTTAACCCTGCTCCATGAGTACTCTACTTTTTGTTCTTTTAATAAAGTTAGTAAAGTAATATATGAGTAATAAGTAAATTATCTTGTTGAGTATAAGTAAGTTAATTGAATATTAGCTTAAGAGCTAGTCACACGATTAATTTCTTTTAAGCTCGTCATACCGTTCATCGCTTTAATTAACCCTGATTGGCGTAAATTGTTATAACCTTCTTTTTGACACTGATTGGCTATATCTAACGAGTTGCCTCCCTCCATAATAATTGAGGCTATGGTTGGACTGATTTTAATTACTTCATAAACACCCACGCGGCCTTTGTAACCTCCTGTGCAATGGGTACAGCCTACCGGCTTAAATAACTTTATATCAGCTAATTTATCAGCAGGAAAACCTTGCTCGGCTAATTGCATTTCAGAAAGAGGTTCTTCTTCCTTACATTGAGGGCATAATCTTCGAGCAAGTCGTTGAGCAATAATAACAGATACAGAGCTAGCAACATTATAAGAAGGAACACCCATATTAAGTAAGCGAGTCAGCGTTTCTGCAGCTGAGTTAGTATGTAGTGTTGATAACACTAAATGGCCAGTTTGGGCCGCTTTTATTGCTATTTCAGCGGTCTCTAAATCACGAATTTCACCCACCATGACTATATCGGGATCTTGACGCAAGAATGAACGCAAGGCACTTGGAAAAGTTAAGCCTGCACGATTATTAATTTGAACTTGATTTATACCTTCAAGGTTTATTTCGACCGGGTCTTCTGCGGTAGATATATTTCGTTCTTGCGTGTTGAGGATATTGAGGCCTGTATATAGTGATACCGTTTTACCTGAGCCTGTTGGACCGGTAACTAAGATCATACCTTGAGGCTGTTCTAAAGCCTCCATGTATATCTCTTTCTGCTCGGCTTCGTAACCTAGCATATCAATACCCAGCATAGCGCTAGAAGAATCAAGAATACGCATTACTATTTTTTCACCCCACATAGTGGGTAGCGTACTAACGCGGAAATCGATTGATTTTTTCTTTGATAATGCCAACTTTATCCGACCATCTTGTGGTACGCGACGTTCTGCTATGTCCAATTTAGACATCACTTTTAAGCGGGCTGCCATTCTTGAAGAAAGGCTTACTGGTGGTTTAGCTATTTCAGATAAAATGCCATCAATACGAAAGCGAATACGAAATGATTTTTCATAAGGCTCAAAATGTAAATCTGATGCGCCTTTTTTTATAGCATCGAGTAATATTTTATTGATGAAAACAACAATAGGGGCGTCATCTTCACCGTTAGCGTTATCTTCTTCTTTTCTGGACTCTTGAACATCGATACCTGCTAATTCATCTGCATCAATATCACTTATATCTAATGCACCACTTTCATCTTCGAGTACCTTTTCAATGCAAGCCTGCAGGCTTTTTTCATCACACAGCACTAATTCGGTGCTATAACCAGTATTAAACTGTATTTCTTCTAAAGCATCTAAATTAGTCGGGTCTGACATGGCAACAAACAGCACTTTGCCACGTAAATATAGTGGTAATGCATTATGTTTAGTGATCAGTTTTTCATTACGAACACCATCAGGTACTAGGCTAGTATCAAAGTTGGCTAACTGGATCTGAGGATAGCCAAAACTTTTAGAAAGTACCTTCGCTATACTATTCCCATCAATACTTTTGTTTTCAACTAAAAAACGAATGAAAGGTATATTTTTTCCGACGAAGTCAGTCGAAATATCATCTATTGATTCTAAAGGAATAAGGTTCTGCTTTGATAGTGCAGATAGCAGACTCGCTTGCTGGTGATTTCCTTTCATAATGTTTGGAGATAACCTTTTGGAAATACTAAAATAGTAACGGACTAATTTAGTGTAACTTATAACTAGCTCAAAACACAAAGAGATTTACGGATAGGCGAGCATTTTTAACATCAAAGGAACATCAAAGGGGTCAGAGTTGGTTGGTTTTTGTATTTTTGTAAACTTATTTATTATGAACTAATCTTATTGTTCAAGCTATATTTTTAAGGATGAAAATGGCTAGATCACCTCGCTTAAATTTAATAGGCATTCCGCAACATGTGATTCAACGTGGTAATAATCGCCAAGCTTGTTTTTTTGAAAACGAAAACTATCAAGTTTATCTTGATAAACTGCTTGAATATAGCCAAAAGCATCAAGTGGAAATTCATGCTTTTATTTTAATGACAAACCATGTGCATTTATTGGCAACACCAAGAATTGAAAATGGCATTAGCTTGATGATGCAATCGCTGGGGCGTTATTATGTAAGATATATAAATCAAACTTATCACAGAACAGGCACTTTATGGGAAGGTAGATATAAGTCAAACTTGGTTGATAGCGATAATTACTTTTTAATAGTTACTCGGTATATTGAGTTCAACCCTGTACGCGCAGAAATGGTTGTTCGACCTGAATTATATCCTTGGTCAAGTTATCATCAGCATGCTTTAGGAAAAACAATAAACTTGCTCACGGAGCATGATTGTTATTTAAAGCTTGGTGACTCCGCCAGTAAACAGCAGCAATCGTACCTTAAATTGTGTAAACGATACTTGAGTGATAATGAAGCGTCATTAATCAGATCATCAGTGAATAAAGCTTGGGTTTTAGGTGATGATAGATTTAAGCAGCAAATAGAGAGGCAGCTCGGTGTGTCAGTTTCGCCCAAAGCAAGAGGTGGAGATAGAAAATCAATTAATTATCAAAGCAAAGGCTAGACAAGTAATCAATTTACCCTGACCCCTTTGATTTTATAATTTGAAGGCTGAGTTATCAACGAATAAGCGAGTAGATATTGTCATTCGAATGTCATAGATAGCAGCAAATTAGAGAAAGGTATTAAGGAATATTGAAACTCCGGTCTAATACGGAGAAAGAAAAGGTCATGAATGTAGGTGAAGCTTTAGTCTTACAAGCGTAGCGAAAAGAGGTATCATCATAAACCCAGCAGGTTTTAGATATGTTTTTGCTACCTGATTTGTGCCTGTCCCGAATTGTTTATCATAATCAGTCAAATCAATCGAAGTTAATTTGTTGTTTTATGAAACTAACAAATGGCTGCAGCTTTACAAGAACCAGTTGCTGCCCATGTAGAGGCACCCGTTGATGGGTTTTGTGTAGCAGTTAGGATATAAGTGTACGGGCCTCCAGAAATACCTGTTGAAGTTGCCGTGATTCTAACATCACCATCAGGCACAGGTTCTTGAGTGACAGGAACCGTTGCCGGAACAACATCCCGCATTTCTATTTCTATTTCAACTGATGCAACCATAGTTCCATTCGCCCAACCTGCTGCCGCTGCAG
>MAAC01011590.1_pt1 | contig 12425 bp, 9 predicted proteins | sample 1115981 | NCBI WGS metagenome assembly MAAC01 (sample SAMN04961126, study PRJNA320927) | seawater metagenome | isolation source: sample BD02T64 sea water enriched with oil for 64 days | place: USA:Gulf of Mexico | collected 2013-07-27 | reverse complement strand
TTTGGTGTGTCATTGCCGCAAAAATCAATTAAAGGTCGTCAAGATTTAAACTTTTCAATTGATAATGTCACCGGTGAAGTGCTTAAAGCCATTGATGCCGCCATTGAGGGAGGTAATAAAATCATTGTTATTTATCGCGCTTATGCGGGCAGTGACTTAAGCGCACCAGGGCAACCCCCCATCGTTATGACAGCAACAGCAATTAAAGCGGATTTTTCTTCCGTTAGTATTAGTGCAAGCTTTCATGATTTAGTGAATAAAGCATGGCCGTTTCGTCGTTATACGCCCAACTTTGCACCGGGGCTTAAATATTATGGTTAATGTTGTTAATAATGTAGTTAACAATAGTTTTGTTAGCCAACATTGGGCGGATAGTTACTTAACTATCCCTTATGTTGATGGTGGACGCGATCCTGTTATTGGTCTTGATTGTTGGGGCTTAGTGCGCGATGTATTGTACCAACATTTCAAATTACCTTTGTTAAAGGACTTTGGCGGTATTCATGCAGATGACAAAGCCAGTATGACGCGTGCTTATCGTCACCTTAAAAACGCCTTTTCGCCTTGTAATCCAATAGAGGGGGCTATTGCGGCGGGGTTCAATGGTGACGCGTTAATTCATGTAGGCGTAGTTGTTGAAATTAACGGCTTGCATGTACTCCATACCAGCTCGAAGCATGGCATGAGTAAATGCAGTGTGCGCCGTTTTAATCGTTTATTCTCAAAAGTGAAATATTATGCTTACAAGTGAAACCACAATATTAAAAAAAACTGTTAAACCGCAAATATTGGTTTTCCCAAACAAGTTGGATAATGAACTTTTTGAAACAAATAGTGGTGAAGTTGGGCAAACATTGCATAGCTGGTTAATTGATAACGTGCCTGCCTATATTGTGCAAGCAGTGCCATTATTTAGCGCTACGTTAAATAACCAGGCATTTGAGCAGACGCAATGGACGTCATATCAATTAAAATGCGGTGATACGTTAGCGTTAACGGTTGAAGCTAAAGGTTTAGTCATTTCCATGGCCATCATTGCCGTTATTGCCGTTGGTGCGGCAGTGTATATGTCAAGTCAAATACCCGACAATTACAACAGCACAACGCCTGATGGCTCCTCTATTTATGATTCAAATGTACAAGGGAATAGACCACGTTTAATGGGGGTTATTCCTGAATTAGCCGGAAGACATAAAATATTCCCCGACCATTTAAACATGCCACGACGTGAATTCATTGATAACGAACAATGGGTTTTCTTAATGTTAGCTGTGGGTGTTGGTGAGCATGAACTGAATGCAAATGAAATTTTTATAGGCGATACACCTGTTATAAATTATGCAGGTGATATTTTTTATGACATATTCCCACCAGGCGTAGATGTCACTAGCCATGAAGCCTTTAGAAATGTTTATACCAGTGCAGAGGTTGGTAGCACGTCGGGAACAGCTGGGATTGAATTGAAAGGCATAGTCTCAACCACCGGCGAAGGCTTTATTTGGACGTTTAATGGCAATACTATTACATGTTATAAAAAGCACAGTATACGCGGCTTAACTATGTTAAGAACCGAAACGTTCCCTTTTCCCGCAGGTAACATGATTACTATTACGGAAAGCGCCGCTAATAATGGCGACTATCGCGTAGTATCTGATGATGATTATAACGCCACGCTGCAAAAAGTAGATGCGCAAGGTGATGATGATAATTCGTGGACGTCATTTACTACCGCCTCTAAAGTTACTGCGGTAATAAATGTTTCGGCGGGTGTAGGTGATGGCGAGTATAACGGCCCTTTTTATTCATGCCCTAAAAACGAAACCACTAACACTATTTGGTTAGATTTTAAGTTGCCGCAAGGGTTAGGGGAAATATCAGACGAGGGTGATTTTTTAAGTCGAACTGTTAACATAAACATTCAATACCGAAAAGAAGGTGATATAGCGTGGACTGATATACCGTATTCCTTTACTAATTCAACCAATGACGAATTAGCTGAAACACTAAAAATTGATTTACCCAGTGCTATTCGCCCCGAAGTGCAGATAAAACGTGCTACAGGCGCAGAAGATGACACCCGTATTTATGACAAAGTTGAATGGACAGCGCTCAAGTCAGAATTAGATAGCGCCACCAGTTATGTAGACGTCACAACAATAGCGATTAAAGTTCGCGGCACTAATTCGTTATCAAACTCATCTGAGAATAAATTCAATGTAATTGCTACCCGTAAACTACCTATTTATATCGGTGGTGAGCAAAATGGCGGATGGACAGCGCCCCAAGCAACCACAGACATTGCCCCATTTTTCGCCCATGTTATTAAAGATGTAGGGCATAGTGATCAGCAAATAGGGCTTGATGAAGTATCACGTTTACATAGTGTGTGGCAGGGCCGCAACGATGAATTTAACGCGGTCTTTGATAATGACAGCACCTTGTTTAATGTCTTAAAAAGAGTGTTGTCGGCAGGCTTTGCTGAGCCAACACTCGACTATGGGCAAATAATCCCCGTACGTGACGAGCCGCGTACGGGCTTTGATTACATGTATCAGCCTGAGAACATGAAAACCCCGCTTAAGCGTGAAACAAAACTGTTTGACCCCGACGAGCCTGACGGTATTGAAGTCGAATATTTTAGTCATATAACCTGGAAACCTGAAACCGTACTTTGTTTGCTGGGTGATGAATTAGGCATTAAACCTAAAAAAGTGCGTGCTTTTGGTATCACCAATAAAGCTAAAGCGTGGCAATTCGGTATGCGTAAACGCCGAGAAATACGTTATCGCCGCACTAAATATAATTTCACCACTGAAATGGATGCGCTTAACAGTAGTTATTTAAGTTATGACGCATTGGCCGACGACATACCAGGTTATTCGCAAACGGGTAAAGTGATTGGTGTTAAGGGTAGAGAACTTGCACTAAGTGAGCCGCTTGAATGGAACAGTGGGACACATTTTATATCACTACGAAAACCCGATGGTACGTTATCAGGACCCTATATTTGCACCGTGAATAGTGTTGAAGACAGCGTACTACTAACAACCGACTTAGACTTTACCCCAGATTGTTCGGGCCGGATGGAATTATCAATCTTTCAATTTGGTGTGGCTAATAGATGGTGTTTACCTGCGCTAATCATGGACATTAAACCCAGTGGCACAGAGAAAGTGAGCGTAACAGCCGTTAATTATGATGCTCGGGTTTATGCGGATGATGATAATTCGCCGCCTGTGTAATGGCGTAATAAATACAATGTATTTACTAAGTAAGTATTAAATAACTCTTTGGAGGGTTTATGGGTTTTTTTGATGGTTGGTTATCTGGCCCCGCTTCACCTATTGAGGCAATAGGCAAAGCGGGTGATTCTTTATTTACTTCCGACGAGGAACGTTTGCAGTTAAGTAATGATTTAGAAGAGATAAAGCAAAAGCCGCATTTAATGCAAGCTTTAGCGAATGTTACCGCCGCAAATCATAGAAGTGTTTTTGTTGCGGGTGGCCGTCCGGCGCTTTTATGGGTTGCTGCGCTCGGGTTGTTTTTCTTTTTTCCTGTCAAATATGCTTTTGGCACTATGTTATGGATAAGGCATTCTTGGGATGCTGATAAGTTGTTAGCTTTTCCGTTTTCGGGGGATGGATTAATGGAGTTGGTTGGCATGTTGTTGGGGCTTGGGCTTATGCGAACAGCCGAAAAATTAACAGGTAAAGCTAAGTAACCAAGCAGTGCATTGTCATTGAAAACAGTGGGGTTTATGATCAGCAAAGATTACATTAACCACGAATTGATTTTCACAGGCTTTGGTTCAGATGGCATACACCTACTTTATAGAGAGTACACGTTTAATGACATGGCTCGCACCGCATTTCAGCAAGAGTTGGTATACCCTATTAACTCAAAAGAAATAAGATTCAGGAATTACAATATTAAAGTAGCACCCAAACTACCATCAGAACTAACATACACGGTAATGTCTGAATAAGAATAAACCTGGGAAGCTGTTCAAAGATTAATTAAAAAGACCATCGAGCGTAAGCAAGATGGTCTTTCATTATGTGCAAAAGTGTTTCATTATACGCAACAATTAGTTTTCTCAGTTATCGCAGTTTTATAACTAAGTTTTCGCGCTCGGCATCATTTTGCCCCTTAACGAGGGCTTTAGCATTACTTGGAACATTTATGGAAGAATCTAACTTTTTATGGGAGCACTTTAAGCTTCACGCAGATCAAAGAATTAAAGCATTTAATTTTTTTGTTATATTATCAATTTTTGCAGATGGTGGTGTGTTCACTGCTATAGCTAAAAGCTTCCCCCCATATTTGTTGATTGTCTTAGGTTTTTTTATAATCGTATTATCAGGAATTTTTTGGATACTGGATATCCGCTCTCATAACTTGGTAAAGCTCTCTTATAAAGGGCTTAAAAAATATGAATCATCATTGGCTATTGAAAGTAGACTTTTTACTTTAGATTCAAGAAGGAAAAAAGGAATTTTCAGTTACACGAAAGCATTTGCACTTTTATTTAGCCTTCAAACTGCATTCGGCTTATTTGTTATGACACTAGGCTTGGTTAAAGCGTTATGCTAAGCACTTCAAACGGAACAAAACCTAATCCGAAGTCTCGATTGTCTTTAAAAGCTAATGTCTCGAATGTGGTAAATGTGATCATTAGCAATGTGCAATACATCCAACTATGAGAGGGATTAATTTTACTCTGTTTTCGTTATTACTTTGTCCATTAAAAATGTTGTCCAAATGTCCATTGCTTGCCGTTTTTCATTAATATAGTTATATCTGTCGTAGTGAATCGTTGATACGTCTGATTTATCATGCTGCTGCAGTATATCCCGCATTTCTTTACTAATACCCGCCGCCCCCATTAATGTTTTACATGTTCTCCTAAAATCACGCGGGGCAAATATTGGCATATCATGCTTTTTACACCAACGTTGCAGTGACATTCTTAACGTTGACAAACTTGCATGTTCGTTAGCATTATCTCGATGCGGCCACAAGTGCCCTACTTTGTTTCTCATTAACGCGAGTTCAGTTATTAACTCTTTACCTAACGGTGAAATAGGTACCAGGTGATCACCACGTTTTCTCATTTTAATACGGTCTTTGGGTATGGTAAAAATACCACTCTCTAAATCAAACTCGCTTAGTTTGCTGTAATAAAGTTCACAAACACGTTGACCACCAAATGCTAACGCAGCTTTAAAATAAAGTTGCGACATTTTAGGTAAGTCGTCGGCGTGCCAAACTTTGTATAGTTCGTCAGTTGTTAACCAACGTTCACCGGCATTTTTAGGGATTTCATAGGTAATATCACGAATAGGGTTATTCGATAGGCCGTAACGGTTTTCTTCTTTAAATTGCTCTGGTGAATTGTCAAACTCGATGGCGAATTTACACATAGACATTAAAGCGCTACGTACAGCCCAAGATTGTTGCTTAGCGCCACGATTATAAACGCGGTAAATTAATTCACGGGCAAAATCAGTGGTAAAGTCTTGCGGTTGCATAGATGAAGTAATAAATGGGGTAACGTCACTTTTGTATATATTTACAGTACGTTTTATTGTTGTATCTGCCCAATTTTTCTTTACAAATAAAATGAAGTCTTCAATCAGTTCTAATAAAGAACGCTGTGCCACGGCTTGTTGCTTTTCCACTTTTATTTGAATTTTATCTGCAGCAGGGTTTCCGCCCCTTTGTACTAATTCAGATAGCGCTAAAAACTTCTTTCTAGCATCAGCTAACGAAAGTGCCCCATACGGGCCAATCTCTATTCGTCTGCGGCCATTGAGAAAATATTGAAATTGAAACTTTTTAGTACCCGTTGGATACACTTTTAATTGTAAGCGGCCAACGCCCCGCGCATCACTATCAGCGGTGATTACATAAGGCTTATCTTTAGGTTTAAGCGCTTTAATACTTTTATCGGTAAAGTGCATAGTGTCAGTAACCGAGTCAGTTAGTCTTAATATAAGTGTAACTGAGTGAGATAGCACAAACAAGGAATGTGATTAAGAGGCCGTATTATATAGGGTTTTAGAGATTATATGGTGTTATTTAAGAAAGGCCGTTAAGTCATCGCTAAAAGCTCACACATTTTTTAACCTCTTAAAACCACCAAACACTTAAAAGTAAAATGAGCTTGGCTAAACTTACAATTTATTCTATAAATAGAGTATATCATTGACTAAAAATTATTTTAAATTCAAATACTTTTTCTCTCTACGTTTCACATAAAACATACACTAAAAGGAATCCTTGTGGATATTATTATTTGGTTATTTGTCGCAATATCCTTAACTTGGTTTATGAGCTATACAAGAGCATCATTATCAAGTTTTACCTTGAGCTTTGCTGCTCTGATGGCGTTAGGGTCATTATTCAACATAATTGGCATAGTTTCTTGGCTACTTTTTGCTGTCATCGCTTTGCCGATAAATATAGATACTATTCGCCAGCAGTTTATCAGTATGCCTTTGTTGGCGATATTTAAAAAAATAATGCCACAAATGTCCTCGACTGAACAAGAAGCTATCGATGCTGGTACCACATGGTTCGATGCCGATTTATTTCGTGGTGACCCTGACTGGCAAAAACTTCATAATTATCCAAGACCGAGACTGAGCTCTCAAGAAAAAGCATTCTTAGATGGCCCTGTCGAACAAGTTTGTGCCATGGTTAACGATTGGCATATTACGCATGAAATTGCTGATCTTCCACCAGAAATATGGCAGTTCTTAAAAGAAAACAAATTTTTTGCCATGATTATCAAAAAACAATACGGTGGCTTAGAATTCTCTGCTTATGCCCAATCACGGGTTTTACAAAAACTCACCGGGGTTAGCTCGGTTCTTGCCAGCACTGTTGGCGTTCCAAACTCTTTAGGTCCAGGAGAGTTGCTGCAAGAATATGGAACCAAAGAACAGCAGGATTACTACTTACCTCGCCTAGCGAAAGGTGAAGAAATACCTTGTTTTGCGCTAACAAGTCCTGAGGCAGGATCCGATGCAGGATCTATCCCTGATGTTGGCATTATTTGTCATGGACAATTTAATGGCAAAGTTGTGCTTGGGATGAAACTGACTTGGGATAAACGTTATATCACCCTTGCCCCTATTGCTACGGTTTTAGGATTAGCATTTAAATTACAAGACCCTGAGCAGCTACTATCTGAGCAACAAGAGTTAGGTATTACTTGTGCTCTCATTCCAACTGATTTATCAGGTATTACCATTGGCCGCAGACACTTCCCGCTCAATATCCCTTTCCAAAATGGTCCCACGCAAGGTAGTGATGTTTTTGTACCACTAGATTTTATTATTGGCGGCCCTGATATGGCGGGCCAGGGTTGGCGCATGTTAGTTGAGTGCCTTTCTGTTGGTAGAGCGATTACATTACCATCAAACAGTGCTGGGAGTATTAAAGCCACGGCTCTAGCAACGGGTGCATACAGCCGCATAAGACGTCAATTTAAAATGCCCATAGGTAAAATGGAAGGTATCGAAGAACCACTCGCCAAAATCGGCGCCAATGCCTATTTAATGGATGCTGTCACAACGATGTCAACAGGTGCAATCGACTTAGGCGAAAAGCCCTCGGTTATTTCGGCGATAGCTAAATACCACCTTACAGAAAGAATGCGATCTTCCATCATCGATGCAATGGACATTCATGGCGGTAAAGGTATATGTATGGGGCCAAACAATTATCTAGCAAGAACTTATCAGGGCGCCCCCATTGCCGTGACGGTTGAAGGTGCCAATATCCTTACCCGCAGTATGATAATTTATGGTCAAGGCGCCATTCGTTGCCATCCATACGTATTAGCAGAATTAGAGGCAGCAAATAATAGTGATAATGAACAAGCTCTCAATGACTTTGACCATGCCCTTTTTGGTCATATAGGTTTTAGCATCAGTAATATTAGTCGTAGTTTGTGGTGCTCAATTACTGGTTCACGTTTCTTAGGCAGTCCATATAATGATGAGACTTGCCGATATTATCAATTACTGACGCGCTTTAGTGCCAACCTAGCCATGCTTTCAGATATTTCTATGTTATCACTTGGTGCAGATTTAAAACGTAAAGAGCGAATCTCAGCAAGGTTAGGCGATGTGCTAAGTCAACTGTATTTAGCTAGCGCGACCTTGAAACGTTATAATGATGAAGGAAGAAATACTGCTGATTTTCCTCTAGTACAATGGGCTGTAGAGGATTGTCTCTACAACATTCAGCATGCTATTGATGAGTTGATTAGTAATTTTCCTAACAAAATTGTTGGAAAAGTATTACGCGTGGTCATCTTCCCTCTAGGTACTTGGTTAAAAAAACCTAACGATGAAATATCACATAAAGTAGCACAATTATTACAAACCCCTGGTTCCGCACGTACTCGATTAGGTCAAGGACAATACCTAACCCGCGATGGTTGTAATATTTTTGGTCGATTAGAGCAAGTACTTGAAGACATAATTAACTGTGAGCCAATTTATGAAAAAGTTTGTCGTGAACTAAATAAAAAATTACCTTTTTATCATCTCGATAAGGTAGCAGAACTCGGCCTTACTAATAATATCATTTCAAAAGTAGAAGCTGAGTTATTAACCACTGCCGAGATTGGGCGTCAGTGGGTGATTGCCGTGGATGATTTTGATAATAAGGATATGACATCATCTCCAAATTCTACATAGTTTTCTCGCTTTAAAGATATTATTTACCAATAATTCAGTAACCTATTTGCCCTTAGCACTTATTAACTTATTTTATGTTAAAGGCAAATAAATTTATTTTCATTATTATCACAAATAAAAAAAATGTTAAAGTAAGGTAAATATTATGATAAAAAGCGAAGCTCAAGATGCCCGTAAAAGATATAAGTACTAAAGAACAGGCTGAACAGCAGAATAAATCACCGGTAAAGAAACGCTCAAAAGGCGAAATAACTCGTGAGAAAATTCTTATTGCGGCAATTGAAGTTTTAGCACTCAATGGTATCAAGGGTACTACCCATCGAGCCATTGCTAGCCATGCAGATTTACAGCTATCATTAACAACCTATTATTTTAAAGATATTCAAGAACTTATACATCAGGCTTTTAGATTAAACTCCGATCGTATTTTGTCCCGTGCAGATACTGTTTTAGAAGAAACTTTTATCACTATTACAAAAATAGAAAAAAAAGAATTCAGAAGAAATGCAGTAAAAGAAAAATTGTGTCAACAATTGAGCAAGATAGCCTCTGAATATTTAATTGATAATATTAAACATCAAGCTATATCATTGGCTGTAGAGCAATTAATGCTAACAGAAATTCAAGTATCACCGGAGTTACGCATACTTGTGCAAGAACATGAATTCGCACAACTTGCACCTTATGAACAACTATGTCGATTCTTCAATAAAGTTAACCCTGAGCTTGACGCTAAAATAATGTATACCGTTTTCTCTCAGCTGCAGTATGGTCAGCTTACAAAGCAAGTGAGTATAGATAGCGATGTAATTGAGCAAACAACGCACAGAATTTTTGCTTGGATCATGTCGCTAAAATAAATTAACAACAAACTGATTAAAACAAAAATGCACGGTAAAAACCGTGCATTTTCAGTATAAAAGTTAGTACATTTATTTCACTTTAAAGAAACGACATTAGCTCTTGATCCAGTTGCATTAAGCTTTTTGGATCAGCCATCATAGTTTTTGCTAACGATTTCGTTCTAGGAAACATGCGTTCAAAATAGAATTCCGCCGTTTTAATCTTTGCACGATAGAAGTCACGGTTTTCAACTTCTCCAGCTAATTTTTCATAGGCTGATTGTGCCATTTGAGCCCAAAAATATCCCATAACTACATAACCAGAATACATTAGAAAATCCACTGAGGCTGAGCCAACAACGTCTCTATCCGACTTTGCTTTAAGTCCTAGACGTACTGAGTACTGTTGCCAATTAGCAATAGATTTACTTAGCGGCCAAATAAAACGATTCATTTGACGTTTATGTGGATTACTCGAAATTAAGCTATTGTCTTTACAAAAACCAAGTACCTCTTTAGAGAAATCATTTAAAGACTTACCACGTGTCATCAATATCTTTCGGCCTAATAAATCTAGTGCTTGTATTCCAGTAGTCCCTTCATAAAGTGTAGAGATTCTTACATCTCGCACTATTTGTTCCATGCCCCACTCTTTTATATAACCATGACCACCAAATATTTGTAAACCATGATTAGCACTTTCAGAGCCGAGTTCGGTTAGAAAAGCTTTTAGTATAGGCGTTATAAAACCTAAACGATCATCTGCAGCTTGACGCTCTTCTTCTGATTTCGCCATAGAGATGTCATCAACGATTTTGGCGGTGTAGTAAATCATTGCCCTTCCGCCTTCTGAAATCGCTTTCTGAGTCATCAGCATTTTACGCACATCAGGATGAACGATAATTGGATCAGCAACTTTTTCAGGATGTTTTTTACCCGTTAAAGAGCGCATGGATAAACGTTCTTTGGCATAAATCAAAGAGTTTTGGAAAGCGAGTTCTGATGAACAAACACCTTGTAACGCTGTGCCGATTCGTGCGGTATTCATAAAGGTGAACATACATTCTAAACCTTTATTTTCAGGGCCTATAAGCTCCCCTACAGCATTATCAAAATTAAGTACGGCTGTTGCAGAAGCTTTAATACCCATTTTATCTTCTATTGATCCACAGGTAACACCGTTTTTATCACCCAGCACACCTTCTTGATCAGACTTTACTTTTGGTACAATAAATAATGAAATACCACGAGTACCTTTTGGAGCATCAGGCAGTCTGGCTAGTACAATATGAATAATATTATCTGTTAAGTCATGCTCACCCGCAGATATAAATATTTTAGTACCAGTGAGATTGTAAGTACCATCGCCATTTGGCTCTGCTTTCGTGGTAACTTGCCCCAAATCGGTTCCACATTGCGGCTCAGTTAAACACATGGTACCTGTCCATGTACCTTGAATTAAGCGTGTTAAGTACAGCTCTTTTTGCTTATCATTACCGTGAGCATTGATAGTATTCATTGCACCATGACTAAGGCCTGGATACATTGCCCAAGACCAGTTAGCGGTACCTGTCATTTCTGATTGCACCATACCTAATGATGGTGGTAATCCTTGGCCGCCATGTTCTAAGGGGTGTGATAAAGAAGACCAACCACCATCAACATACTGTTGATAAGCTTCTTTAAAACCTTTTGGTGTTATTACTTTACCATTATCAAACCGACAACCCTCTTTATCACCACTTTGGTATAAAGGCAGTAGTTCATTTTCACAAAACTTTGCGCATTCTTGAAGGATCGCATCCACTAGATCAGGCGTTGCTTCTTCAAATTCTTCATGCTTTTTATAATGATCATAATAATTGAAAACATCTTCAATCAAAAATTTAATATCGGCTACTGGTGCTTTATAACTTAGCATTATTTACTCCACAACTTTACTGTTCTATTTATAATTATATGACTAGATTAAAGCACTGGTCATACCACTAATTCAAGTGTTTTTTACATCTTTCGTTTAAACTATTGAATTTAATGACATTATATTAATGTGATGGTTATTATATTTTGAGGTGAAATACGCTATAGAACTATAAATAATGAATAAATGGCTCAAAACTTAATAATTTCAGTTATATCGAAGTTATACCAATTACACTAATAAATTGATCAACTTAGCGTTATATTAGTGAGCTTAAAACAATCAAAATTACTTAAACATAGTCATTCTATATTTCTTTAATTTTGAGCGGTTATTAGTTTGCTAATGAACTCCCAAAGGATGAGTTTAAAAGCAATAACTGCACAAATTTTATTTGTTATAGCTTCTCTGACATAGCTCTGAGGTGGGAATAAATTTAATGGAATTGGTATAACGATGTTATTGGATGTTTAGACCAGCTGAAAATGCTCACTTATTTAGTGCAATTGCTATTAAACAACATTGAGATTAAGTATTAATTTTTCGTGGACTGAGACTGTATAAGATAATAGTGTTTTACGAAAAAATAAGATAGAAATAACGATAGGTATATATTGCTAGGGTATTAAGAGGATATTTTAAATAAAGCTAATTATCTATTTGAACAAAGTTGGCGGAGTGGACGGGACTCGAACCCGCGACCCCCGGCGTGACAGGCCGGTATTCTAACCAACTGAACTACCACTCCGCGATCTTTGCTTACAAATCACGTTAATTGAATTAAATCTTAACTACATCAATTATTGCGATCTTTTTCTTTTGTAAATTTTGACAGGATTTACAATCCTACATCAAAAATGATGATTTTAACAAAATTGGCGGAGTGGACGGGACTCGAACCCGCGACCCCCGGCGTGACAGGCCGGTATTCTAACCAACTGAACTACC
>MAAC01000822.1_pt1 | contig 12426 bp, 10 predicted proteins | sample 1115981 | NCBI WGS metagenome assembly MAAC01 (sample SAMN04961126, study PRJNA320927) | seawater metagenome | isolation source: sample BD02T64 sea water enriched with oil for 64 days | place: USA:Gulf of Mexico | collected 2013-07-27 | reverse complement strand
GCGGGTACATAGCCCGCCGTGTGCTGGATTTCGTGGAGGATGGGCAGTAGGGCACCGGGTAGTTCCTGGTGCTGGGCGATGATGTCGTCAATCGCTGCCTGATCAAATGCTGGGGTCACGGCTCAACTCCCGTAGAGTAGGGTGGTATTGCGCTTGCTGTTAGAAAGGGCTTTATTAGCTGGTAAGGGTACGAAACAGTACCTGCAATAATGACGTTAAAGCCTTTTTCCCGAACAAACGGGTAGATTTTAAAGGCGGAAATTATAAAGCAAAATGCTAATGATTTCCCCTCCGCTACTGTGTTACCAGGCCCCTGTGTAGAAGAGATTAACTTGGGCCGGCTTGCCATCGCCCTAAGCTTACTGGGGCAGGGGTTTGTGCATGTACGTAAGGCAGCAACTGCGCTTAAGATGTGCCCATGGACTGGAAATTAGTAATAACAATTTTTGCCACCGTGTTTATTGCCGAGCTGGGGGATAAAACCCAGCTGGCTACCCTGCTGTTTGCCGCCGATAAAGAAGTCGGCAAACTGACGGTTTTTTTCGCGGCCTCGGCGGCACTGGTGGTGGCCTCGGCAATTGGTGTGCTGGCGGGCAGCTTGCTGTCGGCCTATATCAGCGAAAGATTCCTCACCTATATTGCTGGTATTGGCTTTATTTTGATTGGCGTTTACACCCTGTATCGGGCCTAAGATGATGCGCCTATACTTAATTGACTGGCCTGTTGGCGATAGTAGGAGGCCCTGAGAATGAAGGATCAGGCAATGAAGGATGGGGTGAAATTTTGGCAGGGCCACGATGACTGGCACGAGGCGGAGCGGGCCTGGGATGCGCGGGCCGAAAAGCTCGCGGCCGACTCGCCCTTAAAAACCTTTAAAAAGAACCCCCAGCTCCCCGGCATTCGCACCAAGACCCGCAAAAACCTCAGTTGGAAAACCCTGTCCTATCTCCACCACCATGACTACAGCGGCAAGCTGGGCAGTTATTTTTGGCAGCGCCCCCTCAAGCACGGTCTGGGCCTGCTCGTTGCGCTATTAAAGCGCCACAGTTATCGCCGCGATGGGGACTTCTTCCTCTACGGCATGCGCAAGCTGGCAGAGTTCGAGGCCCAGCTCGATGCTCCCGATACCGTCCTCGTGGTCGGCTTCTCCTACTGTCACAAGCCCTTCGAATGCCCAGCGGGGCGTTTCACCGATGCCTGCAGCCACGATGCCGCCGACCCGGTGTGTGGCCAGTGCTTTATTGGCAAGTGCGTACACAGCCTGCCCGACACCCAGGTGGTGCCACTGTTTATCACCACCGTGCACTACATCGGCGAAAAGATGATCGAGGCCCAACAAAACTGGCCCCGGCACAATGTCATTTTCATTATCACGGCCTGTGAGTTGACCCTGGAGATGTTCGGTAAAATCGGTGTCGCCGTTGACCTGCAGGGCATAGGCGTGCGACTCGACGGACAAATCTGCAATACCATGAAGGCCTTTGAGGCCTCCGAGATCGGCATTAAACCGGGCATGGCGATTGTCACCGATGCAACACAGGGGCGCATGATGGATCTGTTTCGACAGTTTTCGGCGCAGCCCCGTTGTAGCTTGCCGGTGGCTGGGCAGGCCTTAGTGCAACGGGCCGACAATATTATAGCCAGCGATGGGGATGGGCTTTGTTAGAGTGCACGTTGCGCGGGAGGCGCTCGTGGCTATTGGTAAATACAGTGCGAGCTAATCTAGGTTTGCTAGGATCGCATGACTACAGCCAGTAAAAGGGTAGCGTCCCCTTTTGTTTCAGCCTCAACGCCCAAAGTAGCTGCGCATTTATGCGTCCGCCTGACTTTGCTTGTATGGTCAAATCCACCCCGTTAATGATTGTTAGGCCCGCGATTTGCTCGCTTATACTTAAGCTGGTACGCACGCCTTTGTTTGGTTATTTCGTAAAGAACGATGCCACTTGTGGTGCCAAGATTAAGACTTTCGATCATGCCGAACATAGGAATAGAAACACAAAATTCACTCCTTTCGACTGCCAGATTACTGATGCCTCTCGACTCGTTGCCGAACCACACTGCCAGTTTTGTATATTGAGTGTAATCAGTTTCGTGCAGAATGTGATTTTCTTTACCTTTGACATGAGGTGACGTCACTACAGATGTAAATCGATTTTTCTCTAAATGTTCCAAACACTCTTCCGTGCTATCAAATCTTTTAACGAAGCTCCATTTGATTGCAGAAACTGATGTTTTATTTAATGATTTTCTTTCTCTCATTTCTTCCCAGTCATCGGGTAAAGCCTTGCGGCTGTCAATGATATATGTCTTTTCGACACCGAGAGCGTTTACGTTTCGGATTACAGTGCTTATATTTTTTATATCATTCGGTTCTTCGATGACAGCTATCAAGTTCTTGCATTGATAGTCTTTGACTTCATCTGCTCGCTGTCTAGTCGTGCTCTTTTGCTTATCCATATCTCGATGCTATTTTTGTGGCTTAACACCTCAAGCACGGGATAAATAAGTTCGGTGACTTTTGCGATAAAAGGCGCACAGCTTATTTAGCCCCTGTGCTTTGACTGGTTATGTGACTCTTCGATAATGACTTGATATACCTTTTCAAATGACTTATACCTTCTTTCAAGAGGCTCATTGTATTTTTTAACTTTGTTAAATCTATCAAATACTTCTCTCATTCTCTCCAGTCTTTCATCGTTTAGTTGAGACTCAAGATATAATTTCCCTAAATATTCATATAATTCAGCTTGAACCCAATAACTTATTTCATCCAAGCGATTATCAAGTACATTCTCTAACAGCCTAATACTTTTATCTTTAGAGTTGCTTAATCGTTTTTCATATCTGGCTAAGGTAAGCGTTTCCCTGGCAATGGTATCACCTGGCATACAATTAGAGCATCTAGCAATACTGTTTTTATGGTGACTGAAGTTTTTTATTAAAAACCTCGTTATCTGCACTCTTTGATCAGGTTCGGCTCCAATATCCATGAGCCAAAGGCATTTAACGACCAATCCTTCATTTTCATAGTGATCTACTATTCCGTTAAAGCAGCCCTTATAAAAAACTCTATTGTTTTTTAACAAGGTATTTTCATCTTCGCAGCATCTTTTTTCTGACTGCCAAAGAGCGCTAACTTCATTTGCTGTACTAAGAGCTGGAGCATCTATGGAGTTAAACCATTCAGGTTTTTCAAATTCAGATTCAAATTTATTGGGTTTGCTACATCCGGTAATAAGAATTACTAATACTAATAAAGTAATGTATTTCACGTGATTTCTCCATCGGCACTGATGTTACCCACGCCAAGTTAACCGGCAGCGTAGGCTGTCTGTAGTGGCATTGTAGTGGCATAGTTGATTTGGCCACCTGATAAGAGGTGATAGCAACACCTCAATAGAAAACAGGTGATCAATGAATAAACGTACTAGACGAACTTTTAGCCCTGAATTCCGACTTGAGGCCGTCCAGCTGGTCGTTGACCAAGGCCGGTCAATCAGAGAAGCAGCCGACGCCATGGTAATCCCCCCTAAAAATCTCCGCGCGTATTATTCCCGACGCTTTCTTTATATATAAAGCCCATGCCTGCGCTCGCGTGGAGCAGGAAGTCGTTGAGCCGGCACGACTTGCAATAGTAAAGCTATGGGCAATGGCCCAGTACTTTACGTTGAAAAAATCCCGAAATTTATGCTGTTGGTGGCTAGTGCGGCCATAGGCCAGTTAGGTGCCTATGGCCTAGCCTGAATAAACAGTAGCCATTATCTGTGCATGGACGTCAGACCTTGTTTCTGTAATATGTTGGTTACAGAGCAAGTTATTATGTTTTGCTGGATTACTGGTATTCCACTATTACCTATAGTGAGTACTACAGTTGTTGTAGTCTTAGCGGTTATTCTTGCTACTTACACAGCCGAACACGACGTCCACCATTTTGTTCGACAATATAAACCCCCGTTGGCGTATTAAAATGCGTACCTAAAATCATAATATCGCGGTCGCAATGATCATCGACAAATTGGCTGCGGGTCTGGGTGGCCAGTACTCGGTCATTGTCCGCACTTTGAATCCATTGGGGTTCAGCTATTTGCACCGGGTGAATCATCATGTCGCCAGTAATAAAGGCACAGTCTTTACCGCTATTGAGCGCTACGCTGCAGTGACCGGGGGTATGGCCCGGGGTGGGTACGAGTGAAACCTGGTCATCGATGCCCCAGTTGTTGTCGACCCACTGTACTTGGCCGGCTTCAATAATGGGTTGAATATTCTGCTCGATAACAGCGCGGTCGAAATCGTTATTGGGTTCTTTCCAGCAGTCCCATTCCCGTTGGTTGAATAAATATTTTGCATTGGGGAAAGTGGGTACCCAGCGACCATCTTTGAGGCGAGTATTCCAGCCGGTGTGGTCGACGTGCATGTGGGTGCAAAATACGAAATCGATATCCTCGGGTCGACAGCCTGCGGCTGTAAGCTCGGCCAAGTAGTTGCCCTCGCGGTTATTCCACTGGGGAAAGCCAGAACCTGTTTTATGGTTGCCCACGCAGGTGTCGATCAAAATATTGTGATGCCGGGTTTTTAAAACGAAGCTGTGAATGCTCAGCAGCATGCTTTTTTTCTCATCGATAAAATGCGGCTGAAGCCAGTCGAGGTGGGGGTCAAATGCGCTACGGTCTTTGTCGATATACAGTGCTTTGGGGCTAAAAGCCTCAATAGTGTCGACGACTTTGGCGACCTGAATGTCGCCGATTTCAAATAATTCGGGGCTGTTCCCTGCTTGTAGCTTCGTCATAGTCCTTTCTCTTATTCGTTGCAGTGCGCGCCCCGGGTTAGGGATAGCTAATTTAGGGCGCTTCTAACGGATGTGCGGGATTACCACTTACGTAATTCCGGGAGCACCTCTTTGCCCATCAGCCGCATACTGCTTTCTACTAGGTCAAAGGGCATGCCGCCGTAACTGACAATTGAATTCCATTCGAACTCGCCGATGACACTGCGCCGGGCTTCAAGCTGGTCGAGAATCTGTTGCGGCGTGCCCCAGGCCTGGTGGCTGATATAGTCTTCCACCGCTTCTTCCATTCCCAGTGAGTTGAGGAATTCGGCAGATTTACCGTAGGCCTCATAGCCTTTAATTTCTTTGTGGTAGTCGGCCATAAATTCATAGTGCTGGAGGATGGAGAGATAATTTACGGCCAGGTATTTGCGTGCGCGGTCTTTTGCCTTACCTACGTCTTTATCGCAATAGCAGAAATCCAGTAGCACGGGGGGTGGTGCTGAGCGTTTGTGGTTTTCGGCAAAGGCGCTGCGATAGCGTTCGATGTTGGGCAGGTGCATGGCCATATCAAACTGTACAAAACACATCATTTTGGCACCGAGTTCACCCATTACCTGGGCGGATTCCGGTGACATGGCAACGCCATAAACCCGGTCTTTGGTGTTTTGTGGGGGTTTGGGTTTTATCTCGGTGCGCACCTGGGGGAAGTGGGGGCCATCGCCCTCGATATAACCGGTGTCCAGGGCCTTGATGATCATTTTTGCCGACTCATCAAAGCGCGAGCGGGTTTCATCCATGGCAATGCCGAAGGCATCGTACTCCTTACGGGCGAGGCCACGGCCAAAGCCAATTAAATAGCGGCCGTCAGTCATGGCGTCGATGGTGGCAATTTTTTCTACCAGGCGCACCGGCTGCGTCCACCAGGGCAAAATAATGGCGGCACTGCCAATCATGATGTTTTTGGTGCGCGCCGCGAGCCAGGTCAGTATCTGAATGTTGTCGACGGCCATAGAGTAGGAGTCAAAATGGTGCTCAGCACACCAGAGAGAATCATAACCGGCCTCTTCGGCCATTTCGGCGACGCGCATTTCCTCGCGGATCATTTGCGCATCGGACAAATCGTCATGGTGATTTGCCAGCATCATCATGTAACCAATTTTCATGGGGCTTCGCCTTTATTCATTATTGTTATAAGTTTTATGAGCCATTAATCATGCGTTATTGGCAAGGTAAGCGCCATAGGCTTTATTGCACAAGGCCAAAGTCATTGGTGTATGGGGTGGGGGTGATTTAACAGCGTTTAGGGAGCGCTGCCTATTTTTAGTCGGCGCCAAGCAGGAGCATATTTGACCTTGTTTTTAATAACAGCTGGCTGTTGTAGCGGCGCCTGTTCTACCGAAAGCCTCTAAAAAGAGAGCTGTTGTGGAACTATACTTAGGTAGCCTCTGAACAAGTTATGAACGTGTAGATGGCTGCAAAATATTCAGCGTTATCGCTGCAGGGTTCCGCAAGAGTTCACTCTTAAGTGAGAGTAGCGTCTTGCCTCAGGGCACCTACTTTTGGTGGAACTAAGGATTTTAGCTTACCGTTTATTGCGTTCTGACTTCGTCAGGGGCTCTTTAATACTAAGCAGACTGAATATCCCCAGGAGGTGGCCATGTTGGACCCCAACTTTAAGAACGGACAGAAGCTCGACGTGCAGTCGGCCTTTGCTTTTTTTGTGATAATGATGGGGCTGCTATTTCATATTGATTCGGCAGCGGGGCTGCACAGCGTCATTTCACTGTCGACCATACTTATTGGCTTGGCGTGGTTTTTTGGGCGCCAGTTTTATTGTCATCACCATCACCATCACGACCACCACCATCACGGCTGAAGGGGGGGGGCTTGTTCTAGGGTGTTTTGACCCCCAATAAGCGGGTGCGGTTTAGCTCATGTTTGTGGACAGGTTCCATCTTGAATCAGCGAATCACGATTTGATGTGATCCATTGGAGTTCTTTTGTCTGGCAATTCTTTTCTTCGCAAAGTGCCGTATAAATTTTTGCCGTTGACATAAATTCACAGCTCTGCAGGCTGCTTTGGATACGTGCATATTGGTGCCAGTACGAGGGCTGACGGGGGCTGAAGTCCAGTGCTTTACGCGTTGCTAGAAGTGCGGATTTTGGCTGGTTTAAATGGTCTAAGTACAACTGACCGATGAGGTAGTGGGCCTGAGCTTCGGTCGGTTTTACGTAGAGAATTCTTTGGTAGCTATCAAGGGCTTCGTGGTGGGCATTCGTCTCGCTCTGCAATTCGGCCCGGCCATATAAAGCATCCGTATAATAGGGTGCCAGCACTAGTGTTGTTGCGATATCTTTTTGTGCGAGCACTGAGCGACCTTGCATGTAATAGATCCAGCTGCGTTCCATGTACAGCCGAGGATCTTCCGGGAATAGGCGGATGGCATTGTCGTAATCACTCAATGCTGCTTGCCGCTGGTGTAGGCGGTTAAAGGCTTTGGCGCGGCGGCGAAAATACCAGGATTTGTGCCCTCGCTTGATGGCGGCGGTCGCCAGTTGAACGGCGCGATGATGGTTGTTGTCCTCAAAGGCATCGATTGCCTTGTAGTGGTGGAGAGAACCGGCCAGTGCCTCGAGTTCATGATTTTGCTGGGCTAACTCGGTGATGGTCTCGAGGGTGCGACGCATTTCTCGGTAGTCACCGCCCCAACGGGGTTGTAGGAAAAAAAGTTTGGCCTCGTTGAGTATGTAGCTAGCTGGGTGTGCGTTGAGGGCATCCGCGAGCAGTTTTTTAGCATCGGTATTCTTATCGTTACCTGCGGATGCTAATGAATAGAGCCTTGCTTGCGCCAGTGTAAAGTTGGGCTGCAGCTCGAGACTGCGGTGAAAACCCTTCACCGCGCTGTCTGTGTGGTCTGCCATTGCAATAAGGTCTTGTTCGGGAATATTGCGCCAGTAACGCCCATCGCGACGAATATTGATCAAGTTGGCGTGGTAGACCCCGATGGCGTGGTGAGCAGCGTAACTTTGTGGCATGGCCACAGCCCACTGGTGGAGGCGGTCGAGGGTTTGCGGCGTCAGTGTTGTTAACAGGGCGTAGCATTTGTCGGCAATGATTTCTGCTTTGTGGCTGCCGGCCAGAAAGCTTTGGTATAGATCATCGAGTACCTTATCCAGGCCGGCGTATTGCTCGGAGGCGAGCAAGTGCCTCAATTTATCTACCTCTACCGGGTAGCGATTTGTGTCGGTAATTGCCGTTGGCATGGGCAGAGGCGCTGGTTGACCGTGGCGAAAGCGGGCAATTCTATCCCCGGTGAGAGGGTGGCTTGAGAAAAAGTCCCGTATTTCCACCGAGTGTAGCCAGCTGTCATTATCATCTGCTTCGCTGCCGTCAGAGGCTTGTCCACCCACTTCGCTTTCGAAGGCGTTAAGTTCCAGGCGCTCCATAATGTTGGCGAAATGCTCGAGGGGCAGTTTGAGGTGTCGCATCCGCTGTAGGGAATAGCTGTCAGCCTCGGTTTCCATTTCGCGGGAAAAACTGGCTTCCAGCAGTACGTTGGGGACACCCGCCACCAGAGTGCCCGCTGCGCTGATATCGCCGCTCAAGGTCGTGGTGAGTACAGCCAGACTGATATGGGCAATAATTTGACGCAGGCTGTGGTGGTGCTGTAGGTGGCCGATTTCGTGTAACCAAATAGCCTGTAATTCTTCGTCAAAGTCCGCTAATGCCACCAGCTCGTCGGTCATAATGATGGTGCCGTTGGGGAGGGCAAAGGCATTTGGGCCCATTTTCCCACCACCCCGAAATAGCAGTTGGTAGGTGTAGCCGCTCTCCTCTGTGGGCAGTAGACGCTGGAACTGCGCCTGTAATTCGGCACTGCGCTGTGTTGGCAGCTTGCTGGGGTGGAACATCAGCTTATCCATTGATGCCAATGCGCTGTCACCGAGGGGCACGGTAATGCTGGCGGGCATGGCTTGGGCAATGTACTTACTGCTCCAGGGAATCCCCCAAGTGATGCTGAAGGTGATGAAGATCAGGGCTAGAAAGAGGGCACCTAGGGCGTAGGCGGTTTTGTTTTCAAGGTGATGAAGCGACTGGGGCGAGCCCCCCCTACGATCCACCCATTGATCGACGTAGCGGTGATCGGAGGTTTCAAATAGAGCCCCGTCGGCAAACTCTATACGCCGTGGGGTATTACCCACGCGACTGCTTATTTTAATATCGTCGAAGGCTGTTGGTGGACGCAGCGCGGGGCTTAGCTCAAGTTCGCCCTGACTATTTACCTTTAGCTCAGCGGTATGTGCACGGGCCGTTTTGCCATCGTAATAGTGGCCATGGGCGCTGACTGCGTTGCTTTCGGACAGCATTGCTCACACCCCAATATCGAGGTCGAAAGCATCGACCAGGCCTACACCAAAAGCGTTTCTTTGGGCTTCACTTTCTGCAATCACATCATCAATGCGCGCACCGGCCAGAGAGCTAACGCTGGCTATATAGCGTGCCAAACGCACCTGGGCCCAGGGAATTAAAAGGCCGGCACTAAACAGTATTGCCAGGGTGTTGATGACGTAGATTTTACCGACTTGATGGAAAGTGAGGGCAGAACCGATACGGGCAGCGCCAACTCGGGTGTTACCGTAAATCAGGTTGGTGCGTTCCGCGCGCCAATAGCCACTGGCGTAGATCGCGCTGATATAGATGAATGTAACCGCGATAATAATTCCAGTGGGTAGCAAGCTCATTGCTGTGCCTTCTAGCACCGAGCCAAGCCATGCGCCGAGGCCAAACATCATGAGGCCCGCGACGATGACTATCGCAAAGGTAATAATAAATCCGACAAAAAAAATGCCATAAAAGCCCCCGGCTGCGGTATTTAAAGACGCCTGCTGATCACCCCAGCGGGTGTGTTCGATCAGCAGTTTGGCACGCAAATAGTCGAGATAGGGCAGGAAGGGTAGTATCACCAGGTAAAATACCGTAATCAGGTAGTCCTCCGGGGTCATGCGGAAATCTTCCGGTAGCTCCTTTGTTTGGCTGGCGGCGCCCATTGCGGATAGGGTTTGCGGGTCAAGTTGATAGAGTAGCCAATAGGCGACGGCGCACAGTATCAAGATGACGGTTAAGGGTTTGGTGAAAGTACGATAGGCATCTGCAAAGCTGGCGGTAAACTGAAAGTGGACGTTGCGGTAGGCCGAATTGCTCATTTTAAAGCGCGACGAGGCGACAAGAATCGCCGGTAGTGCCAGAACTCCGACAATCAGCAGGCCCATGGCGGTGATTGGTATAAAATTCCAGCAAGCCCAGTAAGCGGCGAGCAATCCGAAGGCGATGATTCGCCCCTTGAGGATTTTCAGGGGTTCGGCCAGATAGGCAAAGTGCTGCTCCCCCAGGCGCAGGTTGCCATAAAAATATTGTTCTTTTCTAACCTTGGCCCAAGCTGAAAAAATGCCAAGAGTGACGATGCTGAGAAAAATATTGACGATCCAAATTCTAAAATATTCCATACCGTTACCATGGAATTCAAAATTCAGATTGGTGTCGTCACTGGCTTGTGGAGCAGACTGCTGAAGAGTTTCCACGAACATATCCCTGTTGTGTGGTTACGCCATTTCCATCTAAATGATGAGTTTTTTAATGGCTAAATGTATGTTTAATTTTTCAGTCGAGGAGGGTGCCACATGTAAAACACAGGGGTCGAGGAAAATGCGACTTAACTTGTCTTGTTGGTTAATAGGGTCACATATTGACGGCATAATTAATTTAATTGCGCCGTCCAACAGTATTTTTCTGTTATTTAGCGGGTCGGGATGTAGATAAGTACCCTGGCAGTAATGATGTTTATATTGTTACAACGGGGATCAAACACTCATTGTAGGTGTTGATGAAGTAGATTGGGTTAATTGTAGCGACAACATTATTGTCGTCGATTGCCGTAGAGGGGGAGGTGTTGTGTCGGGTCAAAAAGGTATGTTCGCTTAGCGCTGGTGATTTTTATTATGGTGGCGAGCACTCTCGACAGGAGGAGGAGGAGGTGCTCGCTTATATTGTTATCCCCTTTTTCGTAATTGCCCCTCGGGCTCTAGAGCTTACTATTTGTCCTCTTTTTCTTCGTCTTCGTCATCCTTCTCGGGTTTTTCGACGCTGGGTAAGTTGGTGATATAGGCAAGTGCACCGGTAACGGCACAAAGCACGATTAATTGAATGGCGAGCTGGGCCGCAGAGACCGTGTATTTTTCCCAAATAAAGGTATAACCGACGCTGTAGGTGCCGTATTTGTGCAGGGTTTGCATGGGTGGGTAAATCACCATACCGATGGCCAATAAACAGGCGAGGATGATCAGAATCTTGGGAACTAACTTCATGTTCTTACCTTTTTTCGTCAAAGAGGACAGCCCATATTTTATCTTTTCATGGGGCTATAACCTTAGAACACGGGGCTCTATGAAGACAGTCTAGGTGAATTCCGCCTTGCTGGCTAGCAGTCGGCAGTTGTGGAGCGCTATGGTCGATGGGAGAGAGACCGAAGAGAGCCCCTCCATTAATGGAGGGGCTTAGGGGAAGTTGCTGAGGACGATTAGGACTGGGGCCTGGCCTCACGATTAAACTGATACTCCGCAAAGTCGGGTTGTTGCATCTCTTTATAGAAGCGACTGGGATGCCAGGGGTAGAGGTTGGGGGTGCCGGTTTTGTCGATATACCAGCTGTCGCAGCCACCGGTGGCCCAGGTTGTTTTCTTTACTTCGGAGGCCATGGCCTTGTTGAGGGACTCAAAGGCCTCTCGCTTGACCTCGATGCTGGCCGCGCGCTCGGTCTTCATTTGGTCGAGGCACTTAATCATATAGCCGAGCTGAGTTTCGGTAATGGATATCAGCGACAGGTTGCCGACGGGGCCGGTGGGGCCCTCGAGCATCCAGAAGTTGGGGAAGCCGGGGATGGTCATGGCGCGGTGGGCGCGGGGCGCACCATCCCATACCTCACTCAGCTCCTGCTTGTCTTCGCCGTAAACCTTGGCCGGCAGCATGAATTCCGAGACCTTAAAGCCGGTGGCGATAATCAGCACATCCAGTTCGTGCAGGCGACCATCGCTGGTGCGTATGCCCTCGGGCTCAATACCCTCAATACTGTCGGTAACCAGTTCGGCGTTATCGCGGCTGATAGCGGGGTAAAATTCGGAGCAAAAGATCAGTCGCTTACAGGTTGCCTGGTAGCTAGGTGTGAGCTTGACGCGCAGGGCGGGGTCGGTGACATCCTTGGCCAGGGTTTGCAGACAGGCCTGTTCGATTTTGCGCTGCTGTTTAACATCGCCAATGGTCGCCTTGGCAAAGGTGGTGAGCATATGGCGCTTATAAAAATTGCTTAAATGCGGGTGCATCCAGGGGCAGGCACGCAGTATTTTTTTCCAGATAAAACCGTATTTTTTCTGTGGCAGGGGTGCGATCCAGTGGGGAGTGCGCTGGAAGACGCTCATTTTCTTTACTTGTTTGGTGACCGCGCCGACGATCTGCGCCGAGGTGGAGCCGGTGCCAATAATGCCGACTTTTTTACCCTTCAGGGATACCGAGTCATCCCAGCGCGCGGTGTGGAACATCTTACCCTTGAAGCTATCGATGCCTTTGATATCGGGATAGTTGGGGTGGTGGAGAATACCCGTGGCGGA
>MAAC01011676.1_pt1 | contig 12452 bp, 6 predicted proteins | sample 1115981 | NCBI WGS metagenome assembly MAAC01 (sample SAMN04961126, study PRJNA320927) | seawater metagenome | isolation source: sample BD02T64 sea water enriched with oil for 64 days | place: USA:Gulf of Mexico | collected 2013-07-27 | reverse complement strand
AATCAAAGCTGTTTAACATTTTATGTTCAAGGTACTTTCATACTTTAAACGCTCTTGAGCTCTTAGCAGTTGAAGATATTGAGCAATTAACTGAACAATCGATTGCCGTGACGTTCGATGTGTCTAGTGATTTACAGCAGGTGTTTACTTTTAAGCAAGGTCAACACCTCACCCTCAAACTAATGATCAATCAACAAGAAGTGCGTCGTTCATACTCTATTTGTAATGGTATTGCAGATCAGCAATTAAAAATTGCAATCAAACAAATTGAAGGCGGTTGTTTTTCCACGTTTGCTAATCGTGAATTTATAGCCGGTATGACAGTAGATGTGATGCCACCACAGGGGCATTTTTATACCGAGCTTGATGCGAATCATGTTAAAAACTATTTATTTGTCGCCGTAGGTAGCGGCATAACGCCCATTATTTCTCATATTCAGTCAATTTTAACAAATGAACCTAAGGCAACACTTAGCTTAATTTATGGCAATAAAACTGCTGAAACAGCCATGTTTCATCAACAATTATTAGATATTGAACAAGCGAATCTACAACGGTTTAAACGGTTAAATTGTTATAGCCGTGAGAAAAATCAATTACAAGTTTTCCATGGCCGAGTCACGGCACAAAAAATTATTGATTTAGATGCTTTAGGCATTATCGACATTAATGAGTTTAGTGATGTTTTCCTTTGTGGTCCTGAATCTATGGTGCGTGATGCGCTAACCACTTTTAAATCATGGAAGTTTTCAGATGATCAGCTGCATTATGAGTTATTCCATGTTGAAGAAAAGCAAAAGGATTTTGAAAATGAAACTAACCAAGCTACACAAGAACACTCCCAAGAAAGCTGTCAGGTATCAATAAAGGCAAACGGTGCTACCAAGAGCTTTACACTTGCAATGACGGGTGAATCGATACTTGATGCTGGATTGAATGAAAACTTGGATTTACCATTCGCCTGTAAAGTAGGGGTTTGTGCTAGTTGTAAAGCAAAAGTGATTAATGGCAAAGTCGTCATGGATGACAATCATTCACTAAGTGATGATGAGTTAGACGAAGGATATATTTTAAGCTGCCAGTCACACCCTGCAAGTGCCAAGGTTGATATTGTCTTTGACTAACTATCACCCAATCTCATAGTGAAAGCGTTTTTCTTCCCCTTTAGTGGTAGCTATTAACCCGTGACTTTACGATATACTTTCCGCAAGTAAATTAATAAAAACACCTACAAATTTAATAGGTAATGAAGCTATATTGGAGTTTATATGTCGCGTGACCCACGTTTTGATGTTCTTTTTCAGCCGCTAAAAATAGGTCCAGTAACCGCTAAAAATCGCTTTTACCAAGTACCTCACTGTACTGGAATGGGCTGGCAACGACCTAATATGTTGGCTGAAATGCGTGGCATTAAAGCAGAAGGTGGCTGGGGAGTTGTTAATACCGAATATTGTTCAATTCACCCGAGTTCTGATGATTTACTTTGTCCTTATGCTTCGTTGTGGGATGAATCTGATATTAGAGCTCATCGTTTGATGACAGATAAAGTGCATGAACACGGTGCATTGGCTGGCGTTGAACTTTGGTATAGTGGCGCACCAGCGTCTAATTTATATACCCGCGAAGTGCCTTTTGATGTAAATTCAAAACCGAACTGGAAAGGCTTTCCTTATCAATCGCGTAAAATGGATAAACAAGATTTTCGTGATCTGCGTCAATGGTATCGAGATGCCGCTTTAAGAGCGAAAGATGCAGGTTTTGATATAGTTTATGCCTACGCTAATCATGATGACTTATTGCATAACTTCCAACGTAGTGGCACCAATGACCGTAATGACGGTTATGGTGGCAATGTGCAAAATCGTTCTCGGTTATTGCGTGAAACCATCGAAGTCTTAAAAGAGGCTGTTGGCGAAACCATGGCGGTTGCAGTGCGATTTTCTCCCGATGATGATCGGATGAAAAATAACAAACCTGTTACTGAAGAAACCCGCGAATTTTTTATGCAGGTTGCCGAGTTACCTGATTTATGGGATGTCACTGCAGCAAGTTGGGACATCGAACTTGGTACCTCGCGCTTTGTTAATGAAGGCGGCAATGAACCTTATATGAGTTACGTGAAGGAAATGACCACTAAACCGGTAGTGGCTGTTGGTCGATTTACTTCCCCCGATACCATGGTTAATCAAATTAAGCGTGGTGTAGTTGATATGATCGGTGCCGCTAGGCCGTCAATTGCCGATCCTTTTTTACCTAAGAAAGTTGAAGAGGGCCGCTATGAAGACATCCGTGAATGTATCGGTTGTAATATTTGTTATACCGGCGATCAGCTAGGGGTGCCTATTCGTTGTACTCAAAACCCAACGATGGGGGAAGAATGGCGACGTGGTTGGCATCCAGAAAGAGTGCCAGAGAAAAAATCAGAAAGTTCGGTACTAGTAGTTGGGGCAGGGCCTGCAGGTCTTGAAGCAACTCATGCCTTAGGTAAGCGTGGTTATAATGTTATGCTTTCTGAAGCGCGCAAGGAATTAGGTGGACGTGTTGCACAAGAGTCACGTTTACCCACGTTAAGTGAATGGATACGGGTTAAAGATTATCGTGAAGAACAGTTTTTAAAATTACCTAATGTTGATGTTTTTCTAGATAGTTATTTGTCTGCAGAAGATGCCTTACTGGCAGAGGCTGATCATATCGTCATTGCTACCGGTGCCAAATGGCGTGCCGATGGTTTTGGTCGTACTAATACCATTAATATTGAGAACCTTGGCCCAAGTGGACAAATTTTCACGCCTGACGATATTATGGTTGGTCGGCTACCTAAAGGACGAGTGGTCGTTTTTGATGATGATTATTACTACATGGGACCTGTTATCGCTGAAATGCTGCAAAAAGCAGGTTGTCAGGTGACGTTTGTTTCAACCACCAACATGGCTTGTTCATTTGGTATTTACACCACAGAACAACCAACGGCTCAACGGTCATTGATTAAGGCGGGCATTAAAATGGTCTTTTCACAAAACATTGACTCTTATGATGGTGAAAATATTGCGTTGAGCTGTATGTACACCGAACAACCCTCAGTGATACAAGCGGATGCGATTGTTATGGTGACTGCCCGCTTACCTACCGACGAGCTGTATTATCAGTTACAAGAATTAGTAGAGTCAGGAAAAGGCGGAGCGACAAAATCAATTCGTCGAATTGGTGATTGTGAAGCACCAGCGCCAATTGCCTCAGCGGTTTATGCCGGTAGAAAGTACGCATTAGACCTTGAGGATGACTCTGGGATTAATTACTCATTACGTCGAGATATTAATTTTACTAATATTGTTTAACAATGTTGATTTGCTACAAGCGAGGTAATGGGACGTTATGTTGGAGAGTTATGATTAACAACCCATTACCGCGGAGTTAGGACTAAGGCTACCTACTTACATTGTTTGTGGCTTTTTTAGCTACTAACAAGTGAAGCCAAGGTTCATTGCATCTAACAGTTTTAGCCATAATCCACGTTTGCCGTTATTTGCATCGGCTTTAACTAAAGCATTCTGTGTGAACTTGACCCCAAACCAACGAAAGGGCTCAGGTGCCCATGGCATCGGCTTTTTAGTAATAAATTGCATAGTTAAAATATCAGACGGTTGATAACCCAGTAATTCAATACCTACCCGAGCGCCAAAACGCGAGGCAGCAACCCCCAGTCCTGTGTAACCTACAGCCCAGGCTAATCGGCCATTATAAGTTACGCCGGGAACCATACAAAATCGTGTCGATGTAGCGATAATGCCACTCCAACGGTGGCTAAATTTCAGCCCCGATAATTGGGGGAAAGTTTCAAAAAATTCTTTTGATAATTGTTCAAAACGTTGAGGAATATCTGAGCAGGTTGCAAAATCAGTGTTGTTGTTAAAATAATAACTGACAGCTCCGCCACCACCCCAGGTAATTCGATTGTCTTTTGTTAGGCGGTAATAGTGGAACATGTTGGCGTGATTACCCAAAGCATGTCGGGTTTTATGCCAACCAATCGCATCAAGTTGTTGCTCATTAAGTGGTTCGGTAGCCAATTGATAATCCCAAACAGGGATGGTGGCTCGATTAACCGCCGCGACGGGATTTTTATAAGCGTTGGTTGCCATGAGGACTTTATCACTGATAATGACATGACCTAGGCAATGAGATTGCATTTGATCTGTTGATAACGGCTTACAATCATCTAACGGGGTATTCTCAAAAATTTTAACCCCTAGGCTAAGCAATACACGTTTCAGTCCCCAACAAAGGCGGGCAGGATCGACTACGCCATCTTTGCCGTTGTCTCGTTTTATGCCTGCTTGGTAGGTTGGGGAGTTTACTTGTGCTTGCATCGATTCTTTGTCAAACCAAGTTACATCATCACCTTCAGCTTTTTCTGCGAGGTAATCTTTATACATTACATCAACGCCACCTTGGTTTGTTGCCACCTCAGTTTCACCGACATGCTCATAACGGGCATCGATGTTATAGCGCTCAAGGCTGGCTAATAATTCAGTGATGTTTTGTTCTGCCAATTGGTGTAATCTATCTGCTTCACCGGGAAAATGATGATCGGTATTACTTTCTCCGTGGGATAATGTGGCATTTAAAAAACCACCGTTACGTCCGGAAGAGCCATCAGCAATAAAGGTTTTCTCAATTAAAATTATATCGGTATCTGGTCGGCGTTCTTTGGCTTGTAAAGCTGCCCAAAGACCAGTGAAGCCACCACCTACAATGAGTAATTTACATTGTTCATTGCTAGCTAATGCGGGTAAAACATCAGGACGGACATCGTCTTGATCGTGCCAAAGAGAACAAAATTTTGAATCTTTTATTGCTTCAAGGTGTGGTTGCATAAAACTCTCGGTAGTCATTGTCGTTTAAATGTTAATTGGCCAATACTTTCACATAGTCTTGTAATATTAACTCTGTCGATTGCCATTGATACGAAATACCAGCAGGAATAAAGACGGCTTCACCAGCGGGTATTAAAATTTCTCTACTGCTTAGCGCATCATCTTGCACCGTAATAACTAAATTACCACGGCGCTGATAGATAAACTGATGGTAATGACACGCTGCAACGTTAACTTTATCCGCCATATTTATAGTGCTACCGACTATAAATGTCTTGTCGGCATTTTGATACAAAACGCTGTTATCAGCAGGACTGTTATCGGTTATTTTTACGATACATTCGCGGACAGGTTTAGCAGGCTTTTTATTTGGGTTTTCATAAATTACATAGAATTTTTTTAAGTAACCACTTTGATGCCATTGGCAGTCATACTCACGTGGTATTACAAAGCTTTCATCAACATTTACTTTTTCTATGCCTTGTCGGTTTGCATCATGTATTGCAGCAGTTCCTTCGAGCAAAACCATAAATTCTTCACACGGGTAGGGCGCCGATACTTCTATCATTTCGGTGGTATCCCATAAGCCAACATACAAACCTAGGGTTTCATCCTCAAAGTATGCATGACTATGTTGTATAGGAATTGCTGAGGCAAACATCTCTTGGCTAAGTTCATCAGGCATATCTCCAAAACTTTCAGGATTGACTGATAATCTAATAATTTTACCTGAAGACATAAACACCTCTTTTATATTAAGCAATTCATTATCTATAGAATATTAGGTTATTAAATTCAAACTTGTAAAAGCTAAGTTAAGTATATGGTTAAGTATGTTGCTAGGCTATATATCATGGCACAAAGAAAATTGAATGGTTTTGTTATCTACCCTAAATGGGTATACATATCGGAGTTACTTCCTCTTAACCTTAGGCAAGAAGATAAAATTCAACTCAGCTTCGATGATTATTAGCATACAGACAAAAGCTAAAGGCATTTGCCATTGGGTTTTTAACTCGCCGTCATTGAAAAAACCTATTTAAGTGGTTAACGGTGACAGCGACATAGTCTGTTAATCAAAGGAGAATAATATGTCCTTTTACATACGAATCGTTAGTCTTATCGCTTTCTTGATGGCCATTTTTCCCCCCGCAGTAATAGCAACCCCAGCTGAACAGGAAAATAAACCTAATATCGTCCTAGTACTTATGGATAATTTTGGTTACGGCGAAATAGGTGTTTATGGTGGCGGTGTGTTAAGAGGAGCACCGACCCCAAATATAGACAGTATTGCAGCAGAAGGTTTGCAATTGACTAACTTTAACGTTGAAGCTGAATGTACACCTTCTCGTGCATCATTAATGACAGGACGTTATGGTATTCGTACTAGGCTACGCAAAGGCGACTCGCCAAGAGGTATTTGGTATGGCCTTACTAAGTGGGAAATCACCTTAGCTGAGATGTTGTCTGATACAGGCTATGCGACGGGGATGTTTGGAAAATGGCATCTAGGAGATGAAGAAGGTCGTTATCCTTCAGATCAGGGATTTGATGAATGGTATGGTATTCCTAATTCATCGGATCAAGCGTTTTGGCCTGATAGCCATAGTTTTCAAAAGGATGCGGGTGTTGAATTTACCCATATAATGAAGGCAAAACGTGGACAGAAACCAACAAAACATGAAGTATATAACCGAGAGAAACGCGCACTTATAGATCGTGAAATTACCGATCACGCTATAGATTTCATTAAACGAAAAGCAGATACAAAACAACCGTTTTTTGCTTATTTACCTTATACTCAAACCCATGAACCTGTTGACGCTCATCCCGATTTTGTTGGTAAAACTGGCAATGGCAGTTTTGCTGATGTCTTAGCACAAACCGATGCTTATGTAGGTGAAGTATTATCTACCATTGATGAACTCGGTCTTAAAGATAATACAATTTTCATCTTTACATCGGATAATGGCCGTGAAGGAATAAAACGCTCATTTGGCTTTACTGGCCCTTGGCGAGGAACTATGTTCTCCCCTTATGAAGGCTCGTTACGTGTACCTTTTCTGATCCGTTATCCAAATATAATACCGGCAAAAACCATTTCGAATGATATCGTACATTTGACGGATGTATTTCCAACCTTAGCTAATTTTTCTGGTGGTGAACTTCCACAAGATAGAATACTCGATGGTGTAGACCAAACTAATTTTTTCACGGCTAAATCAGCTAAGTCAGCTCGTGAATCTATGGTTATTTATCTTGGAAATGAGCTATTTGGTGTGAAGTGGCGGAATTGGAAAATGTTACTTAAAGAAATTGATGAGAAGAGTTATGCGATTCGGACAATGGCTTACCCCTCCATCTATAACCTGTTAGTAGATCCAAAAGAAGAAGAGCCAGAAAAATTCTACCTCGATGATACTTGGGTAGACACCCCTTTGTGGAAAGTTGTAGCAGAACACCAAGCATCGGTAAAAAAAGATGCGGGCACTCCGGTAAAATAACGATATAGATACAATAATATTGAGCCGATTAGAGTTGTCGGCCACTAATGTATAGGACATTACTTAGCCGTATGAACAAAATTACTTAGCCGTATGAACAAAGGCGCCATTCCAATTGGGAGCTGGAGGTTTTGCTACTAAATGTTCTATTCGTTGTCGGTAAAGGTCCAACAGTGGTTGTTTGTCAAAATCGTTAGTGATTTGTGCTAATTTTTCTAATGCTGTGATAAAGTTCTGCTGGAAGTAGTCGTTCATCATCAGGTTAAATTGTTGGCATTGTATGACTTGCTCAGGAGAAGGTAGGGCGACTGGGTTATATATTTTTACGGGGTGTATTTTACCTTTCACATTAACCTTATCGATTAACAAGTAGGATATTTCTGTCTCGGTATTGGTTGATGATTGTACCGCTTGTGTTTTTGTTGTTTCGCCAATGAGAATATCAACATGATAAAACTTAGTTAACCCTTCAAGTCGTGAGCCAAGATTAACAGCGTCACCTAAAACTGTATAACTCAATCTATATTGTGAGCCCATATCACCAACATTCATCTCACCGGTATTAATGCCTATGCCTAATTTTGCTACGGGCAGGTGCTGACTTTTAAAGTCTTGTTCTAAACGACGCACGGTGGCTATCATGGCAAAGGCGGTTTTAATGGCGTTAAGTGCATGCTGTTCATCCTTTAATGGTGCTCCCCAAAAAGCCATCACCATATCGCCAACATATTTATCAATAGTCCCTTTATTATCAAATATATCTTTAGTGATAGGGGTGAAAAATTCATTAAGCCATTGGCTGAGTTGCTGAGGAGTCAGTGATTCTGAAATAGTAGTAAATTGGCGAATATCGGCAAAAAGCACACTAAGACACTTCTTTTCACCATCAAGCTTGATGGTGTCTTGTGTTGCCAATATTTCTTCAATATGAGCAGCCGGTACATACTGACCAAATACCGATTTTACTTGTTGTCGGCGTTTATTTTCTCTGAGCAAACCATAAGCAAGGTAATAAAGACTTAAGCTAATGACTAATGCTAAAGCACTGGTTAATGGCAAATCGATAGCAAATTGGTGCCAAAGTATAAAATTAAGTAGTAGCAGTGTAATAAGCATGGCTAATGCTAATATTTCTGCCGAGATGGGTTCCAATTTCGGCAAAAAATAGGATAACAATAAACCAACGGTTAATAGTGTTAGTGCAATGGCTCCTTGCCACCAGTCAGGACGATATGGCTGAGTTTCTGGTGACATCAGCGCATCAAATATCGTTGCGTGAATTTCTACTCCAGGAAAGTTAAGTGCGACTGGCGTGGTACGTAAATCGGCAAGGCCTGTCGCTGATGAACCAACAAAAACTACAGCACCATCAAAACGTTGGTCGTTAACTCGGTCAGCCAACACGTCAGCCGTGGAGGTATATGGATAATAATAAGCTTTGCTTCTATAGGGTAATAATAACTGTCCTTTATTGTCCGTTGAAATAACTGATTGACCAATTTTAACACCCGTTAAAAAGCTCTGTTGTTGTTGGTTCTGCCATAATAATTCGAGCTCATCTGCTAAGGTGTAAGATTTGAATGCGGCTAAAGCGAGTGAAGGGTAAATAGAGTCACCTTGTTGAACGAGTAATGGAGAACGACGGATGAAACCATCTGGATCAGCGATAGCATTAACAAAACCTTGGCTAATGGCGTGTTTAGCGAGCAACTGGGTATTGGCAGAAAATCCTGAAAACTTATGCAGCTGATTCGTAGCATTGTCTTTGTTTACTGTTAATTTTGATGGAAACAAACTGCCTTTTTGAATTTTTTTCTGTTGATGAAATAAGGTCGCTAAAACAACTTCATTTTCTTGCATGCTTTGAGCAAAAAGCAAGTCACCATCTAACTCATCGGCAACTGCTTGAATACGTTTTTTGCTGATAGGGTCTGCAACTGCGTTAGCCACTATGTTTGCTGGGTTGGGTTCAGCCTCGGTGAAAAGTACGTCAAAAGCTATGGTGATTGCGCCAAGTTGAGTGAGTTTATTGGTTAAAGTGGCAAACTGACTTCTAGGCCACGGCATACGGCCAAACTCTTGTAAACTGACCTCATCAATGTCAACAATTTGAATGTTCGCTTGGCTTTCTGGCCATGGAGGCAGATATTGCAGGCGAAAATCATAGATAATGCCATCAAGTCTATTGAGTGTATTACTAACCGTTACATTTGACGAAAATTGCACTACCAACATGACGCAGGTAAACAAAATACCAATGATAAATTGTACGGAATAACTTTTACTGATCAGCTTCATTAGTCTCCCTGAATGGTCAAGAGGTATCAACACTTAGTTGATTTTATCCGTACCAAATTGCATCGTACCGCGGTCCCCAACAGTAAATATTTCGTTCAATTCTAAGTCATAATGGATATCCATCAGGGTAAACTCGGTAGATTGAATACCTGCACGCCAACTAGTTCCTCCATTGCTGCTATGGTAAATAATACCGTCTTGACCAACAGCAATGAGGCTATTACCACTACCACTCACGGAGAATAGGTCGAGTGAAGTAATTGCGCCTCTAGAGCTGAAACCATTTTCTGCAGTTCCCGTGACAACTCGGCCAGCTGAACCAACAATAATAGAGTTAGTACCATTGAAGAAAACGTCAGTTAGGTTGCCCCAGTTACTGTTTGAAAAGAAGTCCATCCAAGTAGTACTGCCAGGAGTGCTAAAATTATCACGTACTAATATCCGACCATTTTGGCCAACAAGGGTGAAATAGGTAGCGTCATGGTCAATAGCATATAAATTATCATTTACAGCTGGCGAAGCCTGCTCTTGAGTCCAAATGACACCCGTTTGGCTAGTTAAAATAGTCCCGTTGTCACCAACAATGACATACAAGCTGAACTGATTACCTCGTATATCAATCCCTGAATACCAATAGATATCATTCAAGTTTGCCGTTGAACTGGTCGTTTCTCTGTTCCAATTACTGCCGTCTCGACTAAACAAGATCAGCCCGTTTGCTCCAACCGCGCAAAACTGGCCATTATAATAATTAATTGCATTAATATTCATTACACCTAAAGCCGTTAATTGCGTCCAATTTTGTCCTTTATCGGTGCTGAGTTGCAGATATGATGGGTTACCAGCCATCACTAAAGTATTGTTATCATCAAAAGCAATGGCTTGCATATTATCGGTAGGAACTTGTAACGGTGTATAGGTTATTGCATCACTACTGTTAAATAACTCGCCATTGTTGCTACCAAAAAGAAGACTGCTGCCATCCCAAAGCACCGACCTAATATTGCCCGTATCGATGCCACCTTGTAGCTGCCAATTAATACCATCGCTGCTGGTTAATACGGTACTGTTATCGCCAACAGCGACAAAGAGTGTGCCATTCCAAACCACTTGGTTGAGGTTAACGGTTGTGCCGGATGTTGATACTGTCCATGAACTTGCATCGTTACTGGTAATAATAACGCCACCTTCGCCAACCACAACATAGGTATTATCGTTAGTCGCAATGGCATTTAACCGTTCACTTGTGCCACTTATTTGTTGCTGCCAACTAATACCGTTAGTACTGCTTTCAATGCTGCCAGCATCGCCTGCTATCAGGTAAAACCCTGCAGTAGATAAAACATCACGGTATTGGACAGAGTTTGTTGTCGGCAACGCAGTCCATGTATAACCATTGTCTGTGAAAGCAACGGTTTGTAAGCCAACGGCGATAAATTGTTTGCCATCAAAATGGATATTGTTAAAGGGAAGATTAAGGCCTGTAGGTACTTCTAACCAGTCAGATTGATCAGAAGAATTACTTTGATTAATTAAAATAACCCCTGTATTTCCAACGACGATATGGGTATTTACCGAAGGGTTTTTTATTGTGTAACCACTGGCAATAGCCAATAAATTTCCGGCATTAGTCGCGTATTCAACTTGCCACTTTTGTTTATCGCTGCTGCTGACAACCATACGACCGCTAATGGCATAATAACGGCCACTACTAACTACAGGCGCTTTTACAACACTGTCATTATTAAGCAGTGCGTAATCTACACCATCAAAACTTAGGTCTAGAAAATCTAACAGGGGGATGTCGGGACTCGATATTTGATTATTCCAATCAATATCACTGACTTGAAGCGTGAATAGTCCTTCACCATGATTACCACTAGAGTCGTTTATTTCATAAAATCCGCCGTCAACGCCAGTAAAACCAGTATTTGCTTGATAGGTAAATCCGGAAGCTAAATTGGCATTTTCAGTGAAAACACCTTGTTGTACAGAAAAGACTTGTTGGGTATAGATTAAGGTATCGCTGATATTAACGTCACTATCATTAGCCAATGGTAAAACATGCAGACTGCCGTCTACCTCTATGCTTGTTTCAGGGATCAGTTTATATTTATCGGGAACCACGGTTGGCCATGTATTTCCTATGGCTAAGGTTACTTGGCCATTACTGATACCGCCATTGCCATCGGAAACAGAATAATTAATTAGCACTAAAGTATTTTCAGCTAAACCACTAGGAGAAAAGTAGAGTTGATTATTAATAATACTGACAGTTCCAAAAGAGGTGACAGCATCAGAAATGGTTAATGAGTCTTGGTCTGGATCACTATCGTTATCAAGTACACTGATATACATGCTTTGTACTGAATTAGTGATTAACCCTGATTCATCGATAACAACGGGGACGTCATTGAGCGGATTGACAACAATATCCACCAAACCAACAGCAGTTGCTCCTTGGCCATCATCAATGGTGTAAGTGAGTTGATCGTTGCCATTAAAGTTACTGTTCGGTGTGTAAGTGAGTTGATAATTACTCTCGATTACCACACTGCCACTATTTGCCGAGGCACTGACCACTTGCAAGCTATCACCATCGGTATCAGTATCGTTACTTAATACATCGATAACTACCGTTGTATCTTCAGCGACAGTACTGATGTCAGGGTTGGCTACTGGTGGGGTATTTATGGAAATATTATTAAGTATTGGATTATCAATATTAAAGTTAAAAGTACTAGTGTCTCCGGACAGCATAGCACCGGCGGTTAAG
>MAAC01015615.1_pt1 | contig 12459 bp, 10 predicted proteins | sample 1115981 | NCBI WGS metagenome assembly MAAC01 (sample SAMN04961126, study PRJNA320927) | seawater metagenome | isolation source: sample BD02T64 sea water enriched with oil for 64 days | place: USA:Gulf of Mexico | collected 2013-07-27 | reverse complement strand
TTTTTTGAAAGAATAGTAATTCCTCTTTCACGTTCTAAATCGTTATTATCTAATAACAAATCAGTACGTTCTTTACGATCATCTAAGATTTTTGCTTGGTCGATAATCTTATCAACTAAAGTTGTTTTTCCGTGATCTACGTGGGCTATAATAGCGATATTTCTAATTGGTTGCATGCTTGCTTATTTTGAAGCTGCAAAAGTAGTGTTTTTAATTGGTATTTTGAAGTTTCTAAGATGATTAGTTTTTTAACGCTAATCTATATCAATTTCTTTCGTGTCTTCTTTAAAGGCACTAGGTAAAATATCTGGAATCAATTTGATCAATAAAGGCAATAAGAGTGCGCCTCCAGGCAACATAAATATCGCAAAAGCCGGAATGCCTTTACAAATATCTAACAACTGTTCTTTTACCTTTACTTTCTCATCATTAGAAAGTTTTTTGTAGGTAGATTTTTTTAATAAAACGACTAGCTCTTTGCTTTCTTGAAGTTCTTTAGCTAGTCGTTTCTTATTCTTTTGTATGCTTACTTTTATTTCTTGTACTGTAGTACTCACAATTATTTTCTACGTTTCTTCTCTGCTTTTATCAACCCTAACTCTCTACTAGTTTGTCCAGCAACCGAAGTGTTCTCTTCTGCTCTTCTTATTAAGTATGGCATCACATCTCTTACAGGCCCAAAAGGAACGTATTTCGCAACATTATATCCTTCTTTAGATAAATTGAAACTTATATGATCACTCATTCCAAATAACTGCCCAAACCATAAGCGATTATCATTTAGAGCAATGTTATGCTTTTTAGCCAATTCCATTACTAGATAAGAGCTATCTTCATTATGAGTACCAGCAAACAATGCCATATTAGGTTTTTCTATCATGTATAGAATTGCCGCATCATAATTAACATCTGTAGCTTCTTTGTCTACACAAATTGGAGAATCGTACCCTTTCTCTTCTGCTCTTTCTCTTTCTTTCTCCATATAAGCACCACGAACAACTTTCATTCCGATGTGGTATCCTTTTTCTTGAGCTCTCTTGTACAATCCTTCTAAATACTCCATTCTATCATGACGATACATTTGAAGTGTACTAAAAACAATTGCTTTTTCTTTGTTGTAGATTTCCATCAGTTCTTCAATAAGATTGTCAGCAGCTTCTTGCATCCAACTTTCTTCAGCATCAATTAACAATGGAACATCTTTTTCTAAAGCTACTTTACAAACAGTATGATAGCGATTAACAACAGTAATCCATTCAGATTTCTCTTCAACAGTTAACTCCTCACCTTCTGTAATTTTTTGATACAACGCAAAACGCCCAAATCCTGTTGGTTTAAAAACAGCAAACGGAATTGCTTTATTTTCATGAGCAAAGTCAATGGTTGTTAAGGTTTTTTCTAATGCATGATCAAATTGTACTTCAGTTTCTTTCCCTTCTACAGAATAGTCTAAAATTGCGTGTACATTTTTCGTGTACATTTTATCTATGTTTGGTAAACAATCTTCTTCTGTAACTCCACCACAAAAATGGTCAAACACAGTAGAACGAATAAGTCCTTCAACTGGCAAACGCGCCTTTAAAGCAAAGTTGGTTACTGCGGTTCCTATTCTTACTAATGGCTGACTTTCTATCATTTTAAATAGAAAAAATGCTCGCTCCAATTGCGAATCAGATTTTAACGAAAAAGCTACTTCTGTATTATCAAAAAGTTTCATAGATAATGGATTCAAATTTTACGTAACAAAGATAAGTTTAAAGAGTATATAATTCAATTTTTTCTACTTAATTTGCATACTTAATTTGCACCTAATGAAATCAATTAAAGCAGCTAACTATTTTGTCCATTTTAATGAAAAAGGATACCAAGAATTAAACACATTAATTAGTTCAAATTCCTACTCTTCTATTTTTATTTTAGTTGATGAAAACACCCATGAACATTGTTATGGAAAATTTATTCCTTTACTAGCTGTTGATTGCCCAATTGAAGTAATAGAAATTGAATCTGGAGAAATTAACAAGAACTTAGAGACTTGTACTGGTGTTTGGAATGTACTGACAGAACTGAATGCTGATAGAAAAAGCTTGCTAATTACTTTAGGTGGTGGTGTAATTACTGATTTAGGTGGTTTTGTGGCTTCTACATACAAACGCGGAATTGATTTTGTTAATATCCCAACGACGTTATTAAGTATGGTTGATGCTTCTGTTGGTGGAAAAACGGGTGTTGATTTAGGCGTGTTAAAAAACCAAATTGGTTTGTTTGCAAATCCAGAATTGGTATTGGTTGACGCCAATTATTTAGAAACTGTTACACCTAGAGAAATTAGATCTGGTGTTGCAGAAATTATTAAATATGGGTTGACGTATGATGTGAGTTTATATCAGCACATAAAAGACACTTCTGATGTGAATATTGTTGATTTGATTCACCGTTCTATAGAAATCAAAAACGAAGTTGTTTTAAAAGATCCTAAAGAAAATAATCTCCGTAAAATTTTAAATTTTGGGCATACAATTGGTCATGCAATAGAATCTTATTTTTTAGACTCTGAGTATAAAGAAAACTTAACTCATGGAGAAGCAATTGCTATTGGTATGGTTGCAGAATCTTACATCTCTACAAAATTGTTTGGTTTCCCTGAACAAGATTTAAAAGAGCTAAAAGAAATGACACTCAACATCTATGAAAAAACGACCATTTTAGAAGAAGATTTTTCTTCAATTTTAGCCTTTTTAAAACATGATAAAAAGAATGTTGGCGGACAGGTAAATTTTGTCTTGTTAAGTGACTTAGAGAAAACAGAGATTGATTGCAAAGTAACTACAGAAATGATAGTTGACAGTATCAAATACTACACTTCTTAATTCACTTTTTCTAGTAAAGATTCGTAAATCTCTTCGTACACAGGCAAAATATTGTTTAATGAAAACTGTTTAGTATGCTCTCTCGCGTTTTGTTTAAACTGTAATAGAGTTGCATCGTCCTTAACAATTTTCAGCACATTGTTAGCCATATCTTCAACATCACCAATGTTACTTAAATACCCCGTTACCCCGTGTTCATTTACTTCTGGCAATCCACCAGTATTTGTAGAAATAACGGCTGCTTCTGCTGCCATAGCTTCTAATGCTGCCAAACCAAAACTCTCCGTTTCTGATGGTAATAAAAACACATCAGTATAACATAACAATTCAGCTACTTCAGAACTATTTCCTAAGAAAATAACATCATTCTTTATCCCTAAATCTTTTACCAATTGCTCTGCCATACTTCTTTCTGGACCATCACCAACCATTAATAGTTTTGCCGCAATTGATTTACGAACAATCGCAAATGTTTTAATCACATCGTCAATTCTTTTAACGGGTCTAAAATTACTAATATGTGTTAGTATTCTTTCTTCTGGTTTAGCCAATGCTATTCGTTGACAATCTTTTGCATGGGCTTTATCGTACTTTTCTATGTCGATAAAATTATGAATTACCTTAATATCATTCGTAATATTAAACAATCGTAATGTGTCTTCTTTTAAACTCTTAGAAACCGTGGTTACAACATCAGAATTATTAATACTAAATTCTACTGCTGTTTTATAAGTTGGATGACTACCAACCAAAGTAATATCTGTACCATGTAAGGTAGTTACTACTTTAATATCAATTCCTTTTTCTTTTAGCATTTGCTTTGCCATATAGGCTGCATATGCATGTGGAATTGCATAATGTACATGTACTATTTCCAATCCATGTTTTTGAACAACCTCTACCATTCTTGTAGATAATGCCAACTCGTAGGGTTGGTATTGAAATAACGGATATTCTTCCATCATTACTTCATGAAAATGTAGGTTATGAGAGATGAAATCTAATCGAACTGGTAAATTGTACGTTATAAAATGAACCTCATGTCCATTATCAGCTAAAGCCATTCCTAACTCAGTTGCAACAACTCCACTTCCACCAAATGTTGGGTAACAAACGATCCCTATTTTCATATATTCTTAGATTTTTATCTACAGACGTAAAGATAGTTGTTTACTTACAATTGGTTTTTTATGAAACGTGAAATAAATCATAAAAAAAACCTGCACAAAAAGTACAGGTTTATATATCTTAGATTCTTCGCTTATGCTCAGAATGACAATTTAATAATCTCCTAAAGTTTCAGGATTTTGAGCCAATGCATCTTCTAATTGAGCATCACTAGGTGCTTTACCGTGCCAAGCGTGAGTTCCCATCATAAAGTCAACACCGTTCCCCATTTCTGTATACAATAAGATACATACTGGTTTTCCTTTTCCAGTTCTAGATTTCGCCTCTGTTATACCTTCTACAACTGAAGCAATGTCATTTCCTTTTTTCACATCTAATACATCCCATCCAAAAGCTTCAAATTTTGCTCTGATGCTTCCCATTGGTAATACATCGTCAGTAGCTCCATCAATTTGCTTTCCGTTTAAATCAACAGTAGAAATTAAGTTGTCTATTTTTTTACCAGAAGCATACATTGCAGATTCCCAAATCTGACCTTCTTGCAATTCACCATCACCATGTAATGTATATACTAAACGAGAATCGTTGTTTAATTTCTTTGCTTCTGCAGCTCCAATACCAACACTCATCCCTTGTCCTAAAGAACCAGAAGCTATTCTAATTCCTGGTAAACCTTCATGTGTAGTTGGATGCCCTTGTAAACGCGTGTTTAATTTTCTAAATGTTGCTAATTCTTCAACGGGAAAGAATCCTGAATGTGCTAACACACTATAAAATACAGGAGAAATATGTCCGTTAGACAAGAAGAACAAATCTTCATTGGTTCCGTCCATATTAAACTCAGTTGAGTATTCCATTACTTCTTGATACAATGCAGTAATAAATTCTGCACATCCTAAAGAACCTCCTGGATGACCTGAACTTACTGCATGAACCATGCGCAAAATATCTCTTCTAACTTGTTGAGTAAAAATTTCTAAGCGTTGTACTGTTGTAGACATGTTGTGTTTTGTTTGTTGATGGCAAAAGTAGGTTATTAAATGGTTTTAACAAATACCTATTTTAAGTTTTTATCCACAATTAAATCAGTAGTTTTTTTTTGGAAAAAATAAAAAAAGGGTTCAATTCATACGTTCTCTTTTTCATCAAGCAAGTTTCCCGTTTTAGGAGTACTAGGTATATTGAATTCTGAACCCTTTCTAATTCTCAATCAAATAAAAGAAAGTTACTGCCTGAAAGCAATAAACCCTAACCAAGATTCATGAATATCGTGCAACTATTTCCCTATAACAGGTATAAACACCTGAATAATTCTTTAAAGAAATTAACGCTCTTGTGATTTAATTTCTATTTTTACTGTATCAATAAGTACTATGAGAAAAAATCAACTGCTCTTTCGGGTTTTTTTTAATTACCATGTCTACTAGTTATGGGCAAGCTATAACAAAAAAAGATACCTTAGCAAACTATACTTTTGATCAATTATCTGATAAATTCTATGCTGCAAAACCAGATTCTTTGAAAGCAGTTTTATATGCTACCTATTATATTGATAAGGCTAAGTTAGAAAAAGACACATTGCAAATAGCAGATGGGAATTATTACTTAAGCGATATAACAAAAGATTCATCTTACTATGTTAAGTATTGGAATCATATTTCAAAAGAAACAAAAAAAACGAAAAATAGATTATACCCAGCTGTTTCTTACTTAATGTTAGGTGATTATTATTTTCAATTTGGAGATAAAAGTAAAGCACTCCAAAAATATTTGCTTGCCAATAAGTATTGTAACAAGAAAAATGATAGCATAAAATTTATCTTAATGAATAGGTTAGGAATGTTAAAAGCTAGAAATAGAGATCAAACAGCAGCTCTCCTGCATTATAGAAAATCATATAACTATTATAAAAAAAAGAATTTCACAAACATTTCGTCTGACTATTTTTCACTATTGTATAATATTTCACTTGTCTTTTCAAAAACTAAACAATATGACTCAGCATATTATTATAATAACGAATTAATAAGAGCTTCATATAAAATGAAAAATTCTGCATTTCTTGGCTATGCAATAAATAATAAAGGAACAATTGAATACATTAGAAGAAATTATAAATCTGCTATATATAATTTAAAAAAATCAATCCCTTTTCTAATAAAAGATGAAAACCATACAATTTTATCTAGTACTTTTTATGAAATAGCTTATTCAAATAGTAAAATTGGAAATAAATTAAAAGCTCTAAAATATTACTTAAAAATTGACTCTTTATTTTTAGTAAATAACAATTTACACAAACATCAAAAGAGCACATATAAATTTTTAGCTAATCACTATAAAACTACTGGAAACCTCAAAAAACAACTAGAATTCATCAATAAGTATATAAAAATTTATAGAGTTTTAACTGCAAGATCTAGCAGAAAAGAAACTCATAGAAAACCGACTTAAAAGCCAATTATCTTCTACAAAGAAATGGGTAGTTGGTATCAGTACATTGGCTCTTATACTTTCTTTTTTTCTAATTCATCAAAGCAAGAAAAGAAAATCATATAAAAACCGATTTCAAGAGTTAATGAAGTTTCCAATTCAAGAAGTAACTCCAAAAGAGAAAATGGTTGTTAAGAAAGAAACTGCGATTCCTAGAGAAACCGTTGAAAATATCCTAGATCTTTTAGAGCAGTTTGAAAATAACCATGACTATATTTCTTCAGAAATTACACTATCAAGCTTAGCGAAGACATTTGAAACAAATTCCAAGTACTTATCTCAGCTTATCAACCAGTACAAAGGAAAATCTTTTAACAGCTATATTAATGAATTACGTATTAATTACACGGTTGAAAAATTAAAAACAGATTTGATATTCAGAAAATACAGCATTAAAGCCATTGCTTACGAAGTTGGTTTTAATACGACCGAATCTTTTTCGAAAGCCTTTTATAAAAACACAGGAATTAGACCTTCTTTTTTTATTAAAGAGTTGGAGAAACAATAAATAATTGACTTATGAAGAAGGGAGTTTTATCAGACAATAATGAATAACAATAGCATGAAGAAAAGTAATTTATTTAAAATAATTGTACTCTGTAGTATTGCTACAATCATCTCCTGTAAAAACGCAGAAAAACACTCAGACGCTAAAAAACCCAACATTGTATTTATCATGAGTGATGATCATGCCTACCAAGCCATTAGTGCCTACGAATATGACTTAAACTCTACACCTAACATTGATAGAATAGCTAAAGAAGGAGCCATTTTTAACCGAGCTTTTGTTACGAATTCTATTTGTGCTCCTAGTAGAGCTGTAATGCTTACTGGTAAACATAGCCATATTAATGGAAAAGTAGACAACATTCAATCTTTTGATTGGAACCAAGATAACTTTGCTAAGTCTTTACAAAAATCAGGATATCAAACGGCCATGATTGGAAAAATTCATATGGATGGTTTGCCACAGGGATTCGATTATTCTAATGTATTGCCTGGTCAAGGACAATATTACAATCCCGATTTTCTTGAAAATGGTGTCGTCAAAAGAATCTCTGGTTATGTTACTAAAATCACTACTGATATTGCCTTAAATTGGCTAAAAAACAAAAGAGAACAAGACAAACCTTTTTTATTATTATACCACCAAAAAGCACCACATAGAACTTGGATGCCAGAAAAAAAACACATGACACTGTTTGACGATAAGACTTTTTCGCCTCCAGCAAACTTCTTTGACAACTATAAGGGACGTAAAGCAGCAGCTGCACACGAAATGGGCATTGACAAAGACATGGATTTGGTCTATGATTTAAAGATGTTGGATGAAAAAGGAGAGATAAAAACCAAATACAGAAAGTATGCTCAATCTATGTACAACCGCATGGATGCAGAACAAAAAGCTGCTTGGGATGCCTATTATAAACCCATCATTAAGAAATTTAAAAAAGATAAGCTATCTGGGAAGGAATTGGCCTTGTGGAAATACGATCGCTATATGAAAGATTATTTACGTACCATTCAATCTGTAGATGATGGTGTTGGCGAAATTTTGGACTATTTAGATGAAAACGGACTCTCTGAAAATACCATTGTAGTCTATACTTCAGATCAAGGTTTCTACTTAGGAGAACATGGCTGGTTTGATAAACGATTTATGTATGAAGAATCTTTTAGAACACCTCTTTTGATAAAATATCCAAAAGAAATTACCCCAGGAACTGTACTCAATAAAATGGTTCAAAATTTAGATTTCGCACCTACTTTCTTAGACTATGCAGGAATTGACATTCCCAAAGAAATACAAGGAGAATCGATTAGGAAATTGGTAAAAGGAGAAGCAAAAGACTGGAGAGACGCCATTTATTATACCTATTATGAATATCCAGGGGAACATAATGTTGCGAGACATAATGGTGTAAGAACGGATCGCTACAAACTGATTCATTTCTATTATGATTATGAAAAATGGGAATTGTACGATTTAGAAAAAGATCCAACTGAAATGCACAATGTGTATGACGATGCTGCATATGCTGAAGTGCAAGAAGAAATGCATAAAAAATTTAAAGAAGTTCGTGTTAAATACAAAGATAATGACGCCTTAGATAAAAAATATTTAGACGATTATTTATCTGTCAAGTATAAGAAAAAACCTAAAAAGAAATAGGCAAAATAAAAGCAATTGCGAGCATTACGTTTTTTGTTTCTTCTTCTTCGCTGCTGGAAACAACACATTGTTTAAGATTAAACGATAGCCTGGTGAATTTGGATGTAAATCCAATTCGGTTTTTGGGTCTCCTACTCTATGCGTATAATCTTCTGGATCATGGCCACCATAAAAGGTAAACATTCCTTTTCCTTTGGTTCCGTGAATATAACGCGCTTCTCTATTCACTCTATTTTCTCCCATTACCAAAACGGTTGGTTTTACGGAGTTTCTATCAAAAGAAGTAGTTTGTCCCATAAACCCTTTTACCAATTGTGTATGGTTTTGGGTTAACATGGTTGGAACAGGATCCCATTTTGCTGAATATTCTTGTAAATGAAAGTAATCTGATGTTTTCGGGATTCTACGTTTACGTGTCATATCTATAGAAGAAAACTCGTAAGTAGTTGGATTTTTAACCAATGTATAATCCTTAAAGGCAAAGGTTTTTGTATAATCTAATTTAGATTGATAATCAGGTTCTGAAGCATCACCATCAAACATAGATTCAGCGATATCAACGCCATCTGCAGACAATGCGATATCAAAACTATCGGTTGCAGAACACATGGCAAACATAAATCCGCCACCAATTACAAAATCTCTTATTTTTTTAGAGACAGCTAGTTTTTCTTGTGACACCTTATCATAACCTAACTTTTTAGCCAAAGCTTCTGCTTTTTGTTTGCGATCAATATACCATGGTGCAGTTCTAAACGAACCGTAAAAACGACCGTATTGTCCCGTAAAATCTTCGTGATGTAAATGCAGCCACTCATATAATAACAGTTTATCATTTAATACTTCTTCGTCATAAATAACATCAAACGGAATCTCGGCATACTTCAAGACCATTGTTACGGCATCATCCCAAGGCATTTTGTCTTTTGGTGAATACACGGCTATTTTTGGTGCTTTCTCTAAAGTTACTGCTTCTTGATTTTTTGAAGGAGAAGAAATGTCTTGTAAAATGATTTGTGCTTTGGCATCAGAAATTACTTGATAGGAAACACCTCTAATTTTACATTCTTTAATTATAGCATTTGAGTTCTCTAGCAAAAATGCACCACCATCATAGTTTAATAACCATTTGGCTTTGATCCCTTTTTCTAACGAATAGAATACAATTCCGTATGCTTTTAAATGATTCTTCTGATTCTCTGCACTCATAGGTATATAAATGAATTGTGCCCAAAGTGAATTGGTTATCAGTAAAAATGCGAGTATAGAAAGGAGTTTTTTCATTTGAGAAAACTAAAATACACAATTACGTTGAAGCAATTGTGTATTTAATATTATTTATGAATTGTTTAAGAATCTAACTGTCATTTTGAGCGTAGTCGAAAAAACTACTACTTATCAGATTCCTCCGTTATAATCGGAATGACAAATTAAAAAGGCACATCACCACCATCATCCTCGATACCAAAGGCATCTTTCGGGCTAATGAATTGATCTGGAGATACGTTCATACTCGATTGGAATTCACTATTACCTTGTTCTTCTAAATCTGAGAACAACGCTAAATGCCCAGTAAATTTTAATCTAATATTATCCAAACCACCATTACGATGCTTTGCTACAATAAATTCTCCTTGCCCTTCACATGGTGTATGTTCATCATCATCCCATTCCGTTACTCCGTAATATTCTGGTCTAAAAATAAATGATACAATATCTGCATCTTGCTCAATCGCTCCAGATTCACGTAAATCAGATAATAGAGGTCTTTTAGATCCTCCACGTGTTTCTACCGCTCTCGATAACTGAGATAAAGCAATTACCGGAATTGCTAATTCTTTTGCCAATGCTTTTAAGTTTCTAGAAATGGTAGAGATTTCTTGTTCTCTATTTCCTCCAGAACCACCAGCTGTCATTAATTGCAAGTAATCAATTACTATTATTTTTACGCCGTGTTGAGACACCAAACGACGTGCTTTTGCACGTAAATCGAAAATTGATAAAGATGGAGTATCATCTAAAAATATAGGTGCATCAGATAATTGTTTCACTTTAACGTTTAACTGTTCCCATTCGTGTGGTTCTAAATTTCCTTTACGTAGTTTTTCTGATGTCAATCCTGTTTCAGAAGAAATCATACGCATAATCAACTGTACAGAAGACATTTCTAAAGAGAATACTGCTACTGGATGATTAAATTTAATAGCCATATTCTTAGCCATCGAAATTACAAAGGCTGTTTTTCCCATACCAGGACGTGCAGCAATAATAATTAAATCCGATGGTTGCCAACCAGAAGTCAATGCATCTAATTTGGTAAAACCTGTTTCCAAACCAGACATTCCTTCTTGGTTAGAGATCTCTTGAATTTTCTTTAAGGCTTGCTTAACAAGTCCTTCTGCCTCTTCAGGTCCTTTCTTTAAGTTTCCTTGGGTAACTTCAAATAGTTTTCCCTCTGCTAAGTCTAATAGGTCGAAAACATCAATGGTTTCATCGTAGGCATTTTCTATAATATCACTAGAAATAGAAATTAATTTACGTTGAATGTATTTTTGAATAATAATACGTGCATGGTATTCAATATGGGCAGAAGAAGCAACTTTTTGTGTTAGGTTGATTAGATAAAAATCTCCACCTACCAATTCTAATTTTCCGTCTTTTCTTAATTGAGAAGAAACAGTTAGTAAATCTGTGGGCTCGGAGTTTTGAAATAATGCATAGATTGCTGCATAAATTTCTTGGTGTCTTTTATCATAAAAAGCTTCAGGATGTAAGATATCAATAACTTCATCAATCCCTTTCTTATCAATCATCATAGCACCTAAAACAGCCAGTTCTAAATCCAATGCTTGAGGAGGTATTTTACCTTTTTCTAAACCAATTATTTTAGTTTTATCTATCTTTTTCCCCGGCACATATTTTGTTTTCTCCATATCAACAAATGTAGTTTTTTAGGTTGATACTTGGAATGAGAATTTTCATTTTCTTTATACACAGTTTTTGTTCACTAAAATGTTATTAACCTGTTAATAACACCTCATGATTCAATTATTTACTTATTTTTGAATCGATGAAAAATAAAAAGCTTAATATATATTTAACCATAATTCTTATACTACAAATCGGATTTGTACAAATCATTAGCAATTACCCTTCTATTGTAGAGCGTTACTATTCTAACGGAATCTACATTTTTACAAGTAAATTATTACGAATTGTATTTGGTTGGATTCCTTTTTCATTCGGAGACATACTCATTGGCTTTCTTATTTTTGCATTCTTCCGTTTTTTATATCGATTGATCAAAGCACGCTTTAAGAATAGTATAGAAAAGCTACTACAACTATTTGCTGTAATCTCTTTATTATATGGATGCTTTTACTGGTTTTGGGGTTTCAATTATTTTAGAGAACCATTAGCAAAAAACTTAGGATTTGAACAAACAAAATATACCACGGAGCAATTAACAACGGTTACCCAAAATATTGTAGAAAAATTAAATGCAGTTCATGTTATCATCAGTAAAAATGATACGCTGAAAATTGAAAATCCATTTTCTCAAAAAGAAATGTATTATAAAGCAATTACTGGTTATCAAAACTTAGCAAAAGAATATCCACAGCTTAGGTACAAACACAAATCTGTAAAAAGCTCTTTAATGAGTTTGATTCAGACCTATAATGGAACTTCGGGTTATTTAAATCCCATTACTGGAGAAGCACAAGTAAATGATATGATTCCCAAAACAGGGTATCCAACTACTGTGTGTCACGAAATGGCACATCAAATTGGATT
>MAAC01000818.1_pt1 | contig 12460 bp, 9 predicted proteins | sample 1115981 | NCBI WGS metagenome assembly MAAC01 (sample SAMN04961126, study PRJNA320927) | seawater metagenome | isolation source: sample BD02T64 sea water enriched with oil for 64 days | place: USA:Gulf of Mexico | collected 2013-07-27 | reverse complement strand
TGTTTCAATCAACAGAGGTTCTTTTGAAGATGGGGCTGTGAACATCGAGCGTATTGCCGAGATGACACTGCCACGCCGTGATGACTGGGTTGGTTACTAGAGTATAATTCAAAAAACAGGCCCGTTCATTCGGGTGGGCCTGTTTTCACTAACAATGCTTTATTCTGCCACTAGGGGTTCTGAACATGAGTGCTGTCTCAAAACTGCAAAACCGACCTCAAAATGACACCATTCTTTCGGTGAATAATATCGAGGTTGTCTTCAATGAAGTTATTTTGGTTTTGCGGGGGCTAAATTTAACTGCGAAACGCGGACAGATCACGGCCCTTCTTGGAGCAAATGGCGCTGGTAAATCTACAACTCTCAAGGCTATCGCGGGATTACTTGGATCCGAAGACGGTGAAGTCAGTCGTGGTGATATCATTTATGACGGCATCGATATCACGAAAATGCCGCCGGAAAAGCGCGTGCAAAACGGCACTTTCCTGGTGATGGAGGGGCGTGGAATTATTCACGACATGACGGTACTGGAAAATCTTCGTCTTGGCGCCTTTACCCAACCACAAAAGAACGTGGCAGGGGACATTGAAAAAGTCTTCAATTACTTTCCGCGTCTGAAAGAAAGAACGGGTCTTGCAGGTTACCTCTCTGGTGGGGAACAGCAAATGCTGGCTATTGGTCGCTCCCTGATGGCGAGGCCTGATTTGATCATGATGGATGAACCTTCCATGGGATTGTCACCGCTATTGGTCAAAGAGGTTTTTGGCATTATCAAGCGCATGAACCGCGAGCTGGGTATCTCAGTTCTTTTGGTTGAGCAGAATGCGAACATGGCCCTGCGGGCTGCAGATTATGGTTATATCATGGAGAATGGTAAAATCGTTCTTGATGGCACGGCCGAAGAGCTCATGAATAACGAAGATGTCAAAGAGTTCTATCTCGGTGGTGGCGGAAACGAGCGTAAGTCCTTTAAGAACATCAAGTCTTTTAAGCGTCGTAAACGCTGGCTCTAAAATTAAAAGCCACGAGATTAACAATTTTTGATCGGGTTCGAGTAACTCTGATTTATGTGAAACTTGGAGTGCTGTAAAATGAATGAATACTTTGATCATAAAGAAACCCGCAGCCAAACCGAGCGCGAAGATGATCACCTTGAGAAATTACGGGCGCTGATTAACTCAGCAAAAGAATTATCTTCGTTTTATTCCAAGTCATTATCCATGGTCGAGACAGAAGGTATTAAAGATCTTTCTGACCTCGCAACTCTCCCAATTGTAAGAAAATCTGAATTAATAGAGCTTCAGAATAAAATACCGCCCTTTGGTGGTCTTGGGATGGTTCCTGCGGGTGAGATGGCACGTTTGTTTCTATCTCCGGGGCCTATTGTCGAACCGCAAGGCACAGATGAAGATATTTGGCGCATAGCGCGCGCGCTTCATGCTGTTGGTCTTCGTAAAGGTGGCGTGGCTCATAATTGCTTTGCCTATCACTTTACTCCTGCCGGGATCATGTTCGATTATGCTGCTCGTACGCTTGGATGTGCGGTATTTCCAGGCGGTGTCGGGCAAACAGAGAACCAGGTTGAGGCTATTAACTGCTTTCAGTCAGATACTTATATGGGAACGCCTGATTTTTTGAAGATTATAATTGAGCGAGGAGAGAGCCTCGATACGCCAGTTACGTCGATTAGCAAAGCTCTTGTTACAGGAGGGCCACTGTTCCCTGATTTGCGAAGTTATTACGAAACAAAAGGGATACATGTCCGCCAATGTTATGCCACTGCAGATGTTGGCTTGATTGCTTATGAAAGCGATCCAATGGAAGGCATGATTATCGATGAAGATGTTATCCTTGAGATCGTTCGTCCAGGAACTGGTGAGCCTGTGCTTGATGGTGAAGTTGGGGAAGTTATCGTAACTTGTTTTAATCCCAATTATCCTCTTATCCGTTTCGCAACAGGGGATCTTTCTGCCATTCTTGAGGGAGAGAGTCCTTGTGGAAGAACTAATCGGCGGATTAAGGGGTGGATGGGACGCGCGGATCAAACAACCAAGGTCCGCGGTATGTTTATACATCCAGAGCAGATTGCCCGTGTTACTAATAAGCATGATGAAATTATCAAAGCACGTCTTGAAGTCTCGGATATTGAAGGGCGGGATAGCATGACTTTATATTGTGAAGTTAATGACTGCCATAGAGATACTGAATTGTCTGAACGGATCGCTGAAACCATCCGAATAGAATGTAGATTACGTGGTGAGGTTGCTTTTGAAGCCGTAGGAAAGTCACCAAATGACGGGAAGGTTATTGATGATACGCGGACTGGGCTCGTGAATTAGAGAAAATCTGAATCATGACAGGTTAGGGAAGATCTTTCATAATATCCTCAAGGTCAGCCTCCAGGGTTTTGATTTCCTCTTTTGCTTCTGGGCTTAATTCCACCGGTTTTTCAATGACTTTGAGGCCAGATGTTATTGGCTGGTCAATCGTCGATGCGCTTACCCATCTAGAGATTGCACCGATCAGGGCGCGTTGGTCGATTGGTTTAGAAACATAATCATCCATTCCTGAAGCCAAATAGAACTCTCTATCGCCTTTCATTGCATTTGCTGTAAGGGCAATGATTGGGATTTTAGCGACGAGAGTATCCAACTCTCTGATACGCCTTGTTGCGGTTGGGCCATCCATTTGTGGCATCTGCACGTCCATGAGAACAACATCAAAGGCCTGCCTTTGCACTGCCATGTAAGCTTCAAGGCCGTTATTGACCACGTGTAGATGGCAGTTTAAGGGCGTAAGCAGTGACTGAATGACTTTTTGATTTATCTGGTTGTCTTCTGCAACCAGGATTTTGATAGATTTCCCAATATAATCCGGTTGTTTGTTTCTAAGTTTTTCAGCTTGTTCTTCCGCCTTTACTTTTTCGGGATCACCCTTATCCACCTCTATGGTGAACCAAAAAGTTGACCCAAGACCTTCTGTGCTGTCGATGCCAATCTCACCGCCCATAAGTTTTGTAAGCTGTTTACAGATAACGAGGCCTAACCCTGTACCACCAAATTTTCGGGTTGTTGTCGTATCTGCCTGAGCAAAGGCCTTGAAGAGTTTTTCCTGGTTCTCTATTGCAATTCCAAGGCCACTGTCTTCAACTTCAAATCGAAATTTTACTTTGTCATTCTGAGACGGAATTTCCTCGATGATGATTGAAACTTTACCTGATTGGGTAAATTTAATGGCATTGCCGACAAGGTTATAGAGAATTTGACGGATCCGTCCGGGATCACCCTTGATAATGTCGGTGTTGCTTGGCGCATTAAGAACTTGAAACCTAAGGTTTTTCGCTCTTGCACGTGATTCCCATAATGCTTCAGTTGAATCAAGAATCTTGGTTAAAGAGAAGTCGATCTCTTCAAGTTCAATTTTTTCTGCTTCAATTTTCGAAAGATCGAGAATATCGTTTAGAAGTGAAAGTAGAGCTTCGCCAGACTCTTTGATGGTAAAGACACTGTTGTGTTGATCACTTGTGAGTTTCGTCCCCAACAAAGAGCTCACCATGCCTAGGACACCGTTCATTGGCGTTCTTATTTCATGGCTCATTGATGCAAGGAATCTGGATTTTGCCATGTTGGCAGCTTCCGCCTGCCTCTTTGCATTTTCTAACTCTGCGGTTCTGTGTAATACCCGGGTTTCGAGTAAGGATTTTGTCCGGTTTAGGGATGAAGTTGTTTTGAAGAGTTTATAAAATGTAAAGGCAATTCCAAGAATAAGCAGGCATGTGGCTGTGAACATTATATTTGTATAAAGCTCTGATTCTTCATAGTAAATTTTAAACTGTTGATTCTGCGCTTCTACAAGTTTTGCCAAAATTTCCAAATTTCCAATGGAGGTAATTTCCGTTGTTAAATTTGTGAGCTGAGTTTCAAATTGAATCAATCGTTTCGCATATTTTATGACAATACCAAGCTGATTTCTCTCTTGTTCACCGTAGGAGTACGAGAGAAGATTCAATTCATCCAGAAGCTCTGATAGCAGTACATTCGTTTTTTGCGAGTTTTCGCTGTGGTTCGAGTTTACTATTGTTAAGAGATTGACCAACTTTTGCATAATGTCGGGAGTGACATCGATTGCTTTATAATTTTCTGAAAAACTCAAAAGTGCCTGGGTAAATAAAACCTTAGTTTCTCGGTGGAGGGCATTTTGGATTTTAAATGTACGCGCTAATCTTTCTCGCCTTTCATGGTTATCAAGATAAGTGCTCAGGAGAGTTTTTATTTCAGGCTGTATCGCACCGTGGTGATTAAGGTCATGCTCTAGAGTTTGAATGGTGTCTCTGATCACAGTATCTGCGGTATTGAGCTTTGTGTAATCTGAGATTGGGCCTGCCCGTGATTTAAGGATAAACTGGTTGATTGATGTTTCATTTGTTTTAAGCTCTTGTAACATAAGGCTTAATTCTTGCATGTGAACGGGGTGTATTTTTCTCGATTCCAGGAATGTAAAAACCAGGATAAGGCTGAGAGCAACACCGAATATAGCAGCGGCGCCTCTGTAAATTTCACCCCTCATTTGTTTATTACCCAATAGTTCACTGATAAGATCAGGGACCGTTGATATGAGATGGATTTAACTCTGATTTTGTCACAAAAATTCGATGTTTTTTCAGTAAACAAGGTGCTTTGGTGGTTAAACATCGTTGGATACATTTTGTAACCTTAGCGACAGTTTTTGTAAAATTAAGTTACCTATGGTGGTGTAAAAAACTTAATTATTAGTAAAACCTGTAATCTTAACGGATACTTGAAATTCGTCAGTTCAAAGGCAGGATATATTTATTTGAAGTAAAACGTAATAAACCCGGAATCAGAAGTTCTGATCCCGGGCATTCTCGATCCGTGAGCTTACTGTGTAAGTTTGTTATAGAAGTTCTATGGCCATAGCGGTTGCTTCACCGCCACCGATGCAGAGGCTGGCAATACCTTTGGTACCACCAGTTTGTTTCAGGGCGTGCAAGAGAGTAACAATGAGACGCGATCCAGATGCGCCAATCGGGTGCCCCAAAGCACAAGCGCCACCGTTTACGTTGACTTTTTCCGGGGACAAATTCAAATCGCGGATAGCGGCGATGGTAACGATGGCAAAGGCTTCGTTGATTTCATAAAGATCAACTTCTTCGCTTGACCATCCTGCTTTATCCAACACTTTATTGATGGCCCCGACAGGCGCTGTGGTAAACCAGCAGGGTTCCTGTGAGTGCGTGGCGTGGGCTTGAATAGAGGCGAGAGGTTTTATCCCACGCTTATCAGCTTCGGATTTTCGCATCATCACGAGAGCTGCCGCACCATCTGAGATAGAAGATGATGATGCGGCAGTCACTGTTCCATCCGGGCGAAAAGCCGGGCGTAGTTTTGGGATTTTGTTGGTATCAACGGCAAAGGGTTGTTCATCAGTATCAACAACAGTTTCGCTTTTACGGCCTTTAACTGTGAGAGGTTCGATTTCTTCCTTGAAGTGGCCGGCTTCAGTTGCCTTCTTGGCACGGTTCAGGCTTTCAATCGCAAAAGCATCCTGTTCTTCACGCGTAGCCTCATATTTGTCCGCTGTATTTTCGGCAAAGGTTCCCATGAGACCGCCTTTGTCGAAATAGGCATCTTCGAGGCCATCCATAAACATATGATCGACCACAGTTCCGTGGCCCATACGCATACCTCCGCGCGCTTTGGGTAGAACGTATGGTGCATTGGTCATACTTTCCATGCCGCCAGCCACGATGACATCAACTGTTCCTGCTTTTAGGGCGTCGTGTGCCAACATTGCGGTCTTCATACCTGATCCACAGACCTTGTTCACTGTCGTACAACCCGCTGAAAGAGGAATACCGCCTTTGATTGAGGCCTGACGGGCAGGGGCCTGACCAAGGCCTGCCGGTAAAACGCACCCCATCATAACTTCTTCAACATCTTCTGCGGAAATCCCCGCGCGAGATACTGCGGCCTTAATTGCCGCAGCACCAAGGTCAGTTGTTGAAAGAGGGGATAGTACACCTTGGAATGATCCCATAGGTGTACGAGCGGCGGAAACGATTACAATTGGGTCAGTCATGTTGTTATCCAGCATATTGTTATCTGTAGGTTAAGCTCGGTCTTGATCCGAGCACTTTGAAGCTGTGTGCTAGGTCCTTGTTCTTGATTTAGGAAAGGCGAACCGATCCATCAAGACGAATGGTTGATCCGTTAAGAAAAGCGTTCTCACAAATATGAGCCACGAGACCTGCAAATTCTTCAGGTTGGCCCAAACGTTTCGGATGCAAACTTTTTTCAACAAGAGCTTCTTTGACCTTGTCTGACATGGCCGCAATCATCGGGGTTTCCATAATGCCGGGGGCAATTGCCATAACACGGATGGCACTTCGAGCAAGTTCTCTGGAGAGCGGGAGGGTAAGAGAGGCGACGCCGCCTTTTGACGCTGCATAGGCTGCTTGTCCGATTTGCCCTTCCCAGGCAGCAATGGATGCTGTGTTGATAATGACACCACGCTCTCCGTCAATCTCGTCGTAAGTCACCATGCGTTCTGCGGCCAAACGCGTAACATTGAAGGCCCCGATTAGATTGATCTCGATTGTTTTGCGGAAAAGATCGAGATCATGAACGCCTTCACGACCAACCAGCTTGGCGCCAGGTGCAATACCAGCACAGTTAACAACAATACGGATGGGGCCAAGTGTGTCTTCGATTACCTTTACAGCAGAGCGAACGCCATCCGGATCTGTAACATCAGTTGTCACTGCGACGGCATCAAGATCGGTCGCAACCCGGTTTACACCTTCATCATTGAGATCCATCAACCCGCAACGGACACCTTTTGATGTCAGGTGGCGGGCAACGGCTTCACCCAATCCGGAACCTGCGCCAGTAATCAGCGCTGTAAGACCAGATAATTCCATAACTTTATTCCTCTTACGATAAATCGACTTAAACTCTGGTGAGTAATAGGTACTGTTTTAATCAGGTTTTTCCATGACCCGGGAGAGTTTTGAGTTAGGTTTGCGGCCGAGTACTCCAGCGATGAACCAAGCTGTCTCAACCAATTTGTCCAGATCCACGCCAGTATCCACTTTCATGCCGTTGAACATGTAAACAACATCTTCTGTCGCCACGTTTCCAGAGGCTCCTTTGGCATAGGGACAGCCTCCCAGACCTGCGACGGAGGTATCAAACACGGAAACCCCCATATCCCATGACGCATAGATATTAGCGAGGGCCTGGCCATAGGTGTCATGGTAGTGCCCTGCGAGATTTTTTATGGGAACGGCCTTGGCTACGATCTCAATCATGTCACGCGTGGATAACGGGGTTCCGACGCCAATGGTATCGCCGAGACTGATCTCAGAGCACCCCATGTCAAAGAGCTCTCTTGATACATAAGCAACTTTCTCGGGGGAAATGTGGCCTTCGTAAGGACACCCAAGAACACAGGAAACATATCCACGTACTCTGATGTCAGCTTTTTGGGCAGCCTCAATCACTGGAACAAAGCGCTGAAGGCTCTCTTTGATAGAACAGTTGATGTTCTTTTGGGAAAAGCTTTCGGACGCTGCACCAAAGACGGCGATTTCCTTCACACCAGCTTCGATGGCCCGTTCCAAACCTTTCATGTTTGGCGTAAGAACGGGATAGCTTATGGGTGGGTGCCTATTTATACCTGCAAGAACGTCGCTGGCATCGGCCATTTGTGGCACCCATTTAAGTGAAACAAAAGCGCTGGCTTCAATTGTTGTAAGGCCTGTATCCGAGAGGCGGTTGATAAGTTCTATCTTGACCTCTGTGGATACGAGTTCTTTTTCGTTTTGTAAGCCATCCCTTGGGCCGACTTCAACGATCTTGACCTGTTTTGGTTTGTGGTTGGTCATCGAACTATTCCCCAAATTATTCCTCGGCCTCTAGTTCGACCAGAACATCGCCTTCGTTTACCTGGTCATTTTCCTGTGCGAGGAATGAATTTATTTTTCCCTTGTTTGGGGCAACGATGGTGTGTTCCATCTTCATGGCTTCCAGCACAAGCAAGGGATCACCGGGTTTTACTTCATCCCCAACAGCAGCAAAAAGTTTGATGATCTTTCCAGGCATCGGCGCGCGCAGGCCACCGGTATCTTCATCCAGATCCTCTGCGGCGACCAAGGGGTCGAACAGGGCCAATTGATGATGATCACCATCAATAAAGATGTGACGCTCAAGGCCGTGTGCAATGACAGAGGCTTTGATCGCGTGACCATTAATAGTTGCCTCTACAAGATCACCAGTAACCTTCCCTGTAACTTCATAGAGGGTTTTATTTATTTTGAAGGCAAACCCTTGGGCATGATAGATGGCAGTAATTGCGTGTTCTTGCTCAACTTCTATAAATCGTAGTTTCCGGCTTGCCCGTCCTCCTAACCGCCAACCATCTTGCGCCCCCCACGGGGAGAAGGGGTCTGTTTCAGGAACTCTGGGTTTGTGGCCTAGAAGTTCCACAAGTGAAGCGAGGATCAATGCATCATCCGGCACGGCTTTAATTGGAGGAAACAAAGCGACTTGTTCGCGTTCGATCAGACCTGTGTCGAGAACCGCTGATTTAAAAGGCTGTACGTTGGCAAGTCTGGAAAGAAAAGCCACGTTGGTTGTGAGGCCAACAATGTGCGTTTCATCCAGTGCAGAACTCAATCGTTCAAGGGCTTTTTCTCTTGTTTCATCCCATGTGATCAACTTGGCAATCATCGGGTCGTAATGTGGGGATACCGTCCCCCCTTGTTCGACACCGGCATCAATACGAATGTTTTCAGAAGGTTTCGGAAAAGAGAGCCTGACAAGATCCCCCGTTGCCGGAAGAAAATCGTTATCGGGATCTTCAGCGTAGATCCTCGCTTCAAAGGCATGGCCGATAAGAGAGATTTCATTTTGCTTGGCTGGGAGAGGTTCACCTGAAGCGATCCGCAGTTGCCATTCAACAAGATCCAGTCCGGTGATCATCTCTGTTACGGGGTGTTCAACCTGAAGCCGGGTATTCATTTCCATAAAGTAGAATTCACCGCTTGGGTCCAACAGGAATTCCACGGTACCTGCTCCGCGATAGCCAACCGCTTCGGCCGCTGCAATAGCTGCCTTGTGCATGGCCGTACGGGTTTGGTCCGTTAATCCCGGGGCAGGGGCTTCTTCTATGACCTTCTGGTGACGTCGTTGTGAGGAACAATCGCGTTCAAACAGGTGGATGGTATTGCCGTGATTATCGGCAAAGACCTGGATTTCCACGTGCCTAGGATTTTGGATAAATTTCTCGATAAGAACCTGATCATCTCCAAAAGCTGCCTTGGCTTCGCGCTGGCAAGAGGCAAGAGCTTCACCAAAATCAGTGGCGGTGTGGACAATTCTCATGCCCTTGCCGCCCCCACCTGATGAGGCTTTGATCATGACGGGATAGCCGATTTTCTCAGCTTGTTCAGAAAGGAATTCTGACGCCTGATCTTCGCCTTCATAACCTGGCGACAAAGGAACACCCGCATTGCGCATGAGCCGCTTTGAGGCAGATTTATCACCCATGTCAATTATGGATGATGCAGGAGGGCCAATAAAGATAATGTTGGATTTTGCACAATTCTCGGCAAAGGCCGCGTTCTCTGAAAGAAATCCATAGCCTGGGTGAACACCTTCGGCTCCGGTTTGTTTCGCGACCTCAAGAATACGATCAGCAAGAAGATAGCTTTCTGCGGGAGAGGGTGGGCCGATATGAACCGCTTCACCTGCTTCTCGGACAAAAGGTGCATCTCGGTCTGCATCAGAATAAACAGCAACCGTCTTTACGCCCATCAAGTGGGCTGAGCGGATAATGCGTCGGGCGATTTCACCACGGTTTGCAATGAGGATCTTTTTAAACATCAATTGATTCCTAACGAGCATGTCTCAAATTTAGGCAACCCAGGAGGCTTTGCGTTTATCAAAAAAGGCAGAGAGGCCTTCACGTCCTTCAAGTTTGAGACGCTGGCTGGCAATAAGCTCTGCCGTTTCGTTCATAAGCTTTTCGTCAAGCTGTCGGTTACTCACTGACCGAATGAGCCCTTTGGCAATATTGAGCGCATCAGGTGCTGCAAGATTGAATGAAGAGAGAAGGCTTTCAATGACGGTATCAAGCTGATCATCAGGGCAATGTTCGTGAATGAAACCAATTTCAGCAGCTTTTTCTGTACGGAAGATTTCAGCAGTAAGGAAATACCGACGGGCTTGTCTCTCGCCCATCGCAGAAACAACGTAAGGTGCGATGGTTGCTGGAACGAGGCCAAGTTTGACTTCGGAAAGACAAAATTTTGCGTACTCACCCGCGATAGCGATATCTGCTGCTGCTGTAAGCCCCACGCCACCGCCAAAAGCTGCACCTTGTACACGTGCAATGACGGGTTTGGGGCACTCTGCGATTGCTTGTAGCATTCGTGCCAATTTAAGGGCGTCTTCACGGTTTTCTTCTTCGGTAAAATCAGCCGCGCGTTTCATCCATCCAAGATCAGCACCGGCGCTGAAGCTTTTACCGCGCCCACCGAGAACAATAGCCCGGATGTCAGGATCTTTACCGAGCGTCTCAAAGACATCACTCAGTTCTGCTATCATGATTTCATCAAGGGCATTATGCACTTCAGGTCGGTTCATCCAGACCCAGACTGCACCAGATTTTATATCGATTTCAAGTGTTTGATAAGTCATGCCATTACATCCTGAAAATACCAAATTTGGTATCTTTGATTGGTGCGTTGAGAGAAGCAGAAAGACCAAGAGCCAGAACTCGTCGCGTGCGTGCTGGATCAAATATGCCGTCATCCCATAGACGGGCTGAGGCATAGTAGGGAGAGCTTTGTTCTTCGAACATATCGAGCATTGGTTGCTTGAAGCTTACTTCTTCTTCAACTGACCAACTGCCGCCTTTGGCTTCGATATTGTCGCGCTTGAGGGTCGACATCACTGATGCTGCTTGTTCGCCACCCATAACGGAAATGCGTGAATTGGGCCACATCCACAGGAACCGCGGTTGATAGGAACGACCGCACATACCGTAGTTTCCAGCCCCAAAACTGCCGCCGATCAGAACCGTAAACTTTGGAACGTTTGCTGTGGCAACAGCGGTCACCATTTTGGCGCCATCTTTGGCAATACCGCCGGTTTCGTACTTTCGACCAATCATAAAGCCGGATATATTTTGCAAAAATACCAGCGGGATACCTCGTTGTGCGCAAAGCTCAATAAAGTGAGCCGCTTTTTGAGCACTTTCGGAAAAAAGAATACCGTTGTTAGCGACGATACCAACGGGATAACCCCAGATCCGGGAAAAACCGCAAACAATGGTGGTGCCATAGCGGGCTTTAAATTCATCAAAGCGGGAGCCATCAACAATACGGGCGATCACTTCACGAACGTCATAAGGTGTTTTCAGGTCTGTAGGAACAACACCATAGATTTCTTTGGGGTCGTAGAGTGGCTCTTCCGGTTTGGACAGGTTAAGCTGGTTCGGTTTTTGCCAATTGAGATTGGCGACGACATGCCGGGCGATTGTCAGGGCGTGCGCGTCGTTCTCTGCTAGGTGATCGGCCACACCAGAGAGGCGGGTGTGAACATCAGCCCCACCAAGATCTTCGGCAGATACGATCTCACCGGTCGCGGCTTTGACGAGGGGAGGTCCACCAAGGAAGATGGTGCCTTGTTCCTTAACGATGATGGTCTCGTCAGACATTGCGGGAACATAGGCCCCACCTGCAGTACAGGAGCCCATAACCACAGCGATTTGTGGAATACCCATGGAAGACATCTGTGCCTGATTATAGAAGATGCGGCCAAAGTGATCGCGATCGGGAAATACTTCATCTTGGTTAGGCAGGTTGGCACCACCGGAATCAACCAGATAAACACAAGGCAGGCGGTTTTCCTGAGCAATTTCCTGAGCGCGAAGATGTTTCTTTACGGTCATGGGGTAATAGGTGCCCCCTTTAACCGTCGCGTCGTTTGCAAGGATCATGCACTCGACACCAGAGATCAATCCGATGCCTGCTATAACACCTGCTGCTGCTATATTGGCGTCGTACATTCCATGGGCAGCTATAGGCGCGATTTCCAAAAAAGGAGACCCGGGATCAAGTAGGGCCTCTACGCGTTCTCTTGGCAACATTTTACCCCGTGCAAGATGTTTTTCTCGCGCGCGTTCAGGGCCGCCTTTTGCTGTTTCTGCGAGGACGTCATTGAGTTGATCAACCAGTCCCTGCATATGAGCGGTATTGGCTTTAAAGCCTTCCGATCTGGGAGAAATCTTGGAGCGGATGACAGACATTAAGCGGTCTCCCCAAAGAGTTCTCGTCCGATCAGATAACGGCGGATCTCACTGGTCCCGGCACCGATTTCATAGAGTTTGGCATCGCGCCACAGGCGGCCGGTAGGATAATCATTGATATAACCAT
>MAAC01019253.1_pt1 | contig 12462 bp, 9 predicted proteins | sample 1115981 | NCBI WGS metagenome assembly MAAC01 (sample SAMN04961126, study PRJNA320927) | seawater metagenome | isolation source: sample BD02T64 sea water enriched with oil for 64 days | place: USA:Gulf of Mexico | collected 2013-07-27 | reverse complement strand
AAAAACCCTCTCTTCCCATTCGACAAGCCCCGCCAGCCCTTCAGGTTTACGAAACATTGCAAATAGAATAATCAGCCCGATACCGATTTGCGTGGTGCCAAAGATTGCAGGCATTTCAAATCCGACTACTGAAAAACCGCCCTCGAAGCGACGCAGGGTTTCGGTCACAACCGTAATGGCAACCGCGCCTGTGACTGCGCCGGTAACTGTTGTCATGCCGCCTACAATCAACATTGCGAGAAGCAGGAATGTATCGGTGAAGAAAAATTTCTTTGGGCTGATGGCCCCCAAGAAATGCGCGATGAGCGCGCCAGACATAGCCATTAAAGCGGCGCTGAGCACCCAGGCGATCAGTCGCTCACGCCGAATGCGCACGCCAACCGCACCTGCGGCAATCGCATTTTCACGCCCCGCTCTCAGGCGCAGACCCGAGATTGAATCCCGATAAATCCGGGCAATCACCAATGCTACGATACAGCCTACGGCCGCCGCCCAGATGGTCGTTTCACGAGGGATGCCGAAAAATGTTTGTGATCCGCGCGTTACATCGCGCCAACCGATCAGGATGCCATGCACAATAATTAACAACCCTAGAGTCGAAATTGTTGCTGCTGAACCTTCAAGTTTACCGAGCGCAAAGCCAACAACCATCGCAACGAGTATGGTCAGCAGAACGGCAATGACCGTCGCAGGAAGCAGGCTGATTTCAACACCTGCAAGCCAGCTAGGCAATTTGGGCAATGTTGCAATCTTGAGATTGGACGGAAGGGTTAGAAGGGAACTGGCATAAGCACCGATCGCCATAAAAGACAAATGACCAAAGCTCAGAATGCCGCTATTGCCGCTATAGACGCCCATACCGACAACCGCGATCAGCGAAATGAAGAAAACGGTTAGCACACGCTCACCCGCGCCGCCGATTAAGCCGGCAACCAGCGTCGCCGCGACAACAGCAACGATGATGGCTGTAACGGACGCAGTTATGTGTTTGCGGGGCGAGGTGATCATAGTCGAATCCTGTTGTTCTGGATGTCACAATACTTTGAGTAATTATTTTCATAGTCAAGAAAAAATATAAAATTGACAATTTTCTTTCATCGGTGTCATATGTTGAAAGGAGGCGTGAAAATGGAAATAAGAAACCGAATAGAAGAACTTTCTGGCGATCTGACCACGACCGAACGCAAGTTATGCGCGGCGCTTCTATCGGACTATCCTTTTGCCGGGCTGGAGCCGATTCAGGCTTTCGCTGAAATGGCCAAGACATCGCCGCCCACTGTTTCGCGCTTTGTGACCAAGCTGGGGTTCCAAGGGTATCAGGAGTTTCAGCGTCAACTGATTGGCGAGCTAAAAGAAGGCCAGCGCTCACCTGTTGACTTGCAGAAAACCAGCACGCCGGTCGAGGGAGCGTTTCTTGCCAGCTTTATGATCCGCGCCAATGCCTTGCTTTCAGAGACTTCTGCGACCGTTTCGGATGCTCAGTTTGACCGTATTTGCGGCCTCCTGTCTGATGAAAAGCGCAGCATATACGTAATTGGTGGCAGAATGAGCGACGCGTTGGGGCTTTATTTGTCACGGCATCTTCGGCAAATTCGGGCAAAAGTGTATCACCTGCCTTCAGACCCGGAGGTCTGGCCTGAGTATCTTCTGCGCATGCGTCCAAAAGACGTCCTGTTTGTCGTTGATTTCCGCCGATATCAGCAGAACCTCAATATGCTGGCCGAAAAAGCGGCGCAGGCCCGCAGCGCCCAGATTGTCTTGATGACCGATAAGTGGCTTTCACCGATCTCAAAACATGCATCAGAAATTCTGGCCGTGCCTGTTGATAGCAGCACCCCGTGGGACAGTTACACCGGCGCAATGGCGCTTTTGGAAGCACTGGTCACACGCATTGCCGATAGAAACTGGACAAAAACGAAATCACGCATCGAAGCGTGGGACTCAATGCGACCGAATTTTGAAGGACCGGGCGATGATCTCTAAACCCCTGATATTTGCAGCAACTTCAGACTTCGCAGGGAAAACCCGCGGCAAAGCTTTTCCGGAGGCTGATCTGGAAAAACGGTTGAAAAAGGGGGTGGGTTGGACGCCAACAAACGTGATGATCACCTGTTTTGATGCGATTGCAGAAAGTCCGTTTGGCGCACTCGGTGATCTTTTGTTGATTCCGGATCCCGAGGCCGGCGTTGAACTGGATTTTGAAGATGGCAGCCCGATCGAACGGTTCATGTTAGGCGACATTACCGATCTTGATGGCAAAGCTTGGGATTATTGCACACGCTCCGTTCTGAAAGGAGCGCTAGAACGGCTGAAGAAGGCGGCCGGAGTAAGTGTCGTATCTGCGTTCGAGCATGAATTCCAGTTTAAGGGAGACCCAGTTAACAAGGGTGAGGCGTATTCGCTCAGCGGATTTGCACACCGCCGCAGCTTTGGCGAAGCACTGATGGCCGCGCTAGAAAAAGGGGGGCTTGAGCCAGATACCTTCATGAAGGAATACGGTGTCAATCAGTATGAGGTCACCAATGGGCCTGATCAGGGGGTGCGTTCAGCGGACGCCGCCGTTATTCTGCGGGAACTCACACGGATGACCGCAAAGCGACACGGCGAAGATGTGACGTTTACACCCATTCGCGATCCTGCAGGTGTCGGCAATGGGGTGCATATTCACATCAGCTTTCTTGATGCTCTTGGAAAACCCGCAACTTATGATGGCGAGATGCCATTCGGAATGTCGAAGGTGACGGCATCGTTCATTGCTGGTGTTTTGAAATACCTCGACAGCATTATTGCCCTTACCGCCCCATCAGATGTTTCATACCTGCGTTTGACCCCACATCGCTGGAGCGCTGCGTTCAATAATCTCGGCTTCAGAGATCGCGAAGCGTCGGTGCGCATTTGCCCGGTCACTTCGACAGACCCGAACAGCATCGCAAGGCAGTATAATTTCGAATTCCGAGCGGCTGATGCTTCGGCATCACCTTATCTTGCGTTGGCGGCAATCCTTCATGCCGGTGCTCAGGGCATCGAAGACGCGTTGTCTGCACCCGCCGTGACAGAAGAAGATTTGTCGCTCCTTCGTGACGATGAGCTGGCTGAAAGGGGATACGTCCGGCTGCCACAATCGCTCGAAGAAGCGTTGCAGCGTTTTGAGAACAATAAAACTGTTTGCGGGTGGTTTCCCGGAGATTTCGCCAAAGTCTATGCTGCTCATAAACGCGGTGAAATCGCGGTTCTCGACGGGATGAGCCCGGAAGATCGCTGTGCCGCTTATGAGGATATATACTAATATTCGCGTCGAAAACCGTGCGGGCTGGCAAGAATCCGGGCATGGCCTGAACAACTGGGCCGAGAATTCACACGTGCCATTCCGACGAAGAGAAAAGGCAATGCTGCGCTTCCGCCGATTTCGAAGTTTGCAGAAATTTGTCGCCGTTCACTCATAAGTTCACAACCTGTTCAACCTAGAGCGCCATCTGTATTCGCGAGATAAATTCAAACATAACCGCACTGCTGCTCTGGTTGAGTGGTGCCAACTTGGCGTGGCGTAAAGTGCTGCAATACTGTCCAAGAAAAGACGCGTTCGAATTATTCAGACAGCACTCCTTCAACATTCCCCAATTCAGGGTAATTTTCAACGGCGCCGAATTGCAAAAGTGATCAAACGTTGAGCAAACGCAAAAAAACTTGACCGAATGGTAAAGATATGTGTCACTAACTCTAATACGATCTGCGAAGGAGCAACCACGAAAGGAATTTAAGCATGAAGCTACCGAATGTAATATCCAGAAGAGGCGTGATTGCCGGGGCAACAATGCTCGGACTTTTCATGTCGTCAGCAGCTGCGATGGCGGATGCTGTCAAGGTGGCGGGAATTTTCACCCTGCCGGTAGAACAACAATGGATTAGCCGAATTCATATTGCGCTCAACGCCGCAGAGGAACGCGGTGAAATTGAATATGTGTATTCAGAGAACGTATCAAATACCGACTACGAGCGGGTTATGCGTGAATATGCCGAAAGCGGAGTTGACCTGATTGTCGGCGAAGTCTTTGGCCTTGAACGCGCCGCACGTAAAGTGGCGGGTGATTATCCAGAAACTGCATTCTTGATGGGGTCGTCTTTCGCACCTCAGGAACCCAATTTCTCGGTCTTTGACAACTTCATTCACGAGCCAGCTTACCTATCCGGTATAGTTGCAGGCGCGGCGAGTGAAAGTAACGTAATTGGCTTGATCGGTGGCTATGCTATTCCGGAAGTTAACCGCCTGATGAATGCTTTCATGGACGGGGCACGGGAATCCAACCCTGATGTCAAGTTCATCGTGAACTTCATCGATAGCTGGTATGATCCGCCCAGAGCGAAAGAAAGTGCTTTTGCTATGATGGATGCCGGTGCCGACGTTATGTACGCTGAGCGTTTTGGTGTTTCCGATGCTGCGGTAGAGCGTGGTATTAAGGCGATTGGTAACGTGATTGACACTTCAGGTGATTATCCGGGAACAATCCTTGCGTCGGCCCTTTGGCATATGGGGGCAACTGTCGATACTGCAATTTCTGCCGTGGCCGATGGCTCCTATGCGGCTGACGACTATGGTCAATACAGCTTCATGGCACATGGCGGTGGTTCACTGGCAATGGATGCATCTCTGGTTCCAGCAGATGTCGTCGCGGTCGTTCAAGCCAAAGAAGCGGCCATATTGGATGGAAGCTTTACGGTGCCTATTAACGACGAAGCTCCGGTTTCTGACAACTAAAAGGGAAGGGTCAGGTTCGCCTGGCCCTTCATTCATTCATGACAGAAACCCGCGTTCTCTCCCTTAACAATCTCTCCAAACGGTTTGGCTCAGTTGTTGCCAATGATGCAGTCAGTATTGACCTACATCGTGGTGAAGTCCTCGCCCTGCTCGGCGAAAATGGTGCTGGTAAAACCACACTGATGAACATGCTGTTTGGGCATTATATGCCGGACGGTGGTTCGATTGACGTTGCGGATGAGGTGGGTGAGATGCATCCGCTCACACTGGGCCACCCACAGGCGGCGCTGGATGCTGGGATCGGGATGGTGCATCAACACTTTACACTCGCCGAAAACCTTACCGTACTGGATAGTATTCTGCTGGGATCGGAAAGTTTACTTTCGTGGCGGCATAACCGCAGGGCCGCCCGCAAAAAAGTAGACCGAATTATCGAACGGACCGGATTGGCTGCCCCGCTGGATGAAACGGTTGGGAAGCTCACGGTGGGGGAGCGTCAACGGGTCGAGATACTCAAGGCTCTCTACCATGACGTACGAATTCTAGTTCTGGACGAACCAACCGCAGTTCTGACGCCGCAAGAGGCCGATACCTTATTTGAAAATATCGGGGCAATGACCAATGAAGGGCTATCGGTCATCTTCATCTCTCACAAGCTGCGCGAAGTTTTGGCTTTTTCCCATCGAATTGTTGTGTTGCGACACGGCAAAAAGGCGGGGGAAATCGCAACCTCAGATGCAGATGAACGGGTGATTGCGCGGATGATGGTCGGCGCTGACACGCCCGCCACTCCACGAGATGTGATGGAACCCGGTGCCCCCGTGCTACAACTGAAGGCGGCTACCTTCAAAAGTGACAATGCCCGCACTACTTTGCGTTCGGTAGACCTGACCATTCACGCACATGAGGTCGTCGGTATCGCTGGTGTATCGGGTAACGGGCAATCGACATTGGCGCGGATGGTATCCGGTCTTGCCTCACCAGATAGCGGAGAGATGTGGGTAAGTGGCAACAGGATTAACCGCTTTACACCTCCGGTGATGCAAAAGGCAGGCGTCGGACGTATTCCCGAAGACCGGCACCATGATGGCGTGATCGGCGCGATGTCAGTCGTCGAAAATCTGGTGTTAGAGCGGCTTAACGATGCAGAAGTCCAAAAGCGTGGTTTCTTGCGACAGAAATCCATTCGCGACCACGCTGAAAAACTAAGCAAAGACTACGATATACGGGGGCCGGGGATTGATGCAGATGCAAGGCTGTTATCCGGCGGCAATATTCAAAAACTAATATTGGCGCGGGTGTTTGAGTGTATGCCAGACCTGATCTTGGCAAACCAACCGACGCGTGGCCTTGATATGGGCGCAGCAGCCGAAGTTGCTCGTCGTTTGATGGAGGCCCGAACACGTGGAGCCGGAGTGTTGCTTATTTCCGAGGACCTAGACGAAATTCTAGCGCTGTCTGACCGCGTCGTTGTCATTCATGACGGTCAATTGATCGAAGCACACAGCAAAGACCGAGAGACCATCGGCCTGATGATGGCAGGAGAGCACGCATGATAAGGATAGAACCTCGCGAAGCCCCCTCCCGTTGGTGGACAATTGGCATTCCGGTTGTTTCCGCCCTGTCAGCGCTGTTGCTTGCCGCCATTCCGCTGGCTGCGGCAGGGGCCAATATTTTCGAAGCTTATGGCCAGATGTATAAGGGGATCTTCGGGTCAACCTTTGCATTCACTGAAATGCTGACGCGCGCCACCCCACTGATTTTCACCGGCCTTGCCGCGACTTTGGCGTTTCGTGCTAAACTCTGGAATATTGGCGCCGAAGGTCAACTCTACCTCGGGGCGATGGCTGCCGTTGTGGTTGGTACCGGCATGATTGATGCGCCGCCTTTTGTTCTTATCCCCATTATCCTGCTTGCAGGCGCAGCTGCCGGGGCCGCAGGTATGGCAGGCCCGGCTTATCTGAAAACCAAATTTGGTGCGGACGAGGTCGTGACAACGCTACTGCTGAACTTCATCATCTTAATATTCCTACAAATGATGCTAGAAGGCCCGCTTAAGGACCCGATGGGGATGGGCTGGCCACAGTCCGAACCAATAGTAGACAATGCAATTCTTCCGCAACTGATGCCTCGTATGCGGGTCCATTCCGGTTTGATAATCGCACTCATTGCAGCGGCAATCGCGCATGTCATGATGTCCAAAAGCGTTTGGGGATTTAAGTTGCGGGCTGTCGGTGAAAACGCGGCTGCTGCGCTCCATGCCGGAATTGGCGTCAAGCGCAGCCTGATGGGGGCCGCTGTGATTTCCGGTGCCTTGGCTGGGTTGGCTGGTGTCAGCGAAGTTGCGGGCCTTAGAGGTTATCTAACCACCGACCTTTCGCCCGGTTTTGGGTATACCGGCATTGTTGTAGCCATGCTCGCAGGACTGTCCCCGATAGGAGTTGTTATCTCGGCCGTCTTCATAGCATCGGTTTTTGTCGGGGCGGATACGATGAGCCGTGCAATGGGCGTATCCAGTTATTTGGCTGACCTAGTCGTTGCTCTTTCGTTGATCTGCGTACTGATTGGTGGCTTTGTTGCGCACTACCGCATTACCCGAACCACGAAGGCGGATGCGTGATGGAAATCCTTCAAATCCTTCTAACCGATAGTTTTTGGGCCGCAGCACTGCGTATTGCTACGCCGCTGATCTTTGGTGTTCTCGGCGCTCTGATTTGCGAAAAATCCGGTGTGCTGAACCTCGGGATCGAGGGAATATTTGCCGCTGGTGCCATGGCAGGCTGGATGGCTGTCTGGCTTGGGGCAGGATTGTGGGGCGGGTTGCTGATAGCCGCGATGGTTGGTGGCTTTTTTGGCCTAATTCACGCTGTGTTAACTGTTCCGCTCGGCCTGTCACAACACGTGTCCGGGCTAGGCGTGACGATGTTGGCCACTTCGGTAAGCTATTTTACTTATAGAACAGCGCTGCCAAACGTATCGTCCCCTCCAAAGATCGAGCCTTTCCAACCACTGGACCTTGCGATGCTATCTGATTTGCCGTTTATCGGACCTGTATTGTTCCAGCAAACCGCAATGACTTGGCTGGCGCTTTTCATGGTGGCACTGGTCTGGTGGGTGCTGAATCGCACCCCGCTTGGATTGGCTATTCGGGCGGTTGGTGACAACCCCGATGCTGTTGATGCGCAAGGCCTATCGGTCTACGGATTACGGATCGGGGCAATCGTTGTGGGATCGGCGTTGATGGCATTGGGTGGTGCATTCTTGACCATGTCGGCTTTCGATTCATTCTTCTTTGGCATGGTTAACGGGCGTGGTTGGATTTGTATCGCACTCGTTATTTTCGCAAGCTGGCGTCCGGGTAAAGCCTTGCTGGGTGCATTGCTGTTCGGGGCTTTTGATGCCTTTCAGGTACGCTTGCAAACAGAAGTCGGGGCATTTGTACCATCACAAGTGTTCCTCATGGCTCCGTATGTTTTATCAATTTTTGCCCTTGTGATAGTCGCCCGTCGTGCCGAATATCCCCGTGCACTGTTACAGCCATGGTTCAAGGGGCAACGCTGATGAGTTTCGATCTAATTGTAAAAAACGCAACTCTGCCCGACGGCACATCCGGCATTGATATCGCCTGTACTGACGGCCTAATCGCGACCGTCGAACGCGATATAAAAGCTGAGGCTGGCGAGGTGATTGACGCTGAAGGCCAATTGGTCTCGCCACCGTTCATTGACCCGCATTTCCACATGGATGCCACCCTGTCACTTGGTACACCGCGCATGAATGTGTCGGGCACCTTGTTGGAAGGCATTGCGCTATGGGGGGAATTGAAACCGGTTCAAAGCGTTGAAGACATCATTGAAAGGGCATTGCGATATTGCGATTTGGCGGTCTCGATGGGGATCGGTGCTATCCGAAGCCATGTGGACATATGCGATGATGAGCTAAAGGGTGTTGAGGCGCTACTGGAAGTCCGCAAACAGGTCTCCTCCTATCTTGATTTACAACTGGTTGCCTTCCCTCAAGATGGTGTATTCCGAGACCCAACAGCCAAAGGGAACTTGATCCGTGCACTGGATATGGGCGTAGATGTAGTCGGTGGCATTCCACATTTTGAACGCACAATGCACGATGGCGCGCAATCGGTGAAGTTTCTGTGCGAACTCGCGGCGGAACGGGGTCTGATGGTCGATATGCATTGCGACGAAAGCGATGATCCTCTTTCCCGCCATGTCGAAACGCTCGCCTATGAAACCAAACGGCTTGGACTCGAAGGCAGGGTTGCCGGCTCACACCTGACCTCAATGCATTCGATGGATAACTACTATGTGTCAAAGCTGATTCCGTTGATGGCGGAAGCTCAAATGCACACCATCCCCAACCCCTTGATAAACATTATGCTTCAAGGCCGTCATGACACGTACCCCAAACGCCGAGGACAGACACGTGTGCCTGAATTGAAAATCGCCGGTATTAATATTGGGTTTGGTTCCGATTGTGTCATGGATCCGTGGTATTCACTCGGAAAAGCCGACATGCTGGATGTGGCACATATGGGGCTGCACGTCGGGCAACTTTCAAGCCGCGCTGATATGGCATGGTGCTTTGATGCCGTCACCGAAAACTCAGCCCAGATCATGGGGCTAGAAGGGTATGGCCTTCAAAAAGGCTGTAAAGCCAACATGGTACTACTTCAGGCGAATGACCCGATCGAAGCCATCCGGTTGCGAGCAAACCGGTTGGCCGTAATCAGAGGGGGCAAAACCATTTCCAGAACATCGCCGCTGCAACCAAAACTCTTTCTAAAAGGCCGCCCAAGCAAAATTGATCCTGCTGAATATGCGCCGAAACCTTAAATCGGCTGGTGGTTATAGTTAGAGGTATTGTCGGATGGAATATTGAATGCCCGCTTGGGCAGCGAATGCCCACGTCTCTAGTTGGGTATTTAGATCAGGCTCAGTTGCCATGTTTCACTTTGATCATCAGAGTCGCACTTCTCTTTGCAGTCTGTGTGATGCTCTGCATTCGTTTTCCGCTTCGAAATGTCGAAGATCTTCTCCAGGCGCGTGGCATCAATGTGTGTATGAATCAGTCTGTACCTGTCGCGGTTTGATGCCGCTTCCTGGATAGCATTTAATGCAACAAAGGAGATGGACTATGGAAGAACACGGATGAACGAATTTCGCAAGGATGCGGTGCGTATCGCGCTGATTAGCGGACTGATGCATAAGCAGATTACGGGCGATTTTGGCGTTGACATATTGACACCAAATAAATGGAGCACCCACTGCCCGGCAATGCGTATTTACATGTTCGAGAGGGGAAATACGGATGTTGTGTCGAAAAGGATTTAGGACTTGCCTAAGAGAATGACCGGTTGAGGAAAGAGAACCGCATCCTCAAGGAGGAGCGGGAGATCCGAAAAGGCCACACGGTTCTTCGCGAGCCAAAGGCCATGGGGTTTAAGCTTATTGAAAAACACCAATTTGCATTTTCCATTGCTCGGATGTGCCGGGTCATGAGAGTCAGTCCGCGCGGTTTGCGTACTTTTCGCAGCCATCACACCAGCCGCAGGCAACGATCTGATCACACTGGCGCACATAAAAGAACATTGACGTTTCGGCCTAGGCAGCTATGCATTGGACGACAGGGGACTGCGCAGAAATGTCCCAAGAGTGGTCGCCCGTTCTCGGCAGCTTTACGTAGCAAATCGCCTGTCAGACTATGCATGGGCGAAACCTTCTTTTAATCCCTCATTTCAGAACTGATTTGGCGCAACCGATGGGAAACGCGGCGGCAAGTGGAAGGTGCAATCTTCCAATACAGTAATGGCTTTTGTAATCCACGCAGGCGGCATTCGCCGTTCGGAGGAAAAAGCCTGCTGCCCTTGCAACGAAAGGCAGTCTAAATGAATTGATCGACCAGAACGTAAGTTGGACAAAACTAGGCGAGCCATGTACCACTTCCAACGAGCGCGAACGTTGCGGAAATTCGCCTCCGTCCATGCCTCAGATTCAAATCACTTCAATCAGGAGCGCAGCCTCTCAAAAACGTGCTATTTCAAAGCCGCTCTTTCTGAATGGCGCGGTCTTCTCGCGGAGACGAATTGGAATTGGTCTGACAGCACTTTTGTGCTGTGTAGGAAAGGAAGAGTGCACTTTAACAATACAACAACTCCTAAGGCGAAGCCGCTAGTTGCTTTTCACTCGCAATGTTTTGATGCCCTCAGGAATCAGAAGAAGAGGCAGCGCAAGCACGAGAATTGTTTGCCAATGCTCCCAACCCAAGGGGGCTGTACGCAGCAGTTTTTGAAGCGGAGGCCAGTAAATAGCCGCCATTTGAAGCACCAGCATTGCGAACAAGGCCATTATAAGTTTTGGGTTCGACACCCATCCCAAACGCCAGCAGGGCTGTGAAAACGATCGAAACGCAAAGACGCTCACCTTTTCAAACACGACCATCCCACTGAAGGCCGCTGTCCTAGCTACGATTTCCCCATCGGGCATGAATGTATAAAACAGATAAATGCTCGCAGCGCCCGTATAGGTACCAAACGCAAGGATCATGCCCAATGCTGTGCGGTCAAGGATGCTAGCCCCGGCACCACGCGGTGGATCGTTCATCTGATCCGGGGTGCCGAGCTCAAGGCCCAATGCCAACGCCGTCACACCATCTGTCACAAGGTTCATCCAAAGGATCTGTGTTGGCAAGTAAATCAATGGCCCACCGAGCGCGAGATTGGCAAGAATAGCAACTACTTCTCCGGCATTTGATGACAGCAGGTAGCGCACGAACCGCTGGATATTCGCAAACTGCCGCCGCCCTTCGCGGATTGCACCTTCCAAGGTGGCGAAGTTATCATCAAGTAAAACCAGATCAGCGGCGCTTTTGGCCACATCTGTCCCGCGGATTCCCATGGCAACGCCAATGTCCGCTTGCTTTAACGCGGGTGCATCGTTCACCCCGTCGCCAGTCATTGCAACGATATGCCCCTTGGCCTGCAACGCCCTAACCAACCGCATTTTATGTTCAGGTGACGTGCGGGCAAATAGCACTGGCTCGTTCAAAATGTGGGCCAAGCTGTCATCGTCAAACTCTTCCAAGTCATTCCCCGTGAGGGCCCGGTTGACCGGTAATCCAAGCGCATCCGCAATGGCCCGAGCCGTCAAAGGGCTGTCGCCGGTGATCATGATAATCCGCATGCCCGCGCGGATACAGGTGCGGATGGCGTTTCGCACTTCTGGCCGTGGAGGGTCGATCATGCCGACGAGCCCCAAAAACTCCAGATCATTATCAGGGGCATCCGCCTCAGTCACATGCCGTCGGGCCAGCGCAATCACGCGCAGACCCCGCGCAGCCATGTCGGCATATTTTTGTTCGATCTCATCGCGGGCTGCACCGGTCAGCGACATGGTGCCGTCTGGCCCTCGCCAATGCTTGCAAACATCTAATATTTGTTCAGGCGCGCCCTTGGCCAATTGCACAAGGCCATCTGCATGGCCGCGTACCATGCTCATGCGTTTGCGTTCGGACGAAAACGGGATTTCGGCCAAGGGGGCATCGGTTGGTACCGGAGACCATCCTTTATATGCCAGCGTTACCAAGGCTCCTTCGGTTGGGTCGCCGACCATATGCCACTTCGCCCCCTCGCGGTGAAGGCTTGCGTGGCTGCAGCCGACCATTACATCCAAAGCTGCATCCAGATCGGCATCATC
>MAAC01000817.1_pt1 | contig 12463 bp, 11 predicted proteins | sample 1115981 | NCBI WGS metagenome assembly MAAC01 (sample SAMN04961126, study PRJNA320927) | seawater metagenome | isolation source: sample BD02T64 sea water enriched with oil for 64 days | place: USA:Gulf of Mexico | collected 2013-07-27 | reverse complement strand
TAAAATTTGTTCATAACTATCGTTCAAACGTCCTTATTCTCTGAACAGCAGTTATCGTTTTTCTGCCGCCATCACCGTATTGTTTAATAACATTGCCACAGTTGTTGGCCCAACACCACCAATTCTTGGTGTGATCCACTGAGCAACCTCAGCGACATCTTCACTAACATCAGGCAATAATTTTTTACCTTCCCATGATATGCCACCGCTAAGCACCACCGCGCCCTTTTTCACCATATTGGGTTTAATGAAGTTATGAATACCCACCGCACAAATAACGATATCAGCTTGTAAAGTATATGAAGCGATATTAGAAATACCAGAATGCACAGTAGTTACTGCGGCATTACAGCCGTCGGCTTTTCTTGATAATAATAAGGATAATGGTCGACCCAAAGTAGTACCTCGTCCTACCACCACAACATTTTTTCCAGAGACATCAATTTTATAATGTTTTAATATTTCGACAATACCTGCAGGAGTACAAGGTAGAGGCCCTTCTTCTTGCAAGACTAACTTACCTAGGTTTTGTGGATGTAAACCATCGGCGTCTTTACTGGGTAACATCGCAGACATGGCTTGGTTAAAATCAAATTGCTTAGGCAGAGGGTATTGCAAAATATATGAATCGACTTCGCTATTGTCATTAAATGATTTAATAGCAGCCATTAACTCCGCTTGCGTGGCATCTTCTGATATTTCAATATTAAACGAACGTATGCCTACCTCAGCACAAGTTTGATGTTTCTTGCGCACATAGCCAGCGCTGGCAGGATCGCCGCCGACTAAAATTGTACCTAAACCAGGAATTATACCGTTTGCTTCCAGTGACTTTACTTTTTCTCTGACACTATTTAATGTCGACTCAGCAACAGCTGTACCTGATAAATACTTCGCAGTCATAAATTTTACTCTCTATTGTTCTTCAGGGAAGGTTTGATATTGGGGTAATTGGTCGTCAATGACATGCCAAGGCGCTTTTGAGCCGACAAAAATATGATAGCCTTTAGGGTAGGGTGGGTTGCCATCTAGAGCACTCATTGACAGATAAAGTGCATCAGGTTCATCCGTGATTGCCACAAGGATATTTGAGCCACAATTTTTGCAAAAAATACGTTTATGTGAATCTGAGGAATCGTAACTTGCACAGTATTGTTTACCACTGAGGTATGAAAAATCACTCAATTTTACCCCAGCAAATGTCGCAAATGCTGCGCCATGAAGACGTCTGCATTGGCTACAATGACAATGACTAAAATCATTAATTTCACCTTCCACTTCAAACGTGATGTTATTGCATTCACAATGCCCTGTTATCATGCTATTTCTCCAAAGATGTTCTATTTTTATCGTCAATTGCTCTGTTACGATTATCATTTATCTAAATAATAACCATTCATAGAAAGCATTATCCTTGATATGATTTTTTTCCCCAATACCCACATAGGGTATCTAACATAAATAGCATTAAACCGATGAATGACCTTATTGAACTAGCTTAAAGAACTAGCGCTTTCAAACAGAAACTAGGAAAAACAAACATAAATTGAAAACCTTGCCATTTCGAGACGAATGTTTCGAAGTGGCAAGGTCTTAATATTTTGTGAAGAGAAGTGTAGACTAGGTATATACGGTGTTATTAGCACTTTATCTTTGACATGGATGGATCGAACAGAGGTCGTAATGAAGCTTTTGCTGGGTAACGAACATCAGCGATCTCAATTTCCCATTGATCGCTATTAACATGTTCAGCAGTGATAATGCTGTCTGATTCAACAAAACCTAAGCCCACTGATGCCCCCAAAGTGAAACCATAAGCGCCAGCACGCATATAACCAGCAAATTCACCATTACGGTAAATCAATTCGGCATGATGTAATAAGGGTTGTGGATCTTCGAGCTTAAATTGTAGTAAACGTCGAGTATATCCCCCTTGTGCTTTTTGCTTTGTTAAAGCTTCACAACCAATAAAGCCGTCGGCTTTATCTAGTTTCACAGCAAAACCTAAACCTGCTTCTAATGGGGAATCCATGTTGTCGATATCATGACCATAATCACGATAGCCTTTCTCTAAACGTAAACTGTTTAACGTTTGCAGACCAGCATGTCTTAAATTATGTGCTTTACCCGCGACAATAATGCGATCATAAACTTGTATCGCATGCTCCGTAGGAATATACAACTCCCAACCAAGCTCACCGACATACGTTACCCGAATAGCAATAACCCTTGCATAATCAATATCAATCTCTTGTACCGATAGATAAGGAAAAGCTTCGTTACTGACATCGGCATAGGTTAAATCAGCCATTAAAGCTCGAGCTTTAGGGCCATGAAGGTTAATTTGGCTATAACTTGAAGTAACATCTGTAACAAAGGCATGAGCTTCTTTGTCGATATTTCTATCCATCCACATTTTAACATGACCATGAGTGGTATCAGAGCAAATTACCATGAACTGATTATCAGCTAACCGAGTCACCGTTAAGTCCGCTTCTAAGCCCCCTACTTCATTTACCCACTGGGTATACACAATGCGACCAACATCTACGGCAATATCATTACAACAAATGTTATTGAGCACCTTTTCTGCATCATTACCTTGTAGTAAAAATTTAGCCATAAACGACATGTCCATCAAGGTAACGTCATTGCGACAAGCATGATGAGCGGCTCCGTGATAGCCAAACCAATGTTGGCGACCCCAACTATAATTTTGTATTTCAGCTTTTTCACCTGGGGGTGCAAACCAATCAGCCAGTTCCCAGCCAGCACTTTCGACAAAAAAAGCACCTGCGTCTTTAAGCCGTTCATGTAAAACTGATTGCTTAACATTACGCGCTGAACTCATGCCTAAATTTGGATAATGAGACTCGTACATTTTCCCCAATACTTCCACTAAGCGATCATCAAGATACTTAGGGTTACGTTGACAAGGGTGGAAACGATTGACGTTTAGGGCACTAACATCTAGATCAGGCCGACCGTCAACGATCCACTTTGCCAATAAACGACCAATGCCACCCGCTGATAAAATACCGAGTGAATTAAGTCCACAAGCAACAAAGTAATTTTTCAGCTCTGTGGTTTCCCCCACTAAAGGGGATAAATCTGGGGTAAAACTTTCTGGGCCACAGAAAAACTTTCGAATGCCTAATTCACGGGCGGCTGGTACACGTTGATAAGCTTGTTCTAAAAATGGCTCCATTCGTTCCCAATCGGGTTCTATTTCTCCAAAAGAAAAATGCTCAGGGATCTCTTTTAAATTCCACGCCTTAGCCACAGGTTCAAATAAGCCGATCATTAAACTGCCTACTTCTTCACGATAATAGGCGTAACTGTCGGGATCTTCTAATATCGGTAAATCACGATGCATGCCTGCCATATCATCTGTGATCAAATAATAATGTTCTGCGGCTTGCAACGGCAGACTAACACCAGCGAGTTCACCAAATTGCCGAGCCCACATTCCTGCACAATTAACCACGTAATCAGCTTTTATATTGCCAAGAGCCGTAGTGACACCTATAGCTTTACCTTGTTCTTGTAAAACACCGGTAACACTGACACCTTCAATGATCTTAGCGCCGCCCATTTTAGCGCCTCTAGCCAGTGACATGGTTAAATCAACTGGATTTGCCCGACCATCTTCAGGGGTATAAAAAGCCGCAATCACATCGTCAAATTTAGCTTCAGGCCAGAGTGTTTTGGCTTTTTCGACAGGGATCTCATTACATTCGATCCCCCGTGTGCGCATAAAAGAAGCGCTACGACGCATTTCTTCTAACCGCTCTTCATTACAAGCCACTTGTAAATAACCAACCGATTTAAAACCAGTAGACAAACCAGTCTCCTGCTCAAGGCGAGTGTAGAGATCACGTCCATAGGTGAATATATCAGCACTGGTTTCATCACTTAACAAGCCAGAAACAATAAGTCCTGCAGCATGCCATGTTGTTCCTGAGGTTAATTGATCTTTTTCAAGCACTACAACATCGGTATAACCTAATTTGGTAAGGTGATAAGCTACACTACAGCCAATAATACCGCCACCAACAATGACGACTTGCGCTTTTTCTGGGAGTGAAATGTTTTTAGAATTCATTTTTATCCAATTTTAAATTAATAATTGTGTTATTAATTTTTAGTTAACATCTTCAGAACGTGAGACTTTATTAAACTCTTAATCGACAATCTGAAGATTCAATACCAGCATATGAGCATTGCTCGTCTAAGTCAGGTAAATCACCACTGACACCTATCGCGCCTAGCAATTCACCATTAGTATCTTCAATCAGTACACTGCCTGGTGAAGGTGCTATTCTACCGCCTGACATTTCTCCTAGTGCAGAAACAAATGAAGGTCGAGTTTCAGCCATTTCCGCCATTTTTCTTGATGACATTAACATACCTATAGAGCCCCAAGCTTTAGCCTGCGCAATGTTAAAGCGCATGATGCTGGCACCATCTTCACGTTTAAAAGCAACAATATTACCACCACGATCTAATACTATTGCAGCCATTGGTGCTGTATCGAGTTCACGTGCCTTAGCTAAGGCGCCATCAATTATGCAATCGGCCTGCTTCAAAGTTAGTTCTGTCATAACATTCTCCTTTAGGGGTTCTCTTGGTATCAAATTAACAATCTCAAGCTTGTATCAGTTTCTTAGAGTTTCTAAGTAAAGCAAATACCGCTTAAGTGGTATTGTTCAAAAAACAACCGGATATCACTATTGTATTACTCACTACTTAATTATTAAAAGGAAGCACTATGTCCGCTTTGTTAACTAATATTGATCCTGATGGTTTATTAGAGTATTCAGTGGTCTTTACCGATCGTTCGTTAAATCACATGTCACAAAAGTTTCAAACGGTAATGCGTGATATTTCTCAAACCCTTAAAGATGTTTATAACGCCGATGCTACCGTTGTAGTACCTGGCAGCGGCTCTTTTGGTATGGAAGCCGTGGCCCGTCAGTTTGCAACAGATCAAAAATGTCTCATCATCAGAAATGGCTGGTTTAGCTACCGTTGGTCGCAGATTTTTGAGGCGGGAAATATTCCGTCACAAACAACCGTATTAAAAGCAAAGAAGATTACAGATGAAAAGAACGCCCCATTTGAGCCTGCCGCCATTCATGATGTAGTAGCGACAATTTTATCTGAAAAACCTGCACTGGTTTTTGCCGCTCATGTAGAAACATCCTCAGGCATGATGTTATCTGATGATTATATTCGGGCAATGGCTCATGCTGTTCATTCAGTGGGTGGGATGTTAGTTATAGACTGTATTGCCTCCGGTGCTTTATGGTTAGATATGCAAGCGTGTGGCATAGACATATTATTAAGTGCTCCACAAAAAGGCTGGAGTAGCTCACCTTGTTGCGGCCTAGTGATGCTAAGTGAATTAGCCCATCAGCGTATTGAAACAACCACCAGCAGCAGTTTTTCTTGTGACTTAAAGAAATGGCTGCAAATTATGACAGCCTATGAACAAGGCGGCCATGCGTATCATGCAACAATGCCAACCGACTCATTGCTCCAGTTTCGTGATGTGATGCTAGAAGCAAAAAGTTATGGTTTTGAAAAAGTAAAAGCTGAACAAATCGCCTTAGGAAAACAGGTACGTCAACTGTTAGCTAGTAAAGGTATTGTCAGTGTTGCAGCTCCTGGTTTTGAAGCGCCAGGAGTCGTGGTAAGTTATACCAATGATGTTGATATCCACAACGGCAAAAAATTTGTCAGTCAAGGAATGCAAATAGCGGCAGGTGTTCCACTACAATGTGATGAAGGTGATGATTTTATGACTTTTAGACTGGGCCTTTTTGGCTTAGATAAATTGCATAATATTGATCAAACGCTAGCAAATTTAACTCAAGCATTGGAAAGTGTTTTTCTCAGTAATAACTAACAAATAACTAAATGGCGATAATATGAAAACAAAGTATAAAGTGATCCAAGCAGGTATAGCTGATTTAGAACAAGTCAGTAGCTTGTTTGACCGTTATCGCCAATTTTATCAACAAAAAGCAGATATTGCTTTGGCGAGAGACTTTATAGCCGAAAGAATTACAAACAACAGTTCGGTGATCTTTTTAGCCATAGACAATGACAACAACGCCCTTGGTTTCACGCAGTTATATCCAAGTTACTGTAGTGTTGAAGCGAAACCTATATTGATCTTATACGATTTATTTGTTGATGATCGAGCAAGAAATCAAGGAGTTGCTAAAGCATTAATGAACCGTGCACTTGAGTTAGCAAAAATGACTCAAGCTTGCCGAATTGATTTGGAAACGGCAAAAGACAATCATCAAGCACAAGCACTTTATCAATCACTTGGTTACCAGCTTGACAATGACTATGACAAATATTATTTAGAGGATTTTTAAAAAACTGGGTTAACTCAAAATGTTATTTTTGACAACCACTTAGCATAGAGTTGCTCAGTAACACGATTCAAAACAGCGACATTCTCGGTTAAATTGACTTTCATTTGAGTATGGCTTTGTTCACTTTTGCTCTGAGTGAGTAATTGTTCTGCATATGTATCAAACCAAGCGTTTAACAATGGCTCAGTCATTTCGATATGACACTGCATCGCGAGGACGTTATCACCATAACTATACGCTTGATTTTCACAATATTTGGAAGAAAACAACAGTTTTGCTTGAGGTGGGAGTGCAAACGTTTCATCATGCCAATGAAACATTATAAAAGGCTCTTCAATATCACCTAACCATGCATTAGCTTCTGAATTATTCTCGCGAAAACAAGGAAACCAGCCAATTTCCACCGCAGGATTTTTACTGATTTGTTGCCCTAATGCTTTACTGATCAACTGACCACCTAAACAATGACCAATAATGGGTAGACCTACAGCAATTGCCTGACGAATAAGCCTGACCTCTTGTTCAATCCAATCTATATCATCATTTACGCTCATCGTGCCGCCTAAAAATATTAAGCCAGCGATAGTATCATCAAGTTCAGGAATGGTTTCATTCTCATAACTATGAATAACACGGTATCGGATGTTTCTCCGCCGTAAAATCGTGGCGACATATCCGGGAGCATCATCAACCGTATGCATAAAAATGAGTAGTTCTTTAGCCACTATTTTCAATATCCCTTAGCGAATTTTTAAGCCCATCACCTAAAACAAAACAATGATATTTCATGGTCTTTGCTCAATGTTAAGCAAGTACGGGCTCAAGGGACTTTTTTCTTTTCATAAACACTTGTACCCCGATATAAATAAACATCGCAATCAATGCCATACTGCCAGAGACAATAAACATTGTGCTATAGCCTAAACCCGCTCCAAGTACTGAGGCTGAGATATTGGGACCTATAAATTGCCCAAATCCTTGCACGCTAGGCATTAATGCGATTAAAGAACCTTTTCTGTCCATATGAGCCATCATTGCCGACTGATAAACATCAACAAAAGTCCAGAGGGTCATAAAGCCAAACAGAGAAATCATCACATTAAATTCAGTGATACCACCTTTAAGCATGATAACGATAAACGCCATAGCAAAGAGAGAAACAAATAATGGCTTGAATAAACCAAAACGTGAACAAAGCAAGGCACAAACACAACCAACAATAGCGAATATAGAAGACCAAGTCAGAATGGGTCCCATCCATTCCTCAGATATACCATCGGCATGTGCAGCTAACTCAATATACGTATAATAGCCGCCTATATTAATATAGGTAAATCCTACCGCGACTAAACAGATCATAGGAACAATACGAGGGACCTTCCAATCAGCAACATCTTCTTGCATAGCCTGTACATCGGCCTGCTCTTGTTCTGTTAATGGACGACTCGGTAACCAAGGTGTCAGCATAAGGCAAATAACATTCAAGGCGATAAAAAACACGTAAATTCCGCTCATTGAAAATTGGGGTAAAAGATGAAGTTCAAGGGCTGTAGAAAAAGCAAAACCAAGCAATAAATAATTAAAAGCGCGAACGGGTTTGGTAGTGCCACCCAGCGTAACAACGGCTATAGAGGTAAAAATACCACTGCCAAAGCCAGCTACCACCCTCAGCCAAAGCACTTGTTCATATTCAACAAAAACAATACATAAGCCATTGCCTACAATAGACAACGCCAAACCAAAAACCACCAACAGTCTTCGATTTACTTTGGCAACAAATAATGCAGCAAATATTGCCCCAACGGATAAGCCACCAAGGTCTGCCCCTGCAACTCGTCCTACTTGCTCTTCAGTAAAGCCTAACAACCCCACCCAAGCAGTACTTAACACCGGCACACTTACCATTACTGAATAACCAACTAAAGCCATCACTAATGCGGTGGTTATAGAACGCCAATTGTCGAATACGTTTCCGCCTGGTGTTGAAGTGCTAGCGCTTGTGTTCATAGTTCACCTATTTATTGTTGTTTGCTTTGTTAGGGCTATCTCTAAAGCAGTGTAATCCGAATTTTTCATAGAGTATCTACCCCAAAGGGGTATCAAAAATTTCGTCATTTAACTATAACCAATCACTTGCTTGATGTATTTGAAAACATTATATTAATGTTCAATATATAAGGAAATTTTTATGCTAATACGGTCGTCTATTTTAGTCGCTTTTTTACTTTCTAGTATTTTGACTTCATTTGACATCAATGCACAAAGCCCCGATAAAGAACAAAACATTAATACTGTTCGAGTCGTTTCTCCTGCATGGTCAAAATTCACTAATACCGATGGAACTGGCTTATACTTTGACCTCGTCAAACTTATCTATGAATCACAACAAACCATAATCACCACCGAATTAGTGCCATGGGCAAGAGGTGTGAAATATATTAAAGATAATAAGGCTGACTTATTACTTGGCAATACTAGAAGTGATGGAGGTCTACAAACGAAGTACCCATTAGACGTTGAAAAAATTGTTGCTATATCAAAGAAAAATAGCCAACAGAGCTGGGTTGGGCCAACGAGCTTAACAAATAAAATAGTGGGTTTTATCCGAGGTTATGACTTTTTGGATAAAATGCCTGTAAAGGTAAAATCTTATAACTTTGAATATCCAAAGCAAGGTTGGGGGATGTTAGATAATGACAGAATTGAATACTATATTGAGAATCACACAGACGCGCTTATTAGGCTAAAAGAAAAGAATATAGATGCCAATAATTATAACTTCCATCGACTTTGGGAAGAGGTATTAATAATAAAATTTCAAGACAGTCCTCGGGGACAGGCGCTTGCCGATATTTATGATAAAAGATATCCAATTATTCATGCCGATGGTAGTCTCGAATCAATATACAAAAAGTATAACATCCCTTATATAGATCCTTTGCTTTTAAACTTAACAGGTCTGGAACGGGCTATGTAGATAAACAGTATAGCTAGCGTATATCATTTTTATACCTTATTAAGTTAATATCATGTCATCGATTCTCTATAGACAAAAATAACGATAATGATTATTCTAACAATGAATTTTCTAACCGCCTTTAAGCATGACAACAAAACAACAACTTCAACTTATTGATGACTATTTTGACGCTTGGAATCGTAGCGATGCCAAGGCCGTTGCTGACTTTTTTCGCCAAGATGGTGTTTATATCGATACCGCAAGGAATAAAGAATATCATGGCTATGAAATAGAACAATATGTCGCTGAAATCCTTACTAATGCAGCTGGAAATATCCAATTTTCTATTGTCGAAAAGCCGGTTATTAACGGCGACGTGGTCTTTTTACAGTCATCACTAAAAATTAACATCAGTAATAATAGTCAATTACTTAAAAGTGCCGAGTTATTTAAGTTCAGCGGCAACAAAATTATCATGTTGCAAACCTACTATGATCTTGCCCAAGATGCGCAATTGATCAACCAAGAAAAAGATAAGTACGCAAAGTCTGGGTTAGATCAAAAACAAACTGCGTTATTTAAAAGTAAATTGGAAGCCATCATGGCTAAAAACGAACCTTACCGAGACTCAGCCTTAAAGCTGCAAGACTTGGCTGATATGCTTGATATTCGCCGCAACCATTTATCACAAATTTTAAATAACGAATTTCAAATGAAATTCTTTGATTTTATTAACCACTATCGTTTACAAGCCTTTCTTAAGTCTCTACATAATAGTGATCCAACAAACATTAACATTACAGAATTAGCTTATGAAGCCGGATTTAGTTCATCTTCTGTTTTTTATAAGATTTTTAAACGTTATCAAGAAATATCGCCTAGCCAATATATTAAAAACATCAAGCAATCTTCAACAGACTAGCCACTACATATTAATGTTAAACAAATTAACTGCTGCGGATAGGCGAGGAAGTTTTCTTCATTAACAGCGCATAAACTCAAAACATAAACAGTTAAGTTTTGAGAAACAAATGACAAAAAACACAACAGAATATGATGTCGTTATTATTGGCGCTGGTCATAATGGTTTAACCACAGCTGGTTACTTATGCCGTGCCGGCTATTCGGTAAAAGTGGTAGAACAACGCAGTGTGGTGGGTGGTACAGCGATCACCGAAGAATTTCATCCCGGCTTTAGAAACTCAGTTTGTTCATATGTCGTAGGTTTACTTAATCCAAAAATTGTTAAAGACCTTGAACTCTATGAGTATGGTCTAGAAATCATGATGCCTGAAGAAGACAGTGTCTTCATCCCTAAGCCAGAAGGCGGATTTTTATTAGTTACCAGTGATGAAGAAGAAATGCGCAAGCAAATTGATGCCATTTCCCCGCAAGATTATGATAACTGGAATAAGTTGCATGAATTATTAGAGCAATGTGCTGATGTGATGCGTGATGTTGTCTTAGAAACCCCAGCAAATATGGGCGGAGGTTTAGGAGATTTGCTTAAATTAGGCAAAGTCGCCAATCGTATTCGTAAACTTGATGCTGAAACCCAGCATTATTTTGCCAAAATGATGGCAATGTCAGTGCAAGAGTTTTTAGATGAATGGTTAGAAAGCGACATTTTAAAGGCGTCATTAAGCTCAACCTCCTTTATCGGCACTATGGCTAGCCCCTACTCTCCCGGTACTGCTTATGTCTTGTTGCATCATTACTTTGGTGAGATTGACGGCGAAAAAGGTGCTTGGGGACATGCAAAAGGTGGCATGGGCTCTATTACTCAAGCTATGGCAAAATCCGCTGAAGCCTATGGTGCTGACATTGAAGTAGATGCGCCTGTTAAGCAAGTACTCATCAAGAATGGTGTAGCGCGCGGTGTTGAACTTGAAGATGGCAGGAAAATTTATGGTCGTGCAATCGCTGCAAATACCAATCCTAAATTACTGTTTAACAAACTCGTCGCTCCAGAGCATTTAGCACCAGAATTTTTGCGAAGAATGAATAATTATCGCTGTGTAAGTGGTACTTTTAGAATGAATGTTGCCATTAGCGAAATGCCAAAATTTAGTTGTATTGAACACTTAACACAACAAGAGCAAGACAAGATACTTAAAGGCATGGTTAGTTTAAGCCCGAGTATGAAGCATTATGAAATTGCTTTTAATGACGCTATTCACACTGGGTGGTCGAAAGATCCTTCTTTAGAAATATATATCCCTAGTACCTTAGACGATACCTTAGCTCCCGAAGGTCAACATGTGATGAGCTTATTCTGTCAGCATTTTAATCCTGAATTACCTGATGGCTTATCATGGGATGATATTCGTGATGAAGTGGCTGATCACATCATTAATCATGTTAATAACTACGCACCAAACTTCAAAGCATCCGTTGTTGGCCGACAAGTAAAAACACCTTTAGATCTAGAGCGCGAATTTGGCTTAGTCGGTGGTGATATTTTCCACGGTGTTTTAGCGTTTGACCAAATGTATAGCATGCGACCAACCTCAGGTTACGCCGATTACCGAATGCCCGTTAAAAACTTATTTTTATGTGGTTCTGGTGCTCACCCCGGCGGCGGCGTCTCTGGGTGTCCTGGACATAATGCAGCACGAGAAATAATGAAAGATTTTACATGGCGACGTTTAGCTTAATCACATTACATAAACAAATAAAAAATCGAGAAAATTCATGACAACAACTATTAAAAAAAGCGTGCTCAGTGACTTAGTATCTCGTCACAGTAATTTTGATTTTGATGAGCATATGGCAACAAAAACCCCTGATGAATACGACGTTTGGAATGGTTTTTGTTTACCACTGCATTACAGCGATCCGGCAAAAGAATACCAAACTTTACGTGAAACATGCGCTATTTTTGATGCGTCACCAATGAAGAAATACCGTATAACGGGTACTAATGCTGGTAGTTTTTTAGATATAATTTTAACTGCACCAGTAAGCCAGTTGCCAAGCATGAAAGCCGCTTACGGTCTGATTTGTGACGAACAAGGTTATTTAATTGATGATGGTATCGTCAATAAATTCACTAATGATGACTACTTGTTATTAACAACAGAATTAGACTTAAGTGATCATTTTGCTAAAT
>MAAC01013898.1_pt1 | contig 12471 bp, 10 predicted proteins | sample 1115981 | NCBI WGS metagenome assembly MAAC01 (sample SAMN04961126, study PRJNA320927) | seawater metagenome | isolation source: sample BD02T64 sea water enriched with oil for 64 days | place: USA:Gulf of Mexico | collected 2013-07-27 | reverse complement strand
GTGCTCGCTTAGCGAGAATTTAAAGGCTTATAGGCAAGGCATTGATTGTAGGTAATGGTTATTCCCTTACCAAAATCAATAACGCAGTATATAAGCCTTTAAAACTCGCCCTTTGGGAAAGCATGGAACATCATGATAACTTCACAAAACATCCTTGATGTAGAATAACTATAACTACGCATATTTTGATTGTTCTAATGTCGCCCATGCCGTTCTAAGTGGTCACTTCTTTATCCGGAATGGTATAATATCGCAAAACCTTGGTGTTTACTTTTTATCAATATATCAGAATTCAACATGAATATTTGTTTCATAGTGTTTACCTAAAAATGAGCAACATAATTTAGGCATAAAAAAGCCAGCTACGATGCTGGCTTTCATTAACAATCATTTATGATAATGACTATTTTGTAACGTCACTACTGTCTTTTAAAAAACGGAAGAACTCACTATCAGGCTTAACCACCATGATGTCATTTTTACTGCTGAAACTTTTTTCATAAGCTTCAAGACTACGATAAAAACTGTAGAAATCTGCATCTTTGCTATAAGCGTCGGCATAGACTTTTGCTGCCATTGCATCACCTTCACCACGAATGGTAAAAGCGTTCTTTTGTGCTTCAGCCAACATTACTGTCACTTTAGCATCAATAGTAGCGCGGATAATTTCGGCTTGCTCTTGACCTTGTGATCTATGCTCTTTAGCAACAGCAGTTCGCTCTGCACGCATACGCTCATAAATAGAGTTACTTATTTCTGTAGGTAAGTTAATGGCTTTAATACGGACATCAACTACTTCTATGCCAAGATCTTCACGACTACTAGCAGCACTTTCTAAAGCTTTAGTCATTATCGCTGAACGATCACCCGATACGATTTCTTTAATGGTGCGATTACCAAATTCAGTACGTAAGCCGTTATTCACTTTTTGCTTTAATAACGCACGGGCATTATCTACTGAGCCTGAAGTACGTAAATAATACGTAGAGAAATCAACAATGCGCCATTTTACAAATGAATCGACCATTAAATCTTTTTTCTCTGAGGTAACAAATCGATCTGCTGGTTCATCTAATGTTTGAATACGCGCATCTAACTTACGTACTGTCTCAATAAATGGAATTTTGAAATGTAAGCCTGGTGCATACACCATCATTTCATCAGTAGCACTGTCACGTTTAATTTTTGAAAATTGGAATACGATGCCACGTTGGCCTTCGTAAATAACAAAAACTGACGATACAGCTAAGATAAGAAGTAGTGATATTATAGCAATGGAAAAATTTTTCATTTCTTAGTTGCTCCCATTACTAAATCTATCAGCACGATCTGATGATGAAGTAGGTGATGTATTTATATTAGGCTCGCTTATCGGTGCATAGGTAGTTTTACCACTACGATTACTGGTATTTTGTTGTTGAATAATTTTATCTAAAGGTAAGTACATCATATTATTACCCCCCTCAACATCAACCATTACCTTACTCACATTACCATATACTTTTTCCATAGTGGCAATATATAAACGCTCACGTGTTACTTTCGGAGCCGCTTGATATTCCGGTAAGATTTTTTCGAAACGAGCGACCTCACCTTCTGCATCAAGCACTATTCGACTTTTATAAGCAAGAGCTTCTTGTTCCATACGCTTAACACGACCACGAGCACGTGGTTCAATGCCTCGAGCATAAGCTTCTGCTTCACGTAAGAAACGAACTTCATCTTCTTGCGCCGAAATCGCATCATCAAAAGCGTCTTTTACTTCATTTGGTGGACGAGCATCTTTAAAGTTAACATCAACAATAATTAAACCTAGGCTATAAGGCGCGATTATTTTATCCAACTCTTCCCAAACCGACTGACGAATAGCCTCACGACCACTGGTTAAAATATCATCCATCTTAGCATGACCGACAACGTAACGAAGTGCACTATCAAGTGATTGATTTAAACTATCGTCAGCATTAGTAACACTAAAGATATATTTACGAGCATCAACTACACGATATTGAATTTGCATTTCAACACGCACTACATTTTCATCTTTGGTTAACATAAAACCTGATGACGGCATATCACGCGTACTTTGCATATCTACCGGAATAATGCGATCAATAAAGGTCCATTTCCAATTGATACCGGGCTCAACAGTACCTGCATATTCACCAAATCTTAGCACAATGCCCTGCTCCGCTTCTTTAATGGTATAAAAACCACTAAATGCATAAACCACAGACGCAACAATAAGAAGGATGGATATTCCAATACTGGAAAAACTTTTACCCGACCCAGATCCACCTTTAGTGGTTTTCCCACCAAAAATCCCAGTAACTTTTTTACCAAGATCATTTAGAAGTTCGTCTAAATCTGGTGGACCTTGATTCTTGCCACCTTTATTTTTCCAGGGGTCTTTGTCATTATTCCCCGGTTCGTTCCAAGCCATATTGTTCTCCACTAAAATTGGCGAAAGTAAAATTCTCGCCACTACAATTAAAATATATTTATATTAATGTTCAATATAATCGACTAACTCACTGTACTTAGTAGAAATTAATCTTTCCCACTCACGTGATGGCATATTAACCTCTAGGTGACAGTGACCTTGTTCATCATAAGTCTCGCTAGTAACGCAATTTAACTTGTATAGTTCACCCCGTAATTTACCTGCACTTGGTGGTATAGTTAACTGATAATTTACTACCTGAATATCTAGACGCTCAGCGAGTGCAGTAAATAGCAGTTCAGTACCAATATTTGCCTGTGCCGATAGCCAAACACGAATTGGCATGCCTTGATCATCTCGGTCTATTCGCGGTTCAATATCATCTAAATTATCAATTTTATTACAGATAATTAGCTGAGGCACATCACTCGCCTCTATCTCTTTAAGCACATATTCTACTTGTTCAATATTATCACTGCGCCTATCATCTGAAATATCAACCACATGCAATAATAATTCGGCTTCACGGGTTTCAGTTAGTGTTGCTTTAAACGCAGCAACTAAATCATGCGGTAAATGACGAATAAAGCCAACCGTATCCGCTAAAATGACGCGGCCTATCCCGAACAAATCAATTTTTCTTAACGTTGGATCTAAAGTAGCAAACAACTGATCAGCTGCATACACGTCAGCTTGTGTTAATGTATTAAATAGCGTTGATTTTCCTGCATTAGTATAACCAACTAAAGATAAAGTGGGTAACTCTGCTCGAGTTCTCGCTCTTCGCCCTTGCTGTCTTTGTACTTCAACTTTACCTAAACGTTTACGAATATTAACCATACGCTCACGCAATAAACGTCTATCTGTTTCAAGCTGAGTTTCACCAGGTCCTCGAAGACCGATGCCACCTTTTTGTCTTTCTAAATGAGTCCAGCCTCGAATCAGACGACTACTCATATGACGTAATTGTGCTAATTCAACTTGAAGCTTGCCTTCGTGAGTTCTAGCGCGTTGCGCAAAGATATCAAGAATTAAGGTTGTGCGATCAACCACTCGACATTCACACAATGCTTCAATATTCTTTTCTTGAGACGGTGTTAAACTATGATTAAACAGAACAACATTGGCACCAACTAGATGAACAGCATCACGAATTTCTTCTGCTTTACCTGAGCCGACAAAAAAACGAGGATGAGGAGTATTTCGCTTACCTGTCACAACGGTCAACGCTTGTACGCCAGCAGAAGACACTAACATTTTAAATTCGCTTAGGTCTTCTCTACTGCTTTCATCTGGAAAGTCTAAATGAACAAGTACGGCTTGTTCACCCGCTTGATAACGTTCAAACAATAGCGTTAAATCCTAGTACCATAATAAATATGGTTAATCGTTCTCAAAAAAATATAAAAAGCGTTAAGCATCTGATGATTGATCATCCGAGCTAGGTGCTGGTGCTGTATTAACAGCGCGAGAAGGTACAACGGTAGATATAGCGTGCTTATATACCATCTGACTAACCGTATTTTTAAGGAGAATAACAAATTGATCGAACGATTCTACTTGTCCTTGTAACTTAATACCGTTAACTAAATATATTGCAACTGGAATGCGATCACGACGTAACGCATTTAAAAATGGGTCTTGCAAAGACTGCCCTTTTGCCATTAGATGGTCCCTTTTATTATTATTAAAACATTACTGGTAAACTTATAACTCAGTAATAAAGTATCTGAAAAACTTGCTATGAAAACAACACAACAAAATGTTATATAAAATAGCTAACAAATTAATTATACATCAATTTTCAACTATTGCTTTATATTTGCTCGCCCTTTACTGCTTTGCGTCAAGCAGTGATAAAACTTGTGTTAAGTTGGTTTTATCATCCGTTGTCAGCCAGTGTAAATCAGGCCAATTCCTTAACCAAGTTAACTGCCTTTTAGCTAATTGTCTTGTTGCACAAACGCCACGAAAAATCATTTCATCGTGATCAAACTCACCCTCAAGGTATTGCCACATTTGTCGGTAGCCCACACAACGAATAGAAGGTAAATCTTGGTGTAAATCGTCTCGTGATTTTAACTTAATCACTTCTTGCTCGAACCCCATATCTATCATTTGCTGATAGCGTAGTGCAATTCGTTCATGTAGAGTGCTGCGTTCTTTGGGAGTTATTGCTAATTGTAGAACATCACCATCGAGCTTAGCACCTTTTATTTGAGTCAATTGTGTCAAAGTGTTACTCGTCAACCTGTACACTTCGAGCGCTCGAGTTAGGCGCTGTGGGTCATTCGGGTGTATTCGCTCTGCTGAAACAGGATCTATTTCAGCGAGCTGGTCATGCATTGCTTGCCAGCCTTTTGCTAAAGCTTCCGTTTCAATTCCTTGACGTATTTCGGCATTTGCTGTCGGTAGAGGGGAAATCCCTTCAATTAAACTTTTGAAATACATCATAGTACCGCCGACCAGCAATGGAATACGGTTGTTACCTCTGATCTCAGCAATTTCAGCTAGGGCATCTCGACAAAAATCGGCCGCTGAATAACTTTCACTCGCATCACGTAAGTCGATAAGTTTATGGGGATATTGCGCCAGTTCTGATTTTGTTGGTTTGGCTGTACCAATATCCATACCCCGATAAATAAGCGCAGAGTCGACACTGACTATATCGCAAGGTAATGCTTCTTGCAGTGCCATAGCCAAAGCGGTTTTACCCGATGCAGTTGGTCCCATTAAACAAATAACAGGTGGTTGATTTGATTCTGTGATGCTTTGAACTGACACGAATGCTTAACTCTTATTGAGAATTACTAAAATAACGTCTTAATATGTGATGTGAGGTCAAGAGGGATAGAATTCAAGAGTAATTGCTGACTAAGTTGTTCATCAAACAATTTTTTCGATAATTTTAATAAAATTTCAGCTTGTTTCTCATCGTATTGAGCCAAAACCATTGCTAAACCAATACTTTGATGAATATCAGTTTCACAAAGTGCCTCTCCTTCGCTAATACTTAATTTTTTAATCAGCGCATCAATAATAGTTATAAATGCTTTACTTACATCTTGCTTACGCAATAACGCGGGAAATTGCCTAATTTGTATTTTATTTTTACTCTGCTCAACAAACACTATGCCCGCATTCGAGAGTATGTTTTGTTCCGCTAATGCAAGACTCAGTTGCTCCTCAGAAAGGCTTAACATTACAGGTAATAACAATGGTTGACTGACCAAACATGCAATATCGCAATCTGATTGCTCATTTTTATGCTGCCAACTTTGTTCAACGAGTTTAGCGTAAGTACTTTTCGCTAAGTTAAATAATGATAAAACTCTAACACCGCTTTCCGCTTTATACAGTGCGTAACCTGGCTGGTGTACACTCAAAAAATTACTCTGTCCGATCGAGCTTTCTGTGCCCATCACCTCGTTGTCTTGTTCTTTATTTTGATGAGAGCCACTAGCGTGTTGAACTTGAGATAAAGCTTCCTGAGGAGGCGTCATTAATGCCTGATAGTTAGCTGATGCAACGGGAGACATTTCGTTAGCTTTTTCTTTTTGACCGTAACCACTATAACTAGGTTGGCGATTCCCAGCATCATTTACATGTTGTAATGGTCTAATATAGTCTGTACTTGGGTGATTTACCGTAGGAGCTGTTGATGCATGGCTATCTTGTCTTTCATTTACACCTAACGAGGAATAAGACTGTTCAGGTGCTAAAGCAAGATCACTATCAGCAGTAGTAAAGAGGTCTTCGCCTGCTAAAGCTGACGTCAATGCTTTATGACAAACTGAATAGATAAAATCATGAACATAACGGCTTTGATGAAAACGTACTTCATGCTTTGATGGATGAACATTTACATCGACTTCTCGATGATCAAGCTGTAAAAACAGTACAAATGCAGGGTAAGTATCTGCTGGTAATAAATCTGCATACGCTTGTCTAATGGCATGATTAATTAATTTATCACGCATCATTCTGCCATTGACATAGCTATAACAAAGATCGTTTTGGCTACGTGAGAAACTTGGTTTAGCTAACCAACCCGATAGCGTCATATTATCATGAGGGCAATCTACTTCTACAGCATGTTCAATAAACTTTGGCCCACAGACCATAGCAACACGCTTAATACATTGTGCGTGAGTACTCGCCATACGATACTGACGAACAGTATTGCCGTTATGCGTTAGGATAAAACTTACTTCAAAGTGAGCAAGCGCGATCCGGCGTACTACTTCATCAATATGATTGAACTCTGTTTTTTCCGTACGTAAAAACTTCCGCCTAGCCGGTGTATTAAAAAACAAGTCAAGCACTTCAATGCTAGTACCATCTGGGTGAGCCGCTGGTTTTATACTGACGGACATATCTCGCCCTTCAGCAATAGCTTGCCATGCAGTTTTTTGAGATTGCGGCTTAGAGGTTAACGTTAATCGAGCAACAGAGCTAATACTGGCTAACGCTTCACCTCGAAATCCTAAACTATCAATAGCTTCTAAGTCATTTAAGTTCTTAATCTTACTAGTTGCATGACGACTTAATGCCAACGTTAATTCTTCTTTAACTATGCCATGTCCATTATCTGTAATTTTTATCTTTTTAATGCCACCTTTATCAACATCAAGATGAATTGATGTTGCACCGGCATCTAAACTATTTTCAATCAACTCTTTAATAACAGACGCGGGGCGCTCAACCACTTCACCAGCAGCAATTTGGTTAGCCAAACGTGCAGGCAATATAGCAATAGTCATAGGGGCTTATCCGGTACGAGGAATTTTTAATGTTTGACCAATTCGTAATGAATTAGACTTTAATTTATTGATTGATTTAAGTTTGCTCATAGATATATTGTAACGTTTGGCTAGTACAGACAGTGACTCACCACTACGTACTTTATGCTTTTTGTATCCCACCGACGCAAAATAAGATCCAGTTAAAGGATGTGCTAAAAAGTGACTTTTGATACCTGCATGAATTGCATTGGCTAAGCGTTGCTGGTGTTTAGACCATGTTAAATTTTTCTCTTCTTTATGATTAGAAATAAAGCCTGTTTCGACCAATATTGAAGGTATATCCGATGATTTAAGTACCGCAAAGTTACCATTTTGTGGTGTTTTCTTATGCATTTTAGTGATTTTTTTCAGCTCTTTGATTACGTTATTTGCGACACCAAAACTGACACCCAAAGAATGCTCTTTACTCATGTCTGCTAAGGTAAGTGCTAAGTGACTATCTGAGGTATTCTTGATTACACCACCACCGCCGCCAAGTAACTCTGATTTCTTTTCTCTGTTTACTAACCACTTTGCTAGTTCTGATTCAGCCCTACTCTTTTTCACTACCCACACAGAGGCGCCGCTAGGCTGAGGCGTATGGAAAGCATCTGCGTGAATGGATACTAGAAAGTCGACATTTTTCTCTCGCGCTAAGCTGGTACGACGATTTAAATTAACATAATAATCACCAGTACGGATCATCACAGCCCGCATGCCCTTTTCTTTATTAATCAATTTTTGCAATTTTTTCGCTATGGCTAAAGTCACATGTTTTTCATAGGTTCCTTTACCACCAATAGAGCCAGGATCCTCACCACCATGACCAGCAACAACACCTATTATGATATCACCAGTACTTTGCTTAGATTTAGAAACATGCTTTTTACTACTGGCTTTATCATAAAGATCAATAACCAAACGATTACCGTATTGCCCAGCAGGCGCTAATGGAAAAACAGTCAATTGATAGGATTGGTTGAGCTCTAATACCAAGCGCGTTTTACCTTTATTGACACTTGAACGGAAACGCTTTACCCGTGGACCGTTAACAGCAAGTTTTTTTAGTGAAGCGGTATTTTTTGTATTGGTAAAATCAATGACCAATCGGTTTGGATTACTAAGGGTAAAGTACTTGTAGTCCGGCTTTTGCTTAACATCAAAAACAATACGGGTATTTTCCGGTGCGGGCCACACACGAATACCATCAATGCTATTGGCAGCAAAGACACTCACCGAAACTAAACTTGATACAGCAACACATAGCAAACTTAGCGCCTGTAACTTTGCTACCGCTAGGAGAATTCTCCGATACATCCAACTAACCCCAGTTTTTTTATAGCTTTATAATTTGCGTAAGCGCTGTCATTACGTTTTCGCCATGAACAGATTCTGCTTGCAGCTTGATGACTCTTTGTTCATCTTGATAAGCTAGATTAATGATTAAATCTGCTTTAGCCAATAGCCCAGTTCCTTTTTCTGGCCATTCAATAAAGCAGCAACAGTCATTATTAAAATAATCTCGAATGCCCATATATTCTAATTCTTCAGCATCAGCAAGACGATATAAATCAAAATGAAAGACTCGCCACTCCCCTAATTCATAAGGTTCAACCAAAGTGTAAGTCGGGCTTTTTACATTGCCTACATGCCCCATACCTCGGACAAACCCTCGGGTAAGCGTGGTTTTTCCTGCGCCTAAATCACCGTTAAGGTAAACGACTAATGTTTGCTGAACAGTTGCACTTTTAAGTACATCTGCCAAGCCTGAGCCAATGGCTATGGTGGCAGCTTCATCAGGTAAAAAATATTCTAATTGCTTCATTTTAATTTTCTATGTTTATTGCTACTACTATTATGACGTTAAGAATTAATCACTTTACCGTTGAGCAACTGCTGTAATGGTATAAATAAATCACTCGCTAACAAGCCACGCTGACCATTCTTATTGACTATAATATCAGCTGCAGCGCCATGAATATATGCTGCCAAGCATGTAGCGTAAAAAATATTACCACTTTGCATCACTAAAGCACTAATAACTCCACTTAATACATCCCCCATACCACCCGATGCCATTCCTGCATTACCTGAATTATTGATAACAACATGCTCACCATCTGAAATTAATGTGCCCGCGCCTTTAAGTAAACAAATACCACCGTATTGTTTAGCAATAGCGCGTACTGCAGAAAATCGATCTTTCTCAATACTAACCACATCACAATGTAACAACGCAGCAGCTTCTTTAGGATGTGGTGTTAATACCCAATGATTACATTGTTCTTTAGTCTTACTTAATAGTATTAAAGCATCGGCATCAAGGACTGCGGTCTTATTCTTTGTCAGGCTAGTTTTACACATTAATTCAAATAACTGCTGTGCTTCTTCACTTTGCCCTAACCCAGGACCGATGAGGTAAGTTCTTGCTCTATACAGTTGAGCTGACTTTTCCAATAAAACACTTGTTGATGGTGCCAGCATCAACTCAGGTCGGCCATTCATGATAAGTGTTTGATTATTTTTGTGACAGCTCACTGCAACTAAACCAGCACCACAACGCAAGGCTGATTCACTGGCAAGGCGAATTGCCCCTGGCATAGTGGCGCAACTTCCTACAGCCAATAATAAACCACTATCCCCTTTATGGCTGGTAGGTAAGCGTTTAGGTTGGTTCAAAGGTAATATATATTGGGCATAGTAATTATTGGTTTTCACTTGTTTAGTGAAAGCGTTATTCATTGCCAAAGGTGCCAAGAATAGTTTACCGACAAAATTGGCAGCCTGGCCCGTTAACAAACCTTGCTTATATACGATAAAAGTTAGCGTTACATCAGCAATGATGGCTTGTATCTCAATGTTTCCGCCATGTACTTGACCTGTTGTTGCGCAAAGTCCAGAAGGCACATCAATACTTATTACCTTGGATTGTTGATGATTAATGCTTGATACAAGTTCTTGCAGCTGTGGTGTAAGTTGACCGGTAAAGCCAATGCCAAATAAAGCATCAACAATTACCTCACCAGTAAACTTACTGATAACAACTAAGTTATCAGTATTTTTATTCGTCATATCCTCAATTATTGGTGATACTCCTGTGGAGATCATGGCTTGATAAGCCAGTAAGGCATCACCTTTTAATTGGCTCGCATCACAAGTAAGTAGCACACTCACCTTTATCTTGGCTTGATGCGCTAATTTAGCAACGACAAAACCATCACCGCCATTATTTCCTTTACCACACAGTATTAATATATGTTGGGTGTTAGGCCAACTATTCAATAATTGTGTGAAAATTGCTGCACCCGCGCTTTGCATAAGTTCATACATTGCTATACCTTGACTTCGCGCAACATTCGTTTCATTTTTCAAGACTTGGTTTGCACTATACACAGATGTCATAGGTGGCTTTTGTGATAAACTTGGTGATAATTTCATGGTGGTATTAATTTAACCTCAATCAATGGTTCAACAAACAAGCTGAAGCTGACTCAACTTTATGACAATGTCTCTTATTAACTATCAAGAATTAGCAGAAAAAATCAAGTGTTGGGGCAAAGAATTAGGTTTTTCTGATTTAGGCATCAGTGATATTGACTTATCCGCTCATGAAAGTATGTTAGAGCGTTGGTTAGCTAATAACTACCACGGCAATATGGATTACATGGCGCGCCACGGTTTAATGCGTGCTCGACCTGCGGAATTAGTCCCTGGCACCATTAGAGTCATTAGCGTACGTTTAGATTACCTGCCACAAAATGCTAAATTTGCCCGTATTTTAAAAGATAAAGACAAAGCCTATATTAGCCGATATGCGCTCGGGCGTGATTATCATAAATTAATGCGTAAACGGTTACAGCAATTAGGAAAAAAAATAGCAGAGCACTGCAGCGACTTTAACTGTCGACCCTTCGTTGATTCAGCCCCCGTAATGGAAAGGCCACTGGCAGAAAAAGCGGGACTGGGCTGGGCTGGTAAGCATACCTTATTAATCAATAAACAAGCAGGCTCTTGGTTTTTCTTAGGTGAGCTCTTTGTTGATATTCCCTTGCCAGTTAGTAGTAATAAGTATAGTGAAAGTGCTATCAAAGCCATTGAAACACCGACCAAAACAAATGATTGCGGGACCTGTGTCGCTTGCATTAAGATTTGTCCCACTAAAGCGATAGTCGAGCCTTATACTGTTGATGCTCGGCGTTGCATTTCTTATTTCACCATTGAATCACCTGACGCCATACCTGAAGAGTTACGTCCTTTAATGGGTAATCGTATTTATGGCTGTGATGATTGCCAATTAATTTGTCCTTGGAATAAATACGCTAAGCTTAGTCTTGTTGATGACTTTCAAGCGAGGAATAATTTGGATGATATCAGTTTACTTGAGTTGTTCGCTTGGTCAGAAGAATACTTCCTCAATACTTTACAAGGCTCGCCCATAAGACGTATTGGTTTTCAAAGTTGGCTGCGTAATATTGCGGTAGCATTAGGTAATGCACCCTATAGTGATATGATTGTAACAGCATTAACCGAAAGGTTACCTGAAGCAAGTGAGCTCGTTGTTGAGCATATTAACTGGGCTCTAGCGCAGCAAAACAACAAAAAAATGCTCTCGGAGAAAGTGGCAGTAGAGCAAGTAAAAAACCATAGATTAACACTGCGCTTGGTCCGCTCCGTTGAGAAAGGTCTTACTAGAGATGCCTAACGCGGTAAAATATAAACGGGTTAATTAATTGTAACTTTATTGAGTATATCTATATCGGCTTTAGCCTCATCTAGCTCATGCTGGAGGCTCAATATTTTTTTAATCGCATCATTTTTTTCAGCCGTTACTTTTTTCTCTTTTACTTTACTATCCGCTAGTTGTTGCTGAGTTTTTGTTAGGGTCGCCATCAAATTAGCAATATCGGTATTTTGAGCAAATTTTTGGTCGTCTCTCGCATTAACAAAATCATCATCCGCTGAATTCAACAGCTCTCTAGATTTAAAACTAAAATAATCAACCAGTAAACGTCCAACAAGAATCAAGCAAGTTAAAAAGAAAACGACAAGGTATTGGTTTTTTTCAAGGGATGCCACAGAGGTTGTTATTTTCGTTAAAAAATCTCCTTGAGCATTTATAAAATAACTAAACAGCTGATTATGCCAAACAAACCAAGTAAAAATATAAATAATAATAAAACTAGGTGCAGGGTTTTGGTTCTCGGTAAAAGAGAGTATTGATTTGAGTGTTTTCTTATTAATCAC
>MAAC01016757.1_pt1 | contig 12474 bp, 10 predicted proteins | sample 1115981 | NCBI WGS metagenome assembly MAAC01 (sample SAMN04961126, study PRJNA320927) | seawater metagenome | isolation source: sample BD02T64 sea water enriched with oil for 64 days | place: USA:Gulf of Mexico | collected 2013-07-27 | reverse complement strand
ATAGAACTCCGTAAACAACTCCCATACCCGCACCAATTGAAATGCCGATAGATAAGTATAATAACTGTTTTTGATTCATCGTTTTATTTTTTTAAATTCTTTTTTTGTTGTTGATCTAGCAGCATGCCTAAAACAAGTCCAACGCCAGCTCCAATAGGTAAGCCAAGGCCTGTGCTGTTAAATATGATTCCGACACCTGCACCAAATATCATTCCTATACCTGCATTTTTATATTTCATTTTTTATTGATTTGAAATGATTAGAACTCCGATGCTTATAGCAGCTACACAAATAGCAAAAACGAGCAATAATACTTTTTTGTTTTTAATTTGAAATCCTAACATCTCTTTTTAGTTTATTAAATGTAAAATTAATAAGGGGATAACTTGGAGTACAAATACAACAAACTTTAATACAACGACTATCATATTTAATGACTTAGAGTTCCAGTATTCAAGACAGGAGAAGCTTCTTTGTCTCCGCATAAAATAACCATTAAGTTGCTTACCATTGCTGCTTTACGTTCATCATCTAAGTCAACAATTTGCTTTTTACTTAGTTCTTCTAAAGCCATTTCGACCATGCTAACAGCACCTTCAACAATTTTATGTCTGGCTGCAACTATAGCTGTTGCTTGTTGTCTTTTTAACATGGCGCTTGCAATTTCTTGCGCATAGGCTAAATAGCCAATTCTTGCTTCAAGCACTTCAATTCCAGCAATAGCTAATCGTTCTTCAATTTCTTTTTCAAGCGCTTCACTTACTTCGTTAACACTAGATCGTAAGGTAATGTCTTCTGTGTGTCCTTCATCAGCAAAATTATCATATGGATACATACTTGCTAGTTTTCTTACCGCTGCATCTGTCTGAACTCTTACAAAGTTTTCGTAATTATCAACGTCAAAGGCAGCGTTATATGTATTTGTAACTCTCCAAACCAAAATGGTACTAATCATTACTGGGTTTCCTAATTTATCGTTGACTTTTAGTCTTTCACTATCAAAGTTACTTGCTCTAAGAGATATTGTTCTTTTCTTATATAATGGATTTGCCCAATACAAACCATTTGATTTTATAGTTCCAACATATTTTCCGAACAGCAATACTACTTTTGACGTGTTTGGGTTTACCAAAATAAAACCAAAAAAGAAAATGAACCCAGTAAAAGTAGCTATTAAGTATATAGGGGTTTCAAATTTAATAGATATTAAAATTCCTCCGATAAATAAAGAGAATGCTATTAATAGCATTAAATATCCGTTAGCGGGTTTTATTATTGTTTCTTGTTTCATGACTGCTTGTTTTATTATGATATTAAAATGATATCACAAAGATATAATATTTTTTTCCTTATTTCCAAATATTTAAAGCATTATTTTTATAAATTAGCAAAAACATAAATCTAAAGATTATATATATGAAAACTAAAATTTTATACTTGTTAGCGTTTGTTTTTATGAGTAATTTCTCATTTGCGAACACAAACAATGACAGTAACAACGACAATGTTGTTTGGGGAGCAACTGGACATAGAGTTATTGGAGAAATTGCAAGTAAGCACCTGTCAAATAAAATCAAAAGAAGAATAAAAGAACTATTAAACGGACAAAGTTTAGCAATGGTTTCGACATTTGCAGATGATATTAAATCAGATAAAAAATACAATGATTTTTATACTTGGCATTATGTAAACTTAAATGATGATGAGACGTATGAAACCTCAAAAAAGAATCCAAAAGGAGATTTAGTAACTGGGATTGCAAAATGTAAACAAGTGCTAATGGACGATACTTCTTCTAAAGAAGACAAAGCTTTTTATTTAAAAATGTTAATTCATTTTATAGGTGATTTACATCAGCCAATGCATGTCGGTAGAGTTTCTGATAGAGGTGGAAATGATTTTAAAGTAAAATGGTTTTACAAGGGGTCTAATATGCATAGAGTTTGGGATAGTGAAATGATTAATAGTTTTAATATGACCTATACAGAGCTTGCAAATAATACAGCTGTATTAAGCAAGGCTCAAATTAAAGACCTGCAAAAAGGGACCGTAGTGGATTGGGTAAATGAATCAAAAGTCTTAGCACAAGAAATTTATCGTTCTGCAAAAAGTGAAGAAAATTTAAGGTATCGTTATATGTATGATCATTTTAAAACAGTAAGAAGCCAACTTCAAAAAGGAGGAATTAGGCTCGCGAAAGTACTAACCGAAATTCTTGGATAAATAAAAATATTAAAAACCTCAAACTAGTTTGAGGTTTTTTTCTTGTTAATTTTAGTTAATAGTTTTTAAATCAGTCAATTATTTTTTAATTTAGTTCCGGTATGAGGAAAATTCATGTGCTTTTTTGTGTAGCGATTTTATTTGTTTCTTGTAAAAAAGAAGTCAAAAAAAATCTAGTTAGAACGGATACTATTCTTTCTTATAACTATGCTGAATTAGCTCCTTTGTTATTTAAAAATGATGATACAACATATATAATTAACTTTTGGGCTACTTGGTGTGCTCCTTGTGTAAAAGAGTTGCCAGCATTTGAGAAAATTGGTGCTAATTATAAGGGGAAAAAGGTAGAAGTGATTTTAGTCAGTTTAGATTTTCCTAGTCAGATTGAAAGTAAATTAATCCCGTTTATAAAAAAGAACCAACTTAAATCTCAGGTTGTTTTAATGAATGATCCAAATCAAGATACTTGGATCCCTAAAGTAAGTAAAAAATGGTCAGGGGCAATACCTGCAACTTTAATATACAATTCAAAGAAGAGAGCTTTTTACGAGCGTTCTTTTGAGTATGATGAATTAGAAAATGAACTACATAAATTTTTAAATTAACACATATGAAAACAATCAAAACAATTTTATTGGTTAGTGTTTTTGCATTAATCACAGCATTTACTTTAACCCCAATTGATGGGTATACAGTTGGAGATATTGCTACAGACTTTAAATTAGAAAATGTGGATGGAAATATGGTTTCCATGTCAGACTACAAAGATGTTAAAGGATTTATAGTAGTCTTTACTTGCAATACTTGTCCGTATTCAGTAGCTTATGAAGATAGAATTATTGCATTAGATAAAAAATACAAATCAAAAGGATATCCAGTAATCGCGATTAATCCAAATGACCCAAAGGCATCAAATGGAGATAGCTTGGCAGACATGAAAGTAAGAGCAAAAGCAAAAGGATTTACGTTTCCGTATTTGTTTGATGATGGGCAAAAGGTGTATCCAAAATATGGAGCAACAAAAACACCGCATGTGTTTATCTTGAAACAAGAAGGAAAAGGTTTGAAAGTAGCATATATAGGTGCTATTGATAATAATTCTCACAACCCAGATTCGGTTACAAAAAGATATGCAGAAGATGCAATTGATGCGTTGCTAGCAGGACGAAATCCTAAAAAAAGTACTTCTAGAGCAATTGGGTGTTCAATTAAAGCATTATAAAAAAAAGGGAGTTAATAGATCGATTAGCTCGTTTTTTTTATTCAGTAACTTTTAGCCTGGCTTTTGCAGTTACTGCAATGTCAGAATAATCGTTGTTTAAGTATTTTAAATAACCGGTAATAGCAATCATGGCTGCATTGTCAGTTGTGTATTCAAACTTAGGAACATAAGTTGTCCAGCTCCAATGTTTTTCTGCCAATAGCAAACGTTTTCTGATTTCAGAATTTGCAGAAACTCCACCAGCAATAGCAATGTGTTTAATTCCAGTGTGTTTAACAGCGTTTTTTAATTTATCCATTAAAATTTCTACAATAGTATACTGTATAGAAGCACATATATCTACTAAGTTTTCTTTAATGAAATTTGGATTCTCTTTTACTTGTTTTTGGATAAAGTATAGAATACCAGTTTTTAATCCGCTAAAGCTAAAATCTAAATCGCCTACTTTTGGTTTGGTGAATTTAAAAGCTTTGGGGTTTCCTTCTTGTGCAAATTTGTCAATTAAAGGTCCTCCAGGATACTGTAATCCCAAAATTTTAGCAGATTTATCGAAAGCTTCACCAACTGCATCATCTATTGTTTCCCCTAAAACTTCCATATCAAAATGATTAGAAACTTTTACAATCTGAGTATGACCACCACTAATTGTTAAGCAGATAAAAGGAAAAGGAGGTTTTTTAGCATCCTCTTCATCAATAAAATGCGCTAAAATATGAGCTTGCATATGATTCACATCAATCAACGGGATATTTAATCCTAGTGCTAAAGATTTAGCAAAAGAGGTTCCTACTAATAAAGATCCCATTAGTCCGGGTCCGCGAGTAAATGCGACAGCATTTAAGTCTGATTTATTAATATTTGCTTGTTCTAGTGCTTGTTGAACTACAGGTACAATGTTTTGCTGATGAGCTCTTGAAGCTAGCTCAGGAACAACACCGCCGTATTTTGAATGAACTTCTTGATTTGCTACAACATTACTTAATACTTTGCCGTTATAAATTACAGAAGCGCTTGTGTCATCGCAAGATGATTCTATTCCTAAAATGTATACTGATTTTTGGTTCAAAAGGTTAAAAGATTTAAATTGCTGCTGCAAAAATATTGATTCATATTCAATAGTTATAAAAAATTCAACTTTCTTTGTGAAAAATGGCAATATTTTTGATTAGAATTGGTTAATCCCTTCAATTGAATAAAAATAATAATATTAAAAACAAGGTTAAAATACTAGTAAGATTTTTAGGATATATCCTGTTGTTCTTATTTTTGGTTAGTATTATACTTTCTGTACCTGCTGTCCAAACACGTTTGGCAAAAACACTTACCAATAAGTTAAAAGAATCTTATAATACAAATTTACATATTACAAGAGTAGATTTGTCTTTTTTAGGTTCTGTACAGTTAAAAGGCGTTGAGCTTAGAGATCATCATAATGATACGCTGATATTTGTAAAAAACTTAAGAACATCATTGTTAAACGCAAAAAAAATAATTGACAATAAGGTGAACTTAGGGAGTGTTTCTCTAGATGGAGTTGATTTTTACTTGAAAACTTACAAAGGAGAGGGTAATGACAATTTATCAATTTTTGTGGAAAGTTTTAATGATGATACACCAAGAGATTCTTTGAAAGATCCATTTTTACTGAATAGTTCAAATATCTATTTAGATAACTTAAATTTTACCTTAATCGATGAGAATAAAAAAAATAAGATTCAGTTTTCTGTAAAAGAAGGAGGAGGTAGTTTAAGTGATTTTAAAATTTTAGGACCAGATGTGACTGCTAAAATTAGAGGGTTGTATTTTGTAGATGATAGAGGTATAGAAATTACAAACCTTACTACAGATTTTACATATACTAAAACTCAGATGCTTTTTAAGAATACCATTTTAGAAACTAAAACATCTACCTTAAATGCAAACATACTATTTAACTACCAACGTAAAGATCTACAGTTTTTTAATGATAAAGTAGCTATAAAAGCAGACTTTACTAAAAGTAGAATTTCGTTAGTAGATTTAAGTAAACTTTATGAAGAATTTGGTGTAACCGATGTGCTAAATTTAAATGGAAATTTAATAGGTACTTTGAATGACTTTAAGGTGCCCGATTTTGAGGTTTTATCTGACGAAGGAATTGTTATTAAAGGTGATTTAGAATTTAAAAATGCGATTAACACAGAAAAGGGATTTTCTTTTAAAGGTGATTTAAAAAATGTTACTACAAATTACGATGCCTTAAAAAGTGTGTTGCCAAACTTGTTAGGGAAAAAGTTGCCAATAGAGTTTAAACGTCTTGGAGACTTTACACTAAGAGGAACAACAGCTATAAATGAAGATAAACTAGATGTTGATGTAGTGATTAGATCAAGTATTGGAGCAGCAAAGGCCGATTTAAAACTAACCAACATCGCTACTGTTGATAATGCTAGTTATAAAGGAAATGTTGAATTCATAAATTTTAATCTGGGTAGGTTTCTTGATGAGCCTCTTTTGGGAAAAGTAACTTTAAATGGGGATGTAAATGGAACTGGATTTAGAATTGATAATATAAATACAGGAATAGTTGGTGTAATTAGTGAAGTTGAGTTTAAAGGTTATAACTATAAAAATTTAAACGTAAATGGGTTGTTTCAGAAAAAATTATTTAATGGAAACTTAAATGTAAATGATGAGTTCTTAAAAATGAGATTTAGTGGATTGGCTGATTTTTCTTCAAAAATAAATCGATTTGATTTTACAGCAACTATTTCAGAAGCAGATTTAGTTAAAACAAACTTGTTTACTAGAGATAGTATTTCAAAGATAAAAGGTCAATTAGAATTTGATATTGTTGGGAATACTTTTGATGATATTATTGGGAAAACGACATTCAATAATATTGAGTACACCAACCAAAAGCAAACTTATAACTTTAAAAGGTTTATAGTTTCATCATCTGTTAAAGAGAATATTAAAACAATACATATTAATAATAACTCAGATGCAAATGGCATTACCCAGGGGTATATTAAAGGGGATTTTAAATTTAGCGAGTTAATACCATTAACTCAAAATGCATTAGGTAGCGTGTATGCAAATTACACCCCTTATAAAGTTGCACCAAATCAAATTTTCGAATACAATTTTAATGTATATAATCAAATTGTAGATGTCTTTTTTCCAGAGATATATATAGATGAAAACACAAACATTAATGGTTTAATTGATACGAAGAACGATATATTTAAACTTGAACTGAAATCTCCAAAAGTTATTGCATACGGAAATGTGTTGGACTCAATTAACCTAAGAGTAAATACTCAAAACAAATTGTATAACACACATTTAAGAGTGTCAAAGATTAATACGAAATACTTTAATGCCACAAAACTAAACTTAATCAATAGGACAGAAAACGACACCTTGTTTGTGAAGTCAGAGTTTAAGGGAGATAATAAACCGGGTGAGACTTTTAATATGGATTTCTTCTATACGTTTAATGAAGAAAAAAAATCAGTTTTAGGGATACAAAAGTCAACCTTTAATTTTGAGGAAAATACCTGGCGCATAAATCCGAAGGATAATAAAGACAATAAAGTAGTTTTTGATCTTAAAAAGAATGAATATAATTTTTCGCCTTTTAATTTAAAATCTAACGAACAAGAAATTTCTTTTAAAGGTATTGTTAAAGATTCAACCTATAAAGACTTAAAAATAAATTTTGTAAATGTAAAATTATCAAGCTTCTTACCTCCAATAGATAGTTTATCTATGAATGGTATATTGAGTGGGGATCTAGACTTTATACAAAAAGAGGGGCAGTATAGTCCAAAAGGGAGTTTGTTTGTAAAAGACTTTAAAATTAACTCTTTTGAGCAAGGAGATTTAAACTTAAAAGTGGCTGGAGAAAATTCGTACGAAAAATATATTGTTGATTTGTCTCTAATAAATTTAAATAGAGAAAGTATTACAGCAAAAGGGACGGTAGATTTTACACAACAAAGACCTGTTATAGATTTGAAAGTTGACTTAGATAAGTTTCAATTAAATGCATTTAGTCCTTTAGGTCAGGATGTGTTATCAAAAATAAGAGGAGAAGCTTCGGGTAGTTTTGATGTTACTGGTTTTTTAAGGAATCCTGATATGAAAGGAGAGTTAGAGTTAACAAATGCAGGTTTGCAATTTCCGTATTTAAATGTTGATTACGATTTTGAGGGAACTACAAAAATTAGATTAAATAAACAGCAATTTATTTTTGAAAAGTTAAACTTATTAGACACAAAACATAATACAAGCGGGAATTTTAGTGGGGATATTACACATCAAGATTTTAAATCCTGGTATATGGACCTTAATATCCTAACTGATAATTTAGTAGTGTTAGATACCGAACAGTCAGTCGAGTCTTTGTATTATGGTACGGCCTTTATTAAAGGAAGTGCAGATATTGTTGGTATGACAGATAATTTATTTATAGAGGTTAATGCTACAACGAACCCTGGAACCAAATTTGTAATTCCTTTAAAAGATGTAAAAACCATAGATAATTATAAATTAATCAGATTTAAATCGGATAAAATATCAGTTGTAGAAGAAAAAGCAGCAAATGAATTTGTTTTAAATGCCATAAAGGGATTAAAATTAGAAATCAATTTAGAAGTGACTAATGATGCGGTCGCGGAGGTAGTGATTGATAAAAATAATGGAAGCCTATTGAGTGGGAAAGGATATGGAAATCTTAAAATTAAAATAGATACACGTAATAATTTTTCTATGGATGGAAATTTTACTGTAGAAGAAGGGAAGTATGAATTTAAATATGGAGGCTTAGTAAACAAAACATTTAATGTTGTTAATGGCGGAACTATTTCTTGGAATGGAAGTCCGTATGATGCAGATTTAAACATTACAGCGATTTACACAACTACAGCAAACCCTTCTGTATTATTAGAGAATTTTAATTCGAGTAGAAAAATTCCAGTAAACTTAATTACCAAAATAAGTGGAGGGTTGTTTAATTCGAAACAAGAATTTGATATAGAAATTCCGAATGTAAATAATACAATTACTTCAGAATTAGAATTTAAACTGAATGATAATAATGTGGATGAAAAAACGAAACAGTTTTTATCACTCTTAGCATTAAATACATTTTACAACCCAGATCAATCTAATTTTAACGGATCTACAGCCTTACTCGGTACCACCTCTAATGCAATTACAAATGTAATTTCTGATTTGATAAGTAGTGACGATGGCAAAGTACAGTTTAATGTAAACTATAATATAGCAAATAGAAGTAATGTTGATAATATTATTAATGAAGACCTTGTAAATGTAAATGTTGCAACACAAATTTCTGATCGAGTAGTTGTGAATGGAAAGGTTGGAGTTCCAGTGGGCTCTAAAACACAATCTAGTGTTGTTGGCGAGGTAAAGGTTGAAGTACTACTTAATGAAAAAGGTAATTTTAGAGGGGTTATATTTAACAGGCAAAATGAAATTCAATATTCTACAGAAGAAGAAGGATATACACAAGGAGTTGGATTAACATATCAAGTAGATTTTAATAATCTATCTGAGTTGCTACAAAAAATAGGGTTAAAGAAAAAAAACAATCCCAAAAATAAAGTAAAAAAAGATTCGGTAAAGACAGCAAAATTATCGAAGTTTATAAAATTAAAATCAACAAAAAACAAAAATTAAAGATGAAGGACTATACGCTAGTAATTTTAGCAGCAGGAATGGGGAGTAGGTATGGAGGAACAAAGCAACTAGATGCTGTTTCTGAACATGGAGAGACCATAATGGATTTCTCATTATTTGATGCGGTTAAAGCGGGTTTTACTAAAATTGTTTTTATTGTTAGGAAAGATATCTTAGAAGAAGTTAAAAGTGATTTTGGGGCAAAGTTAGAAGGTAAAGTAGCAATAGAATATGTTATTCAAGAAACATCTAAAGTGCCAGAAAAATATAAAGAAAACCAACGTGTAAAGCCTTGGGGAACTGGCCATGCATTGTTAGTGGCGAAAGATGTAATTAAAGATAATTTTTGTGTCATTAATGCAGATGATTTTTATGGTTATGATGCATTTGTGTCAATCTTATCATTCTTAAAAAATACTGATGAGAGCACAAACGAATATGCCATGGTTGGATATCCTATTTTTAATACGTTGTCAGATAATGGAAGCGTTTCTAGAGGAGAGACTTTTGTAGATGAGAACAAAAATTTACATAAGATTATTGAGAGAACCTCAATAACGAAACAAGGAGATACAATTGTTTATAAGACAGAAGAAGGCGAAGAAGCTACAATTTCTAAAGACACCTTAGTTTCTATGAATTTTTGGGGATTTACTCCAGCATTTTTAGATTTCTTAGAAACGGAATTTAATGACTTTTTAGGGACCAATTCTAAGGAGCTAAAAACAGAATTTTTTCTACCATTTGTAGTAGATAATTTAATCCAGAATAAACAGGCAGATGTGAAGGTAATTGGTACAGATGCATTGTGGATGGGAGTCACCTATAAAGAAGATAAAGACATTGTAGTAAACAAAGTGAAGGAGCTTATAAGTGCGTCACTTTATCCAGCAAAACTTTGGTAATGAGGAGTTTATTAGAGCGAATTTTTAATGAATTTCAGATTGATTCTACATTTAAAAACTACCAAGAATTAAATTCTGGCCACATTAATGATACGTATTTAATACAAACCAACAATAGGCCTAATTACGTTCTTCAAAGAATCAATGGAAATGTGTTTTCTGACGCTGGTAATTTAGTGGTAAATAAAGTGTTGGTTAGTGATTTTTTACAATCAAAATATACCAATTTACCTTTCGAAGAAGTATCAAAAAAAGTATTGTGTTTTGTGAAAACAAAAGACAATGCTTTTTTTTATAAAGATCAAGACCAAAACATTTGGAATCTCTCCGTTTTTATAGAGGACTCAATTACCTATTTAAAAACGCCAAATTCTAAAATTGCTTTTGAAGCAGGGAAAGCAACAGGTTTGTTTTTAGAGAATACCACAGATTTTGATGTTGCTTCATTAACTGAGATTTTGCCAGATTTTCATTCTATTACAAGTCGCTATCTTCAATTTAAGGAAGCATTAAAAAATGCGACTAAAAGCAATATAGAGAAAACCCAAAGCCTAATCAATTTTGTAGAACTGCATATTGAAGAGATGCTGCAGATTGATAAAGCAATAGAAGAAAAGAGAATCCCTTTACGATTAACGCATTCAGACACGAAAATTTCTAATATTTTATTCTCAAATAATAAAGCACTTTGCTTAATTGATACAGATACTGTAATGAAAGGTGCAATTCATTTTGATTACGGAGATGCAATTAGAACCATTTGTAATATTGCAGATGAAGATGAAAAAAACCTCGATTTAGTAGGTTTTAATCTTGATTTTTTTAAAAGCTATACAAAAGGATTCTTTCAAGAATTAAAAAATATTACAAAAGAAGAAAAAGAATTTCTTCCTGTAAGTATTAAAATGATGCCCTATATTATGGGGCTACGTTTCTTAACTGATTTTCTTAATAATAATATATATTATAAGGTTAGTTACGAAAACCATAACTTAGACAGAGCAAAAAACCAATTTGCGTATATTGAGTCTATAAACAAGAAATATACAGATGTTAAACTGGTTATTGAGAGAGAAATCACTCAATAGTCACTCATTTTCCTCTATAAATATAAGAAAACTCCGAAAACGTTTTCGACGTTTTTTTTTAAGTCAGCCCTTTAAATCCTTAATTTTACAATACGTTTTATGAAAGAAATTAGAAAAATAGCAGTTATGACATCGGGTGGAGATTCACCTGGAATGAATGCAGCAATCAGATCAGTTGTAAGAAGTTGTGCTTATTATGGAAAAGAATGCATAGGTGTTTATAGAGGGTATCAAGGGTTAATAGAAGGAGATTTTATCTCTCTAAATGCCCGTAATGTAAAAAACATTATAAATAAAGGGGGGACTATTTTAAAGTCTGCTAGATCTAATGAGTTTAGAACAGAAGAAGGAAGAAAAAAAGCCTTTGACCATTTAGTAGCGAATGATATTGACGGATTAGTAGTTGTTGGAGGAGATGGTTCTTTTACAGGAGGCGTTGTCTTTAATGAAGAATTTAACTTCCCAATTGTTGGAATTCCTGGAACTATAGATAATGATATTTATGGGACTTCACATACTATAGGATATGATACTGCACTAAATACAACAGTAGACGCAATTGATAAAATTAGAGATACTGCTTCATCACACAACAGATTGTTTTTTGTTGAGGTAATGGGGAGAGATGCTGGTTTTATAGCATTAAATGCTGGAGTTGGAGCTGGAGCAGAAGAAATTTTAATTCCGGAAGAAAACTTAGGATTAGATAGACTGCTAGAGTCTTTAAAGAAGAGTAGAGATGCCGGGAAATCATCAAGTATCGTTGTTGTAGCTGAAGGAGATAAAATTGGTAAGAACGTTTTTGAATTGGCAGATTATGTTGAAGAACATTTACCAGAGTATGAAGTGAGAGTTTCGGTTTTAGGACATATGCAAAGAGGAGGTTCTCCAAGTTGTTTTGACCGAGTATTAGCAAGTAGATTAGGTGTAAAAGCGGTAGAGTTGTTAATTGAAGGACAAACAAATTTAATGGTTGGTTTGGTCAATAATGAAGTAAAGGCAACAAGTTTAGAAAAAGCAATAAAAGGACAGAATACAATTAACTCAGAGCTGTTAAAGGTATCAGATATTATGTCCACATAATATTAATTAAAAGACAAGAATAAATGATTAAAGTAGGAATTAATGGGTTTGGTAGAATTGGAAGATTGGCTTTTCGTTCGGCAATGGAAAGAGATAATGTTCAAATTGTTGGAATTAATGATTTATTAGAAGTTGATTATTTAGCGTATATGCTTAAATATGATTCAGTTCATGGAGCTTTTAACGGTACTGTTGAAGTAGATAACGGGAAGTTAATTGTAAATGGAAATGAAATAAGAATTACAGCAGAAAGAAACCCAGCGGA
>MAAC01000816.1_pt1 | contig 12475 bp, 11 predicted proteins | sample 1115981 | NCBI WGS metagenome assembly MAAC01 (sample SAMN04961126, study PRJNA320927) | seawater metagenome | isolation source: sample BD02T64 sea water enriched with oil for 64 days | place: USA:Gulf of Mexico | collected 2013-07-27 | reverse complement strand
CAAAGGCGGTAACGGTTTTTGCAAGTTGCTCTGACATCATTGGAACCGAAGTTATTAAGTTGCCATGAATTAAATCAGTTTAAAAAAGATAAGTTAAACTATGCTGCCGTAAGCTCACGAACCTTATATTGGCAACATTGTCATCAGCGTTGAATATATGCACTGTTGGCACTGGGTCAAACTAAAAGGCCACTGTTTCAGTGGCCTAAGTACAACCGAAACTCGACAAACACTAATCTAAATTGATAACAAACAAACAATCAAAGGCAATTGGATCTCCTACATTTCCCTCAAAGTATGTCATATCAACCATGCCAGACAATCTTACGGTGCCAGTGCTGTCAGCAAAACGATCAGTACCATAAAGAATCGCATTACTTGTACCTGAGGCCCCAGTAATATGGGTGATCATTTGGCCACTAGGTGTTGTCGTACTATGGTTTGTTGGTTGTACCGTTGTTCTCCCTCGCGTGATGAGCATACCATGATGCATATAAAAATATGTGGTGCCAACTAAGGCAAGGCCACCATTATCACCATTTTCTATTTGTGACAGACAATCCGTCGCTGTACCAATTACCCGACCATCTTCGGCATTGAATAATTCGACATCAAAACAAATTGCATCATCATCCACTCCATCTCCATCAATATCAGGAACTTCGTCCTCATACATTTCTCCGATGCCAACCAAATTTAATACAAGAATGTCCCCTCCACCTTGCCTTGCGTAAAGCGCATTAGATGCAATAGCTAAATAGATAGCCATAATGGCCAGAATCACAGTTTTAAGTTTCATAGCAAATCCTTAAACATAGTAAAAGCATACTTTATGATCTTAAAAGTATGCTTTGGAGCCGACCGAAAAACAAGTTCTGCTGTAGTTCAATAATCAGGGTCAGAGTGGGATATTTTTTGAATATTCCACTCTTATCTTTCTGCTGTTTCTTGATTGTTCTATAATGATATTCACGAATGAAAAAGGAGCTAGTAGGATGCCCAGACACCCGCGGATACAGTTAGTAAAAGAGCCCCTTCACGTTGTTCAACGTGGTCATAATCATAACAACTGCTTTATAGACCGGGATGATTATTTTTATTATTTGGACTGCCTTAAAGAATCATCTCAAAAATATTCTGTGCAACTGCATGCCTATGTACTTATGCCCAATCATGTACAAATGCTACTAACACCTATAGAACATGATGGTGTTTCTAAAATGATGCAATCGATTGGAAGGCGTTATGTACAACACTTCAACCATAGGTATGAGTGCTATGGCACTTTGTGGGAAGGACGCTTTAAATCGTGCTTGGTAGATCGAGACAATTATTTGTTTAGCTGCCATCGCTATATTGAGTCAAACCCAGTTAGAAAAGGTCTCACCTCGAAGGCTGAAAAATATGAATGGTCGAGTCATCACTTCAATGCAAATGGTAGATATGATCCCATTATTACCCCCCACACAAAATATTTAGATTTAGCCGAAACAGATAATGAACGCCAACAAAACTACCGCACTCTTTTCAGCAAACAGATGCATAATAATGAATTAGAATTTATCAGAAGCAGTCTCAACAGTAATGGAGTGTTAGGGGATGATAATTTTATTCTCTTTATAGAACGCTCAACCAATATACGATTGGAAAAAGGTAAAGCAGGTAGGCCACCGAAAAACGGTGAGTGATTAGCTCCACTAGTCTTGGATACCTCGGTATGTAGTAGTACAGTGATTTTGGCCACCTAATTAGAGGTGTTATTATACACCTCATCAAACTTTAGTTGACCACTACAGACATGGCTTAGGTATCGCTATTTGATGAACCTGTGCGCCTGTCTGATGTAGTCAGGTAGTGAATTACAGCTAGAGGTTACTTTGCATCTTAGGTAACAGATTTTAGTTTGGGAATGCACTTTGCTGATTGAACTTAGGTTAACTAGCACTAAATTTAGAAACGGAGATATACCGGAATATTACTTTGATTGTGGCTGAAAAGTGAATAACTACATGGAAAAAATGGTGGCCCCTCGGTGACTTGAACACCGGACCTACCGATTATGAGGCCAACGGAATGGCCTTTTGATGCACCGTAACCGCAAGAAAAACAACGCTTTTTAGTCATTGAAAATGCAAGGCCAGTCAACACCGAAACTATACCGAACTTGACCAAGTCGGCCGAACCGAAGTGATATAGCAACTCCAAGATTTCTATGCGTTTTTCTCGACCGAACTCCGAACTTTTACCGAACTCAGCTGCTTTTCTAGGGAACTCAGGCGTGAACTCTTGAGGTGGTGAAGAGTGCTCGACACTCGCACGCTCTGAGGCAAATGGTCAGTCGGAGTGGGGTAGTCATGCTGACACTGAGAATTTTCGAAACTGGGCGCGGGTGGAGATCTCAGAGCAGATGGTGGGTGGGGGAAATCGACTTCGGTGAAAATCTGCAAAAGGGTGAAACCTGAAAACCTGCCAAGCTGAAAGGTGGCTTTCAATAGTGATCACTTTAGTTTTTCAGAATCTCTATGGGGCCGGTTTTGCTGTGAGTTCAACCGATCGATTGGACTGATTTTAGCCTTTAGCTATTTTAGTAGTCCGTAGCGGTCTGTGGGGCCATGTAGGACCCTCTATATTTTTGATATTTTTAAAGGGCCCCATTTTTATTTCTAGAACCCATAAATATACCCAATTATTCAATTCCGCTCACACTTCTTAGTTTTAAGCTATAAGTCTAAACCAATTCCGTCGAGTTCGTTTATTATGATATTTCATACGTGCTGTCGCTCCTGATTATTTTACATAAGCTTATGTTTTCCTGCAGAAAAACTTATAACATCTGAATTCTATATTGTTTTTTTTATTCTGTTTATCAATTACTTAACAATATTTATAACTATGGTTATGTAAGTTACTATGTTAGAGTTCGTGCAATTGTTGGATATTTTACGCTGCAGAATTACAAAGTCTTTATGAATCAACTTAACCGCCACAATCACACATTAAAATATTTTTTCGAATCGATTGAGGATGTTATTGATACAGGCCAATTGAAAGAGATGGTTGATCTCGATTCAATGGACGGTGTTTTAAGAGGTTGTTTATCAATTGATGAAATGAGGGAAGCTGGTAGTTTTTTTACTGGGCAGCATTTATCGACTGCAGCCGTAAAAAAAATGCGAAGAGCAATCACCTTTGATTCAGTCGTTCTTGACCCTACCTGCGGTGCTGGAAATTTGTTAATCGAATGTTCAAGACAGTTGGGAGTCCAGAAAAGCCTTTCACAAACATTAGAAATTTGGGGGAAGGTACTCAGAGGATATGACTTATACGAATCGTTCATTGAAGCGACAAAATTACGCATTACTTTGGAAGCCTTGAATAGAGGTGCAGTAAAAGATTGCTCTTTAGAAGAAGCAATGCTGTATTTCCCTAATATTAGAGTTGTTGATGCAATGTCTCTGGAATCGGAAGACTTGTTGGATGTTACCCATACGATAATGAATCCACCGTTTTCGAGCTGGGATTCCCCCAAAATTAATTATTGGAAACAGGGTAAGGTTAACGCAGCAGGCGTGCTATTTGACCACTACATACGAAACCTTCCAAAAGAATGCACTATAAGCGCCATTTTGCCGGATGTATTGCGTTCAGGTAGTAGATATGGAGGGTGGCGCGATTTTATATCTAAAAATATGGAAGGTAGCTGTGCCATAGTCGGACGTTTTAATGATAAAACTGATATTGACGTCTTCATATTAGATGGGACATTAGTTCCAACTGAATTAAACTTTACCTGGTTTCCAAAACTAGATGAATACACACCCATATCAGATTTCTTTGACGTATGTATTGGTCCGTTAGTTGCCTACAGAGACCCTTTAGAAGGACCGTCATATCCCTACATTCATCCCAAAAACGCACCTCTGTGGGAAACCATAAGGAAATTAGATGAATATCGTAAGTTTAAAGGGCGGGCTATTGAACCGCCATTTGTTGTTATTCGCCGAACTTCTAGTCCAAGTGATAAGTATAGAGCCTCTGGTACAATTATTGCGGGTAAAGAGCCAGTTGCGGTAGAAAATCATATGATTGTCATAAAGCCTAAAAACTCGACTTTAAAAGATTGCAATCGGCTGCTTAAAGTGCTTAAGTCACCACAAACAAACAACTTTTTTAATCATAGAATCCGTTGCCGCCATTTGACGGTTGGTGTTGTTAAAGAAATTCCTTTTGAGTGAATCGGGCAATAATGAAACGTAAATTAATAGCAAAAAAACCTTTCGAATTTTCAGCTCGTGTAACTTTACAGTTAGGTAGAGAGAGTATATCGAGCTCTACAGTTGCTATTTCAGAACTCATTAAAAACTCTTACGATGCGGATGCAGAAAACATAACGTTGGACTTTCACTTGAGAGAACATGCAACTTCGACTCTGATTATAGAAGACAATGGTTATGGGATGAATGGGGATACCCTTATTGAGCATTGGTTAAAAATAGGAACAAACAATAAATCACTCAAAGAACGTTCCCTGATTAAGCATAGAGTTCTCACTGGTGCGAAAGGTCTAGGTAGGCTTGGAATAGATAGGCTTTGTAAAAAACTCGTGCTCTATACAAAAACAGAGGAAATGAATACGGCTATACAGCTAAATCTTGATTGGAAACAATTTGAAAATACTAACAGAAGTTTATCAGAGATAGAGCATGAAATTTATGAAGTAGAATTGCCAATAAAAGATAAGTATGGAGAGGTTTTTCTAGACGAAAAAAGCTCTGGTACTCGTATGGTATTAATTGGTTTAAAAGATCATTGGGATGACGGGTTTCTTGCCTCGCTTGAAAATGAACTGCGTCTATTGGTATCGCCATTTCAGGCGGGAAATGAATTTTCAATTGCGCTAAAAACTAATTCAAAAGGGGTATTTAATGAAAAGGTGCTCAATTCGGAGAAGATATTAAATGCTGCAAGATGGAAAGTTAAAGCATCTATTGATGAGAGTGGTTTTGTATCTATTTGTTACACAAATAACAAAAAACAGCTAGATATTAATCAAGATAAAGTACCTTGGAATCTTTGGCTAAAAAATTCAGGGGAAAAACCGCTTTTTGGACCTATTGAGTTTGAGTTTTACTACTTTGCACAAGACACGGTGGAGTTAAATAAACTTAATTTAAGAGTTAAAGACTTAAAAAGCTTTATGTCTTTAAATCAAGGGGTTCGAATATACCGCGATCACTTTAGAGTACGTCCCTATGGTGAACCAACTGGTAAAGGGGATTGGTTAGATCTTGGGCTAAGAAAAGCTGCTAGCCCAGGAGGCGTATCGCAACCAGGGTGGAGACTAGGCCCAAATCGGATTGTTGGCTCGATAATTATCTCCCGTGAAACTAATGCCATACTTGATGACCAGGCTAATCGTGAAGGAATTGTCGAAAATGAAGCGTTTTTTCAATTAAGAACATTTGCTTTGAAGGCCGTTGAAACTTTGGAATTGCTTGTTCAAAAAGATGTTACGGGTAATAGAAAGACAGATTTGTCTGACGAATTAGCCACGATTTTACTTAAGGCCAATACGGATGTAGAAGAGGTTATTGATAGCATAAAGCAATCTGTTTCGAAAAAGAGTAGTAAGAAAAAAGGTAATAAAAAGCAAATAAAACCAGAGCAGTTAATTGCCAACAGGTTAAGCGAATTAGTAAAACTAAGAGAAAAGCAGGCAAATGCTGAAAGGCTTTATCTAGAAGCGCTACAAACAGAAAAAGAACAACTTCAAGAGCAAAAAAACACCCTGTCAAATCTTGCTTCAATAGGCATATTAACAATTAGCTTTGGCCATGAAGTCAGGCAGCATACTGCCTTGGCGCATAACGGTGCGTCGAGAATTTTAAGCCATCTAGAAACTTTGGACAATCAAGATGGGGGTTTGAGTAAGCCAATTAAATTTACGAAAATAGTTAAAAATAGTACTCAGTATATAGATAAGTTTTCAAGATTTGCATTGGAAAATATTAAGCCAGACAAAAGAACCAAGAAGAAGATATATATCCCAACCGTTTTTGAATATGTTTTTGAAATGTTTGCTAATACTTTAGATAAAATGAATGTGAAGACGACAGTTTCTCTTATCACTGATGGCGCAAAGTATAATGTTTATGCTTTTGAAATTGATTGGGAAAGTGTAGTTATCAATCTTATGACAAATTCAATTTGGGCCATTGAGAAAGAATCTGATGCAAGTCGTGTACGGAAGATTGAGGTTGACATTTCAGAAACAGAATCCGAATTGTTCCTAAATTATAGAGATTCCGGTATTGGACTAGAAATTGGAACTGAAGAAAGCATATTCTTGCCGATGCAAAGTGGAAAGCGCGATAGAACAGGGAATTCAATTGGAACAGGAATGGGGCTCGCAATTATTAAAAATCATATTGAAGATCACATGGATGGTACTATTAAAGCTATTGCTCATAGTGATATTGGTGGAGCAGAATTTCAAATAACAATTCCTAAAAGTGAACGAAAATGATGGAAAAAATAATTTTTATAGACGATGAAGAAGACTCTAGAATTATATATGAAGATGTTCTTCAAGATATATATGGCGCCGAATATGAAGTTGAAGCTATTGAGCCTGAGCCGACTATCGGTGACATGGTTAGTAAACTAAGCGATATCCCAAATCTCGTATCAATTGTCATTGATGAAAAATTGCAAGTTGGACAAGCTACTGATTACCAAGGTTCACAGTTAGTTGAAGCAATACGTGTACTCGATAGCAAATTGCCTCTTTATATTTTAACCAGTGAAATAAGCTTAATCACACCTCCCATGGGATCTGTGGAATATGTTATTGATAAGAATGAAGTAGAGCGTCCAGATTACAAAGAACAGTGTTCAATGCTTATGCGACGGCACATAAATTCTTTTAGTGATATAAAAACTATCAGAGCAGAAAGGTTTAATGAGTTACTAAAAAAATCTATTGAGAGTGGCCTATCAGCTGACGAGGCAATGGAGTATGAGGCGTTGGACATAGTTCGTGTTAAACCAATTCTTGCAACTGAAGACCCTAGTGGCTCAGAGGAGCTCGATAAACAGCAAGCACTTATAGACGAGATTGAAGCTAAATTACAGCAACTAGGGGACGAGGAATAAGATGTTTTTCCCTGAATTGACTCGTCGTAGTGAAGAAAATTACTTTAATAATCGTAAACAGTTTTATGCTGATTACAGACAAAACTATCCAAAAGTAGCTGAAGATTGTCAGCATAGGTGTGTTTATTGTGATATTACGATTGTTGAAGCCGGAGGTGATGAGATGCAACTTGATCATTTTCGCCCTCAAGATCATTTTGAGCATTTAGAAACACATCCACACAACCTATATTTGGCATGCCCTAAGTGCAATGTACTGAAAACGTCTGATTGGCCATGCTCTAAAGATGCCGATAATGCACCTTCATATATCGGTGGGGTAGGATATTTAGATCGGTTTATACACAATGCTGAAAATTATCTAAGGGTTGAAGAGGATGGGAAGATTTTTCAACTTGCTGGCCCTGTCAACTACATGATAGAGAAAATGAAGTTGAATCGTCCGAGTCGAGTTAATATTAGACGTAAAAGGAAAATAGACTCTAAGAAAACTAAACTTCTCGAAGGTATAGCCAGACTGACAGACAAATTAATTCAAGATAGTGAACAGGGAAAACTGTCAGCTGCACAAGTAACGAATAAAGCTAAACATATTAAATCTTTAACTGATATGTGTCAGTCAATATAAGGATGCTTGCTTCTTTACCTTTTTGATACGGTCAGACTTAGTTTTCGTCTGACCTATTTACACCAGATTGCCACAAAGCCTTTTGTTATGGTAATCAATACTTTTATTAAGCTTAATAGCCGCAGTTGGCACTATATAGGCCCCATAAAGGTTCTGTAACAAGTTCATAAAATGGTCTGCTTATCTTGTTATTGCGATGGTTGCTGATAAGCTTTTTGAATTCCTTGGATTTAAATTTTAATCCATGGCTTTGGTGTGTAATTTCTAGGTTATCAGGTTTTCAGTATTTCAGGTTTCCCCATAGAAAATCAAAAAAAATAGCACCGTCACCCCAGCGTGAACTGAGGCAGGGGTGCTGTTTTAAAGTTTTCCAAAGTTTCTCCACACTGTAGCCAAAACGGAGCCGTTGCAGCGCCGAAGTGGGGTAGTCAGCCGTGACCTCAGTTTTTGCCAGAGGTGACCAGAGTGAGCACCGGTTTCGGTGGTTCGGGTGGGTTTTGAGCTTCGGTGAGCCGAGCCGAGGCCGCGTCCGAAGCAGCATGTAACGCTTCCGTACTCAGGTGTGCATAGCGTTGAGTGACCTTAGGATCGCTGTGGCCCAATATCATTTGAACCTCGTATAACGAACGGCCTGAGTTGACCAGTAACGAGGCGTATTGATGACGTAGATCGTGCAATCGTAACTTTGGCAGCCCCGCCGAATTACGTATTTTCGTCCAACCCTTTTTGATACACGCATAAGGTTTACCAGTTTTTAGGTTCACAAATACATACTCAAAATTGCCCTTAGTGCCGACACTGTTGAGCACATTTATGGCCGACTCATTCAGCGGAATTGCACGCATCTTTTTGGACTTGGCAATGCCAGCAGGAACACGCCATACACGGTTTTCGATATCGATATGCTCCCATCGAGCCTGAAATGCCTCATTGCGTCTGGCTCCGGTAGAAAGCAGGTACATAGCGATGTTGCAGACCGCACGGTTTTCATGGGTGCGTAGTATGTGCATTAACTTGGCTAATTCATCTTGATCCATATATCGTTCAATGTGATTGTTCTCACGAAACAGCTTGATTCGGGCCAAAGGGTTAGCATCTATTAGATCCCAATCCACGGCTAGGTTCAGAACATGCCGCAAAAGCTTCACGAAGTGATCGCATGAACTAAATGATAACCGATCCTTGCGTAAGTTCACATGGAATCGTTCAACATCAGCTCGTTTGATAGCGTTCAAACGTAAGTGGCCGAAAGCATCGCGCAATTTGCTATTGAACATCTGTTGGTCATTCTTCCAAGTGCGTTTGTGTTCCTTGGCATATGGAATGTATTGCTCAACCATAAAGTCCGATAGCAAGGGTACGTTCTTGCGCTTGATTATGTCAGCCTTAGGGTCTTTGCCTAGGCTAATTTCAGAGCGTAATTGCTTGGCACGTTTACGGGCATCCTTTAGTGATACATCAGTAGTTAAGCCAATTTTTACGTAACGAGTTTTACCGTAGGGATCTTTAAAACGCTGGTAGAAAGTGCCGACGCCGGGACTGCTAGCTCTGGACTCCACAAAGAAGCCAGGCACTTCCGAGCAGCCAAACTCTATGCGCTCTTTAGGCGGAGGGCAGAGTAGCTCATTCTTGATGAACTTAGCGTTGAGTGTAACTTTAGGCATGGTGTGTCTCCTTAATAAATTTTGGTATAAAGATGTGTATTTCCTAGTTTTCCTTGGTGTTTGATAGGGAGTATGTTCAGTTTTACTAAATTTGAAACATGTTTACCTAAACCGTAGAAATCTCCACTCGGAATCGAATTTCTACGTTCTTCAGGGAACAAGTTCTTTATTGTGCTTTTTTTCGCGCCATCCCATTTGTCTATCAATTCAATCAATTCAAAGCAAAGCCCAATCAAATTGATTTTTTCGCCATCGGTAAGTGGATGTACTTCAACGTATTCAATTATTTCAGTTTGTATATTCATATTAATTTCTATATTTGTATTCATTGTTAATTCCTATATTTGTATTCATTGTCAATTAATTCATTTATAAGTCAGGGTGGGAGGGGGTGGTAAATCTGAAAACTTCAAATGTTGTTCTTGCCATCAAGGCCTCTTAAAACTGGACCAACAGAAAGGTTCAACACTTGCCCCCACCCCCTACCTGAATTCAAAGAGGGGGAGGTGGTAGCGAATTTTGAAACTTCAAATTTTGGTTATGTCATCTGATGGCCCCAGAAATGGGCCAAAAGAAAAGGTTGAAAACTTGCACCCACCCCCACCCCAAAATGGTCGTTTCAATGACCTCATGTGAGTGGGCGGTAACGGGGAGTAGAAGCCTAACTTACGTTTATCTAATACTCTCCATAATCATCAGAGACTTTGGGTTGTGAGTATGTTTTTCCAAAGTTTGAGTCAGATTTTAATGGTGGGACGCTCCATGCCATATAGCCTCTAATCTTCTTTGGCTCACCAAGTTCTTCTCTGAGATATGAGCCAGCTTCGCGGGATTGCGCATTAGTAGGCTTATCTATTCCTAAATGCATTAACAGCTGACCTGCTGAAAAGTTTGTCCATTTAACTTTATCTGCATCGAAATCTAGTCGAGTACTTAATAAATCGTTTACAGCGCTAACCACACGGTGTGATTGATTGAAGTGTTCTAATCTTCTTTCCTCCCCTTGTGTAAGCCACCATTGGTTATCTTCAAGACTACTGTTAAATTCATGATGTAGTTGCGCCCATACCTGTTGCATGTCAATGATATGATCGTAGTCAATTTTGACGCAGGGGATCGTCCAAAATCTTGTGTTCCCCGTTGAGTCAATTAGAAAGTCACTCGCATTAACAGTTGCACAAAAGACGGTTCTACGTTGATAGCTAGACTCTTTGCGATCATACGGCACCCGTACTTTGTCACGGTCATTTGTCAAAAATCCTTTTAGGCGTGAAACATCTTTGCGAAATGAACTATCTAGCTCACCAATTTCAACAATCCAATGTCGTATTGCTAGCAGGATGCTATCTTTGTTTGCTGCATCCATATGAACATCAAGCTTGATTAGTTTTTCTCTGAGTGATTTACTCGATACTAGTGATGCCACCCAACGTGTTTTTCCCAACGATTGAGCCCCCTACAGCACTATTACACCGCGACTTGAGAAGCCAGTAGGCATGCAAATAGCTGCTATCGCACTTAACAACCACTTGTGAATTAAGATCTCCTTGAGTGATTCAGGAAAGTCTTCTTTTACTGTGATTGTTGCGTATAAACTAGGTAATCTGTCTTCGCCGTCCCAAGTTTGTGACGTAACCATATCTAAAGCTGGGTTTACTGGGTTCTTTGAAGCTATAGCAAATACTTGGCTGATAAACTGACCTGAGTAAATACCGTTTAACGTTGCAAAACTACTAAGAGTCGTTAACGCTGTATTGTCATATGAATCAGGACAAGATTTTAACCCTGCTATATTTACCCTAGTATCTTTAGCTATCACGTCGTAGTTCGCACTAATGCCATAAAAATTAAGCATGTGCTCTACATTGCGTAGTGTTCTCATAGGATATATAACCCCCTTGACCACACTGATGTCTGGAAATAGCCCAGGTTCTATCCGCTCAGGAGATTCTACATCGAAACCTTTATGTGGCTTGTCAGGTAGTTTTGTTTCCGGAGAGATAGGGTGTAAAGATTTTTTCAGGTCGGTTGGAAAAGGAGCACCCTTTTTTAGAGGTGGTGCTTTTCCGCTTGCATGTTTATTATCCACTGCCATTGAAGGCGACAGTGTTTTGTCAGGCATAATTTATTTTTCCTAATTGTTAAAGAGTTAATCTTCTTAGTGCATTCATAAGAAGATGCTTTTTATTAGCCATTAGAAAGCTCCTAATAGCGGATATTTAATTTAAGTAGTGGCTAACAGGCCTTACTTGGTTTTGGTTACAGAGGTGATTTTTACTGATTGCTTGAAATTGGTCGAGGGTCGTTGAAATCAAGGGCTATAAGGTGAAAGTGCTTTGCTGAATAAACGGGGAGGGCGTACTAAGGTTGACTTTATTTTTTTGCTTTTACTTCAGATAGTTATTAGATTCAGTAAAAACATCTTGAATTTTACTTTGAGAAAGTTTTTTGCCTGATTCTTTTAAATACTCTGAAACATCTGCCGCTATTGTTTCTTGGCTGGCGGATGTTGCTTTTTTATGGAACTTTAAAAGGGCAGCAAGGGTTAGATATATACTCCGCTGTTTGATAGGTTTTATGTCGAATATATATTGGGACCGAGGATAGTCGTCGCACCATTTCAAAGCACCTTCGTAGCAGATACGATATTCATTACAATCTTTGGTATCGAAATCATCAATAGTTAGTTCTCCTTCAAGAATAGCGTTTTTGATGTCTTCTCGAATATCGAAAAGAACGTTCATAGATTTTCCCGGATCGGATCGTACCCATTTGAGAACAGAATCTATCTCTTTTTTGAGAGCAGAATCTACCTTTGTTTTGAGTTTGTATATATCTAACACCTCAATAATATCGTGCAATTTTAGTCCTTTTGCATGGTGATCAAAATCATCAGGCTCTTCTGTTCGGTAAACGCACAATTAAGCAGTGCGCCTAGCTGTAATCGAACGTTAGCTGCACATTCCAAGGCATAAGATCGGTTAAGTCATCACCAGCATTTCTGCTTGGTAACTCCCTAAACAAATGC
>MAAC01013897.1_pt1 | contig 12480 bp, 8 predicted proteins | sample 1115981 | NCBI WGS metagenome assembly MAAC01 (sample SAMN04961126, study PRJNA320927) | seawater metagenome | isolation source: sample BD02T64 sea water enriched with oil for 64 days | place: USA:Gulf of Mexico | collected 2013-07-27 | reverse complement strand
ATGTCTTCTAAAGTTCAGCCATCATTTTGCTTAATTGAGTACGCCAATGTATTAAAGGTAAGTCAGCGAAAACAGTGTTACAGCTAGTTTTGTCTAATACGCTGTAACTTGGTCTTGCCGCTGGCGTAGGGTAGTCTATTGTTCTAATTGGCTTAATCGGAATTGGTCTGCTTAATATCCCTTTATCTATCGCGATTTCTTGTATTGCAACAGCAAAGTCATACCAACTAGCAACACCTGCATCGGTCCAGTGATGAATACCACAAATTTTCTTTTCTGCTGCTAATAAGCATATTTTGGCAAGACTTTTTGCATAGGTCGGTGAACCAATTTGATCGCTAATAACACCTAGTTCTGGTTTATCAGCCATTAACTTAAGCATCGTTTTTACAAAGTTATTGCCATGGGTAGAATAAACCCATGACGTTCTAATAATGCAGCTTTGCTGAGGTAGGGTGTTTCTAATTGCAAGCTCACCTTGTGCCTTACTAGCACCATATATGCCTAGTGGCTCAATAGGATCATCAGTAAGGTAAGGTGAACCCTTGTCGCCATTAAATACAAAGTCGGTTGAAACATGTACAAGATGTAAAGATAAGTCTTTACATGCTTGTGCTAAGTTTTGTACCGCGTCGCTATTAAGCTGATAGGCATTTTTTTCATCTGTTTCAGCTTGGTCAACCGCTGTATAGGCACAAGCATTGATGACGGCATGGGCATTATGCTTTTTGAGAGTAGATGCGATAGATTCGAGACAAAAAACATCTATGTTGTTTCGCCCTAAACAGGTAATAGTATTGTTTTTATTAGTAAGTTGAGCAAGCTCCCAAGCAAGTTGCCCATTGTGTCCTATAACAATAATGTTCATGTGAACTTCGGTGCCTCGTTAAATGATAAGGCATTTTTATCTTTTGCAGATAACGAGGGTGCTTGGTTATTAGTCAATGGCCAATTAATGGCTAAATTGGCATCATTCCAAGTAAGTGAAATTTCATGCTCAGGTGCATAATAGTCAGTGCATTTATAAACAAATTCGGCAGATTCGCTCATCACATAAAAACCATGAGCAAATCCTTCAGGAACCCATAACTGCTTTTTATTTTCGCCTGAAAGTATTACCCCAACATGTTGGCCAAAAGTAGCTGAAGACTCTCGCATGTCAACGGCAACATCATACACTTCGCCAGAAGTAACCCTGACTAATTTCCCTTGGGTATTTTTAAGCTGGTAATGTAAGCCACGTAATATTCCATGGCTAGATTTACTGTGATTGTCTTGTACAAAGGGTTTTTCGGAGCAGTTTTGAGTAAACTCATCAACACGAAAAGTTTCCATGAAAAAACCACGGTTATCACCAAATACTGTCGGTTCAATTATTTTTACTTCAGGAATTGATGTGTCAATATATTTCACGAAAACACTCTCACATCAATTAATTTTAATAAGTATTCACCGTAACCACTTTTTCTTAATGGTGCTGCTATTTCACGTAGTTTATCTTCTGATATCCAACCATTTCTATAAGCAACCTCTTCAGGACAATTAACTTTTAATCCTTGGCGTTTGTCTATAGTAGCAATAAACTGTGCGGCAGCTAACAAGTCATCATGTGTACCCGTGTCTAACCAAGCAGTACCTCGACCCATTATTTCAACCTTTAATTCATTGACTTTTAAATATTGATCAATAACATCCGTTATTTCTAATTCACCACGGGCAGAAGGTTGTACCTTTTTGGCAAATTCAACTACACGTTTATCAAAAAAATATAAACCAGGAATCGCGTAGTTTGACTTAGGTTGTTCAGGTTTCTCTTCAATAGAAATGGCTGTGCCACTTTTGTCAAACTCAACAACACCATATGATTTTGGATTGGAAACATGGTAACCAAAAACTGTGCCGCCAGAAGTTTGTGCGTTAGCATTTTGTAAGGACTTAGTTAAATCGTGACCATAAAACATGTTGTCACCTAATACTAATGCGGCAGCAGAGCCAGCTAAAAAGTCTTCAGCAATTATAAAGGCTTGAGCTAAACCGTCAGGACTGGGCTGTATTTTATAAGAAATATTGATACCAAAGTTTTCACCATTGCCTAATAAGTCTTCAAAGCGGTTTATTTCCTCTGGTGTTGATATAACTAAAATATCGTTTATGCCTGCTTGCATAAGTGTGGCCAATGGGTAGTAAACCATAGGTTTGTCATAAATAGGCATTAACTGTTTACTAACAACTTTGGTTAGTGGGTAAAGTCTAGTTCCACTACCACCTGCTAATATAATTCCTTTTCTCATAATAAAACCTTTTTTGTTTGCGGATTTATTGCTTGTGCGTTTATTGTATTTAATCTAGTTGAAACTGCCAATGCAATTTAGTCTGTCTTTGTCCCAATAATGCTTGCTTTAATCTTTCAAGTTTGAATCGCGAGGAACTTCCAATCTTTATTCCTGATATTTCATAACTGACCGTAATGGTGGCCGTTCTTAGACCATTCTTTATTTTAATCACTTGATCTTCATTGCTTATAACTTTACCAACAACAAGCCAGTTTTTAGGAATAAAGTTATTTTCAAAAAAAGTAGGTTTTGATTCTAGATTATTTTCACTAAAATTGTAAACCAATTGCGTTTTCATTGAACTATTAGTGATAACGTCAACCGTTGAAGCGTTATAAATTACTGGTACAACAAGTACATTTATAAGCTTTGTTTCAGGGACTGTCGTTGCTGACATGTGTAATGAGGTAGACGAAAACGATAAAATAGTTAATAAAAGAAGAGCTAACGGCCAAGCAGGTATATTCAGTTGTTTTTTAGCTGAACTGTCAGATGCGATTGGTTTGTTGTTTTCTTTATCAGCAAGGTAGCCACCAAACTTAAACAGTAAGAACATAAAGGGAATATAAAGGTACCAACCAAACATATTATGATCAGTCATTAAGTCACTGGTCATTTCTGTTTGGTGACCAATTATAATTAAAGCGGTTATTCGTAACCAGTTTGTTAATAACGCACCAAGTATTGCCACTGAAATAAATATTGCGGTATTTTTTATTGTTCTAAAATATAGAAAAGAAAACAAAGTACTAATTGCTAGAGAAGTAAGCAAGTAACGTAACCCACTACAACCACCGGCAATTTCAAATACTCCTGATGGAATGTGTACAAACTGCTCTTCAACAAATACAGGAATAGTAGTGAACCCCATAAGGGTATTTGCTGCTAATACTGATAGGTTTTGTAGAGGAATGGTTAATATCCCCCAAACAGGGAGTAAAAAAATAAAATAGGATGCGGCTGAAGCTATTTTGATATTAGCATTGAAAACAAAAATAATACTTGAACAAAGTAATAATAAAATGGCCAACCAGTATAACAGGCTAATTTGCGCAGTTGACGTAACAAAAAGTATATATGCACTTATAATTAGTAGTACTGAAGCAGGTAAAGATATAGTTTTCCTATACTTTAATTCTCCATTGTTATTTATCACATAAAATAAATAAGCAACAATAAGAGGAATCAAATAAGCGTGTGAGTAGGTGCCATCATCAAAACTATAGCGCCATAGGGTCTGCATAATAGGAATATTTAATAGGGCTATTAATATTGTAATTGAAAGTATTAAGATGAAAGGTGAAAAATGATGTTTAAATATATTTGAATTGATTTTTTTTATATTCAAAGTATTACCCTTAATGATATTATTTTTCTATGTAGATAAAATTTTTGTAAATTACTTTACTTCTATGTTTTAATAAAACAGGCTACAGCTAAATTCAACGGGTAATAAATGGTATTAACAGTATGTAAATTATACATACATTTTTATGTTCTTGTCGTTAGTAAAAGTTATTTTAAACGAAATAATACACATTTAGATAATATATCTCAAAAGGAATAAGGTGGCTTTGACCCCTCTGTGAAAGAAATCATTATAGGTTTGACTGTTTCTGAAAAACTTGATTGTTTTACTAACTCTTTTGCGAAATTAAATTTTTTAAAGACAAGTCTAACCGCATTATTTTCTATGAAACCTCAATATCATCAACGGAATAAATATGAATACAAAAACAACTTCTTCTGCTGTATCTATTTTCCCTGCAATAATGTGTGGCGGTAGCGGCACACGACTTTGGCCACTTTCTCGCGCACTTTTCCCTAAACAGTTTTTACCATTAGTTAATGACACCAGCATGTTGCAAGATACGTTATTACGCTTGCCTAAAAACAGTTGTGACCCCGTCTTCATTTGTAATGAAGAGCATCGTTTTTTAGTGGCAGAACAAGTTCGACAATTATCGCAAGAGCAAAGTACTATATTGCTTGAGCCAGAAGGGCGCAATACGGCACCTGCGGTAGCGCTAGCAGCAATTCATGCCTTAGAAAAAGATGAAAATGCAATGTTGTTAGTTTTAGCTGCAGATCATGTTATTCAAGATACGAGCGCTTTTCATCAAGCCGTTGAACAAGCAAGTATTGCTGCACAACAAGGAAAGTTAGTCACCTTTGGTATTGTGCCTACTCATGCTGAAACGGGCTACGGCTATATTAAGAAAGGCGATGAGCTAAAAGACTCTACCTTTAAAGTGGCTCAGTTTGTAGAAAAACCAGATAAAATTACAGCTGAAAGCTATTTAGACTCGGGTGAGTATTTATGGAATAGCGGTATGTTCTTATTTAAAGCCTCGCGCTATTTAGAAGAGTTATCTAAACATCGAGGTGATATTTTAGACAACTGTCAGCAAGCGATGAAAGGTGTTGAGCAAGATCTTGATTTTCTTCGTCCAAACAAGGCTGACTTTTTAGCCTGTGCTAGTGAGTCAATTGATTATGCCGTAATGGAAAAAACAGACTCGGCTGTCGTTGTTCCGCTTGACGCGGGTTGGAGCGATGTTGGCTCATATTCTGCTCTTTGGGAAGTTTGCCAACAGGATGATGACAAAAACGTATTAAAAGGTGACGTAATCGCTCAGCAAACAACGAATAGTTATATCCACAGTCAAAATAAACTTATTGCAACGGTTGGCGTAGATAATTTGGTTATTATTGATACGCCAGATGCAGTTCTTGTTGCCAATAAAGATAAAGTACAAGAAGTGAAACTAATAGTTGAGCAGTTAAAAGCAGATAAACGTAGTGAAGCGGTATTACACCGTGAAGCTTATCGCCCATGGGGAAAATATGACTGTATCGATATGGGAGAGCGTTTTCAAGTAAAACGCATTACCGTAAAACCAGGCGCTAAGTTATCGGTGCAAATGCATCATCATAGAGCCGAACATTGGATCATAGTGTCAGGTACGGCAAAAGTAACGATAGATGAAAAGACAGTGTTGTTGACTGAGAATCAGTCGGCTTATATCCCTGTTGGTGCAGTACATGCGCTAGAAAATCCAGGAAAACTGCCATTAGAAATGATTGAAGTACAATCGGGCAGTTATTTAGGCGAAGATGACATTGTTCGTTTTGAAGATAAGTATGGCCGTGCTTAGTTCGCAAGTTATGTGCAGATTATCCCTCAACCTGCACATAATTATCACCACTAGCAAAAGCAATCAAGCGACTTAATTGCGTTAAGTTATAACCACTTTGTTTTTGTAAATTATTAAAAAACGCTTGAATAGCAGTTAAGCTTTTTTTACTTTGCAAACCGCCATCAATGATCTGCTGTGCTCTTAAGTAAGCTTCAACATCACTGCTTAAAATAAAGGTATCTTTACCTAATAATCTAAGCGCGTATGGACCGGTATTACCACCTAAGCGTTGACCATGCTTTTTCAAGTAAGCCCATAAGCCAATGATATCTTCACTTGGCCAGTCATTTATAAATTGCGCAAAGCTGATATCTTTATCTAGTGTGATATCAAAAATCATCTGTGCATTAGCTTTAATCGTTTTTACTTTATTATAATTACGAATAATTTTCGGATCTGCCGCTTTTCGTTCCAACATTTCCTCTGGCATCATCAGCATTTTTTCAATATTAAAATTAAAAAATTGCTCCTCAAAGTCAGGCCATTTATTTTCAACAACTCGCCAAACAAAGCCAGATTTAAAAATTTGTTTGGTAAAAGCGGCTAAAACTCTATCGTCAGTGAGTTGGCTTATACTTTGCTCTGCGGCGTTATCATCGAGCAATTTCTTACCCAATATTCTTTTGCCTAACAATAGCTCAAGTGCCTGTGTGCCACCTTTGCGATCGGCGGCACGCTGGTATAATGATTTAAACGATTCGTATGTCATTATGATTTATTTACTCAGTTAAGCTTCGATGCCAGTGTGACGTAATAACGCATCAATTTCTGGTGCTCTACCTCTGAAGTTTTTAAATAATTCACTAGGCTCTTCGCTGCCGCCTTTTTCTAAAATATTGGTTAAGAATGACTGACCGGTTTCTTCATTAAAAATACCTTGCTCTTCGAATAAACCAAAGGCATCTGCAGATAATACTTCTGCCCATTTGTAGCTGTAGTAGCCTGCTGAATAGCCACCACCAAAGATGTGACTAAAACCATGTTGGAAGCGGTTAAATTCAGGTGCTGTTACTACTGAGTACTTAGTTCTAACATTATCGAGTACTTGTTGAATGTGTTTTTCATTGTTCAATGCCTTGGGGTTAAAGCTTTCATGCATAGTGAAATCAAAGATGCTGAACTCAATTTGACGTAACATTTGCATCGCCGATTGGAAGTTTTTTGCCGCCAACATTTTAGTTAACATTGCCTGAGGCAATGGCTCGCCACTTTCAAAGTGTCCAGAAATAAAGGTGAGTGCCTCTGGTTGCCAGCACCAGTTTTCTAAAAATTGGCTCGGAAGCTCTACCGCATCCCAAGGAACACCATTAATACCGGCGACGCTGCTGGCGTTTATTTGGCTTAACATGTGATGAATGCCATGGCCAAACTCGTGGAATAAGGTAACTACTTCATCATGAGTAAATAATGCCGGTTGATTGCCTACAGGGCCGTTAAAGTTACAAGTTAAATAGGCAACTGGGTATTGAATAGAGCCATCAGCTAGCTGGCTTCGACCAACACAGTCATCCATCCAAGCTCCGCCACGCTTTTTCTCACGTGCATAAAGGTCAAGGTAAAAGCTACCTCGTCTTTCACCTGATTTATCAAATACATCATAAAAGTTAACATCGTCATGCCATACATCAACACCTTCACGATGTTTTATAGACAGTCCAAATAACTTGTGGACCACTTCAAATAGGCCAGAAACAACTTTGTCTTTAGGAAAATATGGGCGTAATTGTTCATCTGAAATGGCGTAACGACTTTGTTTTAACTTTTCGCTGTAATAAGCCAGATCCCAAGCCTGTAAGTTATCTTGCTTGAACTCACTGGCAGCAAAGTCGCTTAGTTCTTTAAAGTCTTGTTTACCTTGATGCTGTGACTTAATCGCTAAATTTTCAAGAAACGCCATGACTTCATTCGTGGTATTGGCCATTTTAGTGGCTAGTGAGTGTTGGGCATAGTTGTCAAAATCGAGCAAGTTAGCTAACTCATGTCTCAAGTTTAGTAACTCATTCATGATGGCACTATTATCAAATTCATTAGCATTAGGCCCCTGATCTGACGCACGAGTAACAAATGCCGTATAAAGTTGCTCACGCAAATCAGCATTATCACAATACATCATTACCGGTAGATAACTTGGAATATCAAGGGTAAAAGTAAAACCCTGTTGTTCTTTTGCTGTGGCAAGCTCTTTTGCAGCCGCTAAGGCACTCTCTGGCAAACCAGTAAGCTCATTTTCATTTTCAATGGTTATACTAAAGGCATGAGTAGCATCAAGCACGTTATTGCTAAAGCTTGAGCTGAGTTCTGATAATCGAGTCGCTATTTCACCGTAACGCTTTTTATCTTCATCACTTAAAGCAATACCTGATAGTGTAAAGTCGCGCAGCGCATTGGTAATAACTTTTTGTTGCGCTACATCGAGCTGTTCAAATTGGTTACTATTTTTAACGCTAAGGTAGGCTTGATATAAACCTTCATGTTGACCAACAAAGGTACCATATTCGGATAAAAGGGGTAGGCAAGATTCGTACGCATCACGTAATTCATCACTACTTACCACTGAATTCATATGGGAAACAGGTGACCAAAGTTTAGATAGCACATCATCAACTTCATCAATAGGTAATACTAAGTTTTCCCAAGTAAATACCTCATTATTAGCGAGTACTTGCTCAATAACTTTTTTACAATCGCTTATCGATTGCTCAACAGCAGGTTTTACATGTTCAGGCTTAATTTTTGAAAAGGCAGGTAGTTCGCTAGATACTAATAATGGATTGGTCATAATGCTTAAAAATTAGTTTATGTTATAAGAGATGTAAGACCTAGAGAGGCTTTATTCAAGGCTATTCAGACAATAGTTATAAAATATTCACCACATAAACATTGTTAATGTTTTATTCGATTACCTAGTTGATGTGATTTTATTGTATAGCGTAAGTAAATCTGTTGTTAGCAGTTGCTTTTTTATTGATTTTTGTTTGCACAACGACATCGTAAACTATATTTTATGTGACCTTTATAATCTTATAATTAATTCTGTTGTTGAGTGACGATGCTTAAGAGATTACTTATTTCCTGTCGACTAATGTTAAGCATTTTCTTTAGCGTTATTTTTATTTGCGCTATAGTCGCACCTAATAGTTATGCGGCAATAGAAAACCTATCCTTAGATCATTTATCGGTTGATGATGGTTTATCACAAGGTAGTATTAATTCAATTATTCAAGACAAAACCGGTTTCATTTGGCTAGCTACTGAAAATGGTGTCAATATTTATGACGGTAATAAAGTTAGGCAATTACCTGGGCCTGATAATAGCTTTGAAGATATTGCTATTTATAATGTACTTGAAGATGAAAATGGCTTGATTTGGTTAAATGTTGATGGCCGAAAACTTTATAGCTATAACCCTAAAACTGATAGTTACCAGCATATCCCAATAAAACTTGCGCAAGGCTTTGATTACTATATTACTGACTTGATTAATGATTATGATAATAAAATATGGCTGTTAACATCAAAAACGCTCGGTGTTTATAATCAAGTTACCAATGAATATCAGCAAGTAATAGACTTGGAATCAGAGTTAGCAGGTAATTTATCACTATTTCAAATGTCATTGTATGATGGCGTAATCTACCTAGCTTCTAAGATAGGTGTTTTTGCCTATGATATTGAGAAAAACGATTGGAAAAAGTTACCTCAAATACAAGCTGATCATACCAAACAGTCGAATAGCGAAGAACTTAATAAAATATATACCGTACACGCTGATAATAATCATACCTTATATCTAGGCTCTTTCGATGGGTTTTATGCTATTAACGTAGCGCAGATTAAGGCATATATTGCGGGGGAATCGACATTACCAAACTACCAACAGCTTATTGAAAATATGGCTGCATGGCAGACATTACTTGATGGGGAAATGCTTTATGTAGCCTCTGATAAAGGTTTGTATGCAGTTAACACTTTGAATAATAGTAGTGAGTTTTTGTTTGGTTTTAGTGATTTTTTTGACAATATCACCGATGACAATATAAAAGCATTGATCAAAGATAATCACGGTGTTTTTTGGTTAGGCTCAAATAGCGTAGGGGTTTACCAATGGAACCCTCAAAAAGAATTAGTTAAAAACTATGGTTATAAAAGAAACAATCCTGCTAGTTTGAGTTATAACGAAGTATGGCATGCTTTACCTGACAGCCTCAACAATGATTTTCTTTGGGTTGCTACCTCAAATGGTTTGAATTTAATTGATCTAGTTAGACAGCGAGTAACCCCTTTTCTAGTGAACAGTGATTCCAAAAGTATCTATACGACAAGCCATATTTATAGCCTAGTCACTTTAACACCAGAGCAATTACTTGTTTCTACGGCACAAGGTGTACTGTTATTTGATAAAAAACAGGAAAAAATATTAGCATTACCTTTTAGTGATGAAATTAATCAGCTGCTTGCAGTGGAGCAATTTGACATCCTAAAAGAAGGTGATTTTTTATGGCTAACGAATGAAAAAGGTATTTTTAAAATAAACTTAATTACTTATCAAATTGATACCTTAGCTGAAATTACGAAACAGTTCTCTCCTGAACGTTTATTGTATTTCTTGGGCTCATTACCAAATAGTGATTGGTTTTTACTCACAAGCAATGACGGTTTATGGGGATTTAATGTTAATACACGAGAATTTTTACAGCTTTATCAACTGGAAGGGATACTCGCCGGTGAAAATGTTTATATCGATAACTGGGCAATTGATAAAAACCAAGTGCTCTGGTTAAGTTTCAGTGGTAAAGGTCTCATTGGTTTAACATTACCTGATTTTAAAGAGAAATATTTTTACCATAAAGCTAACTCCATTATTGAAAATAACGTTTACGGTGTAATGGCAGATGAATCTGGGGATATCTGGTTCTCTAGCCATAATGGTATATTTATGTTGGATTCAGACAACCAACATATAAGTCACTTCACTCGTAAAAATGGCCTTGGAGCGACTGAATTTAATGCTAGGGCTTATGCAAAATTAGCGGATGGTTCATTTGTTTATGGCTCTATGGAAGGTCTCAGTATTTTTGACCCGTTAAAGTTAAAAAAAATACATGATAATGAAAATGTGACCGTTAAAGTTACCGCCGTAGAATTGTTGTCTCGAGATTTAATCCTACCTTTAGTCATTGAAAATAATGCCGTTATTAACCTTAATCATGATGATGTCGGTATTCGCATTGATTTTTCTACTTTTTCTTACGGTAATGAGAACAGTATTACCTACAAATATCATTTAACGGGACAAGACAACATTGATTTTCCGGCAAGTCGAGAAGCTCATGTCACCTTTCCTAGCCTCGCTTCAGGTAAACATACCTTATCTATTCAAGCTAAATCGCCTTATACAGGAGAGTACTCTTCACCCGTATATATTAAATTTAACGTAGGCTTTGCTCCTTGGCGTTCACCTTTAGCGATATTATTTTATTCTATCGCCTTAATATTAATGGCAGTGACTTGGTATCGTTATCGTAAAATCCAGCAACAATTATTACTTGATGTTCATGAGCAAGTAAAATATCGAGAAAATCGCTTACAACTAGCCTTAACTGGGAGTAATAGTGAGGTCTGGGATTGGCAAGCCGATGAAAATTTAATGTTTGGTAAGCGCATTGCTTTAGATTTAGGTTACCGAGAAAAGGCGCTATTTTATAGTTTAGAAGAGCATGTAGCACTCATTCATCCTGAAGATCATAATAACTTTATTCATTGTTGGCAGCTCTTTATCAGTAGTGCCAATCTAAAAGATAATTTTTCCTGTACCTATCGTTTGAAAACATCAGATGGTCAGTGGTTTTGGTATAAAGATTTAGGGAAAATTGTTGCTGTAGATGTTAATAATCATCCTATCAGAGTAACAGGTTCTTATACCAATATTACCGAGTCTCGTGCTAATGAAGAGCGTGCGCAGTATTACGGAGATGCATTTCAGCAAACCCAGGATTGGGTTTTTATTATTGATGAAAAAATCTCCCGAATTACGGCAAACCAGTCAATGCGTGCTGTTTTTGATTGGCCAGAAGAAGAGTTTGATTTTAGTGACAAACTATTAGGTGTCAGCCAGAAACGTTACAGTTTTTATCGTAAATTAATGCTTTCGCTAAAAGAGGGGGAACATTGGCGTGGAGAAGAGTTGATAGTTACCGCCAATAAGGATGAATACCACGTCATTATCAACGTCACTGTAGGGCTTAGTTCAGTAACTAATGCTTTACATTACTTGTTTGTTTTAACGGATATTAGTGCGCAGAAAAGTGCTGAAAGTGAATTGCGATTATTAGCAAATTATGATCATTTAACCGGATTACCTAATCGTACGTTATTGCTCGAACGTATTAAACATGCGATAGATTTTTCTAATCGACGAGACACCTCCATTGCGGTGTTTTTTATTGACCTCGATCGATTTAAACAAGTTAATGACTCTTTAGGGCATGATTTTGGTGATTTCATTATTGATAGCGCCTGGGGCTATTGCCTTCTTATTAACCAATAAATTCAGCCATATGCTCAGTTTAGCGGTCATTATTTCGGTCTTGTGTTCAATCGCTGGCGTTTACCTGAGTTTCTTTATTGATAGTGCGCCAGCGCCGACCATTATAATGATGATGTCATTACTTTTTATTATGGTCTTTAGCTACCAGCAAATAAATAATGTAGTAATGATGAAGAAGCGTGAAAAAACAACTTTCGCCATCAATAACAAACACAATACCAAAGCACCTGTCGATGCTTTGTAGCCCAACGTTATGACTGATATGGCAGCTTACTGCCAAACTATTTTATTTAATTGCGCTTCGCCTTCAGCTAAATTCATTTTAATGACAATATTGTCTTCATCCACAGCCAGCGCAATGTTAATGCCACGTTTATCTCGCCAATCTTTAACCGTATTT
>MAAC01013354.1_pt1 | contig 12483 bp, 10 predicted proteins | sample 1115981 | NCBI WGS metagenome assembly MAAC01 (sample SAMN04961126, study PRJNA320927) | seawater metagenome | isolation source: sample BD02T64 sea water enriched with oil for 64 days | place: USA:Gulf of Mexico | collected 2013-07-27 | reverse complement strand
CGGAAAATTTCCAACGAAAAAAACCTCAATACATCAAGCAAATTGACGGTGTAAGATTGGTTAAGAGCTTTGATCGCATTTTTAGACCGAAATCTGTGTTTTCACACAGCCTGTTTATAAAGCCGCCCATTGGGATGTACGCACCAGGAGGCTCTTTCTTTCATTAAACGGTCAAAGTTTGGTGTTGGAGAAAACCACCAAAAATGACAAAGCGGACATCCGAACGCCACTTTCAGCAGTTTCAAAATTGGCCGTAACAAAGGGAGGTTCATTTTTAAACCGCTGAAAAGCCTTGTTAACTCGTTCCATTAGTTTGCTTCCAACACATGACCCAAAAGAGTTTTGTAGACTATCACGCGCTCAAATACCTCGGTCTCAATTTTTCTAAAATCATCTATTCGAATCTCCTGATCTTGTGCGGGATTAATGAAATCGACTACAACAAGTAACCAATAGACATCACATTTCTCATACTTTTTGGATCGTTCTTCTTTGTCTTTGACAATGCTTGCTAATCGCTCAAACTCCATTGCTGGCACATCATGGACCTGGACAACTCTCCACTTCGTATGTTCGTACTCTTTATTGTTTAGATAAACAAAGGAGAGTTCCGGAATATGCTTGAAATGGTCTCTCCTTACTTGCCCTGTTTTACTGTTTTGAATCTGCGTTGCCAGATCTACTATTTTATCTACGAGAGTTTTCTGGTCTCGAATTGGATTCGATTGATCAAACCCGAAAGAAATCTCGAACCTTCCTCCGTTCTGCGTTTGATATAGGAACTGAGCCTCTAAAATCACTTTAGCTCGCCGCCTACTTTGTACTTGTTCGCTTTCTGGAAGACTGCCACATTGATGAAAGAAGCTGGTTATCTCGATCCCAATTTTTCTTTCTCCATCTACAATGATGTCAGGACTATCTCTGTATATAATTGTACCGGATGGCACCGGATAATCTTTCCGAAACATTTCAAAGTAGTACTTTTCTATGTCTTGATTAGATACCTTGCTCATAACAGCCTTTGAGAGTTAACGTTTACCTCATTTGAGGCGTTTTAGTTCACGCCTTTATTTGAAGGTCATGGTTATGTTCTTTCATATGCTTTTGGCACCAATTTTCACGTTGCTGACAGCGCGAGTGACCGCTCTGTAGGATTTGTTGCCTTCGCGTCGAGGCGGATTGATTGCAGTTTTAGTATATCAAATAGTATATATACTAAAACCGTAACCACCCTCTAGAACAGGCAAACCGTACCTTTCAGAAGTTTTAGTATAGTGTCCACATATATAAGGGCGCATAACCCCTAGTGAGCGACAGCGAGCGGAGGGGAACGTCTGGTGTATGCATTTGTTATGTGCTTCACATGGCTTCTATTTAATAGTAGAAATTTATAGGATTTTATTCATGTATTAAAGTGAGTCAGACATTTTACACTTCTTCCTCTTTTAGACCGGACCTTTTGAGACATGAGAGTCATTAAACCGAACTCGGTTGCCACCCGGTTCATCAATCATAAAAGTACGATGTATTTCGCCAACGATAATATCTGAAGGATCTAAGTCAAGGTTGATCAATTTTTCTCTGGTTTGGTCAAGATCTTCGACCATCAAATCAAAGTAAGTTTCTCCATCTTTCAATTCTGGATCCCCCATTTCGACAGCCAAGTGAGTTCCGCCTCTCAACTCAAAGATTCCCAATTCAGAGGAACCAAACAACTTTCTCATTCCAATTTTTATTAAAAAATCACTGGTTTCTGAAATATCTCGGCTTTTCATAAAAACATGACCAACCCATACATCGGGTTTTGTATCTTTCATTTTATCTCCTCTTCTCAATTTTTATTAAACTTAAACGAATTCAACTATATGAACAATTATTTTAAACGATTTTTTGGTTTTTTACTGAAATGATAAATTAGTGCTAATAATTTCCTAACGCCCTGTGTTGCCAATACTGTTTCAAATCTTAACTGTAAAAGAGACGCTAATTTTTCTCTCATGTTTTGGGGGGAGGATTCAAACACAGCAGAAAATCCTAGAGAGTTAACCTTGTTTGAAATACCAGAATCTTGGCTCATGTTATTTCTCTGTATTCTAATGGCATAGTCATGGAAGGAACATAGATCGCTCTATGCCCCCCATACAGACCCGGACGTGCGGTTTTCCCGCATCCGGTTCCTCGGTTGTACCTTATGTGTCTCTCACGTCGATCAATTATTTGGGAGGTATTGAGACAAACTATTGGATCTCCCAAGTTTTTAAATGTATCTCTTCGTACATGCCACAGTTTTACTTTAACTTCGCCAGTCCTTCACACCATTACTAATACGGATGATCTTGTTTTGCTTTCGATGCGTGTTAAAACTCTCAGCAACTGGAACTGCTCGTTTCGAAGCTATATCAACTTTCAGGAAGCACGGACTTCCCTACGGCCTGCACGATTCTCTGTGCACGCTTCGCCTATATTGTTCGTAGGAATTCCACCTACTCCGCCATAGACGCAACACTCGATACGGGTGGCTGGTTAGGCCTTTCCCGACAGGGACTTTCACCCTGCTAGATACACCAAGCTTTGCTTGGCGCGCTATCTACCCTTATTCGTTAAGTGCTTCGCGAGTATTCATTAAGATTAATGCTCTCCCGCGCTAGAGTCCGCCATTGCTTCCGTGTCGGCGAGCATATGGCGCATGGTAACAGTCTCCTTATCGGCCAATGCAAACAGTGCATGCCCCGCCGCATCTTGCCTAAAGGCCTCAACGGCGGCCTGCGCCAGCTCCATGTTTTGCCAGTAAATTATGTCAAAAATCAGCCCGGTGTCGTCACTGCTGCACGAGCGGTAGATAAAGCCAGGTTGCTGCTGCACAAACTGGTTCACGCCAGCGTTGGCAGCGGCGAGGTCCGCCTGGGTCTTGTCGGCTTTCAAGCGGTAGCTGACAATTTCGATGATGGTGGTTATTTCAGTCTGAGTATTGCTCATATTTACGCCCTTTTAATGGTGCCAGACTCAATTGGGCCTGGCTTTTTAATAGTAGAATTTAAACTATCCAGTAGATGTAACGTTTGTTTAAACTCGTCTATGGTGATTGGCCTTATACACAGGATTTGTGCTTTAACCAGCCCGTTTTACCTTTTTAAAATAAAATCGATCATTGATGGCCGAGAGACCTCATTAATCAGAGAAGCCTCCGATGAATGCAGACTTAGTATTGCAGTTGTTGATTATTATGATTAGTGGGTAGAATATGGAATCACTGATCCTAAAGTAGTATCAATATGTTGTTAAACCATCTTAAATCTATGGCTATTTTTGCTGCTGTTGCAGATGCAGGTAGTTTTACCGCTGCCGGTGAATTCCTGGATATGCCCAGAGGCAAGGTCAGCGAGCAGGTGGCCAGGCTGGAAGCTTACCTGGGCGTCAAACTGTTTATCCGCAGCACGCGCAAAGTGAGTATTACCGCTGAGGGCGAAGCGCTGCATCAACATGTACAGCAGCTGTTACCGTCAGCACTGGCCGGTGTTGAGGAGGTAAAGAGTTATGCCGCTGAGATCAAGGGGCGTATTCGTATTACCACCACGCATGATGTGCATGAATACCATTTACTCCCGGTGCTGAAAGCCTTCCGCCAGCAATACCCGCAGGTGAAATTTGATCTGATCATCACCCAGGAGACGGTACCGATTATTGAAAATGCCATAGATCTGGCAATACGCTCCGGCGATATGCCTGACTCTGCATTGATTTCACAGCCCTTGTTTGACACCCCTCTAAAGCTTTATGCCAGCCCGCAATTGGCAGAACAAATACCGGTACAACCAGAGCAGTTAGCGCAGCTGGACTGGGTCACTCTGGCTGGTGTTCCAAATGCCGCGCTGTCGTTACGGCATAAAGATGGAGCACAGCTACTTGTCACACCGGGTTTGCATCATCAGACCAGCAGTCTTGCCAGTTACATGCAACTGCTAGAGCAAGGCTTTGGTGTAGGGGTGATGCCAGAAAACTCGGCGCAGTATTTGGTAAAGCAGGGTAAGCTGATGCCGGTATTAGATGATTGGTACTTTGATACGTTAAAGGTATCGTTGTTATACCCGGCGCGATTGCACATGGCACAGCGTACACGTTTGTTAATTGATGCAATCAAGTCTTCTGTCAGTTCGGCTTGAGGCAGTAAGCATTCACCGGCAGCACTAACTACGGATTTAAATAGGCATTAGATAACGCCTGATTAACCCCGGAGTTTTGGAACTACGCCACGGTCCTTTGCTGGTAATACCGCATCCAACCGCAGTCTGTATTTTAACGTCACGCTTCAACAAATTTCTTACTTTGGTCCGAGGCTTTCGCCACTGACGCCAATAAGCCATGCGTACCCTTCGCCGTATCCAGTGATCTAGATCGACACAGAGTTGATAGCAGTTAGAGATACCGTAGCGTTAAATCAACTGTTATCTATCATCTTTCCTGAGTGCCCAGTTTCTTTGTGCAATTTACTCAATAGTTGATCGATAAACTTAATTGCAGATTTTTTTCCTCTTTTTTTACTGACCAAATATTTCTTGCTCTGATCTATTAGGTACAAAGCAGGTCTGGCCGCATCAATGAGGTAAGGCCAGATAATACTCTTGGGCATGGCTAGCTCGTCAGCATCCTCGCCACCAAGTGCTCGTCTAGTTATGGCATATTTCATAGCGTTAAATTGTGGGCCGGGCTTAAGGAGTTTACCTATGACTGGCATGGCCGCGTCAATAAGTACCCTATCAAGAACTGGCGTCTCTTCAGTCGTGGCTTTGGATAAGCGCTGACCAGCAATATCAGCTTGAGGATCAGTAAGGGTTGCTAACGCACTTTGCGCTCTAGCCTCGTCTTCATTTTTCATGAGAAGATCTTCATCAGATCCCAATAGATACCCCAGATAGCGCCACAATGCGTAGATATCATCACGCTCCCTTTTATTATAATAAATGCCCAGCGTCTTTGCGCCATCAATAAATGTGGTCGAAAACATGTTCGCTGCCCCAGTTGTAGTTCGCTCTTGATTGATGGGCAGGCCAAACTTTTCGTAGTCCCAATTAGTGTTGGCGAGTGTTATTCTGGCAAAAGCGTGGATCAATCTTATGCGAATGGTTAGTTTATAGCCCTCTGTTCCCGGCTTCAAATTCCCAGGTTTGGTCGCCTCTGCAAACCAGGTGGCGGTCTCAACGGCTCTACTTTCAGTATTCTTCTGTAGAACCCCCGTTTTAGCCATAGATTGTGTAGATGGAGGTGAAAGTAAAATAGCAGGTGTGGTAACTCTAGCAAGAATCAGCAATGCTAGCGTGCCTGGCCTCCATATGGCGGTACCGGCGCGCTCTAGTTGTTCCCAGTCAACCCAACCCGGTACACGCTCTTTTTCAAAAAAGTCTGTAATTTCTGCAGGGGCGTTAGGGACGTTATCGATCCCTCTTGCAAGGGCTTGCTCGAACAATGGCCAACCCTGTTGCGGATTCGCCTTGATAAATAGACCTAAATTGTCCGCTGGTTCATCAATCTCAAACCGGCACTTCTCAAATTTTCTAACAAGATCGTGATCGAATTTTTGGTATGCCTCATCTCTATTAGGTAAACCATGATGTAGGTTTTCGGTATCCTGAATATTATATTGAATGCCCATGGGTTCTATCTTTTCCTCTAGAATGTATATATTTCTGAGCCAAGCCTTGCGGCTATTCATTAAAGTTTGCAATATAAGTGTCGATAGCAATAGGTTAAGGGAAACCAAGTTGGCGGTTAATTGACGTCAAAATATCAGAGCAATTTTATTGCGCCCTTGGGTTTTCACTCGATCCCGAATTAAGGAGGTCGAACGTACGCTGGCAATAAACGTGAAATCACGGAGATCACGCGATACTCTTAACCCTGACTACATAAGCATTTCAGTTAAGTGGTAGATGTTTAGAGATTGCATTATCAAAATATTACTCTAACTTGGATTAGCCAGTCGGTATTCCTTAGTCGATTTATTCTGCTCGGGTCTGGCTAACTCTCTCTCCCATTTTTCAATAAACTCTAAACCCCCGTCGGCCCACGGATGAAAACCCTCTTTAAAAAACTCCATAAAGGGTTTTCTCAAAGAGCGCCACATGCCACCTTTACCAAACATCCAAGAGATAAAGCCAGAAAGGTCTTTCAGGCTTGCCCAATTCTTGGAAGTAAATGCCATACTAAACATATACTTAGTTAGGCGAAAACTTAGCAGGGTAATTGTTAGCATCATAACCCGATGTAAATACTTCAAATCACCAACGGTCTCCATATACACATCATATGCAACCGATTTGTGCTCGACCTCCTCAACACAGTGCCACAGCATCAAATCTTTAAAAGGATCTTCCATCCCTTCGAGGAGTTTCGGTTGATCAAGCGCGAACTCCCCCATAATGCCAGTAAGATGTTCATAGCAAACCGTATGGGCTAGGCGAAATTTATTACTCCGCGGTACGATATATTTTTCGTTCGTCTTTCTAAAAGATCGGTCTATTTTTTTTGTGTTATAACCCAGACGATCAAGTTCCTCGTTGATCTTGATATGTTGATGGCTGTGGTGTCCTTCTTGACCTATGAAGCCCTTCACTTGCTTTTTCAAATTAGGACTGGTGACTTGATCACGATAATTTCGCACAGACGCCAAAAACTCACCTTCACCGACGGGGAAACCAGCAGACATGCCTACCATGAAGGCCGACTTATAAATATTATTGTCGAAAAATTTAACCTTCTTTAATGAACCAAAAGGAAAGTCCATATGCCTAGGTTTTATTTCCAGTTTTTGATGATCATCGATAAATTTGGACATATACACACCTCTATTATTTATATTGCGAAGCCAAGCCCTTACAGCTACTCATTAAATTTTGGTGTATAAGTGTCGATAGCAATAGGTTAAAGGAAACCAAGTTAGCGGTTAATTGGAGTCAAAAATTCAATTGAAGAAGAAATCAAAGGCAGCCCACAGACAAATTGCGTTAGACTTCTTGATCTCGAAAATCCGCTTGCTTATCACGATAGACCGCTGGTGTGTGGCCTGTTAACGCCTTGAAAGACTTTATAAAACTAGAGGCATCACTGAACCCCAAATACTCTGATATTTGATCTACAGTATGTTCGCCATCTAACAATAACTGGGTTGCGGCTGATAGACGTACTTCTAATTTAATGTCTTTGTAGGTTGTGTCAAATTCTCTCAGCCTACGCTGTAAGGTGCTGGGGGACAGAAATAGTTGCTCAGCCATCTCTTTTAACGAAATGTTTATATTTAGGTGTATTTTCAGTCTTTGGCGGATTTTATCCACAAGGTCTTGTGGTGATAACTCTTCCATGATTTGTTGGCACTGACTCTTGGCCAAACTCGCCAGCTCTGGATCAGTCGGGTTAATCGGTAAGTTCATCCACTGTATCGGAATAAGCAATTCATTATAAGCTTGATTAAATTTGATCTGATATCCCTTTACCATTTTCCAGGGAAAATTTTCAGGCTCACAGGTTTTTAGGTGGATTATACATGTGCCCTGGCGCTCATGATGACTCAAAAACTTGGCAATAGCATATTCAAAGCTTATGAGTTCCGACAATGAGAAGTACTTGTCGTATTCAGCTTGCCCTTCGGATAGCCTCATGCAGCAAAAATCTTCATTATCAATCTGTTCCAAGATTCGAAAATTTGCTCTAGTTTGGTAATATTTTACCGCTAATCCGAGTACCTCATTAAGGTTGATGGACCCTTGAATCGCTATCCCTAAGGAGCCATGAAGGGAGGAAACCATACCTTGGCCGAATTCAATGACACCCTCATAGGGTGCTTGCAAAGCATTGAACAAATTAGCCCCTAGCATGTGAAAGATTCGAGCACTCACGCGTTGTGGAGGGTTCAATAAAACCTCTAAACCCGCATCCAAATTATTCACTAAAGTTTTCGCGGTTATACCTTTAGATAAGGCAAAGTCGCGAATATAAACAATATAATCACTTGATATGAGAAGGTTATTTTTTACCTGCACAAAATTGACCTCTAATGTCTATTAACTTGCCATCCTAGCACCTGTCCCTTACCCAGGCAATATCGCATAGTTTGGATTGTGATTGGCGTGTGCCGTATATTTTTTCATTAAGCAGGCACCGATTGTAAGAACCTTCAATATAACCAATAGGTTGCTGAAATGAACACTGATTTAAGAGAATCCGTTATTGCCATAACCGGTGCCGGTTCAGGGATAGGCCGGTGTCTAGCATTAGAATGCGCTAAGTTAGGTGCCGATGTCGCTATTAGCGATATTAATCTATCAAACCTGAAGGTTACACGTGACAAAATTAAAGGTAAGTATCCACAAACCCGAGTGCTTGTACACGATCTGGATATCGCAAATAAGGACGCAGTCTTTCAATGGGCAGATGATATCGTGGCACATTTTGGTACAGTAAATGTGATCATCAACAATGCCGGAGTCGGCTTATCTGCCACCATAGAGTCCATGTTATATGAAGATTTTGAATGGCTTATGAATATAAACTTTTGGGGCGCTGTGCATGGATGTAAGGGGTTCTTACCGCATCTTAAAAATTCTTCCTGGGGGCATATCGTTAATGTCTCCAGTTTGTTTGGCTTGATAGCTACACCGAATACATCGGCCTATAACGCGGCAAAATTTGCGTTACGTGGTTTTAGCGAAAGCCTGCGCATCGAACTCATGATGTCCCATAAACAGGTTAATGTGAGTTGTGTTCACCCTGGTGGAATTAAAACCAATATCGCCAATAATAGCCGCGATGGTGGCGTGAAAATTGGCCTGGATGCGCGCATATCAGAACAAGAACGCAAAAAAAACTTCAATGAAAAATTGGCAAAAACCACGCCAGAGCAGGCGGCCAAAATTATCATAAACGGCATCATAAAAAAGCAACCCAGAATACTAGTGGGTTCAGATGCCAAGATGCTGGATATTCTACAGAGACTTCTACCGGTGAAATATCAACATGTAGTTGCGAGATTGTTTCGCTAAAACAAAATTATGAGACTATAGATTATCTAAAAGGTTATATCATGAAAAAAGAATATATCGATACTATCATTATCGGAGCTGGGTTATCTGGAATTGGCGCGGCTTATCATTTGCAAAAAAATTGCCCCAACAAATCTTTGGCCATACTCGAAGGGCGCGATGCTTTAGGTGGTACATGGGACTTATTTCGTTACCCAGGTATTCGCTCAGACAGTGAAATGTTCGCCTATTCTTACGACTTTAAACCGTGGAAGGGTAGGGACTCGCTAGCCACAGGTGAAAAGTTATTAACATATTTAGATGAAACAGCTTCTGAAAACGGCATTAAAGAAAAAATTCGTTTCGGACATAAGGTTGTAAGTCTAGCTTGGTCAAGTATAACTGCGACTTGGACGATTGAGGTTGAGGTTAACGATAAGAGAAGAGTATATGAGAGTGGTTTTGTTTTATCCTGCGGCGGTTATTACGATTATGATCAAGGTTATCAGCCTGAATTTAAAAATCGAGAGGCTTTTGAGGGGGACCCAATTCATCCACAACACTGGCCTGAAGATCTTGACTATACCAATAAAAAAATAGTCATCATCGGAAGTGGAGCTACAGCGGTTACTCTTTTACCCAACTTAACAAAAAGGGCGCAACATGTGACCCTGCTACAGAGATCCCCGACTTATATTATATCTATTCCAAAGCAGGATGCGATGTTAAAGCTATTGTATTCGGTGTTCCCTGACTCCTGGGTTGGTCGTTTTGCTCGAATGCGTAATCTATTTCTGGAAGAGTTTTACTATAAGGCCTTGACGAAAAATCCAGAGAAAGGGAAAGAAACAATTCGTAAAGAAATGGATAAAATATTATCACCAAATGTTGATCGCAAACATTTCACCCCTGAGTACGCACCTTGGAGCCAAAGACTTTGCACTGTGCCAGACGGAGATTTATTTCATGCATTAAACGATGGATCAGCTTCCATAGTTACGGATAAGATAACGGAGTTTACCCCTGGTGGTATTCGTCTTGCCAGTGGCGAGGATTTGGACGCGGATATTATTATTAGTGCCACAGGCTTAAATTTGACTCTCATGTCCGGCATAGGCATTACAGTCGATAATAAATCAATTTCTCTTCCTGATAAGATGTTTTATCGTGGCGTCATGCTGGAAGATATACCTAATTTTGGAATGGTATTCGGTTACACTAATTCATCATGGACTCTAAAATCAGATATGGTCAGTAAGTACGTGTGTCGAGTCATTAACCACATGCAGAGCACACAAAAACCAATTTGTGTACCGGTCGATACCAACAACGTTGAGAAAGAACCTTTTTTAAATTTAAGTTCCGGTTATGTGCAGCGTGCTCAACAGAATATCCCTAAACAGGGTATGCAGGAGCCTTGGCGTCTGGATCAAGGTTACAAGAAAGACAAGAAAAATATGCGCACTTTGAAAATCGAAGATGGCGTATTGCAGTTTAATAAAGCCGTTGGTGTGGATTCCAAAAAAACAAGTACGACCAGAGTGGATTCCAAGAATGAAAGCCCCGCCAAAGCAGTGTCGAATTAGTCTGCTTTCTATTCAAAGCAAGTTTACTCGCCCATAAGCCACAAGCTTGCTAAATTTTTATCTATATATAGTACAGAGAGACAGTCATGCAGCTAATACGTATTGGCCAAATTTTAACTCTAGGCATTGTAGCTATCGCAATTATTGCCGGTGCCTATGCCACTGAACTCAAACAACTTTATCGGGTGGTAAACCTATTTAACGAAGATGTAATTGTACATAATTTTTCTAATATGCATGAAGTCATGCCCACCAAGATAATTAGGCGCTCAGGTGATGTTCGTTCTTTCAAACGTTCACCACAAGACTTACCAAAGACGTTTACTTTCAGAGGGCAGGATTTCAATGTGGAGAACTTTTTACAAGAGTCAAACTCTACCGCCCTACTGGTTGTTAAAGGTGAATCCATCACCTTCGAAGAATATTACCTGGGCACCACGGAAAACGATTTACGTACATCCTGGTCCATGGCAAAAAGTTACCTCAGCGCTATCTTTGGCATCGCCGTCTATGAGGGGCACATTCCTGACCTAAATGTCGCGGTAACAAACTATGTGCCCGAATTAAAAGGAAGTGGTTATGAAGGCGTAACCATCAAAAATGTTTTACAAATGAGCAGTGGTGTGGCATTTAACGAAGATTACAACAACTTCTACAGCGATATAAATCGTTTTGGGCGCATGATGGCTTTGGGGGGGAGCTTCGACGAATTCACGGCCTCGTTAAGTTCTGAGCGCCAACAAGGCACTTATATGCAATATGTGAGCATAGATACCCACGTACTGGGCATGGTATTGCGCTCCGCCACGGGCACGACTATAGAAGACTATCTTACCCAAAAACTGTGGTCCAAGCTGGGTAACGAACAGGATGGCAGTTATCTAGTAGACGGTTTAGGGGAACCCATGGTGCTAGGTGGACTCAATGCGACCACTAGGGATTATGCCCGCCTGGGTGTGTTATTTCGTGACAATGGGCAGATAAACGGTGAACAAGTGGTTCCCGCGCAGTGGATCAAAGACAGCATCACTCCGGATGCCCCCCACTTAATGCCAGGTAAAAGAGATAACGCCAAACCGGTATTTGGCTATGGTTACCAGTGGTGGGTTCCAGAACACAGCGATCAAGAATTTTTTGCATTGGGTATCTATGGGCAATATATTTATATTAACCAAAAAGCCAATGTGGTGATCGTTAAGAACAGCGCCGATACCCACTTTAGCGAAAATGAGTATGAAAGCACCCACAAAAGTCTGGCGGCGTTTCGTACAATTGCCTTAAGTTTGTTAGACGCTCCACAGCTAATATCAGCCGCAAAATAGATAAGTCATTACCCTTGTTGAAGTTAAGCCTCCATTCCCTCGATTATGCTGAGCTCCGCATAATTGAGGGAATGGAGAGTTTGGGAATATGCGGAGTTGTGTAAAGGTGATACTAAAATAGAAGTATATTAGAGCCAATTACTCGAAATGGATTGGATTGAGCAAGGCTTCGAGCTAGATGAAGGCATAGTTGAAGTGCTGAAGGGTATGACGAATAAGAGGAAGTACCCACAGAGAACAAGACGCAAAGCGTTTAAATTCGCTAAGAGGTGGCGAAGAGAGCAAGGAGACTAATTGGTGTTTCGTGACGCAAGAGACGTAGTTTTGACCTCCTATCTTGCGAAAAAACATGTCCGCTTTTGCGAAGTTTGCCTGTTTTCTTCCATACCCAATTTTGACGGTTTGTGGAAGAACTTGCCCCTGACGCTGACATCCCAAGTGGCAGCAATATAAACAGGCTGTGTGAAAACGTAATTCAAGTATAATGCCCTTATTGTTTTTCTAGGGCATTTTATGAAGCGTTTTATTGAAGAAAAAAGTCGGTCACAGAACACATTGTTCCCCGAG
>MAAC01019041.1_pt1 | contig 12484 bp, 7 predicted proteins | sample 1115981 | NCBI WGS metagenome assembly MAAC01 (sample SAMN04961126, study PRJNA320927) | seawater metagenome | isolation source: sample BD02T64 sea water enriched with oil for 64 days | place: USA:Gulf of Mexico | collected 2013-07-27 | reverse complement strand
TTTAGTGTGTGTTGTGTTGTTGTTGTAAAAGTAAAAATTGCTTGGGTATAAAAAAAGGTGTTACTAAAAATAGTAACACCCTAATTATTAACAATTGTTAATCATTATTTCTTATGTCTAGTTTCTGATGATACAGAAATCTTCTTTCTTCCTTTGGCTCTTCTTCTAGCTAGTACTTTACGACCATTTGCAGAAGCCATTCTATCTCTGAAACCGTGTTTGTTTCTTCTCTTTCTATTCGATGGTTGGTAAGTTCTTTTCGGCATTACTTATTATTTTTAAAAGTCTTTTTAATATGTTTTGCTTTTCGTCGAATTACGTCTGCTAAAAGCGTGCGCAAATATACAACTAGTTTTGTTTTAGGCAAACACTATTATGAAAAATAATAAATTATTTTCAACAGGTGCAAAAGTACAATTATTATTGAGGATTTTCACCGTTTTTGTTTGTCAAAAGTTATAGAGTTAGTACTTTTGCCCAAACCTAATAACCATGAAAAATACCAAATACGTTTTTGTAACAGGAGGCGTAACATCATCACTAGGAAAAGGAATCATTGCTGCTTCATTGGCAAAACTCTTACAACAGAGGGGGTATTCTGTAACCATCCAAAAGTTAGATCCATATATTAACATAGATCCAGGAACACTAAACCCATATGAACATGGTGAGTGCTATGTGACTGATGATGGAGCAGAAACAGATTTAGACCTTGGGCATTACGAACGTTTTTTAAACATTCCTACATCTCAAGCTAATAATGTTACTACAGGTAAAATTTATCAATCTGTAATTAATAAGGAGCGTAAAGGTGAGTTTTTAGGTAAAACCGTTCAAGTGATTCCTCATATAACTGATGAAATTAAACATAGAATTCAGATTTTAGGTAAAACTGGTGAGTATGATATCGTAATTACTGAGATTGGTGGAACAGTTGGTGATATAGAATCTTTACCTTATGTAGAGTCTGTTCGTCAATTGCAATGGGAATTAGGTCAAGAAAACGCCATTGTTATACACTTAACATTGGTTCCATATTTAGCCGCTGCTGGCGAGCTGAAAACAAAACCAACACAACACTCTGTAAAGATGTTGATGCAAAGCGGAATTAGCCCGAACATATTAGTGTGTAGATCTGAGTATGAGATTAACGATACGATTAAACGTAAATTGGCATTATTCTGTAATGTAAAGAAACAAGATGTAATTCAATCTTTAGATGCAGAAACAATTTACGATGTACCAAACATGATGTTTAAAGAAGGTTTGGATTATGTGGTGTTAGAAAAATTAGAATTATCTACAAGAAAGCAGCCGAAGTTAAAAGCTTGGAATAGTTTCTTACAAAAACATAAAAACCCAAAAGCAACCGTAGAAATTGGTTTGATTGGTAAATATGTAGAATTACACGATTCTTACAAGTCAATTACAGAAGCTTTTATTCATGCTGGTGCAACCAATGAGACAAAAGTAAATGTGCGTTGGATTCATTCTGAAGAATTGACTCCAGAAAATGCAGCTTCTAAATTAGAAGGATTGAATGGTGTATTGGTTGCTCCTGGTTTTGGTGAAAGAGGTATTGAAGGTAAAATTGCTGCTGTGCAAGTTGCTAGAGAAAACAACATTCCATTCTTCGGAATTTGTTTAGGAATGCAAATGGCCGTGATAGAATATTCTAGAAATGTGTTAAAATTAGCAGGTGCTAGTTCTACAGAAATGTCTGGAAAAATAGCGCATCCAGTGATCAACCTTATGGAAGAGCAAAAAAATGTTACTGAAAAAGGTGGAACTATGCGTTTGGGGGCTTGGGATTGTAAAATAACCAAAGACTCTAAAGTATTTGATGCCTATAAAACGGAATTGATTAGTGAACGTCACAGACACAGATATGAATTTAACAACGACTATTTAAAGCAAATTGAAGAAGCTGGAATGAAAGCTACTGGTGTGAATCCTAAAACTCGATTGGTAGAGATTGTTGAAATCCCTTCACATTCTTGGTTTGTTGGTGTACAATACCATCCAGAATATAAAAGTACAGTCCTAAATCCACATCCTTTATTTGTAGGCTTTATCAAAGCTGCAAAAGAGCAATTAAAAAAATAACTCCTAAAAAGGTTTCAACGTTTCATTAGAAATTTTGAAACCTTTTTTAAATCACATAAACATTACTGTAACAAATTCTAAAGCTATTAGTCTAACTAATCAGTAAGTTTATTACTCGGTTTAAAATAGAAAAGAGACTTTAAGGTCATTCTGAAACAAGTTCAACACAAGGTTCTGTATAAATTTGGAATGGCATTTGAGTTATCAATAGTATCAAAAATAAATACAGCAAAATCCACTAAAAACAGTACGATTTTACTAAATTTGTCGGGTTTTTCTTCAATCATGAAGACAAAATGACAAGTTGACATTTAAAAACAATCAATGGAACAAAAAAAATTTGACAAGAATTCGTTTATCGGAATTTTATTATTAGGAGCAATTGCTCTTTGGTTTATGTACACAAACCAAGAAGCCGTTCTTCCTACCGAAAACACTACAGAGCAAGTTGTAGATGCTACAAAAAAGACTACTCCATCACTTACAGAAAACACAAACACTACTAACACTTTTGCGAACGACTCTTTAAAAAGTGCTGCTTTACAAAGTAAGTTAGGTGCCTTTGCATACGGAGCACAAACTGCTACTAAAGGAACTACCGTTTTAGAAAATGAAGTTTTAAAATTAGTAATTGATAATAAAGGTGGACAAATTGTAGAAGCATTTGTTAAGAATTTTAGAACCTATGATTCTTTACCTTTGTATTTAATAAAAAACAAAAACGCATCTTTCAACATTAATTTCGGAACAACAGATAATCGAATCTTGAATACCAAAGATTTATTATTTACACCTTCTACATCTAAAAACGGAGACAACGACGTACTTTCTATGAAATTGAAAGTTTCCGAAACTCAGTATTTAGAATACAGATACGAAATGAAACCTAACGATTATATGTTAGGATTTGCTGTTCGCTCTCAAGGATTAAGTACTGTTATCAACTCTTCAAACAATATCAATTTAGACTGGAGTTTAAAGACGTTTCGTAACGAGAAAAGTATCAAAACTGAGAATATGTATTCTGAGTTAAAGTTTTATACAGACGAAGCAGATTATCTTTCTGCAGGTGGTGACGACAATGAAATTGTAGACAATGTACAATGGGTTGGTTACAAACAACATTTCTTTACGTCTATCTTATTATCTGACACACCGTTTAACAAAGCAACTCTTACTTCTAAGAATCTGGTAAAAGACGAAGTTATAGATACTGTTTTCACAAAACAATATGATTTAAAAACACCATTGGCATTAAACAATGGTGAACTAAATTATAATATGAACTGGTACTACGGACCTGCAGATTATAAAATATTAACTGGTTACGAAAACAAAAACTTAGGTGAGATTGTTGATCTAGGTTGGGGAATCTTCGGAGCGATTAACAGAACAATCTTCATTCCTATCTTTGGATGGTTAAGTGGATTGATGTCTAACTACGGATTGATTATTATTTTATTGACAATTGTCGTTAGAATTATCATGTCTCCATTGGTATACAAATCATACGTTTCTAGTGCGAAGATGAAAGTAATTCGCCCAGAATTAACTGCCATTAACGAACGTTTACCTGGAAAAGAAAACGCAATGAAACGTCAGCAAGAAACCATGGCCGTACAGCGAAAAGCCGGAGTTAGCATGATGTCTGGTTGTATACCCGCCTTATTGCAAATGCCAATTTTCTTTGCATTGTTCCGCTTCTTCCCTTCTAATATAGAATTGAGACAAAAAGGATTCTTATGGGCAGATGATTTATCATCGTATGATGCCGTTTTTCAATTGCCATTTAGCATTCCTTTTTACGGAGATCACGTAAGTTTATTCCCAATCTTAGCGTCTGTTGCTATTTTCTTTTACATGAAAATGAATCAAAGTCAACAAGCAAACATGCAAGCACCTGCACAAGAAGGGATGCCAGACATGCAAAAGATGATGAAGATGATGATTTACTTCTCTCCTATTATGATGTTGTTTTTCTTTAACAATTATGCAAGTAGTTTAAGTTTATATTACTTTGTTTCTAACTTGTTAACGATTGTTATTATGCTAGTAATTAAGCATTATGTAATCGATGAAAAGAAAATTCATGCGCAGATTGAAGAGAACAAAAAGCGTCCAGAGAAGAAGAAAAGTAAATTCAGAGAACGTATGGACAACGCGATGAAACAAGCGCAAGAACAACAAGCTCAACAGAAAAAAGGTAAAAAATAAACGCTAAGCGTTATTTATAGATTTAAAAACCCGAAGCAAATGCTTCGGGTTTTTGTTTTTTATAATTCGTCAATCTGAACTTGTTTCAGAACCTTATAACCGTAAACTCTTTATCACTAACTTTTCCTTGATGAAAAGTAACAACGGCTTTAAACTTTATAATCACGGATTACAAAGCAGAGACATCGAGGTATGCTACTGATAATAAATAGTATCTATAGCATGCCATTACACGTATAATGGATTTTTGTTGTTGAATCTAAATCTACTAGCTTCATTAAATTTTGTGGTAAAACTTGTTGAATCAACATAACTCATTACGAGTTACCATCACACAGATCTCCTTTATAATAGATCTTTGCAGAACATTCTGTTGTATGATGATCTGATTTTAATTCATAAGAAGTACGATCACACTTTAAATAAATATCTAAACTATTTAGGTTTGTATGAATATCGTTTTTAATTCTTGCGCTACCACCAGAGGTATTATAAATTGCTTGGACGGCTGCATTGGCCGTTGTTGCAAAAGCGGTACCAACGGGACTTTCTGTACATACATCAATAGCATCTCCAATTGCATCATCCATAGCTTTCATTACATCCCTTCCAAATTTTTGCCAAAAAGAGGGATCTGTGACTAGATAATACACAGCAGGGTCATGCATGTTACGCCAAGCAACCGCCCAATAATTTTCATGCTTATCATCATACTCCACATTAAACTGCAATGGAGGGACCGTTTTCCCTTCTCGTTTAAATAACTTCAATGTTGATTTATCTTTAAGACTACCATCTTCTTGCCAATGGATTACTGCCAATTCAACTATTGGATATTGGGCTTGGTTTTGCACGGTAATTGTTGCGGTTTGTGTACTCATTTCTTTTTGTTTTTAAGTGTTAATTTTCATATCCAATCAGAATCAGTCTTGAACAATTACAAAAACTTCACATTACAAAAAAACTTAACGAACCAAGGTCAAGTACATGTATTGGGGGGTTACATTGTTCAACACCTATGAAACTCATTTTCAAACCTAGTGACTTAAAATTAAAATTGAACTTTCATAGAACCAATTGAATGAATCAAAGTAACGCGAAGAGAAAGGTTTTTTTTAGCGTAAAAACCACCTATTTAAAAAAGTGGTATTTATACGGTGTAAGCTGGTAGGTCTCTCTCGAAATAAATAAATTTAAAACAACGTTGTATTCATACTCTAGAAGCCTGAAACATTGAAAATATATTTACTGAGGCATATGGGAATAGCGAACAAATAGTTACGCCTCCTTTTTCATACTAAAAGGCAATTGCTATTTAAAATGATTTTCTATCAAGGATTACAAATCTCTATATCAAAGAATATAATCCATCATTCCGAAATGAGGAACGATTGAGGAATCTCATTATAATACAATTTCTCGTCACTCATACTTCGCTCTCTCGAAATGACAACTATGATTGTTTACTCTAAGCTATTTCACAAAATGTATTGTCTGTTTTTAAGCAACCCTCTTCGCTTTATACCTCCCATAAAACAGAATATACCCATAACATGCAATGGTTAAAATGAATGCCATTTTAAAGCCTACACTGTCTATTAAAGAGCCAAAGAAAAACGGAATGATTGCACCACCAACAATGGCCATACATAACAAACCAGAAGCTTGTGCTTTTAAATCTCCCAAACCTTCTAAACTTAAGGTGAAAATAGTTGGGAACATGATAGAATTAAACAACCCAACGGCTAAAATAGACCACATAGAAAGTAACCCTGAGGTATTTATAGAAATCAAAATCATTACAATGGCTAATAGTGCAAAAATGCTCAATACCTTTCCTGCTGCCATAATTTTGGTTAAATAAGCACCTACAAAACGACCTATCATTGCGCCTCCCCAATAGAAAATAACAAAAATCCCTAATAAAGATTTTGGGTCAGAGTCTGTAAATGTCTTATTAAAAGTACTTGCAATGGTATTTGCAATGCTCATCATGGTTTCGCTTTCTGCAACTACAGAAGCCAAGCCCATATCAGAAAAGTAGTTTACTAAAAAACTACCCACAGCAACCTCAGCACCAACGTATACAAAGATTCCCAATGCGCCCATTAACATTAATTTATTCTTCAACAATTTAAAATAACCGCCTTTAGGGCTTTCTTCAATCAGTTTCGGTAATTTGGTAAATAGAAATACTACAGCCAATAATACTATAAATGCAGCAATTAGTAAGAACGGTGTTTGTACAGTTGCTGCTTCTGCCATGTAATAGTCGCTTTTTTGTGTTTCGGTTAATACCGCAATTTCTTCAGAAGATTTTACAGAATCACTCAATAAAAACAAGGCTCCAACAACGGGTGCAATGGTAGTTCCTAAAGAATTAAAGGCCTGTGATAAATTCAATCTACTAGATGCTCCTTCTTCACTTCCTAACAAAGCTACAAACGGGTTTGCTGCTACTTGCAAAATGGTAATTCCACCAGCCAAGGTAAAATACCCAACTAAAAAGACAGAGAATAGTCTATATTCTGCTGCAGGATAAAATAACAAACAACCAGCTGCCATGGTTAGTAATCCTAATACGATTCCTTTTTTATAGCCAATTTTAGACAAGAGATATCCGGCAGGTAAAGAGAATACAAAGAATGCTACAAAAAATGCAAACTGCACCAATACAGTTTTTGCATACGACATTTCAAAAACATCTTTCAATCTCGGAATTAAGGAGTCTACCAAAACGGTAATAAATCCCCAGAGAAAGAATAAAGAGGTTAAAAATATAAAGGCACTTTTGTAAGATTTGTTGGTTGAGGTACTCATTAATTTTATGCTTTTTGGTTATTATTTTTCACTTTCAACATAAGTTTGTTCTCCTTCTTGGTATTTGCTAATTCCGAAACCACCATGAATACAATAACAACCGTATTCTCCTTTTTTATTCAAGGCAACATAACCAACCTGAAAGTTGTTATGGTTTGGATTTGATTCTACAATTCTTCTTACTCCTTCTTCACAAGCTTCTTGTGGTGTTCTTCCTTGGCGCATTAACTCAACAATTAAAAAACTACCAACGGTTTTCAACACCTCTTCACCCATTCCGGTTGCCGTAGCTCCACCAACTGTATTGTCTATAAATAATCCTGACCCAATTACGGCAGAATCGCCAACACGTCCAGCCATTTTATAAGCCATTCCACTTGTAGTACAACCGCCAGAAATATCTCCATTTTTATCAATGGCCAACATTCCAATGGTATCGTGATTTTCTATATTGATAATCGGTTTGTACTCCGATTTCACTTTCCATTTTTCCCAAGCTTTTTTAGAAGCTTCAGTTAATAGATTTTCTCTTTTAAATCCTTGTTCTACTGCAAACTGCTCTGCTCCTTTACCAGCAAACAATACATGCGGAGTTTCTTCCATTACTTTACGAGCCACAGAAATAGGATGTGCAATGTTTTCCATACACACCACAGCTCCATACCCCCCTTCTTTGTTCATAATACATGCATCCAACGTTACGTTTCCATCTCTATCTGGTGCTCCTCCGTTTCCTACTGTGGTATTTTTTAAATCTGCCTCCTCAACTCTACAACCTGCTATAATAGCATCGATAGATTCTCCACCTTTTTCTAACACTTCCCAAGCTGCTTTTGTTGCATTGTGAAAACGCCAAGTTGCAACTACAACAGGAACTACAGTTTTAGCAGCAGTTGCTGCTTTTTGCTCTTTCTTTTCTGCTGTTTCACAGGATACAATTACTGGTGCAACCGCCAATCCTAAACCGGTTAAGGATGCGTTTTTTAAAAAATTTCTTCTTTTCATTGTAGATGTATTACTTGACTGGAGTTGAACTCATTTCGAAAACAAATTCACCACCGTTCATTATTTCGCTATGCAATATATAGTTTCTATCAATCAATTCCCCATTGATTTTCATTGATTTCACATAGACGTTTTTCATGCTTTGGTTGATGGTTTTTATTTCGAGTGATTTCCCGTTTTCTAAATTTAGAATCGCTTTTTTCACATTCGGACTTCCCAATGCATATCGGTCTGAACCTGGAGTAACAGGATAAAAACCTAAACTGCTAAAAATATACCACGCACTCATTTGACCAGCATCATCATTTCCACACAAACCATCTACACCTGTACCGTACATGGTGTCCATAATCATTCTAACACGTGCTTGTGTCTTATATTCTTTACCTGTCCAATTGTATAAATACGGAATGTGATGTCCTGGTTCGTTTCCATGCACATAATTACCGATAATTCCATCTCTGGTAATATCTTCGTGATTCGCGATGTATTTATCCTCCAATTCCATGGTAAACAACGAATCTAAATGTTGAGAGAAAACTTCTTTTCCGCCCATCATCTTCACCATTTTCTCCAATTGATGTGGTACATACAAACCGTAATTCCATGCATTCCCTTCAATAAATCCTTGTCCATGTGTATCTAAAGCATCAAAGTTTTTTCTGAATTTTCCATTTGCTAATTTCGGACTCATATAGCCATTTACAGGATTGAATACATTGTTGTAATATTCTGATCTTTCTAAGAATGTTTGTTCTGCTTTTGCATCTCCAACACTTTTTGCAATTTGCGCAATGGTCCAGTCATCATAAGCCAATTCTAAGGTTTTAGAAACCGAAGAATGTCCTTTATCATCTGGCACATATTTGTATTTGATGTAATCACCTAAATTATCAAAATAAGTAACATTTGCTGTTGCTACGGATGCTTTTAAGGCTTGTTTCTGATCAAAATTCCCTACATTTTTCACAATAGCATCAGCTATAACAGAAGTAGCATGATAGCCAATCATACACCAGTTTTCGTTGGCATAATGGGACCAAATTGGCAACATATCATGCACACTTTCTTCTTGATGCGCCAACATCGATTTAATCATGTCGTTATTACGCTCTTGCTGAATCATATTAAACAATGGATGCAAGGCTCTATAGGTATCCCACAAAGAGAAAATAGTATAGTTTGTAAATCCTTTAGATTCATGAATGTTTTGATCCAATCCTCTGTACTTTCCATCTACATCTTCATAGATAATTGGACTTAACATCGTATGATACAACGCTGTATAAAATGTTTCTTTTTGAGATTCTTCAATCGTTTCTACCTCAATTTTAGAAAGCTCTTGATTCCATTTTTGCTGTGTCTCACTTTTGGTTTTTTCAAAATCCCAATGCGGAACTTCAGCTTCTAAGTTTTTCATCGCTCCAGCAGAACTCACTGGAGATAAAGCAAACTTCATTTGAATTTTCTCTCCTTCTTCTGTATCAAAATTAAAATAAGCTCTGATATCTTTTCCAGCCATTTCCGGAAAGTTTTCCTTCTCATTAAAACGTCCATAAAAACCATTATAGGTTTGCTTGTCATATTTCTGATGCCCGTAGCTTTTAAATGCTTTTGAAAACTTGATGGCAAAAAACACTTTCTTTGTACGTGCCCAACCTTTGGTTTGTCTATATCCTGTCACTGTAGAATCGTTTTCTACACGTAAAAAAGTCCACACATTTTTATTATCGTGATGGTATACATTGTACACCAAGTCTAAGAGAATATGTGCATCTGAAGATTTCGGAAATGTATACTGATGAAAACCAACTCTTTCTGTTGCTGTTAACTCCGCTTTAATTTTGTAGTCTTCTAAATCAACTTTATAATAACCGGCTTTCGCTGTTTCATTTTCATGAGAGAATTTGGAATAGAATCCTTTCTTTCCACCTTTTGTTTCTATTGGATCTAAAACCAGTTTACCTGTTGTTGGCATTACTAATAAATCTCCTAAATCAGAATGTCCCGTTCCACTTAAATTGGTATGTGCAAAACCAACTATCGTTGTATCTCTATATTGATAACCAGCACAATACTCATAAGTTTTAGAATTGTAGCGTCCTTCTTTGAACATGACTTCAAAGTTGGTTTGCGGACTCAATTGCACCATTCCGAAAGGAGCTGTTGCACCAGGATAGACGTGTCCCATTTTACTGGTACCAATCATTGGGTTTACATATTTCGCAAAGTCTTTATTAGTTCTTCTTGTTTTTTTTGAGGTATTTGATTCAGAATTACACCCCACAAAAATGACGGTGATAATTGCTAGTGTTAGTTTTTTAAGCATTGTTAAGTTTGTTGTGTCATTGCGAGTAAGAATGACGTTCTTTTATTTTATCTCAATTTCATCTGCAAACAACCAAGATCTCCCATCATGTTTGTATCCTAAATGCCAAGTTGGTAATACGCCTAATTTCTTCGCTACTATTTTTACATATCGTGCTCTCTTTCCTTTTAAATTGAAAGACACATTTTTCATGCTTACATGTTCTGCAGGTTTTGTAGCATTTACTTTTTGCGATGACACTTTCGTAAAATTCTTATTATCGTTACTAATATAACAGCTCACATTGGTTGGAAGAAAAATCCAAGAACGTTGATCTTCTAAAAAACTAATATTTGAAGCGTTCAATGTTTTTACTTTTCCTAAATCTACAACTGCTACTAAATCTACATCAGAATAGCCTTGCCATGTTCCAGTTCTAAAATCTTCAGCTCCAACAATTCCATCAATCAAAGCATTTGGCCCTCCACCATTGTATTGATTTGCATATTGATTTTTAAGCGTCACTGTTAAGTTCGGATCAATTTTAAAAAAAGCTGTAGTAATTGTTGCACTTTTTTGATCTCCACGTTGTGCATACATTTGCAAATCACTCTTTTCTGAAATTGTAAATGGCTGCTTGTATTCTTTAAAATCACCATCCAATGTATACATGATCTTTTTATCAGCATCTACGGAGCCTAAAACCACTTCTGTACTACCTTTAAAGGCAATATCTCCACTTGCAATAAATGGTGCAGATACAATAATATGTTCTTTAATTTCAGTAACAGGAATGTTTTCATCCGCAGTTCCCCAATCCGATGGCTTGTCTGTCATTTCAAACTCTAAACTTCCTCCGTTTACAATATCCGAATGCTTTAAATATGAATACAAATGTTCATTACCATTTAGTTTTACCGATTTGATGTATTTATTTGTGTCAGAAACATCTTTTGCTGTTATGGTAAATACTTTTCCGTTTTCTAAATTGATTGATGCTTTATCAAATAATGGCGCTCCAATAATATATTCGTTAGAACCTGGAGTTACAGAATAGAAGCCCATAGAACTTAAAATATACCAAGCACTCATTTGACCACAATCTTCGTTTCCTGAGACTCCATCAGGCTCATTGGTATATAATTCTGTTAATATTTGACGAATTTTCTCTTGGGTTTTATAGGGCTTGTTTACAAAATTGTACAAATATGCCATGTGATGACTAGGTTCATTACCATGTGCATATTGACCAATCAATCCTGTAATATCTACTTGATGACGTCCAGAAGTTTTATCTTCTGCAACAAACAACTTGTCTAATTGACCTTCTAATTTGTCTTTACCTCCTAATAAATTGATAAACCCAGAAACATCTTGTGGCACATAAAAACTGTATTGCCAAGAATTCGCTTCTGTATAATTAAAGTTTACCTCGTACGGATCAAAAGGTGCAAACCAGGTATTTCTAAATCTACCTCTCATAAACTGAGATGCTGGATCGTAGACGTTTTTATATTGTTGTGCTCTTTTTGTAAAATTTTTATAGTCTTCTTTTTTATTCAACGCTTTTGCCATTTGTGCAATGGTCCAATCGTCATAGGCATATTCTAAGGTTTTAGAAACCGATTCGCTTTCCTTTTCAACCGGAATAAATCCAACGCTTTTATACGAGTCTAGTCCTAATTTATCTCTGGTTGCAGAATGTTTCATTGCTTCAAAAGCCTTATCAACATCATAGCCTCTAATTCCTTTTAAATAGGCATCTGCAATCACTGGTACCGCATGATATCCAATCATACAGCCTGTATAATTCCCTGCTAAATCCCAAATTGGCATAATTCCGCCGTTCTCATATTTGGTAATAAACGTTTTAATAAAATCGTTGGTTCTTTCTTGCTCTATTATGGTATATAAAGGATGTGCTGCTCTGTACGTATCCCATAAAGAAAATACTGTATAATGGGTATGCTCTTTAGATTCGTGCACTTTCTTATCCATTCCTCTATAACGCCCATCTACATCTTGGTATAA
>MAAC01000860.1_pt1 | contig 12492 bp, 15 predicted proteins | sample 1115981 | NCBI WGS metagenome assembly MAAC01 (sample SAMN04961126, study PRJNA320927) | seawater metagenome | isolation source: sample BD02T64 sea water enriched with oil for 64 days | place: USA:Gulf of Mexico | collected 2013-07-27 | reverse complement strand
AATTTATACAATGAAGTAAGATTACACTTATCTTTAGACTATAAAACACCCAATATGGTATATAAATTATCAGCGTAAATTCAATTTTAACCTGTAGCCATATTTCAGGACAAGACATTACCAAAAAACCTCAAAATTTGAACAAAACAATATTTCTATTAGCTCTTCTATTTTACTTTAATACTTTCGGACAAGTGAAGAAGAAATTCTTTGTAGAAGATGTAAAAAGTGTTGAATATGTAACCGTAAATTTCTGTGTGAATAATGAAGCCAAAATTAGTGAAGTAACAATAGTCGCTGATAAAACAACTTATGAAAACAAATATAATATTGAGCAACTTCGACAATACCTTCTCGGAATCCAATATTATCCTGAAAGTAAATTAAAAAACAACTGCTATGATTCAACTTTTGAATTTATAAATTCATCCTACGAGAAAAAGAGTTTGACTAAAGACGAATCAAATGCTTGTGAAAAATTTAAAACTGGAGTTTACGAATACAAACATGTGCTATTAAAAGGGACAAAAATTAAGCGAAAAAGGAAAGTCCAAAGAGAGTTAGGAAAAGAGGGCAAGCAAATTTATGATATAAAATGGCTGTCTGATTGTACATATGTGTTAACCTATAAAAGAATGGCTGAACAACCCCTAAAACATTTAATTGGAAAAGAAATACAAGTTGAAATTATTGACATATTGGAAGATCAAAGTTACGTATACAGGTCAAAAGCAAACTTTGAAGAAAAAACTGGTTACGGAGTTATAAAAAAAATAAAATAACGTTGTACAACACCGTGCATAATTAATTGCTAGTTCTACTCTACTTACGAAAATCCTCGCGGATTTTCTATTCAGTTTGTACCTGCCTGCAGCAGGCAGGTTTACTAAATTAGTCGCTTAAAACACGCAACAACTCATACACAAACACGTTGGCAACAAGCAACCTAATGAAACTAATAAGACTAAATAATATTTCAGATAATTATTTTCAGGAAGCCTGGGAACTTTATGAAGATGCTTTTCCTGTTGAAGAGCGAAGACCATTAGATAACCAATCTAAAGTGTTGCAAAATGACAATTATCATTTTGAAGTTTTAATTGATAAGGACCAATTTACAGGATTCATTTTATGGTGGGATTTTGAAACACATAAATACATAGACCATTTTGCTACGGCTTTAGAACAAAGGAATAAAGGTGTCGGAAAATTTATTCTAAATAAATTTATTGATAGTGATGACAAACCGATTATACTTGAGGTTGAATTACCTACCTCCAATATTAATGAACGTAGAATAAAATTTTATGAAAGAGTAGGGTTTAAACTAAATCAACATCATTATGAAATACCTCCTATAAAAGAAGAAGAACTTCCACTACAATTGTTAGTAATGTCATATCCGAATATGATATCCGAAAAAGAAGTTAATCTGTTTGTAGAAAAATATCATCCCATTATATTCAAAAACGAATCATAAAACTCTGAAATTTTCAAAAAAAATAGTTCGAAGTTGAAAATAAAGCCAGCTGCTAACACCGTGCATAATTAATTGCTTAATAAGTTTTTCCTTCGGAAAAACCTCGTGCCTGCCTGTCGGCAGACAGGGACTTCAAAGGCTTGTAATTGTTAACTATTTATTCGCTAAATTCACGCAAGAAATCATAAGCACAAACACGTTGGCAATAAATTGAATATGAGAAGAAAAATATCTTCAGATATAACAGGAATATTTCAAATAGCAATAATTATAAAATTTATAACCATATCAGCTATATTTTTTGTAACACTATTCATCTCTGATTTTGAAACTAATCTAATCTTTACATTTATTTGGATAATCGGATTGCTAATTTTACGACAAATTGGAATTACAAAACTTAAAACAGTTTTCTGGCTTGAAAACTCAATATCTATAGATAATATAAATTCAATTCCTTTATCTAATGTTAAAAATATCAAGAGGACTTTAATATTTGATGGTTTCCCTTATAAAGTTAGCTATATTGAATCTGGCATTAACAAGGAGTTATACTTTTTACCCAAAGTAAAGTTTTTTCATGATTTTCTTGGTGAAAATGAAACCATAACTGAACTTAAGAAAGAAATAAAAAAATCTAATGCTAACAACGTGTATAATTAATTGCTACGGAATTTCCTCGGCGGAAATTCACGTGAATTAATTATCTTTCCGCAACGGCGGAAAGTACATCGCAGTTTTAACCGCATAAATCATACCACAAACACGTTAAATACAAGCGGAAAACAAAAATGACGAAAAGAATCATATTATACTTATTCCTTGTAACCTATCTCTCTTGTAAGCAAGAAAAAACAGAATTGAATTCACTCTTAGGTATTATAGACTATATTAAAGAAAATGAATCTTTAGAATCAAATCCAAATTTGGTTCTTGATGGTTTTGATGTTTTATACGAGAAATTCCCTGAAAATTCAGAAATTTTCGAAGAAAACAAAATTGGATATTTTAAATATATAAACGCTGAGGAAAGCAGAAAAATATACAAGGAGGAATACAAGAACGGGGTCGTAATTATGACCTCAAAACTTTGGTTACCTAAAGAAAATGAAAAGAAAAAAGTAGTTTATTATGTAAATGGAAAAGAAATGCAATTTGACAATTATAAAAAACTAGAACTTGAGAGTATTGTGAAAAAAGGAGTAATTGAGGGAAAAGAGGACATTGAAAAATTGTTTTCACTCGATGGAGATATTTTAATATTTATAAAAACGAAAAATAACGCCAGTAGTTAACACCATGTATAATTAATTGCTGGCGGAATTACCCATCGGAAATTCACGCGAATTAATTATCTTTCCGCAACGGCGGAAAGTATATCGCACTTTTAATACACAAACACGTGGAAGTGCATTTAAATAACAGAGAGCATGAATACTAGAAAAAATATTGGATGTGTAGTTTACACTGAAACAAATAATGGAATAAAAGCTGAATGGCTTTTTAGTAAAAATGACAAAACCGAACATGGCAAAGGTGTTGGAATAAGATTAACTGAATTAAACAAAAAAAGAAAATTTGAAGGAGAGTTTGAAATTACATACTCCGATGCAAATGGTAATAAATCACCTATACTTAATTTGATTATTTCATTTGAATCTGGGTATTATAGTTTGACATGGAATAAGAATAAAAAAATTACTGAAATAGGTATTGGGATTGAAAGCGACAACAAACTATTAGCTAGTTATACAGAAGTCATTTAATTAAGCTCTGAAATATTAGAAAGATTAAACAGGGTATAATAAAATGACACGTCAATAACATGTATAATTAATTGCTTCTAAACGTATTCGTGAACGCACTTAGCGGAGTTCTGAAATCTGACAATAATGAATAATGGGAATTCATAAACTCAAGATAACAACAGCCAAAAAAATAAAGCATTAATAAAATTAAAAAGCAACTTAAGAACAATGGATATAGGAACAATATTTCTCGCAATATCATTAATTATCATCATGTTTGGCATGGGCTTGTCCCTGGTTAAGAATGATTTTATTCGATTATTTCAACATCCAAAAGCAATAATCGTTGGGCTAATTAATCAGATTATCTTGTTGCCAATTATTGCCTACATATTAATTTCCATATTTGATGTAGGATCAGATATTGCGATTGGTGTAATGATTTTGGCGGCTTGCCCTGGTGGTCCAACATCTAACCTTATTACCTATTTGGCAAAAGGAGATGCTGGCCTATCCATTTCATTAACCACCGCCAATAGCCTGATTACTATTTTCACCATTCCTTTTGTTGTAGACTTTGCACTAACCCAATTTTTAGATGCCAACGAAATGATCCAAATCAACAAATTGCAAACGGTGATTCAAATTTTTGCAATCGTAATCATTCCTGTTTCTCTTGGTATGGTTTTAAAGAGAGCGAAACCTGCTTTTGCAGATAAAATGAATAAACCTGTTAAAATTGCTTCTGCTGCTGTCTTGTTTTTAGTCATAATTGGATTGGTAATAAAGAAAAAAGAGGATCTCATTCCATATTTACAACAAGCAGGACTAACAACTTTAGCATTAAACATTACAACCATGCTAGTAGGTTTAATAACTGCAAAAATTGCAAAATTAAATGTAGCGCAATCGTTAACGATTTCCATAGAATCTGGAATTCAAAATGGCACCATGGCTATTGCCATTGCTTCTGGAATATTAATGAATGATAACTATGCTATTGCCCCTGCTGTTTATAGTCTTATTATGTTCTTTACTGGAGGAGTACTTATAGCTTTCGGGATAAAGACACTAGGCCCCAAATCAACAAATGGAAATAAATAAATAAATAAATAAATAAAACTGGCTACAACAACGTGTTTCATTAATTGCTAGTTCTAGCCTACTTACGAAAATCCACACGGATTTTCTAGTTGGTTTTCTACCTGCCTGCGGCAGGAAGGCTTGCTAAATTAGTTATTTAAAACAACCAATCTTATACAAAACCGTTGGCAAAAAAAAATAAATTGAAACTTACATTGAACATATTGCTTCTGATTTTAACTTTGATCTCGTGTAAAAATCAATCAAACTCAGCATTGGATATAACTACTTATGAATTAAAAACGGAAATCGCTCATATAGAAAAAACCGAATTGAATCAAATACAGCAAACTGACTCTATCGCTGAATTGTGGAATATTTTAGTTTTTGAAAAAGGAGGTTGTTTAGGAGGAGAACAATATGTAAAAGAAGTTAAACGAGAAATCCCAACTTTAGTATTCAGTGAAAAAGAATGGGGGAATTTCTCAAATAACGACAAAAGGAAATTAACAAATTTTCTGATTGAAAAACTTGCAGATACAACGAAAACAAACATTCATACCTGTCCATTTTTTAGAGCAACAAATGGAGAAATGGCTGTTTATTCACTTCAGTACATTCATAACAAGAATTGGTTTGACTTTACCGAGTTTATAGAGTATAAAAACAAAGAAACTAAAAGCCTGATTGAACAAAAACAAATCTGGTTACAAAATATATTGCAAAACGAAACTGACAGAATAAAATTAGCGGTATTGTTCAAAAAAGAAATGAAAAAATAAAATCCAGATGCCAAAACCGTGTATAATTAATTGCTTCGAAATTCCCCAAACTGAAACTAACGGTAACTCACGCAAATTAAGTATTTTAGTAAAAAACAATCTGGAGACTACTTTATACCATCTAATAGCATGAACGAACTAACCCTTGAAATTAACTCAAACGAAGAAATCTGGGCGCTTTTTGATAAAAAAGTGGATTCTATTTTCATTCATAGGTTTATACCCAATGAAACGCTTGAATGGTGGAAAACGGATTTTAAAACTGGCTACGGAAAGGAGTTTAAAAACTTATCTGTACGACTCATGGAAATGGATGTACAAACTGACTTGAACGGGTTGAAAAAAATACTCGAGATGAATACAAGACAATTAAGAATCTATCAATTTGATAAACCGATACCTGATACGCTAGAAATTGGCTGTTTACCTGAAAAAAACCGGAATCAAATTTTAAAACAGAATGGATTGAAGCACTTCTTTTTTGTAAATTTTGAGTTTATAACAATTGGTAGTTTTGACGTAGATTTCCTAACGAATATTGAGTCAGATCCAATATTTGAAAAACGAATTATAGAAAAAAAATTAACTGAGAAACAACATAATTGTAACAAGCTGTAAAATAACAATGGAATTAAAAAGAGCTTTTATAAAAGACATTACGCATCTAAAAAAGATTTGTATTGATGCATATTCACTTAATTTCCATGATCATTGGAATGATGGTGGTTTGGAATGGTTTTTAAACAGGGAGTTTAGTAATGAAAGACTGTTGTCTGATTTGTCTGACAAGACCATCGAATATTATTTTATTGTACACAATGAGCAACAAGTTGGTTTTATAAAAATCAAAAATTATGTATCTGCAAACTTTCATGAAGAAAACGCAATTGAATTAGAGAAAATATATGTTCTTCCTGTATGTAAAGGAATGGGAATAGGAAAACTAGCACTAAATTATATTATCAAAAAAATGGAAGAACGCAGTAAAAAAAAGCTATTTCTATGTGTAATTGACACGAACATAAACGCCATTGCATTTTATAAAAAAATTGGTTTTAAATTCCACAGTAAAACAATTCTAGATCTTCCCTATTTTAAAGAAGAATTAAAAGGAATGCATAGAATGGTTAAAAAGCTGAACGGAACACCCCCAGCCAACTCCATGTAAAATTAATTGTTAGTATGTACTTACTTACGAAAACCCTACCTTCGACTTCGCATATGAACCAACAGATTTGCTAAATTTGGCCTAATATAAAACAAGTACAAAAAAATATTTATGGAAATTACCGAATTACATAAAAGACCAACGATTGAAAATAACGCTAGACTTTATAGAAAATATTTACAATTCGAAAAACTTCTAAATGAACTAAAAATGAAGGAACTTACAACTGAAATAGTTCGTTCTATTAATGAAGACATCAAACAATTGAATGCAATTACAAATTCTGAAAAAGAATTGGGAAAGCAATTAAGAAAGAGGCAAACAAGAATTCTAAGAATCATAGAGAAAGAACTTAAATTGGTTACGAAAAATCATTACCGAAATACTTGGTTGGCGATTGGAATGTCTGCTTTTGGGATACCTCTTGGTGTTGCTTTTGGAGCGAGTTTTGGAAACATGGCATTTATAGGTATCGGATTGCCAATAGGTATGACAATTGGGATTGCTGTAGGCACTGCAATGGATAAAAAAGCAAGTGAAAGTGGAAAACAACTTGAATTGGAAATTAAATATTAAACAAAAAATAGTGATAAGATGAGTATATTTCCTTTAAAAAAACGCGCATACATACTGTTATTTTCTGCACTTGCATTATTTTCTTCTTGTGCATTAAAACCACTAACTTCTCAATATACTTTTATAAAAACCAATTTTGAAAAAGTAACATTAGATAAACTAGGGAACGGAACTATTTTAATATATAATGGTGCTGATATTCTACATAAAATTGACAATACTGCTCGACTAAATATTTGGATAGATGGCAAGCCGTTGGGTCAGATTAGACAAAGAGAATATGTAATCATTAACCTAAACGAAGGGCAACATCAATTTAAAGCCTTGCATATTGATGTTGTGAATATGAGAAGTAAACACGATGTAATAATAGATAAGCATACTAAAGTTATTAAAATTAAGCCAAACATTACTTCTAACAGATTGAAAGTAACAAATGAGTTACCTAGAAAATTTGAGAAATATATCTATGCAGAAAAAAGGTAATCTTTTTTACTAAATGCAATGAATCATTCACCTAAGTAACATTCCTAAAAATGAAAAAAATAGTTATTCTGCTATTTAGTGCAGTATTAATTCTCTCTTGTAAAAACAAATCTCACACAACAAAGAAAGAACCAACAAATAGCCATGAGTTGGTTTGGTTAGAAAATTGGTTTTCTGCATGGGAACTAATGTCTAAACAAGTATTGAAATTACCAAAATCTACGCCTCCAACAATGCTTTTTTATGATGATATGTATGTGTATACAACCTCAAAAATCTCTGCTCCAAATGGAGTGTTTTTTGATGGCCCAAAATTGCGTGGAGAAAAGTTACCCTGGAGAAAAGAATTGCACAATGACACACTTACCATTCCAGATGGTCAACGAATTCCTATTCAACTAATGACATTTGCTGCACCATCTAAACAAAAAAATGTGGAAGCTTTTTTTGTAATGGCCGCGCCAGTATTTTGGAAAGAAGCTGGAATAGAAAGCAAAGAAGTAGGACTTGAAAAACTATTGACAGGTGTTTTTCTTCACGAATTTGCGCATACCAGACAAATGAATGGGATAGGGTCAAAAATAACCAATTTTGATAATAACAATACATTCAACGTTGAAGTTAGTGACGACATTATACAAGATTACTTTGCAAAGAATGAATTGTTCGTAGCTGATTACAAAACTGAGCTATCCATTTTATATGCTGCAGCTTTTACAAAGAAAAAAAGTGAATTATATGCTCTTACACGTAAAGGTTTGCGTCTTTTTAGAGAGAAACAATTAAAATATATACGGCCTACAAATGAGGTTTTAATTGACATGGAAAATATTTTCCTTTCTATGGAAGGACTTGGTCAATTTATGATTGTTTCTTGGTTAACAAATCCAGATGGTGGAAATATTCCTTTTGATATTGCTGTAAAAGCAACAAGAAGAAATAAAAATTGGTGGTCGCAAGACGAAGGCTTGGCCTTGTTTTTAATTCTTGATAAATTATCAACACCTGATTGGAAAATGATGTTTAGCGAAAAACCTATTGATGTTATTACATTAATAGAAAAAGAATTGAAAACTAAACATTAAGTAACTATACAAATTAATAACAACGAAAAAGCCTTGCAAATTGGAAGGCTTTTTTTATCAATCAATTTTGAATTCTGATATTAATCATTATTCCAATATACAGAAGTTTGTCCATATTGAAAATGGATTGGATTATGTCCTGGATCATTTTTAAACAAGTATAAATCACTTGGCTTTTTCTCAAACAACATAATAATATCAGATCCTCCAAACCTAAACTTACCAAATTCTTGGCCTTTTACAGCATGATTCCCTTTCAATTTTTCATACATGTCTACCCCAGAAACTTGACACATACCAATCGGAATTACGGCTACTTTTCCAACAACTGATCCAGCATCTATAATTACAATTCCGCGAGCTTGTGTAAATTCATATCCATCATTGGCATTATCTGGTGCATCCCATTGACCATCTTCTGTTAAGTTCACATCTAAATACACTTTTCCTTGAACTGGTTTTATTTCTAATATCTTACCAGATACTGGTGTGTGAAAGCGATGATAATCAAACGGGCTTAAAAAATAATGTACAAAAGTACCTCCATAAAAGTCACTTGAAAATTCACTATCATCAAGCAATTCCTGAACGGTACCAATGGCATGAGTCTTTTTTAAAGACACGTTGGTTTCTAAGCCATCTTCGTCTAAAACATTTCCGTTTGTATCTATTGCGTAATATTGTTTGTAGGTACAATCTGCAGGAGATACAATAGTTTCATTGTTTTTAGGCTCTGCAATTGGGCGTAATGGAGTAATTCTAGTAAGCATTGCAGCATTATTAAACTCTCTATAAAAGAAATTGTTAAATGTCTTCCAGCTTTCTTCATTATCAGAATACAAAGGGAAATTATACATCGGATCGTATTTAAACGAATGCAAACTTTCTCTTGTTAATGATGCATCTGTGTTTAAGAAAGTTCCCCAAGCTTTTGCAAAACCAACCAACCATTTTGCAAAACTATCAAAACTTTGCATGCTTATATTTGTGTCTGGTATTTTTTGATCTATGAGCCAATAAAACTGACATAGCAAATCATATACTTTTTGGTTGTATCCGTTTTGTTTCCCATTACTTTTCCATGCGTTTGGATACATTGGATCATTACTTTCATTAGGAATTAAGCGCACATATAAATCTAAATAATCATAATAAGCCTCAATAGTTACAGGCCAACCATTCCCTTTAAATTCAGTATTAATTGCTTTATACAACTCTGAATTCAAATTTTTCTTTGCTGAAACATTTGCAACATTTAAAGAAACTAATAATGCTGCTTTCATTTCGATATTTTCATTCAGTAATACTTTTAACTCATTTACAATTGACTTATGAGCATCTACCTTTTTTTCTACTTCTATACGTTCTAAAACTATTGTGTTTGCCATCATTAAAATGTGTTATTTATACTCCTACTCTATCATATTTAGCTTTTCGGGTTCCGCTATCTGAATTAAAAAAGGATCTCTATAAGAATTTAGAATAATTCCTTTTTACTGCTACCCTAAATTTCAAAAAAAACTTTCGCTGTTTTAAACGCATAAATACTTGATTTAAAATTCAGGTGATAATACCGCATATTTTTAAATCAAAAATAATAAAATCATGAATTTCAACCCATTAACACATTCGTATGTTAATTTTCATTAAAAAATCGCATTATAACTATACAAAAATAGAGGTACCATAAACAGTTAGGTGTTTATACTCAGTTCTCAAAACAAGTATAAACACGCTAAAGAAGCTGTTTCATCAATTATATATTTACAATTAGTTAAAATTTTAAACCTTAACAATTAATTTACTAAAGAAATGAAACCAACTTTTAAAGTTCTCATTCTGTTCATTAGTCTTATGCTGCTACATGCATGTTCGTCTAAGAAAGAAAAAAAAGGGTACGCAAATCTTCCAACGGCTAATTCTTCAGACGTTGTCATCAGTTCAACCATTCCTACTCAAATTACATCTACAGGAGACCCAGTAACATTAGAATCGCTTCAACATGATTTTGATGTACTGTCATGGCAATCATTTATTGCTTTAAACTGGCCCGCTAATGCAGATGGTACACCTAAGGAAAATGCGATTTTTGGTGCAAACGAATCTGGAATGACTGTTTGGCAATCTTGGAAAAGTAGTCGCGAAATATTTCTTCCTCACGGAAAAAAACCAAATGCTTGGGGCGAAGTAGAAAATATTCCTATTGTTTGTGATAGCATTAGTGCAGAAGATTTAGAAAAAGGAATCATCACGTTAACACAAGTTGGAAAAACGCCTAATGTTCTCGATGAAAGTGGAGAACCTTTTCAAACAGGTCCTTTAATTGATCAAAACGGAAACTACACGCGTTATGAGATTTTAACCAATGAAGTAATGTTTGATTATATCGTAGACAATGAACTCTACAGTTATGAAGGTCAAAAAGCATTTGGAAAAGATGCTGATTTCCCTTTTAGCGATCCAGATACTGGTAAAGAAGGAGCCATTATGGTAAAAGCTGCTTGGATAAAAATGGAAGGAAAATATGATGCTAGTCAATTTCATACAGCTTATGCATTGGTTTATGACAATCCCCATGAACAAGCTAAGGTAAAACCTGCCTGTTCTCTTGTAAAAGTTGGATTGGTCGGTTTCCATATTGCTCATAAAACGAAGGGAGATCCGCAATGGGTCTGGTCAACATTTGAGCATGTTGCAAATGCACCAACTCAAGGAGAACCTGTAAATCGTAGTTTTTACAATTATCATGATCCTACTAGTACCTACCCAGTAAACGAGCCACCTGCTAGACCTTGGAATCCTGCAATTACTGGTACTACTCCAACAAAAGTAGAACGTGTAATTCCGATTGATAATGATGCAAAAGCATTGAACACAAAATATCAAGCAGCTTTAGAAAAAATGTTTAAAGGTTCTGTTTGGGCAAACTATGAATTGATTAGTACACAATGGCCAACGGATGCCAATAACGTCTCAGATCAAACGGGTAAGCCCGCACCTACATTTTTAGCCAATGCCACTCTAGAAACATACATTCAGGGAAAAGTTCCGCAAACATCGAGTAATTGTATTGCTTGTCACAACAACGCATCTATGACAAACGGAATGTTCTCAGACTTTACTTATTTATTACAACGCGCAGAAGGAAAAGAAATAAAAGAAAAGAAATAAACATGGAACAACAAATGAATAACTTCGTAGGTCTTAGTGCAGTATTAACTGGATTTGCAGCAGCAACCATTGCTCCTGCTATAGACCCAATCAACATAAAAGCAGAATATTACGCAAAATTTCAAGCTGAAATTGGAAATAACTTATTCTTTCAGATACTATCAGACTTTCAAACACTTAATACACCACCAGGGAGTAATCAAACTCAAGAAGAGAAAAATCAACTAATTGGAGAAGCCATGTTGGCTGGTTCCAATGGCGAGAATTATGTGATGTCTTGTAGGAAATTAATTTTCTTATGGTATTCGGGAGCTTGTCGGGAGCTTGGCCAACTGTAGATGGAGATATGACTTCAAGTCAAATGCTATCTGCAAAAAGTTACACACAAGGTTTGGCTTGGCAAGTAATGCAATCTCACCCAATGGGAGATTCTAATTATCGATATGGATATTGGGCAAAAGAACCCGCTGATTTGAGTGGATATACAGGTAATAACAACTAAAACGCAACAAGATGTCAACAACAACAAATTATGATGCAATTATAGTAGGTTCTGGAATAGCTGGAGCTATTGTTGCCTACAAACTAGGACAGGCAGGTAAAAAAGTATTAATTCTGGAAGCTGGACCAAAAATCCCTACTGATCGTAGCAATTACATGGATACCTTCTTAAAGGCAAATATAAAGTCTCCTGAATCCCCGTATCCACCAAGCACACAAAATGCAATTCCTTCTTCAGAAGAGAATCCATTAGGGTTACCAGATCCTGGAGAAGAAAACACACCAAGATATACCGTTTTACAAATTAATTCATGGAGAAAACCAAAACAATCGTATTTTGATTTTCAACAACAACAAGACAACTTAAAAGGAGACAGTCCACAAGCAAATTTTGCATATGGAAGTTCTTACG
>MAAC01009918.1_pt1 | contig 12499 bp, 10 predicted proteins | sample 1115981 | NCBI WGS metagenome assembly MAAC01 (sample SAMN04961126, study PRJNA320927) | seawater metagenome | isolation source: sample BD02T64 sea water enriched with oil for 64 days | place: USA:Gulf of Mexico | collected 2013-07-27 | reverse complement strand
GGTGACTTTGATTTTCGTGGTAATTTAACTTGGACCGATGCTGAAATAACACAAGATGCACTTAACCCAAGCGTTGTTGGCAACACACCTCGAAGACAAGCTGATTTAGTCTATTCATTAATGGCTCGCTATAACTTTGCTCAGGGCTCTGCGGGCTTAAGTTTTATCGGTACTACTGATGCTTACGCGCAAGATAATAATGATTTGAAATTTGATGGCTATACTGCAGTTAATGCTTTTGCAAGCTATATGCTCTCTGATAACTTGTCAGTATCGTTAAATGTAAATAACATTTTCGATACCGTAGGTATTACCGAATCAGAAGAGGGCTCAGTACCAGCTAACGGTATTATCCGCGCAAGAACGATTAACGGTAGAACGAGTAGCTTAACCCTTAGATATGACTTTTAGTTTAGCTCGATTAATTTAAACCATTAATTTAAAAAAATACACAAAAGCCCATTTCGGTGGGCTTTTTTATGTTTAGGATGAACGGTATATCGCAGTGCTATGGATGGCAAAGAGCGATAGCAGGAATTTTTATGTTTTCTTTACTCAGTTATGGTGAAGTGTTAGTGGATTTCCTCCCTAATGAGCAAGGTGAAAGTTACTATCCAATGGCTGGTGGCGCACCTGCTAATGTCGCCGTCGCTTTTGCTAAATTAGGCGGTGAAAGCTATTTTGCTGGCGGTATAAGTCGTGACAATTTTGGCGCTATGCTATTGCAAGCGCTAGAAAAAAACAACGTAAAGAGTCAGTATGTCTTTCGGGCTGAACAAGCTAATACTGCTGTAGTGCTGGTGAGTTTAGATGCTGACGGCGAAAGAACGTTTAACTTTTATCGCCATAATACCGCTGACACTTGCTATGGTAAAACACAAATCGATGCCATAAATTGGCAAGACATTAGCATATTTCATTGTTGTTCAAATACTTTGACCAATACCAGTATGAACAGCAGTAGTTTGTATGCCTTAAAAAAAGCCAAACTTAATAACACCTTAGTTAGTTTTGATGTCAACCTACGCCAACAACTTTGGCAAGAGCTGCATTTATTGCCAGAGCGTGTTAATGCCTGCCTTAAACTCAGTGATTTAGTCAAATTAAGCAAAGATGAAGCCCTATATTTAGCTGAGCAAGCAGGGCAAGATTATCAAGAGTATATTAATAGTTTACTTGCTTTAGGTATAAAACTGCTTGTGATTACTGATGGGGCAAATGCGGTACAGGTTATTTCTTTAGCCTTCTCAAGCTTTATCAACGTGCCTGTTATCAGGGCGGTTGACACTACTGCTGCGGGTGACAGTTTTATTGCGAGTTTTATTTTTTCATTAACAGAGCAAAGCCAAGCTAATGCACTCACTCACTCACTTACCGAGTTAGACAAGGTCACTACTGCGGTATTATTTGCCGCTAAATGTGGTGCTTATACTTGCCAGCAAAAAGGGGCATTTGCGGCTTTACCATCGCTCAATGATATTTAGTTGCTGTTTTACATTGCTATGTAGGTTATTCAGGAGCCATTATTTAATGTGGCATTATTGTTTGTAGGAGCGGTTTTAACCGCAATTTTTAAAAGATCTTGGTAATATTTTATTAAAAAATAAGCCTTCCTACAGTTTTTTGATATTAAATGTATAGATATGGTTTTTATTTAATACATTCAATTTCCTAAGGGTTTTTATGCAATCTAGAGAGTCTCTCCCGAGCTGGCAAAAGTTGCAGCGTCATGTTCAAGTAATGAAGCAACAACACATGAATGACTTATTTGCTAGAGATGGTCAGCGTTTTAACAAATTCTCCATTAAGTTACCTTCAATGCTTTTAGATTATTCTAAAAACTTAGCAACAGAAGAGACCATTTCGTTATTAATTGAATTAGCTCAGGCATGTGATGTTGAAGCATGGCGGGAGAAAATGTTTAGTGGTGAGCGCATTAATAGCACTGAAGGGCGAGCGGTATTGCACACGGCATTGAGAGGGGCTGCTCACAGAGATGTTTATCTTGATGGCAGAAATGTCTCTGAAGATGTGCAGCAATCACTCAATAAAATAAAAGAGTTTAGTGATAAAGTGCGCCAAGGGCTGTGGAAAGGCTATTCAGGAAAACGTATTACTGACGTTGTTAATATTGGTGTTGGAGGCTCTAATTTAGGCCCGCAAATGGTCACCGAAGCCTTACGACAATATAGTGATAACAGCGTAAAGGTTCATTATGTTTCTAATGTAGACGGTACTCAAATTGCTAATATTTTGCGGCCATTAAACCCTGAAAAAGTGCTGTTTATTGTCTCAAGTAAAACCTTTACTACCACAGAAACAATGCTTAATGCTAAAACAGCAATGAAATGGTTAGTGTCATCATCATTTGATGACTCAGCTATTGAAAAGCATTTTATTGCGGTTTCTTCTAATAAAGAAAATGCTGTTAAATTTGGTATTGTAGCAGAAAATATTTTTGATATATGGGATTGGGTTGGTGGGCGGTTTTCATTATGGTCGGCGATTGGTTTACCGATTGCCATTGATTTAGGTTTTGAACATTTTGTTGAATTGCTTGAAGGTGCACAAGAAATTGATGAGCACTTTTGTAACACACCATTAAAAAATAATGTGCCTGTTATTTTAGCGCTGTTAAGTCTATGGAATTGTACTTTTTTAGGTGCTCAGTCTCAGGCTATTTTACCTTATGATCAATCTCTGCATAGGCTATCAGCGTATTTACAACAAGCTGAAATGGAGAGTAATGGTAAATCGGTTAATTGGCACGGTGATAATATTAACTATTCAACTGTCCCGTCTATTTGGGGCGAGCTAGGGATTAATGGTCAACATGCTTTTTATCAGTATCTTCATCAAAGCAATAATATCGTGCCGGCTGACTTTATTGGTTCTGTTGAAAGTATTACCCCTGTGCAAGATCATCATGAAACGCTAATGGCCAATTTTTTTGCCCAAACGCAAGCATTAATGCAAGGTGTTAATGAGCAACAAGTGAGGGTTGATTTAAAGGCTAAAGGGCGTACGGATGATTATATAAATAACGTTGCTCCACATAAGGTACACAGGGGGAACCGACCAACCAATACACTCTTAATGAAGCGAATTTCTCCTCATACCTTGGGCAGTTTGATCGCTATTTATGAGCATAAAATATTTGTTCAAGGTATTGTTTTACAAATTTGCTCATTCGATCAGTGGGGCGTTGAACTAGGTAAAGGCTTAGCCAATGAAATTGAAAAAGAGCTGCATAATCAATCAATAAATTTAGCGCATGACAGCTCTACTTTGGCGCTACTTGATTATTATCAAGCGGTAAAAAAAGAAGGGTAACGTTTGTCTTTTAAAGTACAGTAATGATCATTGAATAAAACCCAGCAGGAATTAATCTGCTGGGTATTTTTAGGATATTATTCGGGTATTATTTAGTATATACGGGGTAATCTGTATATCCCTTATCAGTGCCGCCATACATGCTCGTTGGGTCAACGGCACTTAATGGCCACTGGTGCTTAATTCTTTCAGGTAAGTCAGGGTTGGCGATAAACGGGCGACCAAAACCAAATATATCACCATTGCCTTTTGTTAAAACTTTCAGTGCTTTTTCTGGCGTATATTTTCCTGCGTACATAATTGCGCCATCAAAAGTTTTTCTGACATCTTGGTAAAAATCGTCAGGTAAATCAGGAGCATTATCCCAATCAGCTTCAGCAAGAGATAAATAGGCAATACCGATATTATTTAAAATTTTAATTGCTTCGATATACGTAAAGTGCGGATCACTTTCGACTAAACCTAAATAAACTCTTTCTTCATCTGTGCTTTCAAATAATGGCGCGAATCTAACGCCAACTTTATCTGCCCCCATGACCTGAGCAACAGCTTGGGTTATTTCTTTTAAAAACCGTAAACGATTTTCTAAACTACCACCATATTTATCCGTTCTATTATTGGTATGCTCAGAAATAAACTGGTTAACAAGATAACCATTAGCACAATGTAACTCGACACCGTCAAAGCCCGCTTCTTTAGCGTTTATGGCTGCTGCTTTGTACATTTGAACTAGTGCTTCAACCTCAGCGGTAGATAGCGCCCTTGGTTCACTTGGATCAGCCAGTGAACCTTGCTCTGGTGCTGTCTCAATAAAAACTTTAACGGTATCCGCTTTAATATCAGAAGGGCTAACAGGGGCTGCTTTATTTGGCTGTAATGACGTGTGAGAAACACGACCAACATGCCATAATTGACAAAAAATTATACTGCCAGCCTCATGTACTGCTTGGGTTATTTGTTTCCAGCCGGTAACTTGCTCAGCACTATGAATACCTGGGGTCCATGCATAACCTTGACCTCTGGGTTCTATTTGAGTGCCTTCTGTTACCATGAATCCAGCACCAGCACGTTGAGCATAGTATTCAGCCATTAATTTATTAGGAATATTACCGGGTTGTGAACTTCTAGAGCGAGTTAAAGGGGGTAACACAATACGGTTCTTGAGTGTATAAGGGCCAAGTGGTGTTTCTTTAAATAAATGAGAAAATGTCATGTTTTAGTGTTCCGAAATAAAATTGATGATAGGTATGCTAAACTCTCTTTAATACAAACAAAAACAATATAAACTTGTTGCGGATACAAGAATGAGTGGTATCAATAGATTAGACATAAAGCAACTGCGTGTGCTGCAGTTGTTGCTGCAAGAGCGAAACCTGTCAAAAGTAGCCAACCTTATGGGGCTAACCCAACAAGCGATTAGTGAGCAACTTAAAAAATTAAGAAATACTTTTGATGATGAAATGTTTATTAGAACCAATAATGGTGTGATACCAACGCAAGTCGCCGAAAAAATGCAGGATAAAGTTAATCAGGTACTTTCAGATATAGATAATTTAATTGCTGGAGAGCAATTTAATCCGTCGAAACTCTCTGGGGTTTTGCAAATAAGCTCCTCAGATTATGCCCTGATTACAATCCTGCCAATGTTACTAAAACAAGTGAATGAATTAGCCCCAAATTTAAAAGTGATCATTCGAGACTTTGAATCTGATAACTTAGATAAGTTAATGGTGACGGGTGAACTTGACCTAGTGTTTACTTTTCCAGAGTTTATTCCGGATCATTACCCCAACAAACGATTATTTGAGGAGCAGCATATTTGCGTGACCGGCAAACAATCAGTTTATCGTAATAAAAAGTACAGCTTGAAAGAAATTGCCCAGCTACCACAAATTATAATTTCACCTTCAAGACCCAATTTAAAAGGCTCACACGACTCTTGGTTTGCTAAAAAAGGCCTGAAAAGAAATATATTAATGTCAGTGCCCAGTTTCTCTGCCGCCGCGACCATTATTGCAGCGACCAATACCATCGCTTTTTTACCTGCCAGACTATTACCAGAGTCTAAGTTAGTGACCATTGAAATAGTAGAAAATCCTCCTAAGTTTGATGTTATTGTCGCTTGGCACCCACGTTCAACAAACAATCCATTGCATCAATGGTTGTTGAGTTTACTGAATAATATTTTTTATCCTGAGAAATAAACTATCAAGATTGAAATAAAAGGGCTTAGTTTATAAAAAGGACTATCGCTAGCAGAGATGACTCGATTATAGTAACGGCTGAAAATATGAAACGGTCAATATTATTGATTGTTAGCGAGTATTAGATATTTATCGGAATATACATACTAATGAGTTTTGCAAAGAAATTTTCCCATTTATTAACGCTGATCTTCCCTATATTGCTTTTAGGCTGTGGTGGCGGGAGTGCTACTAGTGAGATCAGTGAAGTCAGTGAGGGCAGTATTCCCTCTAGTTTACCAGAGATTGAAGCTGAGATAAGAAGCGGCTTAGAGGTTTATAACAGTGATGTAGATTTTACATTTTACCTTAAGTCTGGCCAGCAAAAATCATTTATTCATAGTACCGGGACGTCTAATGAGTTTGTATCTTATGCCTCGGGCTCAACGTCAAAGCTGGTCACCTCAGTCATTATTTTATCACTGGTCAATGAAGGTATATTATCACTTGATGATAGCCCTCAATATTATATTGCTTCGTGGCCGAGCACAGGCAGCCTTGCCGCGATTAAGCTAAAACATTTACTGAGTTTTACTTCTGGTTTATCCGAAGCACCTTTATGCCTTTATGCCGCCAACGCTAATTTTGAAACATGTGTAGATAATATCGCCAGTGCCAATAGTTTTGCTTCGGTAGCTGGTAGTGAGTTTTATTACTCACCATCCCACCTTCAGGTTGCAGGGTTAATGGCTGTTAAAGCGTCTGGGAATACCTCATGGGCGTCGGTATTTGAACAGTTTCAATCAAAAACAGGCTTATTTTTAAACTCGAAATATGATTTACCTGCTGTTACCAATCCTCGCCTTGCTGGTGGTATGCATTGGGCAGCCGAAGATTATATGTCATTTTTAGAAGCTCTCGTTAATAATAGCATTTTAACCCCTGCTCTTATCGAGCAGTTAAGTTCGGATCAACTTAGTGATGCTGCGATCGTTAACTCTCCTGCTTTAAATCTGCTTACTGAAGACTGGCACTATGGCTATGGTGCTTGGCTTGAATGTCAGGGCAATCCGTTTGACTGTACTGAAACAGCAAGAATATCATCTCCTGGTACTTATGGTGCCTATCCATTTATTGATTTTGAGCATGGTTATTATGGTATTGTTGCTAGAGAAGGCGCTCAAGGAACCTTTCAAGCAGGGATAGAGTTATTTCAAGCTGTCTCTAGCAAGGTGGAAGACTGGGCGTCAATGAAGTAATCAAAAAAGTTTAAGTTTAATGATCACGGGGTTTGAAGTCCAATGGTACGAAAACGTACGCTAAGGAAAACCGGCCTATATTCTGAAGTGTAAAAAATAATTCTTGAAATAATCAAAGCTTCATCGATGAATGTATACTAATTACAGGGCACCCTCGATACGCAAATGAAGCAACCGAAAAATATCGCGTTTATGCATAATACCCTATGAACCTGAGGAAGAAGTTTCACCATTAGAGACATTAGCAGGATCGGTGATAAAAAATAGAGAATTCCCCCTATAAAATCAGAATTGTCCGAGTGTTTTAGCTCCCGTCACCTAACGAACCAACGTGAATTGTCATCGCGCCACGCAAGGACAGTGTCGATAAAGTCTCGTAACTTCTGAGGATAAAATCGTTGTTGTGCGTACACTAAGTGAAAGTGGTGCTGCGAACTATGCCACTCAGGTAAAACTCTGACCAGCAGGCCGCTATCAAGTAACTCTTCAACAACTGGCATTGGCAAGTTAGCAAGGCCGATACCCGCTGTCGCTAGCGCTCTAATTCCCTCATAATTAGAACATGAGAATTTTCCTTGGGTGCGGATCAGCGTTTGCTGGTTGTCATGAGAAAATAGCGACCACTGGTTCCAATTTGGGTTCAGGCTATTTTGAAGGCATTCGACATCGAATATATCATCTGGGCAGTTGATTACGTGGCGAGTTAGCCAATCAGGAGAGGCGACTAATACATTCTTCATCGTCCCTAGGTTTTTGGCAATTAAGTTGTCCGGCAGATTCTCATGCGACCTTAAAGCGACATCAAATTCACCAAATTCAACATCTTTTAGATCGGAAGTCAGCTCCAAATTAATTTTTACATTCGGATAGCGCTCACTATATTCAGGAAGCATTCTAGTACACAGTTGACTACCAAGACTACTCGGTGCGGTGAAACGAATATACCCACGATCTTCTTGTAATAGGTCTTGGATGTTCTTCAAAGCCTTCAGTGCTAGCCCCTCAATCTGCTGCGCAGTATCAAACAGTTCACGACCTGCTTCTGTCAAGGTCACGCTTCGAGTCGTGCGATGGAGTAAGGTGCATTTTAAATCTGATTCCAACGATTTGATATGACGTGATACTAGCCCTTTTGACACATTTAACTCTTCTGCGGCGGCAGAAAAATTTCTTAACTTAGCGACTTTGAGGAATGTCTCGATATGTGTGAGATTCACATTAGCTCCAATAAGTAAACAATGATGTGAATTTTTGCGGTTTATCACACTTATTATGTGCTCTATAGTATCAACTGTTGAATAAATGACACAACATATTTGGAGATAAGTTATGAAAATAGCAGTTATAGGCGCAAGTGGCACAATCGGTAAAGCAGTGGTTGAACTATTAGAAGCAGCTCATGAAGTGATTAAAATGGGCGCTACATCTGGTGACGTACAGATAGATATGAGCAGTCGAGCTTCAATTCGAGCAGCCTTTGACAAAGTTGGCCGAGTAGACGCCATTATTAGTACTGCGGGAATGGTTTCGTTTAAACCATTTGGTGAATACACAGATGAAGATTGGGATGTTAGTCTTCAGAGTAAATTAATGGGACAGATTCGTTTAACCGAAGAAGGTCTTAATTATTTAAACGATGGCGGTAGCGTGACTCTGACTTCGGGTATCACTTCCGATTTCCCAATTCGATTTGGTACTAGCGCGACGACAGTTGGTGGTGCTATCGAGTTCTTTGCTAAGTCTGCGGGATTAGAAGCCCCACGTGGTATCAGAATAAACGTAGTGAGTCCGACTGTACTAGATGAATCAATTTCAGTATATGGTGACTTTTTTCCTGGTTTTATAAGTATCTCAGGTAAAGAAGTAGCGCAATTCTACAATCGTTCAATTATGGGGTTAGAAAACGGCCATACATTTAAATGTTTTGCTGGTAATAGCTAACGAAATACTTGAGACGTTCTAATTAATTTACTGAATATTTCATCCTTATTGCATCTGTTATCCACTAACAGGTGCGGATTTTCTTCGTTTCTTGACTCAAACAGGCCTTATTCGAGCTAAAGTAACCGACAAGTATAAGTTTCGGATCTAAAATTTCACAATTTGATTTAATTTTCTATTGGTTTCCAATTTTTTATATAATGCTGAGCTGAGCTTTTTCCAAAGTACTTGGTATTTAATTCTTTAAATTCTTTAGACTTTGAATATTTTTTAAAAAATAAAATAAAACTATTTATAAATTTTTGATTTCCAGCTTTTCTTAATGTAATACCTGCATAAAGATTACTCGATGTCCCCTTGATTTTTATATTTTCCATTAAATCAGGATTTGTACGCCTAAAATCTTCATATATAGCAAGACCACAAAAGCCGTAAGTAAGTCTTCCTGAGGCTATCATTTTAAACATTGAAAAATAGCTTGGAACATAATGAATTTCCACTTCTTCTCCAATAATACCCCGTGTTGAACCTAAGTCAATATCCTCTTCTCCTCTTATTAACCCGAGCAGAGGAGTTTTGAGTTTATCTATAGTTACAGATTCATATACTCCCGTAACTAAATGAGACATTGGAAGATGTATAATTCCACTTACAGACTGAAGACTCTTGCTTGTTGAAATGATTGCCAATTTTCTTCTTTTCATGTTTACTATTGCTCTTTTATATGGACGAATTAAAATAGTTGTGCTGAAAAGGTCCTGTGATGCATTATAAACTTGAATAATTTCATTTATAAAGCCCTTCTCCTTTGAAACAAATGGATAATGAACAGCAGATTCTATAAAAAACGGCTCTTTCCTATTAGCAAAAGGAATTACTTTTTCTGTATGACGGTGAGAACTGGCTACTCTTTCTTGACCGACACCCGACCCTATTCTTAATCCCTTCCAAGGATGGATATAGGCTGAAGTTAGAGTAACATTAACGTCATTACCATGATGAGCTTCATTTGTTTTTTCATATAAAAGCCCTGCACCCCATAATTGGGCAAGCTTATATTCATACTCGATACCATAAGAAAACTCTGTTTTACTATCAATTGAAGCAACACCTAGAAAAATGCCTGCAAAGTAATCGCTTTCATCAGATGATGCATAAGGTGTCGTAGCCAAAAATGCTAAAGTTAATATCGGTAATATTTTAATCTTCATGGATTATCTCTATTTAATTAAAAATTTTACGAAATTGAAATACGGTTCATAGGTATTATAGTGATTGATATTTCTTTGACAGATCTTAAATTACCAATCGCTATATAAAGTCGTGATCTTACCCGCACCTTCAGGTAATTCACATCTTTGAGGGACTTAATCTGAATATCGAGGGATTGCTGGCTTGTGGATACCCGAGCATAAGCGAAGAGTCTCATTGTTCAGAACTGTCTCCTATATGCATTAATAGAAAAATATTCTATTCATGCAGTAAAACGATTTTATAGACATAGTATTCGAACGTCATTACGATACCTACGAACTTATAATATAGTAGACACTAAATAAGACTTCAATTTAAATTATCCCCCTGTATCAGGGTTGTTGTCGCCTCAATTAATTTAGTAAATAAATAGGGGGAAGGCAGGCGCTCTGTTGCCCGTGTCATTTGTCATGGTCAACGGGGAGAAATCCGTAATCGGTACCGAGAAGGATAAGAAGATCCGCTTGAAGCGTTAGGGCTAGTTAGCAATGCTGTTATTTTGTGGAATACTATTTATATGTAATCTGCTTTAGAGAATTTACAACATTCAATAGAGATCAATGAAGAAGATGTCGGCAGGTTATCGCCTCTAGGATATGGGCACATAAATGTACTAGGGCGCTATTCGTTCACTTTGGCTGAACAAGTAACGAAGGGAAAGCTTAGGCCATTAAATCAACCAAAAGATAATTAAGTTTATAACTAATTGAGGGGGTGAAATTTCTTAGCGTACGTTTTCGTACCGTTGGACTTCAAATCCCATCACCCTGTATTTTTAAAAATTTAGCTAATAAACTTTCTTCATTTTCAACATGGTTTGGATCTGGTTTTACGCAATCTATTGGGCAGACACTAACACAGGTTGGTTTATCATAATGACCAATACATTCGGTGCATTTGTCGGCGTCAATTTCATAGATGTGCTCCCCTAAAGTAATTGCCTCATTTGGGCATTCAGGATCGCACATATCACAATTAATACAGCTGTTTTCAATAAATAAAGCCATGGGATATTTAGCCTATTTATCCGCTTGGTTTTGTGCAAAAGGATGACGAGTAGTGCCGCCGTCAGTTAAATAGCGCATGATGATACCAAAAGATAAGTCTAACTCTAGCTCTAACTCAGTATCGAGCTTTATCGCCACTTTATGACCTGAGCCTTTAGCATCGGTAATTACCTCACCATTTTTGCTGTTAATCATCTGAGTTAGCGTAAAGCTAACATTGCCGTTAGGGGTCATCAGCTCTAATTTATCACCGACAAGAAATTTATTTTTAACATCAATCTCAACTAAACCTGACTCGGCATTTTTGCCGATAACTTCGCCAACAAATTGTTGAGTGTCGCTTTTTGAGTAGCCGTAATCATAGTTTTGCGTGTCAGAAGGGCGATGGCGCTTTAAAAACCCCTCGGTATAGCCTCGGTGAGCTAAATGCTCTAAGTCGGTGTTTAAATCGGGGTTAAAGGCTTTATCGGCTAGTGCATCATTAATGGCTTGGTTGTACACTTGCGCTGTGCGGGCACAGTAATAAAAAGACTTAGTTCTCCCTTCAATTTTTAAGGAGTGTACACCCATTTTCACTAAACGCTCTACATGTTCAACGGCGCGTAAGTCTTTTGAGTTCATGATATAAGTGCCGTGTTCGTCTTCAAATGCAGGCATATATTCACCTGGACGACCTTGTTCTTGCAGTAACACTATATCATCGACTGGTTTTGTTTCTATTGCTGCATTTTCTGGCATATAAATTTGAGGGTCAACCGCAATAATATCGCCCGTTTCAGTCTCTTTTGCTTCGTGACTATCATATTTCCAGCGACATGAATTTGTACAGGTGCCTTGGTTTGGGTCTCGTTTATTAATATAACCTGAGAGTAAGCAGCGCCCAGAGTAGGCCATACATAAAGCGCCGTGAACAAAAACTTCTAATTCCATTTCTGGGCAATGAAAACGAATATCTTCAATTTCATCAAGGGAAAGTTCACGGGATAAAATGACTCGTTCAACCCCTTGTTGTTGCCAAAATTTTACCGTTGCCCAATTTACAGCATTGGCCTGTACGGATAAATGAATAGCCATATCAGGAAAGTTTTCACGAACTAGCATGATAAGGCCGGGATCTGACATGATCAGCGCATCTGGTTTCATCTCTATCACAGGCGCAATATCTTTTAAGAAAGTTTTCAATTTACCATTGTGCGGGGCAATATTGTTAACAAGATAAAACTTTTTGCCAAGTGCGTGCGCTTCATTAATACCTATTTTTATGTTTGCTAATGAAAATTCATTATTTCTAACTCGAAGGGAATAGCGAGGTTGACCTGCATAAACGGCATCTGCGCCATAAGCAAAGGCATAACGCATATTTTTAAGGCTGCCCGCAGGAGATAGTAGTTCAGGTGTAAACATAAAATTAATCTTTTAAAAAAGCTCGGTATCTTGAGTCTAAAAATATCAGGGCGCGTATTATATACCCAAATCATGTTGAGATACACAATTTGGCTAGATTTTCAGCAATTCTCGGTGA
>MAAC01019229.1_pt1 | contig 12501 bp, 4 predicted proteins | sample 1115981 | NCBI WGS metagenome assembly MAAC01 (sample SAMN04961126, study PRJNA320927) | seawater metagenome | isolation source: sample BD02T64 sea water enriched with oil for 64 days | place: USA:Gulf of Mexico | collected 2013-07-27 | reverse complement strand
ATTATCTTGAACAGTAACATTAGCGGTACATGTAGATACATTACCATTAGTATCCGTTACTGTAAGCGTTACTGTATTGTTACCTATATCGCTACAATCAAAAGATGTAGTATCTAAAGCAAGTGAAGCAATGCCACAGGCATCATTAGATCCAAAGTCGATATCAGTAGTCGTAATTGATCCATTCCCAGCAGCATCTAAAACCACAGTCGCGTTTTGACAAATAGCCGTAGGGTTCGTATTATCTTGAACATTCACAATAGCAGTACAGGTGGAAGAATTACCGCTATTATCAGTTACGGTAAGAGTCACAGTATTATTTCCAACATTACTACAATCAAAAGATGTAGTATCTAAAGTAAGTGAAGCAATTCCACAAGCATCATTAGAACCGTTATTAATATCAGCAGTTGTGATAGTTCCATTCCCAGCCGCATCTAAAACGACAGTTGTGTTTTGACAAATAGCCGTAGGGTTCGTATTATCTTGAACAGTAACATTAGCAGTACAGGTAGATGTATTACCATTAGTATCCGTTACAGTAAGGGTTACTGTATTGTTCCCAACATTACTACAATTAAAAGAAGTGGTATCTAAAGCAAGTGAAGCAATGCCACAGGCATCATTAGATCCAAAGTCGATATCAGTAGTCGTAATTGATCCATTCCCAGCAGCATCTAAAACTACAGTCGCATTTTGACAAATAGCAGTAGGAGCCGTATTATCTTACAATTAAAAGAAGTGGTATCCAAAGCCAGAGAAGCAATGCCACAGGCATCATTAGATCCAAAGTCGATATCAGTAGTCGTAATTGATCCATTCCCAGCCGCATCTAAAACGACAGTCGTGTTTTGACAAATGGCATTAGGATTCGTATTGTCTTGAACAGTAACATTAGCGTTACATGTAGAAACATTACCATTAGTATCAGTTACAGTAAGCGTTACTGTATTGTTTCCAATATCTGAGCAACCAAAAGCGGTAGTATCTAAGGACAATGAAGCAATTCCACAGGCATCGCTAGAACCGTTATTAATATCAGCAGTCGTAATTGACCCATTCCCAGCCGCATCTAAAACGACAGTCGCGTTTTGACAAATAGCCGTTGGGTTCGTATTATCTTGAACAGTAACAGTAGCGGTACATGTAGATACATTACCATTAGTATCCGTTACAGTAAGGGTAACGGTATTGTTACCTACATCAGCACAACCAAAAGTGGTCGTATCTAGGCTAAGTGAAGCAATTCCACAGGCATCGCTAGAACCGTTATTAATATCAGCAGTCGTGATTGACCCATTCCCAGCCGCATCTAAAACGACAGTCGCATTTTGACAAATGGCAGTAGGAGCCGTATTGTCTTGAACATTCACAATAGCAGTACAGGTGGAAGAATTACCGCTATTATCAGTTTACTACAATTAAAAGAAGTGGTATCCAAAGCCAGAGAAGCAATGCCACAGGCATCATTAGATCCAAAGTCGATATCAGTAGTCGTAATTGATCCATTCCCAGCCGCATCTAAAACGACAATCGCGTTTTGACAAACCGCCGTTGGGTTCGTATTATCTTGAACAATAACATTAGCATTACATGTAGAAACATTACCATTAGTATCCGTTACTGTAAGCGTTACTGTATTATTACCGACATTACTACAGTATTATTACCGACATTACTACAATTAAAAGAAGTGGTATCCAAAGCCAGAGAAGCAATGCCACAGGCATCATTAGATCCAAAGTCGATATCAGTAGTCGTAATTGATCCATTCCCAGCAGCATCTAAAACGACAGTCGCGTTTTGACAAATGGCATTAGGATTCGTATTGTCTTGAACAGTAACATTAGCATTACATGTAGAAACATTACCATTAGTATCAGTTACAGTAAGAGTCACCGTATTATTTCCAACATTACTACAATTAAAAGAACTGGTATCTAGGCTAAGTGAAGCAATGCCACAAGCATCATTAGATCCAAAGTCGATATCAGCCGTAGAAATTGATCCATTCCCAGCCGCATCTAAAACGACAGTCGCGTTTTGACAAACCGCCGTTGGTTTTGTTGTATCATTCACAACAATAACTGTACGTATAATTTGAATAGCATTATTACCATCTGCGTCAACCACATCATAGGTAACTGAGTACGATCCAACAATTGAGGTGTTTACTGCTGTGGAATTGATAATGATATTAGGTGTAAGATTACCGTCACATAGATCGGTTGCTACGGCATTTAATTCTATATAAGAAGAACAAACTTCAATGCTTTGTGGATTACCTCCATTAAGTGTAATAGTAGGTGGGTTAGTGTCTCCACATTGTGCTACAGCAAAATTTACTGTAGATAAAATGAGCAATGTAATTAACATATTTTTCATAAGTAGCTAATTGTATTAGTTTGGGGACTAATTTAGGCAAACATATTAAAAACATCCATGAAATGCAAATAAATCCGGTAAAACGTATAATATTGTAAGGCATTCATCGAAATTTATTCGATGATTTAATTAGTACAGTAGTTTTTATTACGAATTAAGATGTGTGCTATTGCCAATATGCCTCTGTTTTACAAGTATGGGATGAATAAAAAAAGCCTCGAAGTATTTCGAGGCTTTTTAAAGTTAAGATTTAAAGATTTGGGATTATTTATTCAACTAAAACTTTCTTAGATACTGAACCGCTAACAGTATGCACTTTAAGAATGTAGGTTCCAGTACTTATATTCTTAACTTCATATTCTGAATAGTTACTTTCAGAAATAGTATCAATTGTATGGATTGTTTGTCCAACAATATTTATTAATTCTATAGATTTTATTTCTTCAAATGTAGGATTCACTAATACAATACTTTCTAAGTTATTAGCAAAGTAAACATCCAATTGACTTAATGCATCATCACCAACACTTAAAGCGTTGTCAACGAATGTAATCTCATATTTATCTAAATATTCTCCTGCGACAGCAAAGAATTCAAAATCAGAATCAGACAAGTTATGATATGTGTCATTTTCTATGTCGTGAATGTAAACAATCATTCCAGTATGTGGATTTTCAATTTCATCGATAGTTATCATGTTCAATCCATCAGTATCTGTTTTAAATCCAAGTGGGAATCGTGTGAAAACATCAATATTATTAGTTCCTTGAATAATGTATTTTTCACTGTCAATCATCCAGAATAAATCATCAATTTGATTGTCATTTAGTTTACCATCATAACCCCAATCTATGTTTGGAGAAGCATTTTGATCTACTGTTAATAGGAGTTGTCTTCTTATGGTGTTCACAGAATTAAAACCTAATCTCATTTTAGTTCTACCATCACTAGAGACTTCAACAGCATCAACTTCCGAATCATTAGGTTCTGAAGATCTTAAGAACACAGAAGAACTACTTAACGAACCATCTTCTTTTTGGAAAACACGTTGGCCATTATTAAAATTAATAGTACCACCAGCGCCTTCAGCGACAACAAAGAATCCTTGATTTACAGGAATATATCGACCTGGCGTTTTAGCTGGTGCACCACCCATTCCAACATCTGGATCGGTAGTTCCTTGATAAGCAGAAGGCGTTCCGCCTGATAAATTATAAGTAGCATAACCCCCTTGATAATCGCCTAAATTATGATTGCCGCCTCCCCAATGTTCCCAGAAATATAAGGTGCCTGTTGTAGCGCCTGTGCCACCAATAACGCTTCCGTTATCTAGAATGAATTGTTGGGCATCAATAGCAGATGAGTAAGGGTTACCAACTAAATAATCATTTCCTGCGTTAATAGTTAAGTTTATATCTCCATTATTAGGTTTACCGTTGAATACGTAGTTCTGATCTGTTAATATTGTTCCAGTTCCTGGACCTTTCATAGTATAGCCTTCTCCTGCTAATATTGTTCCAGTACTTCTAATATGTTGCCAAGACGAATAGTCATCATCTAATTGATTTGAAAATTTCCAAATCCAATAATCGGCAATCATAATCGGCGATCCAGAAGAACCATCATATCCTGAATTGCTAAAATTAATTGCAGTTGGATAGGTGTCATACATCACATCAGTAACATCAAAGGAATTGTTATTAGTTGTTGTATTTATGACACCTACTGGAGATGACCAATAATTATAGGTATAAAGATCTGAAGTACCTTGTTGGTCTCTTTGTAAGTAACCGCCACTAGTAGGATCTAGATCACTATCAGTAGTTTGGATAAGTTGAGACTCACCTTCTAAATCAATATTTCCATCTAAATTTAAGTAATGTGTTACCGTTAAGCCATACCCGTCATAGGTTGTAGTTCCCTGATCTGTATAACCTTCAACGGTAAGTTTGTTGCTGTCTATCATTAGACCGAGTACCGTTCTGTTTTCATTATTTGCGACTGGCAATGAAGCATTATCCATGTCTACATTATCAGTTATTCTAACAATGTTCCAATCAATAGTTTGATCAGAGTCTACTAGTGAAACTGTTCCAGGCATGTATTGTAATGCCCCATTTGTCCATGTCGATGCCGTGTCCCAATCTGTAGAAGTACCACTAGATTCATAAGGTAACGGCGCTGTTTGTCTATCTACAGTATCCAGATTTCTTAAAGCACCATGAATATTATTATTTGACATGTCTGTAGTGTTTGTATAAGTATATACAGACATTGGGTAATACCCTGCTAAATCTGACCAAGGAATTGTATTTACGTCATTTTTAGTTATTGTAGTTGGTAAAACGATACCACTTACAATAGTTGAATTGTCTGCAATTTCTTGATTCATGATATATCGCAATTCATCTTCTGAAAGTGCTATATCCCAAATTCTAACTTCATCAATATTACCAATATAATGTGCAGTAGGAGCGTTTTTTCCAGCCGCAGCAATATAGAAGGATTCACTTGTTGCATTTGGTGCCGTTAAAGGTAATGCTGAATCTTTTACACCATCAATATAAAGCGAAGCTCTACCATCTGAATAGATAATGGCTAAATGATGCCACTCATCAACAGGAATAGAAGCCGTTGATGACAATCCGATTGTACCGCCACCATTTTTCCATTCCACTCTAAATTTACCAGAACTTGATATTTTAAAATCATAACCATCGGTAAATACACTATTACGTTTTGAAATTACAGAGGTGTTATTTGAACCTGTAGCTCTATTTACCCAAGCAGACATTGTAAACTCAGAAGTATTTAAATCAAATTCATCTTCCATGTCAATATAATCAACAACACCATCGAAATATATAGAACGTTCAACGATTACCTGAGGCGCATATCCAAAGGTTATAAATTTCGTGCCATCAAAATCATATTCAGTTTCTAAATTTCCATTACCATCAGATTTCATTATTCTGTAATCTGCAGTAGGACCAAAATTAGCTGTATTTGATATAAACATTAAATAACTCCCTGGAGGCGTAATGTTTCGAATTGCATCTTGAGGTATTTTCACTCTAACAAGAGGAATATCTCCGTTGTTTTCTACAACTTTCCAGATACGTTGCATTGCTGTAAATGTAACATCAGTTGTAAGGGCAGGAGAAATTCCGGCACTCATGTTAACTGAAATTGTAGAAGAAGCAAGGTCTAAATCCAGACCGTTGTTACCCCAAGTAAGGAATTGTTGATTGTTTAAAGTCGTAAGGTTACTAGATTGGTTTAAGTTGTTTGTGTCATAAATATGGGTTAATCCCATAGTTATGATTCCACGTCCTCTAAGTCCACCGTCAAGATCGTTATTAACACTTCTTGATTGTTTTTGATTTAAATCGGAAACATCATCACGACCAATTCCAGTAACGTCATAGTTGTATCCTATGTTTGCAGACTGATCCCAAATTACCCTACCATCACTATCAACATAATCTTGAGATGTGCCTTGAACACCTAATGTAATTCCATATTTAATAGCTAAATAAGACTGTATTCTGTTTCTAGCAGTAGTCATGTCGGTATCAACTTGACGTGTTTTATAAGAAATAACTTCAGCAATTCTAGCATTTGTAGTTGCTTCCCATCCTTCACTACGTCCAATCCAGAACCTAGTATCACTAGCATTGGCATACTCAGCAATATCATTTTGAGTTGTTTCTATGTCGTTTGCATTATAGTATAATTCCTGTTGTGTGTTTGCAGTATTATTTCTAGTGTTAATTATGCCAGCATTGTCATAAGTAGAACCTGTTCCAATTTCTGCAACCGCATAGCCATCACCACTTTCACTAGAACTGTAGGTGTCGTACGCGTAGCAAATAACTTCACCACTAACACGTCCGGTATAATCTCCAAATCCAATTCCAGTAGTATCTGTTGAGCCAGTAGCTAGTGTAGAATCTCCACAAATTACATCCATAAATCCAAAAGAATTTGTAATTGTTGTATCATCTGGTATCAAGACAATAAATACTTCTTGTGTAAAATATCCAAAATCACCAGTAAGAAATTCTTCAGCAAGGTTGTCATGAGAAAAATCACTATCGATTGTAAATGAGCTAAAGGTATTGTCAAATTCAACCACGGGGTTGAAATTAACATTTTTAATTGCATTGTCTCTATAGGTTGGCGCTTGACCAGCTTTATAAGGTCTTACATCACTACCGCGACCTTGATCTTCCCATAATGAGACACTTTGACCATCGGTATAACTTAGACCATCAGTACCTTTTAACCAAAGTGCAAGATCTGTTGATATACCACCTGGAGCAACTGTTGGATTGGCTTTGTCAATTACAGAAATGAAATCAACAGCCATATCACTTGTGCTTCCAGAGCCAATAATTCCTTGAATTCTAAGTTTTATTGTTTGACCAATATAAGCAGTCAAATCTACTGAGATCGCTATATAAGATGAATTGTTATTATTTTGTATTGCACCTGTTTGCGTCCATAAGTTCGTTGGATATGTTACGCCACTATCTGTACTTAAATCAATATTTAATGTACCAGTATTTGAACCGTATAAATGATGGTTGAATACTAATCTAGGGTTTGATGTTCCTGTTAAATCAAAACAAGGGCTAATTAAGTTTGCTGTATTAGTTGTATTTCCATCAGCTTCAACGTACATGTAAAATGTTCCATTAGCCGCGTCAGATGGACCTGTAGATCCTGAAGGTGTTCCTGCTGAATCTCTTGTCCAATCAAAATTATCTCCTGCGTCTTGTGTCCATATACCTATTCCAGATTCAAAATCTTCAGAATATGGGAATGTTGAAACATAGCCACCACAAGCATCTGTACCTGTTCCTTGAATATCAAAATTATAAGGGTTTTCATCAGCATCGTCATTAGCAATTGTAAGAGTTGCTGTTCTTAAGCCCAATGCACTAGGGTTAAATGTAATATCAAAAGTAGTAGAACTGCTTGCCGTAATAGGAGTTGTCGGAATTGCTGTAATGGTAAAGTCTGCAGCATGTGTTCCTGAAACTACTACATATGGCGATGCACCAGTAAGTAATAAATTATTTACCGTACCAAGGTTTTCAATTGTAAATGAATTGACATTAGTACCAGACGCTAAATCGACGTTACCAAAATCAGTATCATCTGTTACTGAAGGCGTGGTATCTCCATCTACAATTGAAATTGAATTCCCTATCAAATTCATTTCTTGGATTGTAGTTGTACCAGTTCCTTGAATATCAAAAGTATAAGGGTTTTCATCACTATCATCATTTACAATACTTACCGTAGCAGTTCTTAAATAAAGAGCACTAGGATTAAAGGTGATGTCAAATGTTGTACTTCCGATGCCAACAATAGAAGCAGCTGGGCTACTTGTAACTGAAAAATCAGCCGCATGGGTACCTGAAAAAGTAATAGCTCCTATAGTCAATGTTCCAGCATCAGTATTTTGAATGGTAAACGTATTTACTTGTGTGCCAGCTGTAACATCAACATTTCCAAAATCTGTATCATCACTTGCGTTAGGCGCAGCGGCTCCATTTACAATGTTTATGGCATTTCCTTGAATATTTATTTCAGGGTTTAAAGGATATCCTTCGATTAATACATCATCAAAGTAGTTTGATTCATCTGATTCATTACAATCACTTGAGAATCTAAATTGAGATGATGCAGATAGCGTGTAAGTGCCTCCATCTATATTAAAAGTAAAACTATGTGGTTTAGAACTTCCTCTAGTAGTAAACTCATCAGCTTTATCATATACATTTAATAGGAGCCATGATGTGCCATCATAATATTCTAATAAAAATCCTTCGCCGTTGTCAACCTTGTCTGCTTTATGACAAAATGAAATATCAATAGACGAATTACCTGTTAAATCCAAAGCAGGAGATGTTAATCTGTTTTGAGCTGTATCATTTCCGGCTGATCTTAAAATGTAATTTCCATTACAAGACCATGTGGAATTATTTACTCTTGATGCGTCTGTACCACCATCAGTCCATCCTTCAATTGAAGGCTCAAAATCATATGAGTAAAGAGTGACTTGTGAATAAACAGAATTCGCAATTACAAATGCACAAAATATTAGTGCATACTTTAGTTTTGAAAGTGTAAAAGTTTTCATAAGCGGTTAAATTTTAGTTTGGGACTAATTAATTTATAGAGCAAACATATAAGAAAACTCCATGAAATGCAAATAAAATCGATGAAATGCAATACTAATTTGTAACTAATTGATTTTCAGCATAAAAAAAAGGCTAAAATTCTTACGATTTTAGCCTTTTTTAAAATATTCTTTGATGTTTATAATTTTATTAGTCGCTTAACTATACTGTTAGTTGATTCATTATCAATTATTTTGATAAAATATGTGCCGTTAGAGATGTTATCGACATTATTTAAATTAAACATCCCATTTTCCGAGCGTAAAGATTCAATTCTAAAAATGGATCTCCCACTTATATCTATTAATTCTACATTAATATTTGAACTATTATATTGACTAGGTAATTTGATATGAATTGAATTCATAAATGGGTTTGGAAAAATATTGGTATCAGCCAAAGTGTTTTCATTTATACCTAAAGTATCTACAGTTACATTAACTGGTATAATAATTACATCATCACCACAGTTTACATTTGTAGAAGTTAATTCCACATTATAAATACCGGTTGAAGCAAAAGTATAAATGGGGTTAGTATCTGATGAAGATCCTGATCCATCTGCAAAATCCCATGAATAGCTACTTGCATCATTAGACGTATTTGTAAATGTTACTTCTCCGTTATTCACAGGATTGGCCACAAATGTAAAATTTGCTGCTGGATTTGGATTAACATTAACAACAATTTCTTTTCGTTTACTTTTTAGAGCATTTATTTTCCAATCGTAAAAGAAATAGTAATAATTGGTGTCAACGCTACTGTTAGTAATTGTGATGCTACCGTTCGTATAAGGATAATTCGTATTGGCATTATTATTTCTAAAGAGCGTTAATCCAGATGAAAGTTCCTTACCAACTAACCTTAGGTTTGTATCTATAGGAATTAAAAAATCTAAAGTTACTGATTGAACACCTGCTGATTCTAAGACAATAATTCTAGAGTCTAACATAGTACCAGAACTATCTTGTAATTGGATTTCAATTTCACCAGCTTGGTTACTATTTACCATTATTTCATTTAATACAACCGATTCTGAACAGTCAAAAACCAGATATCTTCCATTGCCTCCAAGCATTCCTCCTCCTGAAGAATGGTTTGTTTCACCAACATTAGCTTTTGAAATAACATCTTCAACGAAATATGAAGTTGTAGAATTGAGTGCTGCTGTTGTAAAGTTGGCACCTGAAAATACAGGACTAGAATCATTAATGTTTTCATACCAATTAAAAGTTCCTGAGCCAGTTGCTGTTAAAGTAGCAGTTAGATCTGCACAAATTGTATCGTCACTAGCTAAAGGCTCTGGAGTCATGGCAATCATTATTACATTTTCTACAGATGTAGTATTATCGGTTACTGTGACACTATTATTTTGAGTAATATAACCCGGAGCTTCATAGGTTACTGTATAAGTACCACCTTCTATTAGTCTATAATAATCGCCTAAATCTGAGTTTGAAGTAATCCAAGAATTTAATGCATCATGACCGGAAATAGATATTTTCGCAGCAATTGGATTACCAGATTCATCAGAGACGATACCTTGAAAACCATAATTAGCTTGTTTCATGTAATCCAAAAATGCCTGTTGATTGTAATTCCAGTGAGCGGGTAATTCAGATCCAGGAATAAATTTCGTATCAGACAGCTCGATTGTTACTTCTTTTGTATGTCTGTAATAATTCATATAATCTTGACGTCCTCCATATACTTGATACCAAATTGAACCTTGCGTTACACCTGGACTCGCTGGGTTTTCAGGAAAATCATATTCTATAGTCATATAACCTGAAGGGCTATTGTTTTGGGCATGTGTCGCATATTCTGCAGATATTGCCTCATAATAGTTGTGATCAGCATGTTTTAATGTTGTATTATCATAAGGATAATTTACGACTTCTGTACCACCATGAAAATTTGCAGATAGGACAAAGTCTCTCGATGCTTCAAATGCCAAGAAAGCTTTAGTCTCTGGTTGATAAGTGGCACCGTTATCATGAATTCCTGCAACATTATCAGGATAGTTTCGATTTAAATCTTGACCATTAGCATTTGCTCTAATCGGACTTGTAATAGCAGTGTCATTATTAAAACTTCTATAGCATCCATCAGGGTTAGCTAATGGGTTAATGTAAATTTCGGTTGAATTTACGAGGTCATCAACTTCTGAATTGCTTCCATAGTTAGTTAGTAAATAATCTATTAAACGAATCATCAAAGGATAACCAGTTAATTCATTACCATGCATTGAAGACGTATACAAGAATTCCGGTTCAGCTTCTTCAGATGAAACATTGTCAGAAATCTTTAATACCCAAAGGTCTCTACCTAGTGGTGTTGTTCCAATTGATTGTAAGGAACAAATAGAAGGGTAGGTTGCAGCATAATAGTTCATCTTCGCTACATACTGATTGTAAGTTGGAAAATCATTCCAACTTGTATCCCAAGCTAACACATTATAATTCGATGTGTTATTATAATTGAATTCGTTGTCACTTTGATTTACAACAAATGGAAGTCCATAAGATAAGAATTGTTGAAAGGTCACTACGTTAGCATAAGCTTCAACCTCTAGAGTTTCTCTATTTACTTTATGACCTATATTAAGAAATCTCGAAATTTCTTCAACTTGTTGCTCACTATTGGCAGTAAACACGAAGCATACTTCGCCTTTAGATTCTATATAATCCTGAGCTTTTTGTAATTCATTTGTTTGTGAATGTATGCTGAAAGATGTAAGTAATAGCATACCTAACACTAATGTAATTTTTTTCATCAGATTTGGGTTTTGATAAAATTTGGATTATAATATTTTTGCTAATATATTATAATTAATTTTATATTTATCCATAAAATGCAAATATATCCGATTAAATGTTATTATTTGTATGAATTATATAAAAAAGGGTTGAATCAGAATTCAACCCTTTTTTATATAATTAGGAGTGTTTAGTCAAACTTTAATAGTTTTCTCATGATACTTTCTCCATTTTCTGTATTAGTCACTTTAATAAAATATGGAGCTTCTTCTAATTTATCTAAGTTACCTATTACTATTTTATTATTTGAGCTAGTCACTATTTTGTTGAATACAATTCTACCATTTAAATCTAATATGTTTATTTGAAAATCTGTATTATTATAATGTGATGATAATTGTATTGTAATTTGATTATTAAACGGATTAGGATATATTCTGACTTCAGTGTTGTCAAATTCTGGATTTCTAAGCGTGTTTTCTTCAATTGTCACGGTTGCATTACAATTTGTACTATTTCCGTTGTTGTCAGTAACTGTTAAAGAGACTGAATTATCACCTATATGACTCGTATTAAAATTAGATGGAGTCACAGAGATAGTATCAATTCCACAATTATCAGATGATCCGTTATCAATTTGGTTTGCGGAGATCGTTGCATTACCAAATGTATCTAACATTACTGTTATGTCTTGCGTATTACAAATAGGAATAATAGTATCAAAATCATCAGCCATACCATTACAATTCTCATCAATACCATTACATAGAATCTCAATTGCATCCGGATTTACTGCATTATTAGCATCATCACAATCATTGCTATTATCTGTGTATCCGATTGGTGTAGAGCAATCTTGTATGGTATTATTTATATCACCGAACCCGTCTCCATCACTATCTAAATAGTAGGTTGTTGGAGTTCCAGTTACGATCCAACTACAAGTTGGGGTATCAAAGTTTGCAGTCTCCCAGCATTCTAAACCAGTAGGGATAGGATCTTGAGTTCCTGTTACAATCCAACTACATGTTGTGTTATTAAAGGTTGCAGTTTCCCAGCATTCTGTTGTTGGCTCAAGAGCTTGTGTTCCTGTTACATCCCAAACACATGTTGTATTATTAAAGGTTGCAGTTTCCCAACATTCTGTTGTTGGTTCAAGAGCT
>MAAC01012037.1_pt1 | contig 12501 bp, 11 predicted proteins | sample 1115981 | NCBI WGS metagenome assembly MAAC01 (sample SAMN04961126, study PRJNA320927) | seawater metagenome | isolation source: sample BD02T64 sea water enriched with oil for 64 days | place: USA:Gulf of Mexico | collected 2013-07-27 | reverse complement strand
AAGGCCAAAACTTACCTTGTGATATGCGTTGAATAATTGATTCCACTTACCTTAGCCTTCTTAATCTATTTGCTTCACAGCAATTTTATTTAAATCCCATTGCCAATTCTGAGTGGTTTCAGCAATTGGGCGCATTTCAATACAATCAACAGGGCAGGGGGCAACACATAAATCACAACCAGTACACTCATCTACAATAATAGTATGCATTTGTTTAGCTGCCCCTAAAATGGCATCAACGGGACAAGCTTGAATGCATTTAGTGCAACCAATACAGTCTGCTTCGATAATAAAAGCCACTTTAGGGCCATTTCCTAAAGAGGCGTCTTGCTCATGGTTTTCATCCAAGGGCTGCACATCAACGCCAAGCAAGTCAGCAATTTTTTTAATGGTGTCTTCACCGCCAGGAGCGCATTTATTAATGGCTTCGCCATTAGCGACGGCCTCAGCATAAGGTTTACAGCCAGGGTAACCACACTGACCACACTGAGTTTGTGGTAATAATGCATCAAGTTGCTCAACGATAGGGTCACCATCAACATGGTAGCGTACAGAAGCATAACCTAATAAAGCCCCGAAAAATGCGGCAATAGCGCCTAAAACAACGATAGCAATTAAAATATTTATCATCAGTTCAATTACCTCTAAAGTTTAACTAAGCCAGTAAAGCCCATAAAGGCTAACGACATTAAACCCGCAGTAATCATGGCAATAGCCGCGCCTTTAAAGGGGGCTGGTACATCAGCGTTAGCCAATTTTTCTCGCATCGCTGAAAACATCACTAACACCAGCGAAAAACCAACCGCGGCACCAAAACCATAGATAATTGATTCAAAGAAATTATGCTGTAATCTAAGATTGAGTAGGGCAACGCCTAAAACGGCGCAGTTTGTGGTGATCAAGGGTAAGAATATGCCGAGTAATCGATATAGGCTGCTACTGGTTTTATGGACAACCATCTCGGTAAATTGCACCACGACGGCAATAACCAAGATAAAGCTCATGGTGGTTAAGTATTCAAGATTAAGTGGCGCTAAAATATAGTTGGTGACCAAATAACTTAACAGTGATGCTAAGGTCATCACAAAAGTGGTGGCAAAAGACATGCCTATGGCGGTTTCGGTGCGAGAAGACACACCCATAAAAGGGCACAAGCCAAGGAATTGTACTAGGACAAAGTTATTTACCAGCACAGTGCCAATAAGTAGCAGTAGGTAATCGGTCATTTGCGTTACAAGTCAGGACGTTATTTATTATAATATTATTTGTATTATCCTTGTTTTTATTCAATATAACAACACTACTGTAAGTAGGGATATTGGAATTTTTGCGAAAAAAAACCGAGTATTGAAAATGTACTCGGTTTTTATCTGCGATTGGTTGACTATTGCTCGGTTTATAAAGGTTTTGGCTTGCCGATGTAAAAGCCCTGACAACCATCAATAAACAACTTTTCAAGGGTATGTTTTTCTTCTTGGCTTTCAACACTTTCAGCTAAAACATTGATGCTGAGCCTATGGGCTAAATCAACCATTAAGCGTAAGAAATATTGGTTGTTTTTATCATCATCAATATCGCGCGTATAAGAGCTGTCCATTTTAATATAGTCAGGGGTTAAGTCCCTAAAAAATTTAAATGATGTTAGGCCAACACCGAAACGCTCAACGGTAACGCGAGAGCCTGCGCGGTGTAGCATATCTATCAAACGTTTGCTGGTTTTAATATTTTGTTGTAGGCCATACTCAGTGATTTCAAAAATTAAACGTGGTGCTACTTTCGGCTCACGTAATAGTTTGCGCTCTAGCCAAATCATAAAGTGTTCATCGCTAATGCTACGGGCACTAATATTGATACCAAAACTATGATCGAGCATATTCTTATCGATAATTTCTTTTATGACCGTTTCAATAATGAGTTTATCGACTGCGATAATCTTATCTAGCTTTTCAGCCATGGCAATAAAGGAAGCTGTTGGTAGCATTTCATCACTTGAGTTGAGAAAGCGTGCTAGAATTTCGCCGTATACTTTGCTGTTTCTACCGCTGGGATGAATGGGCTGTAATAATAAGGTCACGCGTTGATTTTCTAAGACACTATCAATTTCTTGGCGCCAATTTTGGTTACCGTAGCTGCTGCTATTATTTTGTAAAATATCAGCATCTTTTTGTGAGTACCAAGCATTAGAGTTTTGTGTTTGCGCAACACTGACGCCAGTATCAGCTAAAGCGAGTAACTCGCCTAAAGGGTTTGTTTTATCAAAAGACACTAAACCAGAGTAAGCAACAGAGTCTAAATCATCAGCATGCTGAAACTCATTAAATTGGGCGGTAAGGTCTGTGGTGAGTTTTTCCGCTTCTTGCAATTTTACATTGGGCAATATGCAAGCAAAGTCTGAGCTGTTTAATCTAAACAATTTACCATCAGGGTAGGTGGCCAGTGATCTCTTAATAATATCAGCAACTTTAGAAATATATTTATCACCTTCATGATAACCATGAATTTGATTGATGGTTTGTAACTCAGAGCAACGGGTAATGATCAGTACGCCAAATTTTACTGGGCTGTCTTGCACTATTTGGTTTTCATAGAATTGAACAAAACGGCCACGGTTATCTAATTGGGTTAAGTGGTCGACATAGGCTTCTTTTTCTAGGCTAATGGCACTTTCTAATTGTTGTGTCATTAGCTGTTTAATATCGGCGATGCCTTTTTTAAGCTCAGGGATTTCTAAAATATCATCACTGTGAGTATTCTCATCATTACTAGGTAAACTGGTATGATTTACTAAGGCAAGGTCTTGCTTTATTTGCTGGCTAATAACCGTGAAAACCGCTTTGTGGCGTTTACTGCTCATGGCCGCGGCGAAAAATACCAGTGTAAAAGCTAAGCTCATGGCAATTAATATGATAGTTAATAGTAATGAATATTCGCCTGAGAAATTAAGTTGATAACTTATGGTTAGTTTTAGCTCACTTACACTAACTTTTTTAGTCTCAGGGGTGCTATAAGGTAGGGTGAAACCGATATTACTATTTTTATAATCTACGAATGTTGTGCCAGCGTTATTACTAACCGTTAAGGAATTATAAGTTGTCGTTTTTTTTAGAATGCTGGCAATTAAATTGGCATCTTGCTGTTCATTGGTCGCACTTAACTGTTGTGTTAGTGCGCTAATAGTCTGTTGATACTGCGTGCTTTTACTCTCAAGTAATGATGATAAAAGAAAGATAGAAAAGAGACTGAAAGTTATGATAAATATCAGTGCTAAAATCGCATTTCTCATTAATAACTGGGGGAATGTATACATGATGAGTCAAATTGCTCCGCAAAAAATAACGATACTTAAATAACGGTACATAAATAACGATACTAAATGCTAACCAAACTGAATTAATACTTACTGAGGCTAGCCGTTAATAAATGTTATAGCATGATTGTTTAAGCTATACTAACTGATTGTAAAGCATAAGTTAATTTTTTGCATTATTTCCCAGTTATTTCTTAATTAATTCTCAGTTATTTCCTAATTAATTTTTAATTATTATTACTTAACAAGCTTGCGCTCGCGGCTTTGTCGCTATATAATTCGCCCAGCTTAAATAGTCAGTAGATCATTTAAGCCTGTTTAAATCTATAATAAGATGTCACTGAGGCATTTATCTGTTCCAACAGTTAATTGTTATTCTTATTATAAATACCTGTAGTTAAGTAACTATTGGTATGGGGTCAGTGAGATGGGCCCCGCTATGGGGCTTTTTTGTTTATTAGCGTTAAGGTTTTAGTTTTCGCTAACCTAATAAACACAGCAAAAAACGCTGGGCTATATGCCCTTTTTTTGTATCTGAAATTCATCTCAGCACAAAAAACAATTGATTTTAAAGCGTTATATTTTAAATAAAGAGGAAAAACGATTGGCTAAATTTGAACAAAAATTAACTGACATGCTTCGTCCCGCAGTGGAAGAGACAGGTAAAGAATTACTGGGTGTAGAGTTTATCAGCGCAGGTAATAATTCAGTTTTACGTTTGTTTGTTGATCATGAAAATGGCATTAATGTTGATGATTGTGCAGAAGTAAGTCGTCAAGTGGGTGCTATTTTAGATGTAGAAGATCCGATAAGCAGCGAATATAATTTAGAAGTTTCCTCGCCAGGCGTTGACCGACCTTTATTTGAATTATCGCACTTTAAACAAGTGATTGGTGAAACCATCAATGTGAAATTATCCATGCCATTAAATGGCCGTAGAAAGTTTAAAGGCCTATTAGCCGCGATAGAAAACGATACATTAATTATAGAAGTTGATGGCATTGACTATGAGCTTGTCATCAATAATGTCGACAAAGCAAATCTTGTTGCGCGATTATAGAAACAGTTAAGTTACGTAAAAAATATAGAAACAATTGAGTTTTAAGAAGTTAAATTAATTATTAGGGCTAAATAGACATGAGTAAAGAGATATTACTGGTTGTTGATGCGGTATCAAATGAAAAAGCATTACCTAGAGAAAGTATTTTTGAAGCAATGGAAACTGCTTTAGAAACGGCAACTAAGAAAAAATATGAAGGCGATATTATCGTACGTGTAAGTATTGATCGCATCTCAGGTGAGTTTGATACCTTTCGTCGTTGGTTAATTGTTGAAGATGGCGATGAACCGATGGAAAATCCTTATGCTGAAATAGGTTTAGCTGCTGCTCAGTATGATGATCCAGAGTTAAACGTAGGTGATTATGCTGAAGATCAAATTGAATCAGTAAAATTTGACCGTGTTACTACACAAACGGCCAAACAAGTTATTGTTCAAAAAATTCGCGAAGCAGAACGTGCTTTAGTGGTTGATGCTTATCAAGAGCAAGTTGGCGAGTTAGTCACTGGTGTAGTGAAAAAATCTAGCCGCGAAAGTGTTATTTTAGATTTAGGTAATAATGCCGAAGCTATTATTTACCGTGATGACATGTTACCACGTGAAAGTTTCCGTCCTGGCGATAGAGTACGCGGCTTACTATATGAAATAAAACCAGAAGCTCGTGGCGCACAGCTATTTGTTAGCCGTACTAAGCCTGAAATGTTAGTTGAATTGTTCCGCGTTGAAGTGCCTGAGATTGGTGAAGAAATGCTAGAGATTAAGGGGGCTGCTCGTGATCCAGGCTCTCGTGCTAAAATTGCCGTAAAAAGTAATGATAAACGTATTGACCCAGTAGGTGCTTGTGTTGGTATGCGTGGTTCACGTGTACAAGCGGTATCTGGTGAGTTAGGCGGTGAGCGTGTTGATATTGTTTTGTATGATGATAATGTCGCACAATATGTTATCAACGCTATGGCGCCTGCTGAAGTTGCTTCAATCATTGTTGATGAAGACAAAGGCACTATGGATATAGCGGTTGAAGAAAGCAACCTTGCTATGGCCATTGGTCGTAGTGGTCAAAACATTCGTTTAGCAAGTCAGTTAACTGGCTGGGAATTAAACGTAATGACTGTTGCCGACATGAAAGAAAAACATCAGGCAGAAAATGACAAGGTATTGAACTTATTTATTGATAAGTTAGATCTTGATGAAGATTTTGCCACTTTACTTAGTGAAGAAGGTTTTACTTCTTTAGAAGAGATAGCCTATGTTCCTGTGGCTGAAATGCTAGAAATAGACGGCTTAAACGAAGAAATTATTGAAGAACTTCGTGACCGTGCTAAAGAAGCCTTAACAACACAAGCTTTAGCGAGTGAAGAAACATTGGAAGGCGCAGAGCCTGCCGAAGATTTATTAGCCCTTGATGGCTTAGAACGACATTTAGCGTTTGTTTTAGCAAGTCGTGGTGTACGCACACTAGAAGATTTAGCAGAACAAGGCATTGACGAAATCAGTGACATTGAAGAATTAACCGAAACCAAAGCGGGCGAGCTAATAATGGCAGCACGTAATATTTGTTGGTTTAACGAAGAATAATTAACACCGGGAGAATAGTGTAAATGGCAGATATAACTGTAGCAGAACTTGCCAATGAAATTGGTACACCGGTGGAGCGTTTAGTGAGCCAGTTGGCTGACTCAGGCGTAAACAAATCGGCAACCGATGCTATTTCGCAAGACGAAAAAGAATCATTGTTAGGTTATTTGAAAAAGCAGCATGGCGATGAATCAGAAGCAAAGCCAAATAAATTAACGCTGAACCGCAAAACTAAGTCAACGTTGACAATGGGGCATGGTTCTAAAGCTAAATCGGTTAACGTTGAAGTACGTAAAAAGCGTACCTATGTTAAGCGTAGTGAGTTAGAAGAGCAGCAATTAGCAGAAGAAGCGCAGCAAGCTGAAGCCGAAGCCGAAGCTAAACGCGATGCCGATGCAAAAGCGAAAGCAGAGTTAGCCGCTAAAGAAGCGGAGAATGCTCGTGCCGTAGCAGTAGCAAAAGCCGAAGCTGAAGCAGAGCGTAAAGCAGCAGCAAAAGTAGAAGCGGCAGAAAAGGCTAAGCAAACAGCAGCTGAAAAAGCTAAAAACCCTGACAAAGCGCCAGTGGTTAAGGTTGAAGAAACTGAAGAAGCTAAAAAACTTCGTTTAGCACAAGAAAAAGAAGCCGCGACAAAAATTGCTGAAGAAGCTAAAGAAGCGGCGGAAGCGGCTAGAAAATTAGCAGAAGAAAATGAAGGCCGCTGGAAAGTACAAGAAGAAGAGCGTAAAGCGAAAGAAAAAGAAGTGGTTCATGTCACTTCTTCTAAATATGCTCAAGAAGCAGAAGACAAGGTTGATGCTGCGGATGAAACTGCGGGTCGTCGCCGTAAGAAGAAAAAACCAGCTGACCGAAATGCTCGTGGTGCTCGTGGTAGAGGCCGTAAAGCAACGTTGTCGGCACCGCAAAGCTTAAAACATGGTTTTACTAAACCTGTTGAAACCAAATTACAAGATATTCGCATTGGTGAAACTATCTCTGTTGCTGAATTAGCTAATAAAATGGCTAAGAAGGGCGCTGAAGTTGTTAAAGCAATGTTCAAAATGGGTGCTATGGCAACCATTAACCAAGTTATTGACCAAGAAACAGCGGCATTAGTGGCTGAAGAAATGGGCTTTGAAGTGGTATTAGTTAAAGAAAATGCCCTTGAAGAAGCGGTATTGGCCGATCGTGATGATGCTGGTGAAGCAATCACTCGTGCGCCAGTCGTTACTATTATGGGTCATGTTGACCACGGTAAAACGTCATTACTTGATCACATTCGTGAAGCGAAAGTAGCTGACGATGAAGCGGGTGGTATTACTCAGCATATTGGTGCTTATCATGTAGAAACAGGTCACGGTATGATCACTTTCTTAGATACTCCAGGCCATGCTGCGTTTACTGCCATGCGTTCACGTGGTGCTAAAGCAACCGATATCGTTATTATTGTTGTTGCTGCTGACGATGGTGTTATGCCGCAAACGATTGAAGCCATTCAACATGCGAAAGCATCTGATGCGCCAATCATTATAGCTGTTAACAAAATGGATAAAGAGTCAGCCGATCCAGACCGAGTTAAAAGTGAATTATCACAACATGATGTGCTTTCTGAAGAGTGGGGCGGCGATGTTCAATTCTGTCACGTTTCAGCCAAAACTGGTTTAGGTATTGATGAACTGCTTGATGCTATTTTATTACAATCTGAAGTATTAGAGCTAACTGCCGTTGTTGATACTATGGCAAGTGGTGTGGTGGTTGAGTCTAAACTTGATAAAGGCCGTGGTCCAGTAGCGACCGTACTTATTCAAGAAGGTACTATTAAGCAAGGTGACATTGTACTTTGTGGTTTAGAATATGGCCGTGTTCGTGCCATGCGCGATGAAAACGGTAGAAGCATTGAGTCTGCAGGCCCTTCAATTCCAGTTGAAATCATTGGACTTAGTGGTGTACCTATTTCAGGTGATGAAGCCACTGTTGTTAAAGATGAGAAAAAAGCGCGTGAAGTCGCCTTGTTCCGTCAAGGTAAATTCCGTGATGTTAAACTGGCTCGTCAACAAAAAGCTAAACTTGAAAACATGTTTGCTAGCATGGCAACAGGTGAAGTTTCTGAAGTTAACGTGGTGTTGAAGTCTGATGTTCAAGGTTCACTTGAAGCGATTTCAGATTCATTACTGAAACTTTCAACTGATGAAGTTAAAGTGAAAATTGTTGGCTCAGGTGTTGGTGGTATTACCGAAACTGACGCCACATTAGCTGCGGCTTCTAATGCGATTGTGGTTGGCTTTAACGTACGTGCCGATGCTGCTGCGCGTAAAGTGATTGAATCTGAAAACATTGATTTACGTTACTACAGTGTTATTTACGCCTTGATTGATGAAGTGAAACAGGCAATGAGCGGTATGCTTGCGCCTGAATTCAAACAAGAAATCATTGGTCTTGCACAAGTTCGTGATGTATTCAAATCACCTAAAATTGGCTCTATTGCTGGTTGTATGGTTACTGAAGGTACTATTAAACGTAGTGCGCCAATTCGTGTATTACGTGAAAACGTGGTTATTTACGAAGGTGAACTTGAGTCATTACGCCGCTTTAAAGACGACGTACAAGAAGTTCGTAATGGTACTGAATGTGGTATCGGTGTTAAGAACTACAATGATGTAAGAGTTGGTGACCAAATTGAAGTATTCGAAACTGTAGAAGTTAAAAGAACATTGTAATCTACTTACCTTCGAAAATTAGTTGAAACGGAGGCTTAGCCTCCGTTTTTGTTAGGAGAGATATATGGCTAGAGAATATGCCCGTACTGACCGAGTAGGTCAGCAAATCCAAAAAGAAATCGCGGTTATTTTAATGCGCGAAATTAAAGACCCACGTTTAAGTATGACGACAGTGTCTGCCGTAGAAGTGACTCGCGATTTAGCGTATGCAAAAGTATTTGTTACGTTTTTTAATGACAAACCAGAAGACATAACGGCCTCGTTATCAGTGTTAGCTGAAGCCGAGGGTTATATTCGCTCATTACTGGGCAAACGTTTACGTGCCCGCATTATGCCGCATTTACGTTTTGTTTATGACAGCTCTATGAGTGAAGGTGTACGCATGAGCTCTTTAGTTGATAAAGCGGTTGCCAGTGATAAACCTAATGATGCTGACAACGAAGCAACTGATAGTGAAAAGAGCGAATAGAATATGGCGAAGCGTAGAAAAGGCCGTGCAGTTAATGGCGTTTTATTATTAGATAAACCCTATGAAATGTCGTCAAACCATGCACTGCAAGCAGTAAAACGCATTTATTTTGCTCAAAAAGCAGGACATACCGGCGCGTTAGACCCGCTAGCTACTGGCATGTTACCTATCTGTTTAGGTGAAGGTACTAAGTTTTCACAGTTTTTACTTGATACCGATAAAACTTACCAAGTCATGGCAAAATTAGGTATTCGCACTACGACCAGTGATGCTGATGGTGATATTGTTAGTGAAAAAGCGGTGGACGTGTCAAATGAGCAATTAGCATCGGCACTGGATAGTTTTCGTGGTACCACTAAGCAAATACCCTCAATGTATTCTGCGCTTAAATATCAAGGTCAGCCTTTATATAAGTATGCGCGAGAAGGCATAGCAGTTCCCCGTGAAGCCCGTGATATAACTGTGTTTTCTTTAGAACTTTTGCGTTTTGAGCAAGATGAAGTTGAGCTAAAAATTCATGTCTCAAAAGGGACTTATATTCGCACTATCATTGATGATTTAGGTGAGTTATTAGGTTGTGGCGCCCATGTTGCCGATCTTAGGCGTTTAGCCGTTGGCAGCTATCCCATTGATAAAATGGTGACTTTGCCGCAACTAGAAACCCTACTTGAGCAAGCTAAAGAGCAAGACATTACTCCGTCAGAATTGCTCGATCCTTTGTTACTCCCTATGCAAAGTGCTGTTGAAGGTATGCCCGCAGTATATGTTGATGATATGTCAGCTCATTTTCTACGCCATGGTAACCCAGTACAAGCTTATAAAGCGCCTGCTGAAGGTAGTGTGCAAGTGTATATTGGTGAAGATGAAGCTGATGAAGCGGCAGAGTTTATCGGCGTAGGTTTTATTGATGATGATGGTCAAGTAGCCCCTAAACGTATTGTCGTTGTGTAGCTTTGTTTATATTCGTTAATGAAGAGCTCTTCGTGAGCTCTTTTTTTTTGTCAAAATTTACATAGTGGATTTTAGTTGTTGAGTTGTCATACTTTCAGCGCAATAGAAATACATAATAATAACAATAAAGGTTGTAGTGAAAGATGAATATAGATATAGGACTTATTGAAACATTATTAGTGGCATTATTAATACTGTTTTCAGGTTACTTTTTTAATAGCAAAATAACCTTTTTACGAGAAAATAATATTCCTGAGCCAGTCGTCGGGGGGATTGTTTTTTCAGTGTTAGCTGCGGTGGCGCATACCTACTTTGCTGTTAATTTAAATTTTGATATGAGCTTTAAAAACCCACTGATGCTTATTTTCTTCACGACCGTTGGCTTAGGCGCTAGTTTTTCCTTATTGGTGAAGGGCGGTCCTAAAGTGATACTTTTTTTAGCCGTAGCGACTGTTTATTTATTTTTACAAAATGGTATTGGCGTGGGCATAGCCTTAGTAACAGGCATGGAACCACTGATGGGCTTAATTGGGGGGTCAGTTACTTTATCAGGTGGTCACGGTACTGGCGCAACGTATGCGGATTTATTTACCACTGAATATGGTTTAGGTGCAGGCGTGCTTGAGCTTGCCATGGCTGCGGCAACCATGGGACTCGTGTTAGGCGGCTTAATTGGCGGGCCGGTCAGCAAACGCTTAATTAATAAATATAATTTAAAAGCCGATGAGTATCACGAAGAATTAGATGACACGATAACCTTCAACCCTGACGATCATGATTTAGTAACACCGAAAAAAATGATGGAAACATTATTTGTGATATTAATTTGTATGGTTGTTGGCCAGCTTGCCCATGTTACGTTAAAGGCAAATGGTTTAGTATTGCCATCATTTTTATTGCCCTTATTATGCGGCGTGGTGGCGACTAATTTATGTGAGTTTTCTAAGCGTTATCATATAAGCCGAGCTTGTATTGATTTATGGGGCACTATGGCGCTGTCAATATTTTTGGCGATGGCGTTAATGTCGCTAAAAATATGGGAACTAGCTAATTTAGCTGGCCCTATGTTTATATTAATTATTATCCAAGCCGTTGTATTGATGTTTTTTGCTTACTTTATTACGTTTAGAGTGATGGGGAAAAACTACAATGCAGCTATTATTGCTGGCGGACATTGTGGTTTTGGTCTGGGCGCTACGCCTACAGCCGTTGCCAATATGGAGTCACTCGTTGCTCGTTATGGTCCATCACCTCAAGCCTTTTTAGTGGTTCCGTTAGTGGGAGCCTTTTTTATTGATATTACCAATGCGCTTGTACTACAGGTTTATTTAAGCTTAGGCTTTATGACGCCTTAGTTTGATAGCTCATGTTTGATAGCTTAGCTTGATGATTTTAAATGGGTGTTTTTAGTTGCATTTTAGCCGCGCCCTGATAGAATACGCGCTCTTTCGTTACCTTAGCTGAATTAGTGTTTGGCTTAGGTAGTTATTTTAACTCTTTATCCTATTCGATATGGAGTTTTACACTAAGGATTTATTATGTCTTTAAATGCTACAGAAAAAGCAGCAATCGTTGCAGAATACGCTCAAAAAGAAGGTGATACAGGTTCACCAGAAGTTCAAGTTGCTTTGTTAACTACACAAATCAACCACTTACAAGGTCACTTCAAAGAGCACATCCATGATCACCATTCACGTCGTGGTTTATTACGCATGGTTGCACAACGTCGTAAATTACTTGATTACTTAAAAGGTAAAAACGTTGAACGTTATACTACTGTAATCGGTAAATTAGGTTTACGTCGTTAATAACTCGTTTTAAACGAATTATTGAAAAAAAGGAGCCGCAGGCTCCTTTTTTGTTGCTATCAAAAAATACTCAAAAATTATTATTGCTAATAATCAGTAACTAATATACCCGCAGCAATAGCAATATGAAAAAGCTCAGAATAAGAATTCACCTCAAGTTTTTTCTTAAGTAAGCAGAGGTTGTTAGCAATAGTTTTTTCCGATAAAAAAAGCTTTTCAGCGACTTGTTTTATTGTTTTTCCATCCGTTATTGCGCAAAAAATGTCAAATTCACGAGCGGTTAGCTTTTGTAATTGACTCGATTGAAATTGATTGACGGGTAAATAGATATTAGGGCTGATAAATTTTTTTCCTTGGCTGACACTCTTGATACCACTGAGGATTACTGACGTTTCACAGCTTTTACTAATATAAGCCTCAATGCCTAAATCAAGTAAACGCTTCACCAAAAAGCTATTTTGAGAAATGCTAAAAACAATAATTTTGGCTTTTGGCCACTTTACTTTTAATCGTCGTATGAAGTGGTCAAGTATTATTGGCCACGAGTTTGTAAGTTTTCCAATATCTTCGCTCAGACTCATTAGGCGTTAATCCACCATTGTAACTGTGAGGCCTAACTTTGCTGTAATAACCTGC
>MAAC01000814.1_pt1 | contig 12515 bp, 8 predicted proteins | sample 1115981 | NCBI WGS metagenome assembly MAAC01 (sample SAMN04961126, study PRJNA320927) | seawater metagenome | isolation source: sample BD02T64 sea water enriched with oil for 64 days | place: USA:Gulf of Mexico | collected 2013-07-27 | reverse complement strand
CAGGTCAAAGATCAACTGAGCGAGATCTTCAATCGAATAAATATCATGATGGGGCGGCGGTGAAATCAAGGTCACACCCGGCACTGAAAAGCGCAAAGTAGCAATTAATTGATTAACCTTGCCACCAGGCAACTGACCGCCCTCACCGGGCTTGGCACCCTGGGCGACTTTAATTTGTATCACTTCGGCATTAACTAAATAATGCGGGGTAACACCAAAGCGCCCTGAAGCAACCTGTTTAATTTTCGAACTTTTCAGCGTGCCGTAGCGCACCGGATCTTCACCACCTTCACCGGAATTCGAGCGCCCACCGAGGCTATTCATGGCTTCAGCTAGAGCCTCGTGGGCTTCGGGGGATAGGGCGCCCAGGGACATGCCCGCCGAATCAAAGCGCTTAACAATACTTAAAGCCGGTTCGACAGCGTCCAGCTCAATACTGGCACCATCCACCTTCAGCTGCATCATGTCGCGCAGTGAAGATATCGGCCGCTGGTTAACAAAATCAGCGTAAGCCCGCCAATCAGCGTAGTCGCCACTGCGCACAACTTTGTGCAGGGCCTGCACCACATCGGGGTTAAAGGCGTGATATTCCTGGCCGTGAATATATTTTAATAAACCACCGGGGGCGACCGGCTTGCGAGCCAGCCAGGCATTAGTGGACAGCGCTTGCTGATCCCCTTCAAAGTCGCCAAAGCTGGCGCCCTGAATGCGGCTGACAATGCCGGGAAAGCAAAGGTCGACAACATCATCACACAAGCCCACGGCTTCAAATAGAACCGCACCCCGATAGGAAGTAATGGTTGATATACCCATCTTCGAAAGGATTTTCATCAAGCCTTTATTAATGCCACGGCGGTAATTTTTAAAGGCCGTATCGACGGTACCGCTCAACTCACCGCTTTCGATCATGTCGCAAAGTACATGAAAGCTGAGGTAGGGATAGACAGCCGAGGCACCACAACCAATTAAGGCGGCGATTTGGTGGGAATCACGCGCACTTCCGGTGCTGGCGATAATGTTGGCATCGCAACGCAGCTCGGCCTTAATCAAGTGATTGTGCACGGCGCCCACGGCAAACAACATTTGAATGGGCAGTTTATTTTCGGCTATGTCGTGATCCGACAAGATACAAATCACCTTGCCACTTCGAACGGCCTGTTCCACGTCTTCACAAAGATCGGTGATTGCCTGGCGCAAATCTTTTTTATCCGGATCGTAATTCAAATCGAACTTCTGTACCGGGAAAGCCTCGTGGTCGTTATATTTCAGCGCATAGTATTTGCGCGGGGACAGCACGGGGCTATTGAGATTAATGCGAATGGCATGGTCGGCATCCTGCTCAAAGATATTCAGCTCTTTACCCAACTGGGTACTCAGCGACATCGCGATGGCTTCGCGCAAGGGGTCGATGGGCGGGTTGGTCACCTGGGCAAATTGCTGGCGAAAATAGTCGTATAAGCTACGATTTTTCTGGGATAACACGGCCAGGGGAGCGTCATCACCCATTGAGGCCGTTGCCTCCTGCCCACCCTCAGCAAGGGGCATCATCACCTGATTACGGTCTTCAAAGGACACGCCGTAGAGCTTCATATAAGTATTGATTTGCTCGCGAGTCAGACTGCCCTCGAGCTCAATACCGTCTTCGTCCATGGTTGATTCGATAGCACGAACACCGGCTTTCAACCATTTTTTATAGGGCAATTCACGAGAGAGACGGTGGTCAATCTCTTCACGGGTTTCAATCAAACCATCGACAACATCGATAGAAAGCATGTCACCCGGGCCAAGGCGGCCTTTTGCAACAACATTTTCAGGCGCGTAGTCGTAGACCCCGACTTCAGAGGCAACGGTAATAATGTCATCGTCCGTCAACACCCAGCGCGAAGGCCGTAAGCCGTTGCGGTCGAGAGCGCAAATTGCGTAACGGCCATCGGTGATCACCAAACCAGCCGGCCCATCCCAGGGCTCCATGTGCATGGACTGGTACTCGAAAAAGGCGCGCTCACTGGGATCTCTGTCTTCGACATTGTTCCAGGCCGGGGGAATCAACATCCTCACCGCCCGGTGTAACGGCATACCACCTATCGCCAGTAACTCCAGCATATTATCGAGGCTGGAAGAATCTGAGCCGGTGCGATTAACCAGCGGTACCACATCGTTGAGATCGGGCAAAAGCGGCGATTTAAACTTCGGCGTTCTGGCAACGGACCAATTCCTGTTGCCCAGAATAGTATTAATCTCACCATTGTGAGCCAGCATTCGAAACGGCTGGGCCAGCGGCCACCGAGGCAGAGTATTGGTCGAAAAGCGCTGATGGAAAACACAAATTGCGGTCTCCAAACTCGGGTCTGAGAGGTCTTTATAAAAATGCGGCAGATCGACCGGCATCATCAGGCCTTTATAGCTAACGACAGTCGCCGAAAAACTCGCTATATAAAAGGACTTGTCTTCCGCCAGGCGGTTTTCAATATGACGACGGGCAATAAAAAGCCTGGCATCAAACTGCTTATCTTCCATCCCCTCAGGGGCGGCAATAAAGAGGTGCTCGATAAAAGGCAGCGTTTCCAAAGCAATGGGGCCAAGGCATTCGGGATCCGTCGGCACCTCTCGCCAGCCACTCAGTGCCAAACCCTGGCGATCGAGCTCTTCAGCGACCACGCGCTTAGACTGCGCCCGGCTTTCGGCATCCTGGCTGAGCATCATCACACCAACGGCATAAAGCGCTGGCAAACTCGTCGCGCAAACGTCCTTGGCCGCACTCCGCAAAAAAGCATCCGGCTTCTGCATCAACAAGCCACAACCATCGCCGGTCTTACCATCGGCGGCAATACCACCCCGGTGGGTCATGCAGGTCAGCGCTTCTACTGCCGTCTGTAATAAACGGTGACTGGTCTCACCCTTGGTATGAGCAATCAAACCAAAGCCGCAGTTATCGCGAAATTCATCCAAACGATACAAGCCGTTCGCCATAAAAAACTCTTTTATAACAGTGAATTAGAAAGAAAACCCCTCTCGAAAATCGAGGAGGTTCAGACAAAAGGGGGGGTATTTTACACGTCAAATAGCGAGGGGACAAATATGCCTTGAGCGCTCAACTTCCAGACAAGGTCGCCGCCAACAAGTCTGCACCATAATCAGCGCTGATTACCGCCTTACCAAGGCTCTCAAGGAGCACCAGACGCACCTTGCCACCCAGTGCTTTTTTGTCGACGGCCATCAATGCGAGAAACTGCTCCACAGTAATCGCAGGGGGGGCTGTTGGCAAACCCGCCTGCGTCATTAGCGTAACAACTCTTTCCAGGTCAGCAACTGAAATCCAGCCCTGGCGCATCGACAGATCGGCCGCCATGCACATACCCGCAGCCACCGCTTCGCCGTGAAGCCATTGCCCATATCCCTCATGAGTCTCAATGGCATGGCCGAAGGTATGGCCAAGATTAAGGATGGCTCGCAACCCGCTCTCGCGCTCATCCTCGCTGACGACATGGGCTTTCAGGCGGCAGGAGTGTTCAACAGCGTACAACACCGCATCTTCTTCCCTAGCCAGCAATCGAGGCATATGCTCCTCGAGCCATACGAAGAAATCCAGATCGGTAATAAGCCCGTATTTTATGACCTCGGCAATACCCGCACGGTACTCACGCTCCGGTAAGGATTGCAGGGTTTGAATATCAATCAACACACATTGGGGCTGATGGAAAGCACCAATCATATTTTTACCCAGCGGGTGGTTGACCGCCGTTTTGCCACCAACCGAAGAATCAACCTGCGCCAATAGCGTCGTCGGTATCTGAATAAAATTAACACCCCGCTGATAACACGCTGCGGCAAAGCCCGTTATGTCTCCAATCACCCCACCACCCAGGGCAACCAGCGTTGTCGAACGATCATGCCGGTGTTCTAGCAAAGCATCGAAAATAGTGTTGAGGGTTTCCACTGTTTTGTACTGCTCACCATCCGGCAGCACGAGAGTATCGAGGGTACGAACATCGATATTTGCCAATAACTGTTCAAGGTAGAGAGGCGCAATAGTCTCGTTGCTGACAACCAATACCTGATCGCCTTTAATATAAGGCGCTAAAGAATTGGCACAGCTGCGCAAACTGCACCCGATCGCGATCGGATAGCTACGCTCACCAAGGTCGACATTTAATACATTCATTAGGAATAGAAGCTAGAATTACCGGGCGGCAATTCTAGCACAGCAACAAGAGCCTTGAATCAGTACCAGAGGGTTCTCTATGCCTGCTGCCGAATCAACGAGGCTAGCTCTTGCGCTGCCACCGCCGGTGTTTTTTTATGTCCATCAAAAACAATATCAGCAATTTCTCTATATAAAGGTTCTCGCTCCTTAACGATATTCTCGATCATTGCCTTTTTATCATCTACTTGCAGTAGAGGCCTTTTAGTATCTTGCTGCATGCGGTGATAGAGCACTTTGGCAGCAACCGAAAGATAAACAACGGTACCGCTAGCCTTGAGAAACATCCTGTTTTCATCATCCAGAACCACACCACCGCCCGTGGCAATCACCCTATTATTGCGGCTGGCGACTTCTTTAAGCATCGCAGACTCGCGCTTGCGAAAACCGAGCTCCCCCTCGACATCAAAGATCCAGGCAATATCAGCACCACAACTTTGCTCTATTTCGAGGTCGAGATCGACAAACGACTTGTCAAGTAAGCGGGCCAGATGCCGACCGATAGTCGTCTTACCTGCACCCATTGGCCCAACAAGGAATACAGGAGCCTGCTCACTCATCGATCGAGCAAAGGATCATTAACAATTCGCGGTGTTATAAAAATCAGTATTTCTCGCTTAGTATGATTTGAAACGTTTTTACGGAATAGACGACCGATATAAGGAATATCACCCAATACTGGCACTTTCTGAACACCATTCAACTCTTCCATTTGAAAAATGCCACCCAAAACCAGGGTTTGCCCATCACCGACAAGAACCTTCGTCTTTATTTCGGTTACATCAATGGTTGGTTCAGAACCACCATTGGCTGTCGGCACATTCTCGCCAACCGTGTCCTGGTTAATAATCAAATCCATTATCACTCGATTATCGGGCGTAATTTGCGGTACCACTTCTAACTTTAAAACCGCCTCCCGGAATTCAATATCAGTTTCACCACTGGAGGTGCCTGATTGGTAAGGAATTTCGGTACCCGCTTTAATGGTTGCCTTTTGCTTATCTCCGGTAAGCAGTTTAGGCTGAGATAGAATTTCACCAAAGCCATCATTTTCAAGGGCGCTCAATTCAAGATCAATCATCGTATTATCTGTTATCAAGCCCAGCGCTAGACTTCCCGTAGGGTTAGCCACGCCCAGGTCGACACCCAGAGTCTCAGCTAGACTCAAGGATGGATCGTCTGCAGGCCACTTGCCAAAGAATTCTGCCGGAGAGCCTGGATCACTATCTAATACGTCCCTGCTTCCACCGAATTCAAATATGTCGTTATTGGGTGTCCTGACCCCCGCAATACCCCACCTAACACCCACTTCTTTCTTAAAATCGGTACTGGCAATTATTATTCTCGCCTCAATTTCTACCTGCCTAACTGGAATATCAATCACCTTAATCAGGCGATAGAACTCGTCAATTTTATCTTGCACATCGGTCAAAATAATCGTATTTGTCCGCTCATCGACGATAGCACTACCCCGCTCGGACAAGATACTTGATGTTGCATTCTCATCATCGTCACCTCCGCCACCTCCATTTTCATCAGCATTGAAGAGGTCAAATAATTCCCTGGCATCAGCATACTTAATACGGACAAACTCAGTTACCAGCGGCGCGAGTTCCACCAATTGTTTATTCGCTTCAACCTGCAAACGCTCGCGTTCGGCAATTTCTACTGCAGGAGCAACAAGTAAGACATTGCCTTCTTGTCGCTTATCCAGTCCCTTAGACTTTAAAACTATTTCAAGAGCCTGATCCCACGGCACATTTCTCAGCCGCAAAGTAATATTACCAACAACGGTATCACTGGCAACCAGATTGAGATCAGTGAAATCAGCAATCAACTGTAGAACAGATCTAACTTCAATATCCTGAAAATTTAGCGACAGTTTTTCACCGGTAAATTCAAAGCGAGACTTTCTTTCCTCAAGCTCTTCTTGAGTTGGCCGCTTCACACTGACAACATACTGATCGTCTGCCTGATAAGCCAAATAATCGTATTCACCATTAGCTGCAATCACAACTTTCGTCGTAGATCCATCAGTTTGGCTGTCAATCGTTGTTATCGGTGTAGCAAAATCAACTACATCTAACTTTCGATTTAAAGAATCAGGCAAGCCAGTACGGTAGAAATTAAGGATAACATTCTGTCCAACCCGACTAACATCAACTGTGGTATTGGCATCTGCCAGGCCTATAGAAACCAAACCCTCGCCATTTTCACCACGGCGAAAATCAACATCGGTAATCGATTTCCCCGCTTTAGCATCAACACTTGCACTTATCGTTTTAGAGGGTGCATTAAATAGTGGGCTATCGCCTTTTTCTACGAGAGAAGCACCGGCAGATGCCTCAATAAGAAGCCTCATCCCGCCCTCTTCTTGAAAGGTTTCAAACCCAACGGGATCCTGTAAATTGACGATTACTCGGGTTTTACCTCCGGCACTAAGCACCACAACACTCTGCGCATTATCAAAAGCCAGCGGGTACTTTTTCTTATCTAATGCACTCGAAGTATCTTCGAACTCAAGGACAATACGAGCGGGAGAGTCTATGGCATAACTTTTTGGCTCAGGTAAACCGCTGGTAGCACCGAGTTTAATTTCAAAGCGCCCTCCCGGAAGTGCTGAAAAACTAATATCGTCAACAGTCGCAGCTTTGGCAAAAGCAGCCTGAAACAGGACAAAGCTTGCTATAACCACCACCACAGTCTTCGACACAACTCCTGCCAGCTGCTTAATAAGATTCATTCCTAACTCCTTAACATTTTTCATTAATTGCTCCCCTTGAGAGCCAACGTTCTGGGTCTTTCTACCCAGCCACCTTTCCCATCAGGGACAATTTCTAATACTTCCATTCTCGTATCCGAGACACTAGTAATCCTGCCATGGTTTTTGCCCACGTAATTACCAATGGTTATTCTGTGTACACCACCATCACCATCATCCACTAGGGACCAGGTTGTACCGCTCTGATCCAGCACGCCCACCAGTGAAAACGACGAAAAATTAAAGCCTTCAAGGTATTCTTTTTTACGACTTTCATCTGGCTCCACAGCCAACTTACCCGAAGAATCTTCTTTGGCAATGGCTGACAGAGGCTTATCAAAAGGGCTACGAAAAGCAATCGCACTGTAGCGAAATGTTTGGTAGGGACGGAAAGTCGGTAGTGGCTCTATCTCGCCAACAGGCTGATTTTTAGCATCGTCCATAAACACCTGTAAATCTTTATGCTGCCGATCACCGCAACCCGTGATCAGACCCAATGCCATTGCTAACGTAACTACCCTTATTATAATGCTGGTATCCATGTTCAATCTTCCTGACCCTTATATCGATAGGTTTTCGCTTCAACTTCAAATACCAGCCGATTCCCTTCTTTATTTGCCTTCATCGAGTAGTTATGTAAAGTGACAATCCTGGGCAAGCCAGCGACACCACTAACAAAGGTTCCAACATCGTGATAGCCGCCCTCAGCGACAATTTTGATGGGTAACTCAACATAAAATTCTTCCGACTGTTCTGGCTGTAGGGAAATAGTCTTAATTTCCAAGCTACTGCCATAACCAATTTCGGTAATATCTTCTAGTAAACCTGGCACCTCGGTATCACCAGGCAATTGAGCCAGCAATGTTCCGAACGATTCTTCTACCTCAATCATTTGCTGTCGATAAGCCTCAAGGTTTGCGGCCTCAAAAGCCTTTTCCTGATAAGTTTTGCGCAACGCAGTTTCTTTCGCAGCAACAGACTCCAGGCTCAGGTATAAATCCTTCACGTGGAAAAAATAGCCCAGCACAACAATCAAGATAAACGTTGCTGAACAAAGTAGGGTCTTAAAAAGAACAGGCCAAACCCCGATATTCTGATATTCCAGCTCGGAAATATCCAGCTTGGCTAGTTGAAACCCTTTATTTTCGTAGGCCACCTTATACCCCCTCCCCTTCATCTTTCTCTTCATCCAAAGTCATATCCAGCCTGACCTGGAGCTCAAAACGACTACCCTGTTCACCGAGGGTGTCATCCGCTTCAACCTTGGTTAGGTTGGGCTCTTTGAATCGATCAGAAGCATCGAGCTGGCGCATCAATGTCGAAATTCGATTGTTCGATTCAGCAAAGCCAACCAGCGCCACATTATCGCCGACTCGCTTAACCTCAACAAAGAACACGCCACTTGGTACAGAACGCACAAATTCATCGAATACTTTAACAACACCGGGGCGATTCCCCTGTAGAGCCTTAATGACCTCCATTCGCTCTAGCACTTGCTGTCGGCGCAACTTAAGCTCTTTAATCTCCTTAACTTTCTCATCAAGCACAGCTATTTCACGCTTCAATAGATTATTTCTATCTGCCTGCCAGTCAATTTGCCAATTGACCCAATAACCCCAGACTACGGCCAAGAGCAACGCAACAGCTGCCACCATCCCGAGAACAATTAAAAATTCTTTCTTTTTTTCCTGCCTCTGGATTTCTCGCCAGGGAAGTAGATTCACATTCGCCATGGTTATTCAAAACTCCTTAGTGCCAAGCCTGCCGCTATCATCATTGCCGGTGCATCTACAGCCAGGGCCACAGCATCTACTTTGCTACCAACTGCCATATTGGCAAATGGATTGGCAATAATTGTCGGCAAACCAAGCTTTTCCTCCACTTCCTCTCTCAAACCATCAGTCGCGGCAACACCCCCGGCTAAAACCAGCCTATCAACATAGTTATACTGACTAGAGGAAAAGAAGAACTGCAATGATCGAGAGATCTGTTGAATCAAGGCTTCTTTAAAGGGCTCAATAATTTCCGCTTCATAATCTTCCGGCAAGCCACCCTGTTTTTTGGCCTGTCCTGCCTCCTCCAACGAGAGACCATAACGACGCTGAATTTCCTCCGTAACCTGTCTCCCGCCAAAAAGCTGCTCGCGGGTATACAACGTCTTGCCTTCAACCAACACGCTCAGGGTCAACATCGTCGCCCCGATGTCGGCAATGGCAACAACTTGCTCACCCAGGTTATCAAGCTGTGCCGTGATTAGGTTAAATGCTCGCTCAATAGCGAAAACTTCCACATCAACTATTTTTGGCGTCAGTCCCGCTGCACTCAAGGCCTCGACACGAAGATCAACATTTTCACGTCGACAGGCAGCCAGTAAAACATCGACCTGATCGGGATTCACCTCTGATGGCCCAATCACCTCGTAATCCAATGCAACTTCATCCAGGGGGTAGGGGATATATTGATCCGCCTCGAGGGACAGCTGAGACTCCATAGCCTGATCGCTCAAATCACCAGGCATTTCTATTACCTTGGTAATGACAGCAGAACCCGCTACCGCTACCGCAGCATCCTGCGTCTTTGGTTTCGCCTGAGTCACCACTTTTCGAATGGTTTCCTCTAAAGCATCCACATCGTTGATGTTTTTCTCTACCACGGTGCTCTGCGGCAAGGGTCGAACCAGATAGCTTTCAACCCTGTAGCGATCACCCACTTTGCTCAACTCGAGCAATTTAACCGTGGATGACGTTATATCAATCCCCAGAACTGGCTTTGTTTGCTTATCCAGAAAACTAAAAATCCCCATTTTTATTCTTTAATCCCTACAGTTAACCAAAAATAATAACAATATACGTTAATTAGCTGTTCAAACTTTTCAAGTACAAATCATCGAGTGCTTACCACTATAATGACGAACTCCTACAAGCCGGCCAACCCCAATCAATGAAACACCTTGCAACTTTAATGCTTCGCCTCACCTATCTGCTGTTCATTCCAGCACTGGGCGGTGCGCTAATCGTTACTACCAGCTTGTACCTCTACCTTAGTCCGAAATTACCTCCGGTGGAAACCCTCAAAACCGTTAAACTTCAAACACCTTTGAGAGTTTATTCACAAGATATGAAACTTATTGGCGAGTTTGGTGAAAAACGCCGAACGCCTATTAGTTTCGATCTAATCCCCCCTCTTTTTGTCAAAGCGGTTCTATCTGCAGAAGATGACGGCTTCTATTCTCACATCGGTGTCGATTTTAAAGGTTTGGCTAGAGCAGCTCTGGAACTAGTTACCACTGGGCACATACAAACCGGCGGTAGCACCATCACCATGCAGCTAGCCAGAAACTTTTTTCTCACCAGAGAACAGAGTTTCATCCGCAAATTCAATGAAATACTGCTAGCACTACGCATCGAAGATGAATTAGAAAAAAATGAAATACTCGCTCTTTACGCCAACAAGATTTATCTCGGCAATCGCTCCTACGGTGTAGAGGCGGCAGCTATGACCTACTACGGTAAATCGATCAGCGAACTCTCTCTGGCTCAAATGGCAATGATCGCCGGCCTGCCCAAAGCGCCCTCCCGGTTTAATCCCATTATCAATCCAGAGCGCGCGTTGACGAGGCGCAACTGGATACTCGGACGCATGTACAAGCTTGGGCACATTGACCGCTCAGCTCTTGAGAGCGCTCGAAGCGATACAATTACCGCGCAATACCATGGCTCTCTAAAAGATTATGACGCCCCCTATGTCGCCGAAATCGCCCGGCAAACTGCAGTGGACTTGCTCGGAGCTGAGGCCTACACATCGGGCTTCTCAGTGTTGACAACGATTGATAGCACCCTACAAAGCTATGCTGACCGGGCTCTGGTCAACGGCCTACTCAGCTATGACTGGCGCCACGGCTACCGTGGCCCGGAAGCCCAATTTGCCAATCCCGAGCAATGGCCGGTCGCATTAAAAAACACCGCTCCCGGGCAAAGCTTAAGGCCCGCCATCGTTACCCACGTTGAAGCCAGCAGTATCACTCTGCTAACACAGGATCAACCCAGCCTTACACTAAATGCCAAAGGCAGCCTGAAGGGCCTGAGAACTTATATTTCAGAAAATAAACGCAGTGCACCGATTAAAGATCTCAGCACCGTGTTTACCATCGGCGACCTCATTCGTATCAATAAGACGGAAAGTGGCGAGTGGCAGTTGACACAAATTCCCGATGCGCAGGCCGCCCTCGTCTCCCTCAACCCCGATACCGGTGCCATACAAGCGATGTCAGGTGGGCTTAACTTCTATCGAAGTCCCTTTAACAGAGTGACCCAGGCCCAGCGCCAGCCGGGATCAAACTTCAAACCCTTTATTTACTCCGCCGCCTTAGAAAAAGGCATGACACCCGCCAGTATGATTAACGACGCCCCTCTCACCTTCGATGACAAAAACATCGAAACTCAGTGGCGGCCCGTCAACAGCGGCGGCAAATTTTACGGCCCGACACGACTACGCCAAGCCCTCTACTTATCCCGCAATCTCGTCTCTATTCGCGTCCTGCAATCGACCGGTATTACTTACGCCATCAATACCGCAGCCAAATTCGGCTTTAACCCGAAACAACTACCCCACGACTTATCCCTCGCCCTGGGCAGCCACGCCGTCACACCACTGGCGATTGCAGGCGGTTATGCAACCTTTGCCAACGGCGGTTACAAAATTGAGCCCTACCTAATTGAGCATATTACCGACAGTGACGGTGAGAATATTTTTCAGGCAATGAACCCCGCCGTGTGCCGTAGCGACTGCGCTGACATAAGTGACTCGAAAGAAAGCAAGGCCGATCCTGACAAGCTGACAGCGCAAAATACACAGCTCGAAGAAGCAAGCCCTGTTCGCCCCGCAGCAGAGCGAATACTAGAGCCCCGCATCGCCTACCTGATTGACTCCATGCTCAAAGATGTCGTTAAAAGAGGCACTGCAACGAAAGCGCGAGCCATGAAACGCAGCGATATCGCCGGCAAAACCGGCACCACCAACGGCCCGAGGGATGCCTGGTTTTCCGGCTACAACCCCGATCTGGTAACAACTACCTGGCTTGGTTTCGATGACAACCGCAAGCTCGGCCGTCGAGAATTTGGCGGTTCGGCCGCCCTGCCTATATGGATGGATTATATGAGTAAGGCACTGGTCAAGCTCCCCCAGCGCCGCCACCCGCAACCGGCCGGACTGGTCTCAGTTCGTATTGACCCAAGCACCGGGCTGAGGGTTTCACCCAGCGAAAAGAATGGTATTTTTGAACTCTTTCGAGAGGAAAACCTTCCGGACTATGGCGATACCAGCAATCCTGATCAGATTTTCGAAACTGACAATTCGCTACCGGAAGATATTTTCTAGGCCTACTTCTTTAATTCTGGTCTAGCTCTTTACCTCGAGACCCGACAATAAATCTCGCCAGGGAAAAGCGCTGTCACCCAGCACATAGAAATAGGGATTGAGCAGTTCATCTTTCTGGTTGTAGCGCAGCGGCTCCAAATCGAAATTTAATACCTGGCCACCCGCCGCCTCAACAAC
>MAAC01000813.1_pt1 | contig 12517 bp, 11 predicted proteins | sample 1115981 | NCBI WGS metagenome assembly MAAC01 (sample SAMN04961126, study PRJNA320927) | seawater metagenome | isolation source: sample BD02T64 sea water enriched with oil for 64 days | place: USA:Gulf of Mexico | collected 2013-07-27 | reverse complement strand
CGTGAAACTGATGATTTATTGCCCACTAAATTTCAAACATCAATGCTGAAAATTATCAATATAGGATTAATCGTGAGACAGTATTAATCCGACGCACTGTTTCAAACAAGTGTTTTAATGATTAAGTTTATTGCCTGAAAAAGTCAACACTATACACCTTTGCCCACCGGTAAATTATCAAAATCTGGCCGGGCAGCTGGATCCTGGAACATATTCGAGTGCACAGTGTAGCGCTTGGGTTAAGCACGTGCCTATCCAAAAATTTAGCTGGAGGTAAGTGCTGAGAGCCTAAATCAAAAACAGCAGCATCACAATTAAATATAATTCGATACTTCGATTAGATTATGATCGGGATCTCTAAAATAAAACGAGTTAATCTTACCGTTTGATCCAGTTCTGGGGACAGGCCCTTCAATAATATTGATACCTTCACGGATGAATCGAAGCATTATCTCTTCAATTTTCTCCTTGGCAATAAAGCACAGATCGGCAGACCCCGGCATCGGAGTTTCTGCTTTAGGCTCAAACTCATTACCATAGGCGTGCAGGTTTATTTTACCGCCTTCGAATTTTAGAGCCACACGTCCTTCTAAAAAGACTTCTTTCTCAAAACCCATGAATCTTGTGTAAAAATCTACAGTCTTGTTTACATCTTTTACCGTTAAAACCAAATGATCAATTTTCATAATTGTTACCTGTGATACTGATTTTTATTTAGTGTTATTAATGTCTGATAGATAGTTAAATAAATTTTTGGAAACGACAGGCAGTGCCGCCTCTTCTCTGGTGACTAACTCCAGAGTTCTGGAAGACCAACTTTCATTTAATTTAATAATTTTCAGATCTTTACACATATTTTTAGGGATAGTTCCCTCGGGGATAATGGTAATTCCGAGACCGGCTTCTACCATATTTATAACACCGGAGAAGCTCATTACAGAGACGCTAAAATTGATATCTTTATTCAGCTTGCGGGCTTTTTCACACAACATATTTCGAATAGAACTGCCCTCTTGAAGCCCGACATAATTGTAGCTGAGGGTTTCTTCGAAGCGCATGCTATCAAAAACAGAAAGAGGGTGGCTTCTTGGTGCTAAAACTGACAACTTATCTGATTGATAAGGTAAAAAATCTAAATCGTCCACTTGCATCAAACCCGATGTTATACCTATGTCGACCAGACCGTCTCGCACCATGCTGATGATTGATTCAGTAACTACTTCAATCAGATCAATTTTAACAAGAGTGTTTTTTTCCACATACTCAGCAATATCCGCAGGCAAGAACTGCACGATCGATGACGGGCAGGCAGCAATCCTAATATGACCTTGAATACCCTCTGTATATTCACTCATCTCGCCTTCAAACCTTTCGATAAGTTTGAATATGCTCTTTGCATATTTCAATGCGACTTCCCCAGCTTGGGTTAATTCGACGCCCCTGGATTTTCGAAAGAACAAAGGTACACCGATAGAGTCCTCTAGAGCAGCGATTCTCTTACTGACTGCAGAGGGCACTATGCTACAAGCCTCAGCCGCCTTGGCTATATTTCTATATTCTGCTGCGGCAATAAAGAGTTTGAGTGTGGTAAAATCTGTACGCATGAGTTCAACCCCCTAAACTTTCAGGTAAATGTTCTTGATCTTGGCAATAACCGTATCCGTCCTTTAAGACCCGTCCCTGTTAGCATAGCAGCCCGGTCAGCGACAACCAGAAGTTTCTGAACATCTATATTGGTGCTAATTCCCATCCTTTCAAACATAAATATCAGATCTTCTGACACTGTGTTTATGTAATCTTTTGCAGAGTAGCTCCCCTCACTTATCCCCCCCAGAGATGCACCAAATGTACGCACACCATTTCGATATGCGGCCATTACATTACATATTCCCAGCCCATAGGAATCCAGTCCTTGAAAAGCCCAACGGACAGACGTCGATGAATACCGTTGCGCTAATATTTTAAATAACTGGTCAACATGATCCGGTGTTGCCCTACCCATTTCATCACTTAAACACAGTTCAACATCACTGTATTTCGACAAAATTTTGTCTAAGACCTTTTCTATCCTGGATAAATGCGTTTTTCCTTCATAAGGGCAATAAAAACAGGTCTCTACATTGACGCGGATTTCTGTATCACCACAACTTGCAGATTTGGCAATAATACAGAGGAGTTCGTCAATCGATGAATCAACTGTCTTTTTTATAAGCGCCTGGCTGTGAGATTCAGAAATTGAAATGCCATAAACCAGATGCTTAATACCCAACGATATGGCCTTTTCATAATCCTCAACTGAATAAATATTAATCGAAAGCTTTGACTTAACTAGATCACTATAGCCCCTGTAAAGTTCTGTGGTAAAACCATCCCTGTTGTCACTTTCATAGGCCCAGATATCTCCCGCATGAATGGATTGGAATCCCGAATTTGCCAGCCATTCAATCAACTCATTCTTTTTTATCTGAGGCTCTCTGAGCCCTTTAAACCAGGGAGTAAAGCTTGGAGACACATCAAAAATATTAACATCCATATCCATAACACACCTTTTCCAGAGTTTGACCCTTGGTTAATAATTTTCGAATACGATAGCGACTAACCATCGTTTACTGACCGGCTGACTTCAAACAAAACGATGCCTAATCGTTGCGCTCGATCATTTAAACAATTCAGGAAAGTCAGAAACTATATTTGGAAACATAACCAGGATAAATATGGTCAGGATAATAGGAATGAAGAACGGCATAATGGCTTTAACAACTTCTTCAAACTTCATACCTGTTATTGGCATCATCACGTACAAAACAGTGCCAAACGGAGGCGTAATTACCCCGGCTGACAATGTCACAACCATAAACACACCAAAAAATAGTGGGTCTATTCCTATGGCACTTAGCGCCGGAATTAATACCGGCGTCAATATCAGAACACTTTCGACAACGGACATAAAACATCCGACAATTAGTAGGAAAGCCATCAGAAACAGTAACAGCACAAAATGAGAAACATCAAGACTCACCAGAGCTGCGGCCAATTCCTGTGGTATTTGCAAACGTAGTAATAACCAGCCATAAAAACCTGAGACAGCAATGATCAGCAGTAAAACAGCACTAAATTCAACTGACTGTTTAAAGACCTGATACAAGTCACTAAACTTAACATCTCTATAAACAACCATCCCAAGAAACAGGCCATAAGCACAAGCTACCGCACCGGCCTCGGTAGGAGAAAACACGCCAGTCCAAATCCCACCTGCGATAATCATTGGAGTACATAGTGGCAAAATAGCTTGCGAAAATGATTTTTTGAACTCAGAGAAAGTAGGGAATGAGCGCCTAGGCATGGGAGTTTTATACGAATAATACACAGTGGTAAGCATCAGCAGCGCCGCCATAATGAAACCGGGCACAATTCCAGCGATAAATAAGTCGCCCACACTGACATCTGCCAGCCACCCGTAGATAAGCATTGCGACACTTGGAGGAATAATCGGGCCAATAACACTAGAGGCGGCGGTGATTCCAGTCGCGTATTTGAGTGTATAACCACGCTCTCGCATGGCTTTTATTTCTAGTGCACCGAGACCTGCAGCATCCGCAGCAGCTGTTCCAGACATGCCGGCAAAGATCATACTGGCAACAACATTAGCATGCCCCAAACCTCCACGCATGAAGCCGACCAGAACATTGGCAAAGTCAAAGATTCTTTTAGTCGCACTACCGGTATTTAAAATATTTGCAGCTAAAATAAACAGCGGAATAGCTAATAGCGGAAAACTATTCAGGGTCGTCATCAGCTTAAGCGACATTAATTCTACAGGTATACTACCCGTTGTTGATGTAGCTACCAGAACCAGCATACACGTCATCCCAAGCGCGACAACTACCGGAAGACCCAAAGCCATTAAGACAATAAGGGCGCCTCCGAAAATATAAAGATGCTCCATAATAAACCTCTTATAATTAAATCTAAACTCTTGAAATTGTTCTAAAAACACTAACCAAGAGCATCCCGAAGAAGCAGATAAATACACCGAAGTAGTAAAATGAGAAACTCATTGCCAAAGCTGTGGTTGTGTTGGCAGTACTTTTCCAGATCATTTCCCAACAACCCAGAGCGGCCATAGAAAGGAAGCAAATTTCGATCACTAGGATAGTAAAGTTCAAGCAGACTTCAGCTTTGCCTGATACCACCCTAGGCAGCAGGTCAACAGCGATATGCCTTCTACCTATCCAGGCAGCCAGTCCACCAAATCCAACCATATACACACAAACAAGGGTGCTGACTTCTTCTAACCAAGGTGTAGAGACATGCAGGAAATCCCGAGAAATAACAGAAAACACTAGGATTCCCACCAGCGCTAAAAGTAGTAAGGCAGAAATTTTACTCGATATTTCTTCTACTTTAGCAAGCGCTGTTTTGATAAATACACCGGTATACTCTCCGCCATACTCTGACGACACATTATTGATAATCACTTTAACCTCCAAAGAAAAAGGGTGAATAAGCATCACCCTGGGGGCAACTAAACCGTTTTTGTTGGTCTTTACTTGATTACTTTCTCGATATCTTCAACCACACCCGGCGCTAAATTCTGCATCGCATTAGCAATTGCAAGTTGCGCCTTCGTTTTAAAGAGTTCACGGTCCGGATAGACAACTTCCATCCCTTTTTTCTGTAGTTCTAGCAGATAAAACTTATCTTTAGTGGCTTCAGCATCGCTACCTACCTTCTTGGCAACATTGACGGCGTCTTTAATTATATTTTGATCTTCAGCAGATAAAGTGTTCCACCAGTCGCGACTTGCAACCCAATGCCAGGGGGAGTAAACATGACTTGTCATGATCAGGTGAGATTGCACTTCTTCCAACTTTCTGTTGTAGGGGGAAGCCAGTGAGTTTTCATGCCCATCAACTTGCCCGGTCGACATTGCCAGATAAATTTCTGGCGCGGGCACAATTACTGGTTGAGCCCCAATTGCCTCCCACACATCAACCCAAACAGGCACCCCTGGAAGCCTTAATTTGAAACCAGCAAGATCCTCAGGTGAATCGATTCTTTTGTTTGCCGTCATATGACGCGCCGCACGATTCTGAACGCCTAAATGGATTATGCCCCCCTTATTCTTCGCTATCTCCTCGAGACGCTTGCCTGAATCCGTTTCCATATAGGCCGCGATCGATTCATTACTTGGGAAGAGAAAAGGTATAGAAATAGGGTCATACTCAGGTGCATATTGAGTGCGCCAGTTACTGGCTGTCAGCGAGATCTGCGTCTGGCCTATATTCAATAATTCCAGAACCGCATTTTCTCCACCGAGCTGCCCACTGAGAAATGGAATTGTCTTAAAACCACCTGGTGCATGTTTGTCAAGATATTCAGAAAACGCAGCAATGGCTACTTCTTCTGATCCACCGGGTTTCATGGTGTTATTTACTTGAATGACGATTGGATCTTTTGCTATCGCACTGGTGGCGAAGCCAAGCAATACAGAAATCGCAATGCCCTTAACAAAGTTAGTTTTTTTCATTTGTTACTCCACTTATTTTTATATGTATTTCAAATAAAAGACTAACTCAACCGACAAAAACAAAGAACATATGCATCGGAACCCCAGCCATCTCAAAAGGTGAATTCGTATTTTTTTATTTTAAAACACTTTAAAAACAGCATTATGCAAATAAAGCCGCAGAAAAAATCATCAACTACACAAGAAGAAATACAGTGAATAAACGTGCTTGCCAGTCAAGCAAAATCTAGTGATAAATCTGTTAACACTGAGTAAATTTAAGCGGCTGTGACAAAGTGAGTTTTACTTCGTTAAGATCAAACTGAGGGGTGCCCAGCTCTATTAATGAGGAGTCTATCAATTTAAAAATGAATGAAAAATATGTGCTATAAGCGGCACTGCTCGCACCTGATGATTAGAATAAAAGTGAATTTAAAAATACTAGTACCAGTAATAAAGCCCATAAGCCCTATAAGTCTGTCATGCGCCATGGATTGGGAAAAAAACACAGTTACATTGTTAAATATTTGATTTAAAGCACTGGTTATACTCACTTTTAGTATAGCCGAATGATATCGACCAACATCAGCAACTGAAGCTTTACACAAAGTTTATAGGGCGGCCATAGGCCGCGGTGTATTACCAAGACTAAAATAATCATCATTCAAACATTGATTTTCGACAAGTCTGTGCCTATTGGTTAACAGTAAAGTATCAGCCTGATGGAACGCGCCTAATACGTTGAAAGGCGCACAAGTGCATTTTCAGCTCAGTCATCACAACAGGCACGGTGATCGTCAAATTGCCAATGCGCAGGGGCAACTCCATGCACGGTAGCTTCTACTGATTGATGAGAATCAATCACCCCAAGCTTGTCACCGAGCAGGCAGCCAAAATTTAATACGGATAAATTGACACCGGAAAAAGCCAAAGAAGAAATGTTTTGTAGACTCTGGCTTTTAATATTATCCAGATGCGGGCGCCCCATCTGTCCGCTTTGAAATGCCTCTTCTACCCATTGCAGATGCTCTCTATCGCTGTCCTCTAGCACTATCTGATGCCGCCCTTGCGGACTAACCCGTAAAAGGCGGTTACTGACAATGCTAGTGACCCAGAAATTACCTTGCTGGTCGCGGGTTAAACCATCGGGATAGGTGCCCGCTGAAAACTTTGTAACGACGTAAGGGTTTTGCAGATTATTGTCTGCGCTTATCTGATAGCGGATCAGCTCTCGACTAAATGTGGCGTTTACATATAAGTGTTGACCATCGGGGTCGACATATACTTCATTGGTATAACCTATATTATCTGCGACGATTCTCGCCTCGCCATTTTCGATAAGCGCAATAAAGCCGTCGGCGACATCTTTACTGTAAGCATGCGCACGTGGCGCTACTCTTGTACTAACCGTTAACCAAAGTCTGCCCTGACGATCTAAATAGATAAAGTTAGTGGGTGGAATAGGTTCACCGTTAATTTCAGTGACAAAAGCGCTGCAAATTCCCTCGCGGGTAATTCGAAAAATACCACCGCGAGTATCACCCAAATGTGCTATCAGAAAATCCCCATTAGCTAATAAGGCGATGCCATTAGGTTTGAGTAACCCATAACCAGGTACGTGCTCACCGCCAAAAAAACGCTGTGCACCATAGGGACTAATTTCTGTCACCCCACCGCGAGCATCCGACACATATTTATAGCCTGCCCTGGTCGCTAATACACATTCTGGCCTATTCAGGGACTTCCCCTGCCAGGATATTTCAGATAGATCAAACTTCATCACATTCTCCAATCTTCAGGTTTTATCTTATGCTAGCGGCACAGTTAATTTCAGCGGTGATTATATTCAATTGATACATAACCCTTACTCGAGGGGCATGTGATTAATTTCGCTCGCTTTTGTGCCAACTTAAAAACGTTAATATCTATAAATAAGCGATCAACTATTAAACGAAAAACCAGGCTGTGCATCACTGGATTTTTCCAAGTGACCTCGATCGCATGTGGGTTTTATTTTCGCTTCTCGGCTATAGCAATATAGGTAAAGCAACTAATTAGTTAATGACCGCACCTAGACATTCACCGAGCATGCCCTTTACTCTCTGAGAAATTTGTATCATCTAGCTCAATTAATTCTTTCTGCTAACTCTACTTTCTTTTCCAATACCCAATGCTTTACATACTCAGAGTAATTTTTGTAGTGCTTACTCGCTCTGTGTTGCTCCACTGAAACCTTATCTTTGTATTCTTCATATAAGAGGAAATCATTTGAATTTTCAGAACTTCTACAGACATGAAACAGCAGACAACCTGTTTCATTTTTAATGCATCGCTGGGAGTGTTTAACCACTTCAGAAAGAAACTCATCGCAGAATTCCTCTTTAACGCTATATTTAACAAAAATTGAAATCACACTCTTTCTCCCATTACAGTGATTGGTATTTTGAGAACAGTCGATCAAACCTAGTGCACCTTTGATTTACTGAGCATCCTGACATCCAGGCACCACACCTAAAGAGCATGCTGCCTACAGGGATGTAGGTACTTAGACTTTGCATGGAGCATAAAGTCTGTGCCTACAGGGATGTAGGTGCTTAGACTTTGCATGGAGCGAAAAGTCTGTGCCTACAGGGATGTAGGTACTTAGACTTTGCATGGAGCAAAAATCTGTGCCTACAGGGATGTAGGTACTTAGACTTTGCATGGAGCACAAAGTCTGTGCCTGTAGAAAGTAATTATGCCCGAGGGTATGATAAACATTCGATCTGGATGCTCAGCAATCTCTCGAGAGTGAGAAGAAACAGGACTTAACCGTATCTTCCTCAACCTCTCATGAATCAGTCTCAGACTAGCCCCAGATCGATTCAATCTCGCGGCGAATCTTAACCGCAGGAAGTGTTTCATCAACCTTAACATCCTGCCAGGTCAGTACCTGATCCTTCTTAACCGGGCGGATAACTTTGAGATTATGTGCGACCCCTAGGGGAAGATTGCCTCGACTCAAAGATTTTTTTGCCGGCACTAGCTTGCCAAATACAGTGTACCCGCCCTCACCATCCAACATCTCGCCCACCTGAAGGTCTCGCTTTGCCGTTGCAGAAACATCGGCGTTAAAATAGCGAGCTGTTCCCGTAGATTCGCGGCGTAAACCAACAGAAGCCACTGACATTCCTAGCTCTAAACCTATGAGGTGCCATTTTTTATACTGACACATGTATCTTCCAGAGGTATCAGTAACCACACTGTACTCTTTAAAGCAGCGGCGGATATATTCGCTATCAGCTTCTATATTCACCCAAACCCCTTTGCGAATATCATAGGGAATTGGGGTACCTTCTGGGGTAATACATGAAATAGCTTCTACCAGCCCTTTCTTCTCCAACACCCCCCCTTCGCTGCGAGGCCTCATTAGATTGGGTATGTCCTCGACAGAACCCGGCGGAAAAGCAAGCCCTTCTTCAGGCGCTTGCAAACCCGCGACATTTGCAATTGAAGCCGTTTCAATCGCGGGTTTAGTGCCGTCAAGAAAAGCGTTAAACATTTTTGGATTTAACCCACCCAGTCTCGCTTGCTCTGCACTCAGCCCCCAATGGTCCCAAACGGTTTCAGGCGTTGACTCTCGGTAATGAGGTAGCCATTTATGACCACGACCGGCTGCCACAACAGTAAACCCGGATGTTCTCGCCCAATCGACCAGTTCAGCAGCCAGTGCAGGTTGGTCTCCATATGCAAGACTATAGATAACACCCGCTTGCTGCGCTTTCTTAGCAAGCAGTGCACCACAAAAAGCATCAGCTTCTACAGTCACATTAATGACATCCTTACCCTCTGAGAAGGCGTACAAGCAATGATCAACTGCGACCACCGGATTACCTGTGCACTCGATAACAATGTCAATGGCAGGGTGGGAGATCAGTGCCTTTGAGTCACTACCGACAAAGGTAGTTCGCCCGGTTGCCGCCTGATCAAGGGAAGAGGCACTAAACCGCTCTTTTGGCCAACCGACATTCTCAAGGTTGGCCATTGCCTGTGCCGGATTTAAGTCAGAAATAGCCACCAAGTGAACGCCTGGAGTTTTAAGGGCTTGCGCTAAATACATGCTGCCAAATTTACCTGCGCCAATCAGACCGATCTTAAGTGGTTTTCCCTGAGCTTCGAGTTCTTGCAGTTTTATAAACAAACTCATGTTTGTATCCTAAAATTATTAATGAATTAGTAATCGGAAATTACAATCTCGATTTCCATCTATGAATCGAAAGACATTTAGGACTCTGAAAAAGATGTATCGCGTTTTTCAGAGTATTTCTATTTCGTATCAATCAGAAAATCAAAATCACAGCCTTCGTCTGCCTGAAGAACCGAGCGCTGATAGAGCGCTGAGTAACCGCGCTTTGGTTGTATTACTGGAGTTATATCTTCCAGCCGCTGCTTAATTTCTTCTTCACTGACGAGAAGTTCGATTTTCTTGTTGGCAACAGAAAGTCTTATTCTGTCTCCGTTGCGAACTGCCGCCAATGGACCACCGGCAGCTGTCTCTGGTGCTATATGCAGTACAATGGTCCCGAATGCAGTACCAGACATTCGCGCATCAGATATACGAACCATATCTTTTACCCCGGCACGGGCCAGCTTCTTAGGTATTGGTAAATAACCGGCCTCGGGCATGCCTGCAGCTTTAGGCCCGGCATTTTTAAGCACCAGAACATCATCGGCGTTCACATCCAAATCGGGGGAATCAATACGATTAGCCAAGTCTTGCAGATTTTCGAACACAACTGCCCGTCCCTCGGTTTCAAACAGAGATTCAGTTGCAGCGGCTCGCTTAAAAATCGCACCTTTGGGCGCTAAGTTACCTTCAAGAGCAATCAGACCACCCACTTTTGAAACGGGGTCTTCAAAACAGCGGATAACCTTTCTATCGACCCACTCAATCGGGTCCTCCAGTCTTTGGCGCAAAGTGCTTCCATCGATACATTTTGTATCTAGATGCAGTAAATGTTTTAACTCACGCAACACTGCACCAACACCACCTGCATTATAGAAATCTTCCATGTAGCCTTCACCAACTGGCTTTAGATCAACAAGAACAGGGGTTTCATCCGAGATCTGATTTAAGCGGTCCATTGAGACTTTGATTCCCAGACGCCCGGCAATAGCGGTTAGATGAACGATTGCATTGGTGGAGCCTCCTAATGCCATTATCAGTCTAAATGCGTTCTCAACTGATTCTCTGGTAATGATATCGGCAGGTTTTAGGGGGTTTTGCAAAAGGGCAACAGCAGCTTTTCCACTCTCCTCCGCTGCAAGAAGGCGAGCAGAATGAACCGCTGGTATCGCAGCTGTACCAGGTAAAGACATCCCCAATACTTCAGCGATACAGGCCATTGTACTGGCTGTACCCATTACCGCACAGGTTCCCGTGGTAACGGACAGACGCCCTTCTACTTGCTGTATCTCTTCTTTATCAATTTCTTCAGCGCGATACTTGCCCCAAAAGCCGCGACAGTCCGTACATGCACCAAGCCTTTGGCCTTTGTGCCGCCCTGTCATCATTGGCCCTGTGACCAACTGTATTGCGGGAAGTCCTGCAGAAACAGCTCCCATCAGCTGAGCGGGTACCGTTTTGTCACAGCCGCCAATCAACACAACGGCATCCATAGGCTGCGCACGGACCATCTCTTCCGTATCCATCGCCATTAAGTTACGAAACATCATACTGGTTGGATTAAGAAACACTTCACCTAAAGATATGGTTGGAAAAACACGAGGCAGTGCTCCTGCGGCTAAAACGCCTCTGGAAACAGCATCAGCCAGATCATCCATACCTCGATGACAGCTATTAAAGTCCGACGGCGTAACAGCAATACCAATAATGGGCTTATTCAACATGTCCTGTGACAAACCCATAGAGCGCGCGAAAGTTCGACGAAGAAAACGAGCAAAATCCTTATCACCGTAATTCGTTAAACCATTATCTATACCTATAACTTTGATATCAGTCATAATATTCTCCAATAATATTTTACAGTGAAGCTGCGCTTCTAAATTTCACATCCAACAAGTCTTCATAGACGCGGACCATGCCACCTTTGTCGAGCCCCCCTAGACCTCTGAGAAGGGCTTGCTGATAGGTTGCCGTTGCGGCAGCGAGAACAGGTAGCGGGATTCTGTGGTGAGCAGAGATCTCAGCACCACTGACAAGATCTTTGTATGCGGACTGTAGCGGGTAGCCGCCGCTAAAATCGCCCTGTAATATTCTGGGCACAAAAAATTCGGATGCGTAGCTTCTGCCGGTGCCGTTGTTTATCACTTTACATACCTGTTCTGAATCCAGCCCCATCTTCACAGACAGCGGTAATATCTCAGCCAGGGCTGCCGCATGAATATCAAATAACAACTGATTGATGAGTTTAGTTAGCTGTCCGGAGCCGACTTGCCCCATATACAATATTTCACTGCCGAACATATCCAGAAAATGTTTTACGCGTTTAAAAACATCAATTTTCCCTCCGCACATTACAGTCAGAGTCCCTTCTTCGGCTTTTCTAGCCATTCCCGAAATAGGTGCATCAATAAAAAAAATACCTCTTTTTTCTAGCTCATCAGCGATCTCGATAGTTTTCATATGAGAAATGGTACTGGTATCAACGACAGTTGTGCCCGCCTTGAGCCCATCCGCTATACCCTCCTGCCCAAAGAGAACATCCCAGACCACTTGAGCATTGGGTAAACAAAGAAAAAGCAAGTCAGACGCCACCATCTCCTGGACATCATCAGCAATACAAATCCCTTGATCTTGCAACTCGTGCAGGACGTCTTTATCCTGCCCAAAAGCAATTAGCTCATCGCAACCTTTATGCAGGTGCTGTGCAATAGGCTTCCCCATTACACCAAGACCAATTATTCCCGTTTGCATACTTCACCTCACTTCTAAAAGACTATTTACCACTAAGTTTTAATTCCTTTTAAATCTTAATAAGCAAGGCTATCGACAACAAGATACCATTC